>Ga0070764_10000814_pt1 | contig 12883 bp, 11 predicted proteins | sample HubBroMetageWRM4_FD_67287 | JGI IMG/M metagenome (GOLD analysis project Ga0070764, IMG submission 67287) | Warmed soil microbial communities from the Hubbard Brook experimental Forest, New Hampshire - Hubbard Brook CCASE Soil Metagenome WRM 4 | ecosystem: Environmental > Terrestrial > Soil >... | reverse complement strand
CTTTTAGGCCAGAGGGCGCTTCGCCGGTTTTCAGAGCCTCTTCGATGAATTCGGGAAGGCGATCTTCGACGCCGATTCTGGGGCGAAGATTTTTGCCCAGGCCGGGGCGTTCAGCTTCGACGTATTCAACGAGTTCGACGGCGCGCTGAATCGCAGGATAGGAGCGCGATTTGGTGGCCTCTTGCGACAGGCGCACAAAGGCGGCGCCGACTAAGCTTTCCAGTTCGGAGTCCCGCTCTTCGGCCAGCTGTACACCGACGAGGCGAATGGTGCTGAGCAGCAGTCGCTCGTCCTGTTTGGCGTAGGTGCTGGCGAGTTCTGCAAGACCCATGGCCGACTGACGGCGCGTTTCTGCCGACTTGTGAGTCACGCAATTGGCGTAGTTCGTGAGAACTTTTTCGGCTTCGGTCTTTTCTCCGGCGGCGACCAGGCCTTCGACATATTCGCGAATCTGCGCCGGCGGAACGCACCAGGCTTCGCCGGATTCCAGGACGGCTTTACGTTTTTCGTTGGGGACTTGCGCCCAGAATTGCTGCGCGAGCATGTCCGTATGAGATTGAATTTCGATGCCGTGGCGCGCCATTTTTTCTTCGTAGACGCCCATGATCTTGCGGAGGCTGTCCAGTTCCTGGCTCATCTCGTCCAGAACTTGGCGCACGGCATTCACTTCGATATCGCCGCGCTCGTAACTTTCCATGGCGAAACGAATGGCGATGTGCTCGGCGAGTTTCAGGAGGGTCGGTTTGTCGGAAGAATCCGAGGGCGCTTGCGCGGCCAGAGCCGAGAGCGCCTGGCTGACGGTAAAGCGAGCGCGGCGCGGCAAAGTGGAAAGCCGCGATTGGAAAGGCTGGGAATCAAGTTTCTGGTCCGAACCTTCGCTGGTGCGGGCGATCTGCGCGAGCATTTGCATGATGCCCTTGAGTTCGTCTTCATGCAGCGTCATCAGGCCGGTTTCGACGGCCATGGAACCGGCGCTGCCACGCGCCGAACGGCTGCCGCGAATTCCCGCGGTGGCGTTGCCCCAGCGGCTGGGCTTGCTGGATTCGGCGCCCTGGCTGACGGAGTCCGCCAAATCCCAGCCGCGCGGGCTGGAGCTGGAGCCGCCGGAGGAACCTGAACCTTTGCCGCTTCCTGGTCCATTGCCGCGGCCACGACCGGAACGATTGCCGGAAGATCTGCCAGAGCCAGCGCCTGAAAGCGCGCCTGATCCGGGGCCGCCAGGGCCTTGAACTGCGGAAATGTCGTTGAGCGCGCTCCCATTTGCTTGGCGCGAGCCGGGGCCGGAGGCTGCGCCGGATGCGGCATCTTTGTTGAACCAGAATCCCGGAGTGTCGGGCGCGAGAGGCGTGCCGCCGCCAGCGCCGCCTACGATGTTCCATGGGCTCGGGCCGGAACCGACTTCGGCGACGTTCCCAGCTTCTGCCGATCCGCTACCGGAGGCTTGGCCGGGGTTCGCAGAGCCGGCGATGGCTTTGTTGAGCCAGAAACCCGGAGTGTCTGGCGCGAGCGGAGTGCCACCGCCGCTGCCGCCAACGATATTCCAGGTGCTGGAAGCTGTGCCGCCAGCAAGATTGCCGCCTTCCGAGCCAGAGCCAGAAACCTGACCGGCGTCTGTTGCGCCAGCAACGTAGATCGGGCTGGCGTCGCCAGGAACTCCGCCGGCCGTAGGAAGATCGCGTGTGATCTCTGCTGATTCAGGCGCGTAGTGGAACCCGCCGCCTGGCACGTTTACATATCCTGGACCGTTGCTGCCGGGACCCGGCTCGTCTGAGTCGTTTCCGGGTCCGTAGCCACCGCCTGGACCGTAGCCGCCGCCACGGCTTTGACCATAACCGGAGCCAGAACCGCCGGCACCATAGCCCGAACCGGAGCCACCGCCATTGCCGTTGCCGTTTCCTTCACCGTCGCCGTCGCCGTCACCATCGCCATCACCAGAACCGCCGCCGTTTCCGGAAGCTTTGCCGCGACCACCGCCTTTGCTGCCTTCGGCGGCGACGATCAATTGCAGCAGGCGCTCGGGGTCGGCGAAAAGTTCATCGGAAGCTTGCGAATTCAGGCCGAGGGTGTGCGCAGCCAATTGCTGCGCGACAGTGGAACGCGCGACAGCGGAATCGGCAGGAACGAAGCAGACTTCATTCACATGAATGTGCGGATCGCCCTGCAAGGCCGCCTTCAATTGTTCGGCGAGCTGCACGGGCTTGGAGCCGGTGTTGGTGGGAAAGCCGCGCACGAAGCGCGCCAGGCTGGCTTGCGTAACTTTGGGAGAAAAGTGAATGCTGGCGATGCCCGCGGCGGAAAGCATGCGCGCAAAACTTCTTTCGGCGGCGGCGGATTCCAGAGGCGTGCCGTCGAGGAGGAGTTGGTCGGCGGAAACCGCAAGGAGCACGCCGGCTTCGTTTTCGGTGCCGGTGCCAAGAGCGGTGCGAAGCTCGGACCAGGCGGTTTCGTATTGCTTTTTGGTGCGCGGATGGCCGAAGTCATACATGCGCGCGAACTTGAGCAGGATGTTGAGGCTGCGGATGAAGGCGCGAGCCGCAGCGGGTCGAATGTTCGGGTTCGTCACGTATCTGTGTGGGGCTAAGCCCCGCCTCTGCATACAAGTGTCGGAGGAAGTCTCGGCTGGGACAATGGTACCGGTGTCGTGTTTAGTACTAACGAATATCCTACAGAATCGCTGGGAGAGAAGTACTGGAACGAAATCAGGGCGTGCGCGGACGCAGCATCCACCGTTCCATATCACTGATATCGTTGAGGATAGCTAGTGCACCGAGTCGGAGCAGTCGGGTACCACGCTCGCGGCGTTCTTCACCAGTCTTGGGCAGGATCGCCAGAAACGGGACGTTTGCGGATCGCGCGGCCAGCGCGTCGTCAACATTGTCGCCGACATAGAGCGCCTCGCTGGATGGGCGGCCGTTCAGGATTTTCAGCAGACCGTCTGGGGCTGGTTTGGGATTGGCGACTTCTTCGACGGTGATGATGGTCTTGAACTTGCGGCGGACGCCGTTGCGATCGAGCGTGTAATTTAATTCCTGCCAGGTGCGTCCGGTGAAAATGGCGAGTTCGGTCCGTTGAGAGAGGCGCGCGAGCGTGGATTTGCGCAGGAGCCATTTTTCCTGGCGCACGTTTCCCAGGCTATTCTCGCCCCAGTAAATTTCCTGGAACTTCCTTTTTACTTCTTCGTAGGTGAAATCGGCCCCGAGAGCTTTTACCCAGGCGGTGGAGAGCTTCCAATCGTCGTTGAAGCCGGGACGATTTTTCCAGGCGTGCAATTCGCGGATGGTGACGCGCTGCTTGGTGAAAAATCTCACGGTTTGCAGCGTGGTTAGCTGAAAGGAGCCGCGCGTGTCTACCAGCACGCCATCCACGTCGAAAATTATGACGGAAGGATAGGGCTTCGCGATCGGACGGCGCCGGGTACTAGTAGATTTACCGCGGCGGAGGGAATCAGGAATGGGAGCCGCTCGATTCTTCGGAGGAACCATCGGAGGTTTCCGACGCGTCCGTCGTGTCGGTCGCATCGTCCGAAGACGCGGCGTCGGGATCGAGGTCGAGCGAATCGGAAGACCAGGCTTCGCCGGGGGCGGCTGCGGGGGATGCATCCTGCGCAGAGGCGGCTTTATCCGAAGACGCGCCCGAAGCTCGTCCAGCCGCAGCTGCGGCGGCGACGGGCGGAGGCTCGGCCGCTGCTGCGGCGGCTTGCAGAGTTTTGAGGCGCGCCTCCAGAATTTCGGTGAGCAGGTCAAGGATTAATTTTGCGCCGCTGCCATCAGGGTCCTTCGTCGGATTGTAGGCGGTGAGCTCGAAGGCGGCGAGTTCGGGCTGCTGCGCGAATACCAGCAGCGCTTCACGGACTTCGGCAAGAGACAAGCCGCCGGAGCCGGGATAATTGGTGGCGGCGAAATCGGCGATTACGTCTACGTCGAAATGCAGCACGAATTGGTAGCCGTTGCCGCGAATGCGATCGATTGCGGCGCGCGCCGCGGCGGCCGCGCCGCGGCGTTGCACATCGCTTGCGAGATATCGGCGAAGCGGGGATGTCGCAAGAAGCTGCTCTTCGGCAGGATCGAGGCGGGCGACACCGAACAGCGCCAGGTCGGGCTCGCGAACCAGCGGCGGCTCGCCCCAGAAGCGCACCAGTTCCGCGGCGCCGCGCCCGGCCAGGTGCGAGACGACCATGCCGTCCACGCATCCGCTGACGGTGGTTGCCGGAGTATGCAGATCGGCGTCGCGGTCCATGTAAATCATGCTGACTTTGCGGAAATAGCGGCGCGCGCCGGCGACGGTAGCGAGCGCGACGCTGCAATCGCCTGCAAGAATCAACGGCAACGCGGAGGATTTCACGGCTTGCTCGACACGAGGCTTGAGAGATTCCAGAGAAGCCAGCACGCGGGTGAGATTGCGCGCGCGCGGGCTTTCTTCGTCGGGCTTATAGAGCTGAACGGGGTCGTCACCGAGATCGGCGACGGCGTAACCGATGGATTTCAGGCGATCGACCAAGCCGGCGGCGCGGAGCGCGGTGGGAGCGCCTTCGAGCCCGGCGGACATTGCGGCCGCGCTGGTAGGGGCGCCGAGCAGAGCAATCTTGTTGGTCTGCCGGACAATCTTTACCGCCACGCACAGGCTCCTTCGTTTGATTTGGCCGAGGCCGGGTTCGCACCAGCGTGCTACCGCATCGGCCGTGCCGGCCGAGACAAATTCGTTTAGTGCGCAGCCTGCCGTGCGGCTAGTTCTGGCGGCAAGGTGAAGCGCACATCTTCGCGAATCAGATCCAGGTCGCGTTGATTGGTGAAGCCCAGGCTCGCGAGGCGCTGGCTGACTTGTTCGACCAAAATTTCGGGCGCGGAGGCTCCGGCGGTGAGGCCCAGGCTTTTCACGCCATCCAGCCAGGAACCGTCCACGTCGTTCGCGTCTTCGATCAGGCGCGCGGCAACTCCGGCGCGCTTGGCGACTTCCACCAGGCGATTGGAATTCGAGCTATTAGCCGAGCCCACTACCAGGATCAACTGCACTTCGCGGGTGAGGGCTTCGACCGCTTCTTGGCGGTTTTGGGTGGCGTAGCAAATGTCATCGGAAGCCGGGCCCACAATCGTGGGGAAACGATGGCGGAGCTGCGCCACAATTTCCTGCGTGTCATAGAGCGAAAGAGTAGTTTGCGTGAGGAAGGCGAGGCGATCTGGATCGGGGACGACAAGCTGATCCACTTCCTCGACGCTGCCCACAACGATGGTCTGGTCTGGAGCTTCGCCGGAGGTGCCGACAATTTCCTGGTGGTCGCGATGGCCGATGAGGAGCAGGGTGCGGCCTTCGCGCGCGAACTTCAGCGCTTCCAGATGAACTTTCGTAACGAGCGGGCAAGTAGCATCAATCACGCGCAACTGGCGTTCCTGCGCTTCGGTGCGCACGCGCGGGGGCACGCCGTGGGCGCTGAAAACCAGGACCGCGCCGACCGGAACTTCTTCGATTGATTCGACAAAAATGGCGCCGCGGCGGCGCAGCTGGTCCACGACGTAGCGGTTGTGCACGATTTCGTGGTGGACATAAACGGGATTGCCGTAGGCTTCCAGCGCGAGTTCGACGATATCCACTGCACGGACTACGCCTGCGCAAAAGCCTCGTGGGCGAACTCGTACGAGCGTCTTGGCTCCGTGGTTCGTGCCGTTAATTTGGGTCAGACTCAATTCGTTCTCCGGAAATCCCTTTCATTTTACCTGAACAGGCGCTTGGCGGCTACTTCGTTCGGTTGCGATGTGTTCGCTCCGGGTAGGGCGGATTCGCGCTCCTTAGCTGCGGAGAGGCGAGGCCCTGGCGCAGCGTTTAAGGCCTGTCGCTTGAGGGAGCGAAGTGGAAGGGGAGCGACAAGCCGGGCAAGCGCACGCGGGCAGTATAGTCCGCGGCCAGATGCACGGCCGACGACTCCCCCGCAACCGTGTGTCGCACGGTCACCTGATCCGGATCGAGGACGATGTCCAGTTCTTTTGCTGCGCGAACCACGGAGTTGCGCAGGTCGTCATCGGTGGTGGGGGCTGATAATCCGATGTGTTCGGCGTTGCGCGAGGACAAGTCGCGCAAGTCTTCTTCCAATTGGCGATTGGCGAGCTCGCAGGAAGCGATCTGCCAGCCGACGTTGACGGCTAAGGCGAGAACGGCGATTCCGATGAAGAGTGCAATTTTTTTCACGTGCGTCCGCCACGATGGCCCAGCGCCAGGAAATGGGCCGGTCAGGAGATTTTAACGCAGCAGCGGATTAGACCGAGTGGGAAGTGTCGGAATCGCCAATCGTTTTAGCGGCGCCGAGCCGCGATTTAGCTTGCGTGATACGATCCTGGTTCACTCACAACGATGGGGGGACGAAACGTGCTGCTGAAGGGGCAGGTGGCGATTGTGACAGGCGGTGGCCGCGGGATTGGCCGGGCCATCGCTAAGAAGTTCGCGGCGGCGGGTTCTTCGGTGGTGGTGAGCGCGCGGACGGAGAAGGAAATCGCGCAGGTGGCGCTGGAGATACAGGATACGGGCGGAAAAGCGGCCTACGTGGTGGGAGACGTATCGCGCGAGGCGGATTGCGACAGGATTGCACGCGAAGCGCGCAACGCTTTCGGAGCGATTCACATTCTGGTGAACAACGCGGGATTGCTGGGGCCGGTTGCGCCGCTGGAGCAAGTGAACGCGCGCAGCTGGGATGAAGTGATCGCAGTGAATTTGCGCGGGCCGTTTTTGCTCTCGCGGCTGGTGTTGCCTGAAATGTATGCGCGTGGGTCGGGATCCATTCTGAACATCGTGAGCATTGCGGCGAAGGCGGCATTTCAACTGAACGGCGCGTACGCCGCATCGAAGGCCGGGCTGATCGGATTGACGCGTACTCTGGCGGCAGAGGGCGCGCGCAAGGGAGTGCGAGTGAACGCGCTGAGTCCCGGGCCTGTGCCGGAGACTTTAATGTCGCAAGAATTGGGGCGGGGGCTGGCGGAATATTTTCAGGCGGACAGCGAAAAATTATTCAAGCAAATGTGCCAGGGGATATTACAGGGAAGGCCGCAGACAGCTGATGAAATAGCCGCCGCGGCCCTTTTCCTGGTCTCCGATCACGCGAGCGCGATTACTGGGCAGACTCTGAACGTGGATGGCGGAATGGCTTTCTACTGAGTTCTTCCAGGCCCGCATAGCTGCGACGCGCGACTGCGGCGCTGAAATGAACACCCACTTCCATCCAATCCAGTCCGCGTTCACCGATCGCGCCGACGAGATAGATAATCCCGCCCAGAACCATCAGGACCGCGAAGCCCAGCACAAAGAGCAATTCGGCAGCGACTAATTCCCGTACGAAATAGACCTGGAGAATAAAGAAGATTCCCAACATGGACAGAAGGCCCTTGCGTACTTTCGCCTTTTCGATAATCCCCACCAGCGTTGTCTGCAGCTTCCTAAGATGCGTTTTCATGGTCCTCCGACCCTCACTGGAATAGATGCACGGAGGTTTCCAAATGAATCGCGTGTAAGTCATTGAAAAATCGAAGGTCAGCAGAAGGATTCGCGCGGCAAATCGACTCAAAGTGGAAATTGGTTTCTTCCCGCCGGCGCGATGCGGTGCCGCGGCAAGGCTAAAGGCTGTAGACTTTTTTTGTCACTTATTTTCGCCTGCGCCGCGATTACTGCATCGTTAACTAACGAAATGAGATGAGAATCGTTGCATTGCGCTTTGGCGATCAGCGTCCTTCGAACGGATAGCGATCTTGCGCGAGCACGGCTTCGGCGACGCGCCTGCGAATGGCGATCGTATCCAGGGGAGCGTGTTTCGAGAAACGGCGCAGAACGGCGAGTTGGGTGATCAGCGTATCTCCCTCGGCGATGGCTGTGAGCGCGGTACGGGCGTCTTTTTCGACGCGGTCCATGGCGTCGTAGATGAACGCACGGGCGGCATCGCACATGACGCTTGCGGCTTCCCCGCGGGCAGCGCTTGCCTTTTGCGCGCGGCGCAGCGTGGATTCCATGGCATAAACATCCATGACGATATTGGCGAGGGAGGCGACAATTTCCTGCTGTTCGGCGAGTTGTTCGCGGAATTTCTGCATGGCGGTGCCGGAAGCGAGCAGGAAAATCTTCTTGGCCTGCTCAAGCGATTTTTCCTCTTCCGCGAACGGGCCGGTGGGCGCTTCTTCGAAGGAAGGTCCGGCGAGGACTTCCTCACCGAGCTTCAGCGCGGCAGGAATCAGCGGCAGGACGCCGCCAAGCGCGCGTTTCATGAGCATCTGGACAATCAACATGCGATTGATTTCGTTGGTGCCTTCGAAAATGCGGTTGACGCGGGAATCGCGATAGGCGCGCGCGACGGGATAATCTTCGTGGAAACCGTAGCCGCCGAAAATTTGCACCCCTTCGTCCACGACGTAGTCCACCATTTCGCTGCCGGCCACTTTGCTGATGGAGCTTTCGATGGCGTATTCCTCGAGGACTTGCATGGCTTGCTTGGTCTTGTCGTTGCCCGCATCGGGACTGGACACCGCGGCTTCGATCATGCCGGCCGAGCGATAGACTTCCGATTCGATGGCGTAGATCTGAATGGCCATTTCGCCGAGCTTGGCTTTGATCAGTCCGAAATCGCAGAGGCGCTTTCCGAAGGCGGTGCGCTCCTTGGAATATTTGGAGGAGGCTTCCAGGATTTTTTTGGCGCCGCCGATGCAATAGGCGCCCAGGCTGAAGCGGCCGGCGTTCAAGGTGTTGAAGGCGACCACGTGGCCGCGGCCGGCTTCGTGCAGGAGATTTTCCTTGGGGACCGGAGAGTTTTCGAAAAAGATGGGTGTGGTGGAGCTGCCCTTGATGCCCATCTTTTTTTCTTCGGCGCCGGCGGTGAAGCCGGGCGTGCCGCGTTCGACGATGAAGCAGGAAAATTTCTCGCCATCAATTTTGGCGAAGACGACGTACACATCGGCGAATCCGCCGTTGGTGATCCACATTTTCTGGCCGTTCAGGATGTAATTTTTGCCGTCGGGCGAGAGGACGGCGCGGGTGCGCGACGCCATCGAATCGGAGCCTGCTTGCGGCTCGGACAGGCAGTAGCAGGAGAGCAATTCGCCGCTGGCGATTTTCGGCAAGTATTTCTTCTTTTGTTCTTCGGTGCCGAAATAAACAATGGGCACGGTTCCGATGCCGGAGTGTCCGCCATGCGAAACGGCGAAGGAGCCGTAGCCGGCGAGTTTCTCGGCGAGGATGGCCGCGGAAATTTTGTCGAGGCCGGAGCCACCGTAGGCTTCGGGAATGCCGCCACCGAGCAGGCCGATTTCTCCGGCTTTCTTGAGCATCTGGGCCATGAGATGTTCATCTTTGTGCGCTTCCAGCTCGGGGACGGCGGGCATCACTTCTTTCTGCACGAATTCTTCGGCGGTTTGGCCGATGAGGCGCTGGTCATCGGAAAAATCCGCTGGGGTGAAGACGTCCTCGGGGCGGCAGGAAGTGATGAGGAAAGCGCCGCCGCGATTGAGGACCTGTGAGACCGGTGCCGTGGCCATACGTGCCTCCGAGCAATGGGATCAATCCGCGCAGGCATTCTCTCGCGCCTTTACGCGCAACACAATAGGCCAGCGGTTATCGCACCCATAGGGCTCTCAGACGGAAAGTGTGGCTTGGCCCGCTCAAGCCCTTTTGCCCGGACCCAGGCGCCCTTATTGACAAATATATTTGTCTTGACATGCGAAATATTCGGTGGTGCAATGCGCCCATGAATGTTGCGGCTAACGCGGCGCCTTCCGGTGCATGGGACTTGGTGGCCGATATGAATCGGGCTAGCGCTCTGTTGCACCCTTTGCGCTTGCGGATTCTCGATGCATTGCGCGAGCCGGATTCCGCTTCGGGCCTCGCGCGGAGATTTCGGTTGCCGCGGCAGAAAATGAATTATCACGTGCGGGAACTGGCGCGGACGCATTTTCTGGAGCGGGCGGGACAACGGCGGCGGCGCAACATGATCGAGCGGAGATATCGCACGACGGCGCAGGGCTACGTGCTGTCGCCGGAACTGCTGGGGAGAATGGGGCTGCCGCACGGACATGCGGTGGATGTTTTCAGCGCGGCGTACTTGCTGGGAATAATGGCAGCGGCGCAGGCGGAGCTGGCGCGCGCGAGTCGCGAGGCGTCGGCGCAACGAAAAAGGCTGACAACGCTGTCGCTGAGCTCCGAGCTGCGATTTGAGAGCGCGGAACAGCGCGCAAAATTTGCCGAGGAGTTGCGGCACAGCGTAATTGAAGTGATCGGACGATATGCGTCTCCGCACACGGCGGCTGATGGTTCGGCGGGCCCCGGGCGGCCTTATCGCTTGGTCCTTGGCTGTTATCCGATTCCACCGAAGATTGCGGCGGACGAAAAATAGGGAGGCGCTTGAACGTGGCGGAGACCACCAAGTTCGAACACAAGGGACGTGTGATTCGCGCGGAGATTCAGACTACAGCGACGCCCGAGCAGGCTTGGGAGGCTTGGGCGGATCCCGAGAAGATTGCGCAGTGGTTTGTGGATCGCGCGACGGGTGAGGCGAAGCCGGGCGGGACGATGACGTGGTTTTTCGACAAGTTCGGCTACGCGATTCCGTACAAGATTGTGGACGCGTCGCCGGGAAAGCGGATCGTTTTCAAATGGGAGCCGCCCCAGGGAAATCCAGGAATCCTGGAAGTGCGTATTCAGCGCGAGGGCGGCACGACGATGCTGCGACTGATCAATTCAGGATTCCGCGAAGATGCGGCTTGGGACGAGGAATATGAGGGCGTTTCCTCGGGATGGAAGATGGCGCTGGGGATCTTGAAATTCTATTTGGAGAATCACTTTGGGCGCAGCAAGACGGCGATCTTCCTTTTTCAGCCCGCGATATTTTCTTACGCGGAATTGCTGCCGTATTTTCTGGAACCCGCGAAGCTTGGGCTGTGGCTTACCACCGCAGGAGCGATTGGAAAGGTGGGCACCGCGTGCGCATTGCAGCTGCGCGACGCAGGTAGTCTGGCGGGGCGCGTGCTGGCGATCACTTCCCGCGAAGCGACGGTTTCCTGGGATGAAATGGGCGGCGTGCTGGAATTGAAAGCGTTTGCGATGGGACCGCAACGCGTGGTATGCGTGCGGGTCATGAGTTGGCGGTTGAATGCGGAGGAAACGGCGGCGCTCGAGCAGAACATGAACCGGGCCGTAGGGCGTCTGGCGGCGCTTTTTCCGGTTGGCGAGGCGGGCGGTGACACTTCCCTCCCGGCGGATTCGCAGGCGAAACGAAAATCTCCTTTCAAGGAATAATCATGAGCGAAGCAAAACCGCAGGGCGACAGACGCACGATCGTAAAAGAGATCGAGGTGGCTGCACCGCTGGAAACGGTGTGGAAAGCGTTGACGGATGGGACGGAGCTGGCGCGATGGTTTCCCTTGGAAGCGACGGTGGAACCAGGGGTGGGCGGGAACGTGCGGCTTTCCTGGGGGCCGGCGTTTGAAGCGACGGCGCCAGTGACGATTTGGGAGCCGAACAAGCGCTATGTGTTGGAGCAGGCGGCTCCGTCGGGAAACCCGGTGACCGTGGAATATTCGGTCGAAGCGCGCGGCGGAAAAACGTTGGTGCGGGTGACGCAGTCGGGATTTTCTTCGGGATCGGAGTGGGACGAGGAGTATTTTGGTTCAACGAATTATGGGTGGGGATTCATGCTGTTCAATTTGCGCGAGTATTTGGAAAAGCACGCGGGGCAAGCGCGATTGGTGGCTTGGCCACGGGTACAGGTAGAAATGGCGCGCGAGCTGATTTACGAAAAGCTGGCTGGCACGAATGGGATTTTTGCCGAAGGTTCGCTGGGCAAATGGCGCGAAGGGGCTACTTATTCGCTGCGCACCTCGCTCGGCGAGGTGTGGGCGGGGCGGGTTGCGTTTATAATGCCGCCGCGCGGATTTTGCGTGACGGTCGAATCGCTAAACGATGCGCTGGCTTGGTTCACGATTGAAGGCGCGGGCGGAACGTTCGAGGCGCAGCTGTGGCTTTCGACGTACGGGTTGCCGCAGGAACGCGTGACGCAACTGGAATCGCAATGGCACGCGCAAATGCAGAAAATTCTTGCTCCCTAGGAGAGCTGGCATGGCAAATCCAGTGGTGCATTTTGAAATTGGATGCAAGGACAGCAAGGTAACGCAGGAATTCTACGCAAAATTATTCGAGTGGAAGATTGCCGAGGCTGGGCCTGCGGCGATGATTGACGCGGGCAAGGGGCCCACCGGGCACATTACTGCGCTGGGACACGAGCCTTTTCGCTATACGATTTTCTACGTGGAAGTGGATGACGTGCAGGGCTACATTGACAAGGCGACGAAGCTGGGAGGAAAGATGCTGGTGCCGCCAGTGCCGATTCCTAGCGGGACCTTTGCCTGGATCCAGGATCCGGCGGGAAATACGGTTGGGTTGTGGAAACCTGCCACGAAGTAAATTCACGAGGAGGAATTTCCTCATGCGCAAAGCCGGAATGATGCTCGGGTTCGTGATGCTGATGGCGATGGTGGGAATCCGTTTGCGGGCGCAGCAGTCCTCGAGCCCTCAGCCCGCCAGCCCGCCGGCGATGCAAGCGCCGCAGCCTGGGCCGGAAATGCAGCGGCTGAGTTTTTTAGTTGGTGATTGGACGATGGACGGTGAGTACTTTAAATCGCCTATGACTGGGAACGGCGCAAAGCAAACGGGGTGGTACAAGGCGCATCTGGGGCCCGGCGGGTTTTCGATCATTGCGGATTTTGAAGCCAACAGCACACTCGATAACGAAATTGGGCACGAACTGCTGACGTGGGACCCGAAGAAGGACGCCTACACTACGGTGACGGTGGGAAATGGTTTTCCGGGAGCGATTATCGGGATTGCGAAATGGGAAGGCGACAGCTTGGTGACCGAGACTGCCTTCGGC
>Ga0070764_10000810_pt1 | contig 12899 bp, 12 predicted proteins | sample HubBroMetageWRM4_FD_67287 | JGI IMG/M metagenome (GOLD analysis project Ga0070764, IMG submission 67287) | Warmed soil microbial communities from the Hubbard Brook experimental Forest, New Hampshire - Hubbard Brook CCASE Soil Metagenome WRM 4 | ecosystem: Environmental > Terrestrial > Soil >... | reverse complement strand
CGATGGCCAGCAGATCAACCTTGGCGTTGGCCATCTCCTGTGCTCGTTCCAGAAAATCACCGCTCGCCCCGATCGCCGCTGCTACTCGAAGCCGACCGTGCGAGTCTTTGGCTGCATTGGGATATTTCAGCTTCTTCTGAATGTCTTTAACCGTGATCAGACCCTTCAGGTTGTACTTGTCATCGACCACCAGCAGCTTTTCCACGCGATGCTCGTGCAGGATCTTTTCCGCATCCTCGAGCGTCGTCCCCACCGGCACCGTGATCAGATGTTCCTTGGTCATTACTTTGCTGATGGGAATATCGAAGCGGGTTTCAAAACGCAGATCGCGGTTGGTGAGAATGCCCACCAGTTTGCCGTTCTTAGTAATGGGCACTCCGGAAATCTTGTACTGGCGCATCACTTCCAGGGCCTCTGAAACCTTCGCATCCGGCCCCATGGTCACCGGATCGACAATCATGCCACTCTCCGAGCGCTTCACTTTGTCGACTTCGTTGGCCTGCTGATCGATCGACAGATTGCGATGGACAATGCCGACTCCGCCCTGCTGCGCCAGCGCAATCGCCATGTGCGATTCGGTGACGGTGTCCATGGCCGCGCTGATGATGGGAATATTCAGCCGGATATTGCGAGTCAGCTGGGTCTGGGTGTTGGCCAGCGCCGGTACAACGTCAGAGCGGGCTGGCAGCAGCAATACGTCATCGAAGGTAAGCGCCTCAGGAACCGGAAAATGAATCATAGTGTTCTCAGCCGCGAAGGGATGATCCCTATTCTAGAGACGCCGGCAGGATTGGGCAAATGGGGCCGAATCATACATCATGGGGGGACGGCCGTCCTCTGGTTGTGCGATCCCTGACGCAGTTGTCGTTAGCGCGCTGCTACTTCGCCGGCCCGGACACTACAATCAACTCCACGCTCGTCGGGTTGTAGGTGACTTGAAAGTGCTCGTTCGCATTGATCTTGGTACCATTCACAGTCGAGAAAGTGCCGCTCACGCCCGACGATGCGTTGAGAATCGTAAACGTGGTGCCCAAGGGTAGTATGGTTCTCACCAGCGGGTTAATGTTCAGCGTGCCGCTCAGAGTGGCCGTGCCGGTGATGTTGACCTGGCTGTATTGCGAGCCGGCTTTCAGTCCTCCCAGTTGCACGTCCATCACCCCGTTTGCAAGCTGAGTGTAGGTGTCGCTGATCGAAATCGCTCCCGCCTTCTTGATGCCGTCTCCAATTAGCGGCAGATGGGCAAGACGCCCACCTGCTGGCGAAGGAGCATATCCCGGAAACCTCGACGGATGACCAATATTTTGCTCCACGACCGGCGGCTGCCCAGTCTATCCCCGGTTTGTCTTTTAACCCTCAGCGGCGTATTATTGTGCTTGGAAACTGTTGTGTAAGAAACCGATTTTGGCGAAGCACACCAGTGGGCGCAAGCCCACATTTTAGTTTGTGCTGGTTTCGCAATACGCCCAGGCATCCGTAAGTTATTGGTTTCATGGTATTTGACATCGAGCGGGTTCGTGAAATTGCCGCCCAGGTGGGCGCCTCCAGTGGAGTGGAGGTGGTCGAAGTTGACATGCGCGGTTCCGGCGGTGCACGCATGTTGCGAGTCTTCATCGACAAGCCCGGCGGCGTCACGCACGAGGATTGTGCCAACGTCAGTCGCGAACTGAGCACGGTTCTCGACGTAGAGGACGCGGTTCCCGGCGGTTCGTATGTGCTGGAGGTTTCATCTCCGGGACTCGACCGCAAGCTGTCGCGACCGGCTGATTTCGAGCGCTTCACCGGCAGCCGCATAAAGTTAACGACGCGAACTCCGGTGAACGGCAATAAGCATTTTGAAGGACGGCTGCAAAGGTTTGACGAAGGCCGCCTGACGTTGGAACTAGGAACGCCGGGAAAGAAGCCGAAACCTGGCAGCGTTCCGGCAAAGCTAGAGATCGAACTGAGCAATATAGAGAAGGCCAACCTAGTACCAGAGATTTAGCTAGAAGCTAAGAGCTAGAAGCGATTTTCTTATGGCAAGCGAGCTTTACAACACGATTGACGCCCTGAGCCGGGAAAAAGGCATTGATCCGCAAATTGTGGTCAGCGCCGTGGAAGACGCCATCGTGGTCGCCACCCGCAAGTATTACAAGACCCAGGAGAACCTTCGCGCCCAGCTCGATAAAGATACCGGCAAGATTCGGGCTTTTTCAGTGCGCACGGTGGTTGAGGCTCCCGAGCAGGTGGAAGATCCGTTGCTCCAGGTCACGCTCGAAGAAGCTCGCAAGTCCGATCCTAATATCGAAGTCGGCGGCGAGTTGCAGACGCCGAAGGTCACGGAAGGAATTCTGGGCAGGATCGCGGCGCAAATTGCCAAGCAGGTGATCTTTCAGAAGGTCCGCGAGGCCGAGCGCGACACCGTGTACAACGAGTACATCGGACGTGTTGGCGAAATTGTCAACGCCACGGTGAAGCGAGTTGAAGGTCCGGATGTGATTTTCGATCTGGGCAAAGCGGAGTCGCGCATGCCCCGCAAAGAGCAATCGCGCCTCGAATCCTTTGCTGTCGGCGAGCGGGTGCGGGTGGTGATTGCACGCGTGGAACGGGCGTCCAAAGGCCCTGCGGTCGTAGTCTCGCGCGCCGATCCGGCCCTGGTACAGAACCTTTTCCAGACCGAGGTGCCGGAGATTTATGACGGTACCGTAGTGATCCGCGCCATCGCCCGCGAAGCCGGGGAGCGCACCAAGATTGCCGTCCTGTCGAAGGACAAAGATGTGGACGCCGTCGGCGCCTGCGTGGGCATGAAGGGAATGCGGGTGCAATCGATCATTCGCGAGCTGCGCGGGGAGAAGATCGACATCATCGAATATCACGAAGACCCGGTCACCTTTGCCGAGAAAGCGTTGCAGCCGGCCAAAGTCAGCCGCGTCACCATTGTCGACTCCGCCGATAAGCATCTCGAAGTTGTGGTGGACGACAGCCAACTCTCACTCGCCATCGGCAAGAAGGGACAAAACGTCCGCCTGGCGGCCAAACTGCTCAACTGGAAGATCGATATCAAGAGCGAGGAAGAAAAGCGGCAGGAAGTGGAACAGCAGATGTCGCAGTTGGTCACCGCTGCGCCCACACCCCTCGAAAGTGTTCCCGGCCTGGGCGAAGGGCTGATCGAGAAATTAGCTGCCGCGGGCGTGACGACCGTGGAAGCTTTGGCGGACATGACTCCCGAGCAATTGGAAGCGATTGAGGGGATTGGCCCCAAGACGGTGGAAAAAATCAGCCTGGCGGTGAATAATTATTTCTCCAGTCTGGAAGCGGCCGCGGCAGCAGCAACACCTGCGGCAGCGGAGCAGACTGACGGACCGGCAACGGAACAATCGGCGCCGGAACCGTCGGAAGCCCTGCCCGCCACGACCAGGGATGAGGAAACTGTGGCCGCCACAGAAGTAACGGCGTCAGTTATCGAAGCCGGGCCGGAAGCTCCGGAGGCTGAAACTGAAGCATCGACGGAGGAACAGGCGTCCTCCGAGCAGAAAGAGTAAAGGTTTAAGATCGGGTTTGCATGCGTTTTTGGCAGGCACAGCGGATAATGACACCGTGAGGTTGATATGAAGACTTAGCGGATAGTCCAGAGGAAGCGGGGCGGATGAGCAAGGTTCGAATCAACGATCTAGCCAGAGAGCTGGAAGTCAAGAGCAAGGCGATTCTCGACGTGTTGCTCGAAGTCGGGGTCACCGAGAAGAAGACCCATTCCAGTTCCATCGAAGATCACGAAGCCGTCAAAGTGCGGGCGCATTTCCGTGCGAACGCAAGTGAGGCCGCAGGCACAGCCAAGCCGTCGCGCCCTAGCCGCGCCGAGAGCGATGAGATCAAGACCAAGATCGATCTTTCCCATATTTCCCGCCCCGGCGACGTTCTGAACGCCATCCGGAAACAGCAAGCCCCCGTAGTGGCTCCTCCGCCACGTCCTCCAGTGCCAACACCAGCACCTGCGGTAGCGTCCCGGCCCGCAGTTCTTCCAGTTGCGCCTCCGAGCGTCGCCGCGCCTGTGGCGCCGGTAGCGGCGCCGACGCCAGCGGCGGCATCAGCAGCGGCGGTCAGACCGATTCTTTCGAGCCCGCCGGCGCCCAGTGCGCCTCCCGTAGCCGCGACAACGGTTGCCCCGGCCGCGCCGGTTCGAACCGCCACACCCCCGCCGGCCGCGGTTCCGCCGCCCCCAGTATCGCCGGTTGGCGTAAGACCGGCTGCGACCAGCCCCATACGTCCGCAAGCGCCGCCGCCGCGCACTATCATGCCGCAGACCGGCCCGCGTCCGGTGTACAAGGCTCCGATCCGACCACCGGCCCCGACCGCCCAGGCTGGGTCACCGGCGCGTTCGGTGCCGGGCCGTCCCGTACCCGGTCAGCCGATTTTCCAGCGGCCGCGTCCCGCCGCTCCGACAGGGCCACGACCAGCTTTGCGTCCCGGTGAGCGCCGGCCCATGCACCCAACGCGTACCGCGCCCACGGGCAACCGTCCTTTGGGAGTGGGACCAGGGTTGCCGCCTCCGGGCTCCACGCGTCCGGGGAGCAGGCCCGGCGGTCCAGCTCGACGGCCTGGACAGCGCTACATTCCGCGAGGCGTAAAAGAAGGCCCGATGAAGGGCTTTGTGCCTCCGCCTCGGCTCTCGCTTTCGAATGAGCCGCAACCCATCACGCGCAGCATTACCATCACCGAAGGAATCAGCGTCAAGGATCTCGCCGAGAAACTGGAAATTCGCGCCAAGGACCTGATCGGGCGTCTGTTGACTCGCGGTGTCTTCGCGACGGTCAACCAGACACTCGATACTGAACTGGCAAGCGAAATGGCTCGCTTCTTCGGAGCAGATACCAACGTCATCACCTTCGAGGAACAAGCCGCCAAGGATGTTGCGGGCAGCGCGGCTGGCGATGAAGGAACAACTACCGAATCGGTTTCGCGTCCGCCCGTGGTCACGATTATGGGCCACGTTGATCACGGCAAGACCACACTGCTCGACGCGATTCGTTCGACCGATGTGGCGGGTGGCGAAGCCGGCGGCATCACGCAACATATCGGCGCTTATAAAGTAACCATCCAGGATACGCAGTCACCGGCCTACGGCCGCCAGATCGTTTTCCTCGATACCCCCGGTCACGAAGCCTTCACCCGCATGCGTTCCCGCGGAGCCAAAGCCACTGACATTGTGGTTCTGGTAGTGGCGGCCGACGATGGCGTGATGCCGCAAACGCTCGAAGCCATCGACCACGCCCACGCCGCCGAAGTGCCCATCATTGTGGCCGTCAATAAGATCGACAAACCTGACGCCATGCCCGACCGGGTCAAGAAGCAACTCGCCGACCGTGGCCTGATGCCCGAAGACTGGGGCGGGACCACGGTTTTCGTCGATGTTTCTGCCAAGAAGAAGACCAATCTCAATTTGCTGATGGAGATGATTTGTCTGGTGGCCGACCTCCAGGAACTCAAAGCGAATCCTGACCGTCCGGCCACGGGCGTAGTTCTCGAAGCCAAATTAGACCGCGGACGCGGCCCTGTCGCCACCTTGCTGGTGCAGAATGGCACGCTGAAAACCGGCGACAACTTCGTGGTTGGCAACGTCTACGGCAAAGTGCGCGCCATGTTTGATGATCGCAGCAACCAGTTGGCGACCGCGCCTCCGTCCACTCCCATCGAAATTCTGGGCATGGAAGGATTGCCCCAGGCTGGCGACCAATTCGTCGTCGTCGCCGATCGTGACAAGGCCCGCGGCATTTCCGAATATCGCGAGCAAAAGGCCCGCGAAGCCGCGCTGGCCAAGAGTTCCCGGGTTTCGCTGGAAGGCCTGGCGGAACAGATCAAGACTGCCGGAATTAAGGAATTGAACATCATCCTAAAGGCCGACGTCGGCGGTTCGGTCGAGGTGCTCAGCGACCTGCTGGCCAAGCTCTCCAACGACAAAGTTCGCTTGAAGCTCATCCACTCCGGAGTCGGCGCCATTACCGAAACTGACGTGCTTCTAGCTTCGGCTTCGAACGCCATCATTATCGGTTTCAATGTGCGTCCGGAACGCAAGGCTCAGGAAATCGCCGATCAGGAGAAGGTCGACATCCGCTTGCACTCCATCATTTATGAACTACAGGATGAGATCAAGCGCGCCATGAGCGGTCTGCTCGAGCCGACGTTCAAAGAAAATTATCAGGGCCGCGCCGAAGTCCGCGAGACTTTCCGTATCCCCAAGGTCGGCACCATTGCCGGTTGCACCGTGACCGACGGCCTGATCAAGCGCGATTCCGAAGTCCGCCTGCTGCGCGACAATGTAGTCGTCTTCAAAGGCAAAGTGGGGTCACTGCGCCGCTTCAAAGACGATGCCAGCCAGGTCACCAACGGCATGGAGTGCGGTATCTCCATCGCCAACTACAGCGATATCAAAGTCGGCGACATCATCGAAGCCTTCGTGACCGAGAAAATCGCCGCCGAAGTGATTGCGTAAAGATCATTCATCGGGCGTCGGCTGGATAGTGGTTCCAACCATCAGATTCAGCCCGGCAGCTTCGGCAAACGCCTGGAAGTCGCGATCCCGCGTCAGCAGTGGGACGTCGCGGTCAGTGCAACACTGTGCGATCAGTGCGTCACTCAGACGCGCCTTGCGATGCTTGGACAATATCTTTGCCCGTAAGGCTCCTGCTCGCTGCCAAAAACCGGCTTCGATCTCGATCATCGGCACATCTGAGAGCGTCTTAGCCACACTCGAAGGAAGTTGCGGATCACTTAGCAGTTCGGTGAGCACGACAGGGGGTATAAGCACCTGCCGTTCTCGCAGTGCGCGGTCCAGTAGTTCGACATCTGGACCCTTCGCGCCTTCTAGAAATGCGATCCAGGTACTGGTATCGGCAGCGATCATCGATCGGTTTTGAGTTCAGCGGCGGTGCGTGCGAAACGTACTTTGCCACGAAGTTGTCGCAGCCGGGCATACGCGTGGGATGCGGCTACCAGTTGCAATCCTGTGCGGACAGTCTGAGTAATCCCCCCGCCGCTCGCCTTTTGGGCTTTCTCAAGAAGTTCCTCAGGTATCTCGACTGTGATCTTTCGAACCGTTTCCATGACAGCCAGAATTATACCATATTGAATACCAGTATTTAATATGGTAAATATGACCGTATAGTCCGATGATTGCCCTGCTTACTCTCGAACTCCACATCGAGGCCGCCCAGTCTCTCAAGGACAAACGGCGAGTGCTTCGCAGTCTGAAAGACAGGCTGCGCGCCAGCTTCAACGTCTCCGTCGCCGAGCTCGACGCCAGCAGCCTGTGGAATCGCGCCACGGTCGGAGTCGTCGCCATTTCCGACTCGCGCGACTATCTTGACGGATTGATGAAGAATGTCGAACGCCAGGCGAATCGGATTACCAACAATGCCGGGGCCGAAATCGCCGACTCCTTCGTGGAGTATCTGTAGGGGATGTGCTGGTCCCCGGCCGTGACCGAAGTACTCTTCCGGCGCTCCCTTCAAGACACGCACAACCCCATTTTCTGATATTCTCATTCGTTTTACTCCGAGAGGAAAACCGTGGAGCAGCGCGCCCGCAAATACCATCGTGAAAGGCTGGGCGAAGCCCTGCGCGAGGAAATCGAGACCATCGTCGAAGGTGAACTCGGCGACCCGCGTATTGGCCTGGTGAGCGTCACCAGCGTGGTGCTGGCCGAGGACTCACGATCGGCCCGCGTCTTCGTCACGCTCGACGGCGATGACGAAGAGGCCGAACGCTCACTTCAGGGATTGACCGCAGCCGTCGGATTCATCCGTCGCGAGGTAGCGGAGAACTTGCACCTTCGCCGGCCCCCGGAGCTGCATTTTCAGCTCGACCGCTCACAGCAATTCGGCGCGAGAATTGACCAGCTTTTGAGTCGAACCAAAAAGAAAAAGAAAAGCTAGAACATGCTCGACGAAGTGCTCAAACATATCGAACAGCGCAGCCGCTTTCTGCTGACGTCCCACGCACGCCCCGACGGCGATGCGGTCGGCTCCGCTCTGGCGTGCGCCCAGATCCTGCGCCTGATGGGCAAGCAGGCCGACGTGGTGCTGCGCGATGGCGTGCCTCGCATCTATCAGCCGCTGCCCTTCGCCGACTCTGTCGTCCGGGCAGAGCGCATCAATGGTGATTATGAAGCCGCAATTCTGCTCGAATGTGACAGCATTCAGCGTACCCGCCTGGCCGGCCTGGAGAACCATTTTCTGATCAGCATCGATCACCATCTCAGTGGTCGTCCCTTTGCCCATGTGAATTGGATCGACCCTCAGGCTGTGGCCACGGCCGAAATGGTGTACCGGTTGGCACGTCAGGCGGGGGTGCCGATTTCCTCAGAGATCGCGACTTGCCTCTACACCGCTGTACTTACCGATACGGGCTCATTCATGTTTCAGGGCACCAGCGAACGTACCTTTGCACTAGCGCGAGAGTTGGTGCTGGCCGGAGCTGATCCCGCGCAATGCGCGCGTAATGTATATTTCGCGCATTCCACCGCCAAGATGCGTCTGCTGGGCGCGGCTTTGTCGAATCTTCACCGCCATGGCCCTTTGGTGTGGATTTCCGTGACCCAGGAACAAATGGATGCCGCCGGCGCCAGGGAAGAGGATTGTGAAGGCCTGGTGAACTATGCGCTTTCCATTCAGGATGTCGAAGTTGCGGCGTTTTTCCGCGAGTTGCCCGAAGGCCGCTTCCGGGTCAGCCTGCGGAGCAAGGGCCAGCTGAATGTCGCCGCAGTGGCACAGGCCTTCGGCGGGGGCGGCCACGAGTGCGCCAGCGGTTGTTCGCTTGCAGGGCCACTTTCAGACGCAGTGGAGCGCGTGCTGGCGCAACTTCGAGCCGATCCTTCCGTACAATAGCTTTCCATGGACATTTCACTGCCGCGGCAAGCGGCTTCCTTTGTGGGGGCGCTGCTCATTTTGATTGCCTACGTTGGCCACCAACGGGGGTGGATGGACTCGCGCAGAGGCGCATACAACGTTCTGAATACCATTGGCTCTGCCATCCTTGCCTATATTGCCTTCCATCCCTTTCAGATTGGCTTTGTTGTGCTCGAGGTCGTTTGGGCGCTGGTCAGCGCGTACGCGCTGTTGAAACCAGCGCATCAGAACTGAAGAGAAAGAAAGAGGGTCATCGGTGTGGATCCGTGAAAATCCGTGGCCTTGGGGTTGCTATTGAACTCACGTCATCGCACCGACGCTTTGCTGCTGGCTGGATTCTGCGGATTCCTATTCTTCTACGGCTTGGCTTATTTCGGGCTGGTCGGCGCCGACGAGCCCCGCTACGCCCAAGTAGCTCGCGAAATGCTCGCTCGTCACGACTGGATCACGCCCACCCTCGGTGGCAGGCCCTGGCTGGAAAAACCTCCGCTCTATTACTGGCAGGCCATGCTTGCCTATCGGATGTTCGGAGTGAGCGACTGGGCTGCGCGCTTGCCGTCGGCGGTCGACGCTACACTGATGGTGGTCGCCATCTATATTTTCTTCCGGCGATTTCGGCCCGGTTCCGAGCTCGACGCCGCGCTCATGACCATTTCCTCTGCCGGCATCATCGGCTTTGCGCGGGCTGCCTCTACCGACATGCCCCTGGCGGCTACGTTCACCGTCGCTCTGGTGGCCTGGTACGCGTGGCATGAAACGGGCGTGGGAATTCAGTTGTGGCTGGCGTATGCATTTCTGGCTTTGGGAATGCTAGCCAAGGGACCGGTGGCTCCAGTATTGGCAGCGGCGATCGTCACCATTTTCGCCATTGCCAAAGGCGACTACCGGGTTCTTCGCCGCACACTTTCAATTCCGGGAATTCTACTCTTCAGTCTAATCGCACTGCCGTGGTACATCGCGGTGCAGCTTCGCAACCCGGACTTCTTTCGCGCGTTCATCCTGCAGCACAACCTTCAACGCTTCAGCAGCAACCTCTACCATCACCGGGAGCCGTTCTGGTACTACATTCCCGTCGTTTTGCTCGCACTGCTGCCGTGGACGGTCTTCGCAGTCGCTGCCATCGCTGAAACCGTTCGCGCGTGGTGGTCGGAAGGGCGAGAGATGTTGAAGTCTGGAGGCGAGAGGGAAGACGCGCTGAACGTATTCTTGTTGATCTGGCTTTTCGTGCCCGTCGTCTTTTTTTCTCTCTCCCAATCGAAGTTGCCTGGTTATATTCTTCCTGCTCTGCCGGCAGGCACTTTGTTGCTGGCAGAGTATGTTCGCCGCCACAATGCGGCTGACGATCGACCTGGTACGGTTCCGCTGATTCTGCACTCGCTTTTCGCCGGAGCCGTGCTTGTTCCGGCGCTGCTGGTCGGACAAATCCTGTTTCTGCGCCGCATCACTTGGGGCACGCCGGCTTTGATTGCACTGGCATTCGCCACTGTGCTGGCACTTGGAATTGCGTTCACGCTATCTATGCCGACCAGGCTGCGCATGCTGCGCTTCGTTACTCTTATCCCCGTGGTGCTGGCGGTTGCGGCCGTGTTACGGCTCTACGCCCCGGCGCTCGACAAAGCGCTTTCAGCTCGACCCATAGCTCTCGAGTTGGGGAAGTTGGGATCCACGTCGTTGCCTCTGGCAGTCTTTCAGGTGCCGCGTGAGACCGAATTTGGCCTGGCTTTTTATCGCAATCAGAAAATTGATCGCTATGAGGATGACAACGGGCGGATTCCAGCGGGAGAGCACATGGTAGTGGCTCCGACCGGTTCACATGAGGATCTGGTCAAGCAGGCTGGCGGACGGCGGGTCCTGTATCTCGGCAGCTTTGCGCCCCAACACCTCGATTACTATTGGGTTTCAGCTCAAAAATCCATGCCTTGACCAAGCGCGCCGTTACTGCCGTGTGTATCTACTTTGTTCCCCCGTTTGCCTCGCGCCCAGACGAACATCTAAACTCGGTTCGCGATCAGAATCAGTGCTGAGTCGCGACCCTTCAGGAGCCCGGGTGGAGATTCTTGATCTAAGGCATTTCTCCGCGGTTGACTTACGTCCGCTGCTCGACGATGAGACGCAGGTGTGGGAGCGCCTGCTCTCCTGGGATTACTCCGGCTCCGAGGCCATGATTCTCCGCTATGTGGACGCCAAGATTCTGCCTGGGTACGCCGCCGTGGATCGCGGCCGTATTTTCGGGTACGCCTTCTTCGTCTATGAAGGCAGTAAGGGCGTGATCGGAGACCTCTTTGTCGCCAACGGAGGCCGCTTACCCGACCCCCATGCGGTGGAAACTCAATTGCTCGTTCACGTGATCGAAACCCTGCAACAATCGCCCGGTATAAACCGCGTGGAAGCCCAGCTTCTGGCCTATGAGACCGGAGTGGTTGCCCAACCTTTTGTTGAACAGGGTTTCCATCGCCACGCCCGGCTCTTCATGGTGCTGCCGATGGCGAACCCAGCCAAGCCCGCTACACCATTGCATGCTGACGTCGAAATTCGCCGCTGGTCCGAGCAGGACTACCAGCCCGCCGCGGCCATCATCACCTCCGCCTATCGCGGGCACGTGGATTCCGAGATCAACGACCAATACCGCACCCTGAGCGGCTCCCTGCGCTTTCTCAACAATATTGTCCGTTTCCCTGGATGCGGAACTTTCGATCCCGAATCTTCGTTTGTTGCCCTACATTCCAAAACCCGCACCTTGTTGGGACTGATACTGTGTTCTCGTGTGCGCCACGATGTGGGCCACGTGACGCAAGTTTGCGTCCTGCCGGAATACCGTTCGAAGGGGATCGGGGAAGCGTTGCTGGAGTGCAGTACCAGCAATCTCCGCCAGCGAAAGTTTTCGCTGCTCTCGTTGACCGTCACCGAAGCCAACTCCCGCGCCGTCGAACTCTATCTTCGCCTGGGTTTTGAGACGAAGCGCGTCTTCGACGCGTTTGTGTGGGAGGGATGAGGCTGGCAGAGCTGACAGGACATACGGCCAGCCGGGAACCAACTGAAATTCACTTTATGCGGCAAATTCAACCTTGGCCGCTTGTGGAATGATGCCGGCGGTGTGACCCATATCCAACAGGCGACGTACGGCTTCCCGCCCATCGGGTCCGTAGTCTAGAGTGCGCTCGTTGACGTACATGCCTACAAACTTGTCCGCCATCTGCGGATCAAGGTCACGGGCAAACTGCATGGCGTAGGCCAGGGCTTCGTCGCGGTGGTCGAGGGCATACTGGATGCTCTCCCGCAACGCTGCTGCCACTCTCGACATCAACTCCGGCCCCAGGCTGCGGCGAATTGCGTTCCCTCCCAAGGGCAGCGGCAATCCGGTTACTTTCTGCCACCACCTGCCGAGGTCAATGATGCGGTGCAGACCCGACTTGTCAAATGTGAGCTGTCCCTCGTGAATGATGAGTCCGGCCTCATGCTTGCCTTCCAATACCTGGGGGATAATCTGGTCGAACGGCACCACCTCGGTCTCAATGCCGGGAGCAAACAGCCGCAATACCAGGTAAGCGGTGGTCATGGTTCCCGGAATAGCGATGCGTTTTCCCTTGATGTCCTGGATGGAAAATGCTCGGTGGGCCACGATCATGGGGCCATAGCCGTCTCCCACGCTGCCGCCGCTCGGCAGCAAGGCATAATGTTCCTGGATGTACGGATAAGCGTGAAATGAAATCGCGGTCACGTCATACACGCCTTCCATCGCCTTCCGGTTGAGCGTCTCAATGTCGCAAAGCGTATGCGCAAAGTGCAGGCCGGGCACGCGAACTTTGTTGGTCGCCAGTCCGTAGAACATGAATGCGTCATCTGAATCAGGACTGTGCGCAACCGTGATGGTGCGAATCTGCGACGCCGGAGTGTTCTCCTGCGCAGAGGACTTCTCGGAAGTGACGTCGATCGGATTCATTGCCGGCCTTTGCGAACCCGCTGCCAGCCGTCTGCCAGCGCGGCGGCGGCCATGATCTTGATGACTTCCGCGAAAATAAACCA
>Ga0070764_10000808_pt1 | contig 12910 bp, 12 predicted proteins | sample HubBroMetageWRM4_FD_67287 | JGI IMG/M metagenome (GOLD analysis project Ga0070764, IMG submission 67287) | Warmed soil microbial communities from the Hubbard Brook experimental Forest, New Hampshire - Hubbard Brook CCASE Soil Metagenome WRM 4 | ecosystem: Environmental > Terrestrial > Soil >... | reverse complement strand
GCGTGCGCCTCGTCCAAGGTTAAAGGTCCCACCCAGTGATTATCGACGATAATGATGTTCGCCTCGTCGATGCCGCTGGGTTGCAAAATCAACGAGACGCGCTGAGTGATGATGAAGATCACGTTGGCGACGATGGCGAGGGTCAGGGCAACCTGGCACGCCAGAATAAAGACGCCGGCTTTGTGGCGGACCAGGGATGAGACGATCGGTCGAATGGGAATCGATACCATTTATTCAGCTCGACTTTAATTGCCAGCCGGGCTCGATCCGACAGGCGCGCAAAATCGGATAGGCGGACGCCAGCAGCACCATGCCCAGGGCGATTAGGGGCGCCTGCAGTAACGTGGCCAACGTGACATGGGCAAGCCTTGCGACTTCCACTGGAAACACCAGCCCCAGGCTGTTCACAAAGCAAACCGTTAGTATGGCTCCCAGCAAGCCGCCGGCCAGACCAATGACGGCCGCCTCAGTCAGATATTGGAACAGTATCGCGGAACGGGATCCTCCCAGTGCACGACGCACTCCGATATCGCCGGCGCGACGCATGAATCTCGCGAGTAACAGGCCAACGGCATTGACTGCGCAAACCGCCAGAAGACCGAGCGCGACCACGAATGATATGCGCGTCTCGGGTGGAACGACGCGCTGGTAATTAAGCCAATCCTCCTGGTCGCGCAGTGCCACATTGGCAGGCCAATGAAAGCGGCCGGCTGCCCTTTGTTCATCAGCATAGGCATGCAAGTAATTCCGGTACTGTGCGGCGGCGGCCGAGTCCGGCAGCTCGACCCAGTAGGATATAAAGGAAATCTCCGATCTTAAGTCCCAGGGTGGGAATGATTCGCCATAAGAACCTCCCGCCGTGGGTATTCTCCAGTTCAGCGCCTGCCGAAAAGGCAACAATAGCTGCGGCGCGTGAGGATCGAATGCATTCTTGTCACTGGCGGCGTAGAAGCGTGGCAGAGGATTCCATGGCGGCAGCACGCCGGCAACTCGATAAGTGTGACCATCGAGTCGTATTTCCTGGCCGACGCTGTTTGCGCCGCGAAACACCTTCTGATTCAGCTCATCGCCAATGACAACCTCATTGCTACCCTCCTGGTCGGCGGCCTTGCTCCAAGCGGAGCCGAATCGAAACGGTACGTTCAACATTTGAAAGTAACCGAGGGTTACGGCATAGCCGTTGGCTTCGAGTGCATCGATTGCCGGGTCAGCGGGAACGAGTGAAAGACTAATTTTGTATATGGCAGCCTGGAGACGAGCACTATCACGCGCACGCAATGCCTCGACGTCGCGCAGAGTCAGTACGGGGTCGATTTCGCCATACATCTTCACATACTCCGGACCGTGATTATCGATCTGTGGAGTAAACAGCCGATGAGCCTTGGCAGCGAAGGAATTCGATGAGACCGCGCGCAGCAGCGAAAATGTACTCACCGTTCCCGCAACTCCAAGCGCGATGAGCAGGATCATCCAAATGGTGATGAGTCTTTGATTTAAGAGGCTTCGAATGCCGAGAGCTACGTAGTAGGAAAACATCAGTATTCCTTCGCAACCTTGCAGACATCACTTTAGGTCGGTGCTGTTTTGTACGACCGCCGCATTCATGACTTTGGAACCTCAGTGCGGTTCAACGGAGCCATGAAGATGTGTTACTTCTGCTGCACCGCCGCCTCGGCGAGGGCCCTGGCATCGGCGCGCGCTGCCTTGTAGTCGGCTTCCGCCTGGTCCCTGCAGGCCTTTTGAGCGTCGCCGCTCTGCGATTCGCAAGTTGCCATGGCCACTTTGCGATTGCCATCGGCTTTGGCGATGGCAACATTGTAGGTCTGGTGTGCAGCGTCGTTGTTGAATTTGATCTCCTGATCATTGACCTTCTCGTACGATTTATCCAGCGCGCTCTGCGCGCGGCCTTCGCTCTTCGCCACCTCGTTGCTCGCCTTCTGCTCGGCCTTGGCAACGTCCTTCGACACGTCTTCCGGCGACTTCGACTGGTTGCAGCCGGCTAGCGCAAGAGAAGCGACCATGAAAATCGGCATCAGGTATTCACGCATGCAATTTCCTCTTGTTATCGGTACGCGATCGGACGCTTACAGCAGTTCGATCGCATCATGACGTTCAACGAGATGGAGATCAACAACCCGGAGCATTTTGGCACGGGAAGAGCGTAACCATGAGTTGGGGCCGCAACACCGAGCTTACCTGCCACAGCGATATGACCGTCACGTTTCAGCGATCCGGTCAACAAACCATCGCCTAGCATTCGGGCCAAGATTCGGCCGTTGGACCCATATACGAGCAGGCACCGTGTCACTTGCCTCCTACAAGCGGCAAATTGGCGTTTTTCTCGCGGGTCTCTCAGAATCCAAGGCAGATGCTCACGCCAAAAGAATCCCACGGGACTGCAAGTGCGCGGCGGCCGCGCGCCGCATGATTTCGGTCGCGAATCGGCGGCGGCATTTCTCAACCCTGACTTTGCTGTGCCTGCTGGGCGCAAGTGCCACCGCGTCGGCGGAAGGTGCCGCAACGACTGTGCCTTTGAAACGCGTCCTGGTGCTGTATTCAAACAATCGGCTGGTTCCGGGCAATGTCGAAATTGATCAGGGATTTAAGACTGCGCTGACCCGCAATGGCACTGATTTAGCGAGGATCTACTCCGAATTTCTCGACGCTCCGGAATTTAGCGGCGACGCGTACGAAGAGCTGATGATTTCCTATCTGCACGGCAAATACGCGACCTCGACTCCCGACGTGGTAGTCGCCGTTTCGGATTCGGCGCTGAGCTTTGCCGTCCGCGAGCGAGCAAAGCTGTTCCCGGGCGTCCCCCTCGTCCACGCCGCCGCCTCGTTTGAAGCGCTGCATTCCCTCGGCCCGTTGTCCGACGATATCGTGGGCGTTCCGAATGAATACGACTATTCCGGCACCATCAGCCAAGCTCTTTTATGGCACCCGAAGGCGCGGCGATTGATAATCATTACGGGAGCATCTCCTCGAGACCTCATTGCAGAGGCGCGTTTGCGGCGCGAAGTGCCCGCCATCGCGGGAATCGTTGGCACCGAATATTGGTCCGGCCTCCCGGCTGAGGCGCTTCAAGGTCGACTCGCGGGTCTTGGTGCCGATAGCGTGGTGTTTACGCCGGGGTTTTTCCTGGACGGCGGCGGCCGAGCATTTTTTCCGCGTGAAGCCGCGGCGCTCATCGCGCAAGCATCTTCCGCGCCGGTATATGGCCCATACGACACATTTATCGGAACCGGAGCGGTCGGCGGCAGCATGCCCAGCTTCGAAGAAATGGGTAATCAGGCCGGCCGCCTGGTTGCTGCAATCCTCGCCGGGGCGGCACCCCGCCCATCGCAATTGCCCAAGAATACGCCAAAGGCTCTGAATATCGACTGGCGGCAGGTACAGCGTTGGGGAATCGACGAGAAGCGCATACCTCCCGACGCCCGGGTGTATTTCAAGGATCCGACATTATGGGAAGCTCATCGAATTACGGTACTGGTCGCCCTGTTGGTTTTCTTGATTCAAATGGCCTTGATTGGCGCGTTTTATGTCGAGCGCCGGCGGCGCTCCGCCGCGGAACGGACCACCCGCAGGATTCATGCCGAGCTTGCGCATTCATCGCGCCTGGCAGTCGCCGGAGAATTGACAGCGTCCATCGCGCACGAAATCAATCAGCCACTTGGCGCAGTGCAGACGAGCGCCGATGCAGCCGATCTGCTTCTGCAGTCCGGCGAAGATCGCCGCGAGGACCTGCAGCGCATCGTAACCCGCATCCGGCGCGATATTTTGCGGGCCACCGACGTCATTCGACGCTTGCGCGCACTACTGGCGCGCCACGAACCGGAGCGTCAAGCGTTTGATGTCGGTGCCGCGATGTCGGACGCCGTCATGATCTTGCGTCCGGAGGCCGAGCGACGCAAAATCACTCTCGACGCTCGATCGGCCGCTGTGCCGTGCCATATCGCGGGTGATCGGACGCAGGTGCAACAGGTTTTGATTAACCTCGTTCTCAATGCGATGGATGCGATGAAAGATCTTCCCGAGTCCCGACGCCGACTCGAATTACTCATGCAGACTCGGGCGGGGAACGTTTTGATCACCGTACAGGATGGCGGTCACGGCATTCCGGCCGAAAACCTCGCAAAGATATTCGATTCGTTTTTCAGCACCAAGAAAAGCGGGATGGGATTGGGCCTGTCGATTGCACGCTCGATCGTTGAGGCCCATGGCGGCCGCATCTGGGCCGAGAACCGCCAATCTGGCGGGGCGGCTTTCCATGTCGAACTACCCAACCCAAGTCCTGACGAGCCACCCCTGCGGAACGCTCAATGAGTGCGCGGCCCATCGTTTTTATCGTGGACGACGATGCGTCGTTACGGACTGCCATGAGCGAACTACTCGAGGCCTCCGGCTTTAGGACGCGCGGCTATGAAACGACCGGTGACTTCTTGCTGAATCCGCCGGGCGATGAACCGGGTTGCGTGCTGCTGGATGTACGCTTGCCGGGACCGTCGGGGCTCGATCTTCAAGCCGGCTTGCAGCGTCACGGCATCAATTTGCCGGTGATTTTTCTAACCGGTTACGCTGACGTGCCTACCAGCGTGCGCGCGATGAAAGCGGGCGCAGTAGATTTTCTAGAAAAGCCGGTGACTCGGGAGACCTTGCTGGAGGCCATCCGCCGAGCGCTCGATTTCGATGCGAAGAGCCGCGCCGCGCGCGATGAAGCCCAGCTCCATCACGCTCGATTGAATGTATTATCGATTCGTGAGCGGGAAGTTTTCGATCGCATCGTAGACGGCAAGTTGAACAAACAGATTGCCGATGAGCTTGGCGTCGGCTTAAGAACGGTCAAGGCGTATCGCGCGCAACTGATGATCAAGCTCGGCGTCGGCTCGGCGGCCGAGCTTGGCAAGCTCGCCGGACTACGGCGGGGCCCCTCCCGTACTTGATCCACCCCGGTTCGCGTGGCCCAGCATTGCACTTTGGTGCAGACAAACAGCACCAAGTCCCACTGATATCGCCGCTCAGCCCATGCGACAGTCTCCCTCAATAAAATCCATCAGCCGTCAATAGGTGAGTGGCCAAGAGTTTTGGGGGTTTCGAGATGGTGCAGAGAGGCAATCCGAAGGCAATCTTCATCGTCGAGGACGACGAAGGTATGCGCGAGGCCATCGAGCAGCTGCTTTCCGTCGCGGGTTTCAAGACAGCGGCATATGGGTCCGCCGAGGCGTTGCTCGACGAAGTGGCCACGCAAAGCCCGCTGTGCGTCATCAGCGACCTTAATCTTCCTGCCATGTCGGGACTCGATCTGCTCACGGAACTTGTCCGGCGTGGCGAGCAGCTACCGGTGATTGTCATCACGGCCTTCGACTCCGTGTCGACTCGCCAGGAAGCGGTGCGCCTCGGCGCCTCAGCCTTTTTGGCCAAGCCATTCACGAGCAAGGCGCTGCTAACAGCGATCGATGACATCGCGGCGCGAAGGTCTCAAGCAGACATCTCACTCGACTGACTAGGGGGAATGAAGCAATGGATGGCGAAACGGGTACGGTCTTTATCGTCGACGATGCTGCGGAGGTTCGCAGGAGTCTGTCGCGCCTCTTGGCGACGGCCGGATATCGAGTGCAGGCATTCGAATCCGCGGAATCATTCTTGAAGGGCCACGACGCAGAATCGCCGGGCTGCCTATTACTCGACGTTCGCATGCCCGGTCTCAGCGGACCTGACTTACAACACGCGCTCGCGAGCAGGGGACTGACGCGTCCGATTGTTTTTTTAACCGGCAACGGCGACATCGAGACCAGCGTGCGGGCGATGAAGGAAGGCGCCGTCGATTTTCTGACCAAACCGGTCGACGATGTGCCGCTGTTCGCCGCAGTCGAGAATGCGCTTCGACGCGATGCCGAGCAGCGCTTGAAACGCTCCATTCGCCGCACGATCCAACAACGCCTCGAGAACCTCACGCCACGTGAGCGCCAGGTCCTGGTGCAGGTCATTCGCGGGCGGCTCAACAAACAGATTGCCGCCGAGCTCGGCACGGGCGAAAAGACCGTAAAAGTGCATCGCGCCAGGGTCATGTCCAAAATGAGGGTTCGGTCCGTTGCGGAACTGGTGCAACTGTGCGCGCAGGTCGGAGTATCGATCGAACCGACTCCGGGCTGCAGAACGGCTTCCATCGATTGGAAGCAAGCGGATACTCCGAGTTTGGAGGCAGCGCGCAAGGGCGACGCATGCTTCTGTCCCGGATAAGCCTTGGGCCTGTCGTGCAGGGCATTGGATTGAAATGAGTTGGGCCGCTGCCATATTCTCGATGAGCGCCTCGTCTTGTCTGACGCTGGCATCGATCTACGGTTTCCTGTGGTGGCGTCAGCAAGACGCATGGTCCCATCTGCTGTTCGCGGTCGCGGCAATTGCGACGGCGGCTCTGGCGTGGTTTGATCTGGCGGCGATGCACGCGCAGTCCGCGGCGCAATTGAGCGCTGCGGTCCTGTGGGCGCATATTTTGGTGTGGTTCACCATTCTGGCCTTGGCCTGCTTCGTGCGGCTCTATCTGCGCGCCGGCCGAACCTGGCTTCTGTGGAGCGTGCTGCTTCTGCGCACGATCTCTTTGTTCGTTAACTTCGCTTCGGGCGAGAATCTCAACTATGGCGCCCTGCCGAGTCTCAGCCGCGTTCAGATGCTGGGTGAGGCTGTTTCCGTTGCTCAGTCTCAGCCCAATCCCTGGATGCTGATCGGGCATTTGAGCCTGCTGGCACTGCTGCTCTTTGTCCTCGACGCTGCGATTTCCGTATGGCGACGCGGCGACCGCCGCATGGCAATCATTGTGGGCGGCAGCATCGTCTTGTTTGTCGGAGCCGGGACCGCGCAGTGTTTGCTGATTTTTTGGGGCAGTATCCTCTGGCCGTCGACGCCGAGTTTGTTCTTCATGGGTATCATCGTCGCCATGGGTTATGAGCTAGGCAGCGAGGCGGCGCGCGCCGCGCCCCTGGCGCAAGCGCTGCAATCGAGCGAACAGCGGATCACCCTGGCCGCGGAAGCGGCCCACATGGGGTTTTGGTCGCATGAACCCCTGCGAGATGAATTCTGGGCGACCGATCAATGGCGCGTGCTGTTTGGCTTTGCGGCCGCGGACCGGCCGTGTCTCGAGGACGTGTGGCAAAGACTGCATCCGGACGACCGCGAGATGACCCGACGGACCGTCGCGACAGCGGCTGAAACCGATGGCCGCTATCAAGTCGAATATCGCGTGTTGCTGCCGGACGGTCAGATAAAGTGGATCGCATCCAATGGCCGCATTGAACTAAACGACCGCGGTCAACCGGTGCGCATGCGCGGCGTGTCGTTGGACATCACAAAACGCAAGCAAGCGGAGCTGGAAGCGCAAAAGCATCGCGGCGACATGGCGCACCTATCGCGGGTGGCGAATCTCGGTGAACTGTCTTCCTCCCTGGCGCATGAGCTGCGGCAGCCGTTGTCCGCCATCATGCATAATGCGCAGGCAGCACAATTGTTTCTCGCAGACGACGATTGTGACTTGCAAGCCATTCGCGAGATCTTGCGCGACATCGTCACGGATGACGAGCGTGCCGGAGAAGTCATCGATCGGCTGCGCACGCTGCTCAAAAAAGGCGAGTTTCAGCCACAAACTTTGGCGGTCAATGAATTGATCCAATCGGTGCTCAAATTGTTGCACCATGAAATGATGGCGCGCGCACTGAAAGTGGTGGTCGACCTTAGCCCGGATCTAGCATCGGTCCGCGGCGACCGAGTGCAATTACAACAGGTCCTGCTCAATTTGATTTTGAACGCGGCAGATGCCATGTCGCAAACGACCGGATGCGTCCGCACCCTGACGCTGCGCAGTTTTTCGAACGAGAGCGGCGCGGTTAGTATATCCGTCGCCGACACCGGCAATGGCATCCCGCCCGGCTGCGAGGAAAAGATCTTCGAGCCCTATTACAGCACCAAGCCTCAAGGACTCGGACTCGGCTTATCCTTAAGCCGCTCGATTGTTCTTGCTCACGGGGGCCGCATGTGGGCGGAGAGCCGGCCTTCCGCGGGCGCTGCGATTCACTTTACCTTGCCCAACTGGCATGGGGAATCTCGACCGGAGCCGATGACTCAACGACACGGGCAGCCATTAGTGGGCGTTTGATGCGTCGTCTACGACATTGTGCGACATCGACGACTGCATCCAATAAAGCGACCAAGGATTAGCACGAAATATCCTGCGTGCCATCGTATGGCGTCAGGACCGCCTACTGAACCATGAGCGCCAAGACGCAGACGATGCGGCATAGGCGCGCACTGCCGGAACGCTGAGTTCGATCTCCGTGCCGGAACCCGGCGCAGTCCAGACAGTGAGCTTACCGCTGATCAGCTTGGCGCGCTCGCGCATACCGTGCATCCCGAAGTGTCCCTCACGTCCCTGCGACGTCAGGAACTTTGGATCGATGCCCGTGCCATCGTCCCGAATCCTCAATCGAAGCTGCCGGGCGTCAAAGTGGAGCTCTACTTCAATCTGTTTCGCCTCGGCATGTCGGAATGCATTGCGCAAGGCTTCACCGGCGATTCGATAGATTTCGTCACGCACGATCGGGCGCAGGGTCCGCGATGTGCCTTCCACCTCCACCCTCAATCCGGCCAACGAATGAGCGTTGCCTTGGGCCGCGAATTCTTCTCCCAAAGCCTTGATCGACGCCGCCAGATCGTTGGTCTCGACCGTCGAGGCGCGAAGCCCCGTCACGGCGTCGCGCCCCTCGGTGATCGCCTGCGCCGCCTGCTCGAGCGCACTTTCGAGGATTTCCTCGGCCTCCGCCGGACGCGTTCGCTGCAGTTCGCGAACCGCTTGAAAGCGGAACAGCAGTCCTTGAAAGCTTTGCAATAGCGTGTCGTGAAAATCACGTGCAATGCGGGTGCGCTCATCGACCCGCTCTTCCAGGCGCGCATCGAATTCATGCTTGATCTGATAGAGCCGGTAGCGGTACAGCGCCCACAGCAATGCGAAAAAAGCGACCACACACGCACCGCGGAACCAGGTGGTCTGGTTAAACGCGGGTGGAACCTCCATGTTCATGCTGGCACCGGCTTCATTCCATAGATTGTCCCCGTTGGAGGCGCTTACCACGAACCGATACTTACCTGGGGGCAGATCATTATAAAAGACTTGCCGACGCGAACCGGCATCGCGCCAGCCTGAATCCATGCCTTCCAGTTTATATCGGAAGCGCACTCGACTCGCGCGATTCAAACTCACAGCCGTGTAGTCGATTTCCAGGTTTCTGGTTCGCGCGCCGAGATTGGCATTCGTGGCAGCGTTAAAAGTCTTTCCATCGGCAATGGCGCGCACGATGGAAACGGGAGGGATGGGAGAGTTGAGACCGGGATCCTCGGGATCGACGGACACAACGCCCGCCCGAAAACCAAACCAAATGTGGCCGTCTGGAGACGAAACCGCGGTCGGGAACGGCCGGACACGTTGTGGAACGCTTGGCAAGCCATCCGTCAGGTCGTAGAGGTCGGAATGCACCGCGTATGCCGGATTCTTCTCCGCCTTCTTAAGTTCGGCCGCCGCGACACGCGTTACTCCGTCGAATGCGTTGAGCCAAAGATCGCCGTTTCTCGCGAGCGCAATGCCCGTTATTCCTGCGAGTGGCCGGTTGTTTGCCGCGGACAGCAAGTGAAAGCGCTGTCCGTCGAAATGTACCAACCCATTGGGGCCCGCCATCCAGCCATCCGATCGCCCGCTCAAGATGGCCGCCACCGGCCCAATATTCAAGCCGTCCTTTGCTGTGTAGCGCCGTACCGAAGTCCCGTCGATAACGGCCGCTTCCCCGTTGATATAACCCGCCCAAATCCTGCCGTCGGGCCCCCTGTTCAGGATCACAACCCATGCCTCGGGTAGACCGGTCAGTCCTCCATTGCGCATCCAATGCCCACCTTCCCCCTTGGCCAATCCATACGGTATGAAAGAAGCCCACACTGCGCCGCGTCTGTCTTCTACGATCGATTGGATCGCCACCTGAGACTGCAATTCCGGCGTCAACGGTAAGCTGGTTGCCTTTCCATCGTTAGAGCCAGCGCGAATGGATGCGACTCTCAAGGGCGCGAAAGTCCCAAACCACAAGGTCCCACTCTCGGCTTCATAGAGGCTCTGAACAAGTGTGGCGGAGAGAATGACCGTGGTCTTTCCTCCCGGCGAGGCGATCGACAATCCTCCGCCCTCACTGCTGCCAATCCAAGCGCGGCCGTCCTGTCGCGCCTGGATGCCGAAATTACTGGCACCTGGCTGGGGAAGGACCGGTACAAACGGGGCGTCGCGAAAATGATCCAAGCCATGAGCGGTGCCCAGCCAAATGCTCCCGTCGCGTCGATCTCGAAAGACGGTGTCGATCTGATCGGAAGTCAGGCCATCGCGCTTGGTAAAGGATTCCAGCGTCCCTTGGGAATGATCTGGGCTGAAAGCTGCCCGAAATGCGGCCGCATCCAGGCGCTTGATCCCGGCTCCCAGCAAAGACATAAACCAGAGATTTCCGCGAGGATCAAAAGTGAGAAGTTCATAGCCAGAAACAAACGCCAAGGGAGCGCTGCCCCTGTTGTGCAGAGCCCAGTGTCGACAATGGGTACTCTTTTGCGCTTCCGCGAACGGGCAAATTCCCGAATTGGTGCCGACCCAAATCTCCCCCGATGGCGATTGATCGAAGAATCTGGAGCGGAAGAATTTGTCTATGCCCGCCAGGCGCTCAAAGTGTTGGGAGCCGCGCTTCAGCCGGAAAAGACCATGCTCATAGGTATCCGCCCAGAGGGTTCCGTCTGATTCGAGCTGGAGCAGAACTTGCGCCATTTCAGGAACTCCCCACGCTTTCCCGATGTTGCGAAATTGTGAGCCATCGAAGCGCTGGAGTCCCGATGCCGTGCCGGCCCAAATGGTTCCATCCAAATCATCTTTCAAACTGAGAACAGTCGTATTGAGAGGCAGGCCTTCAAACTTTGGAAAGCGCCTCACATCTCCGTTCCGAAGCAAGATTACGCCATTCAACCTAGTACCGATCCATAGGTCTCCATTCGAAGTCGCCTGAAGACAAACGATTTCCGTTGGCGCCGTCGAGTTTCCATCGATTGAGGGTACCCGTTCAAATGTGAAGCCATCGAAGCGATAGAGACCCTCGCCGGAACCCAGCCACAATGAGCCGTCCGGGGCCTGAGCGATGTCGTTAATTTGCGGAGGCGCGCCCTCCCGTTCCGTCCATGAGGTGTGCTGTAGCTGAAACAGAGACGGATTGAGAGTTTCGGCCGGGCGAGCGCTTTGCGAATAAGCACACACTCCGCAGACAAGGCTCAGAAGTCCCGCTGAGGTAAACAGACGTAGGGAAGTCCATGCCGGAGGAGCTTTCGTCATTGGGCGTAAGTGCCGCCATAAGTCGTCCCGACTCGGCGAGCAGCCGGGCGGATCATCTCCGACACGCGCCAATCGAGCATACCGCCGGACGCTGCGCCGCTCAGGGGACACAACATCCGGGCATAGCGTTGGATCGACATTCAGCGTTCTCGCCCATGATGCGATGCAATTACGTTGGACACAATAGATCAATTATGCGTGGGCGCAAACCGCCGCGGAGTCGTCCATATGTGAGCCCGGAGTGGCTGCAAACGAGCAGCTAGCGCACGGCGACAGTGACACCAGTGTGCCCATCGAGCAGGGCCGAGACATGTTCGACGCCATGCGCCGGGCCCACAAGGACGTTCAGCTCGTGGTCCTGAAGGGCGAGGGATCATTGGTTGTCACTCAGTCAGACGCGTCTGCAAATGCTGCAGAGCTCAGTAGCATTCCTGCGTCAGCAGAATCCTCCCGACTGAACGTTATCCGAGTTCCGAGGGCGGTGGATCCTTCAGGGCTACCAATTCTGACAAGGCGCCTTTGCAATTGGCGTACTTGCCGGCAACTCACAAGCAATGAGAGATCAGTGATAGTCGAGGCTATAGGTCTCTATCGCTCGGTCAATAGCGTCCAGATGGACCGCCGATTTTGGTTTGAATACGGCCATCCGGCCCTGCATCGAAGAGAGCTCGGCGTATTCTTCGATCTCTCGGTATTCAGCCCGATCGCCGTAGTCATCGACCAGAATCTCGAACGATACTTTATTAGTTAAATATTTTATGGTGGTGAGTGCGCACGCCACGCGGAAACGCCCGTCGATCAACACTAAGTCCGGCAAAAACGACGCATCGTGATTGACCCAAGGCGCGAGCGGGTAGCGTTTCCAACGAATACATCGAGTCGCGGACGGGCGTTTGAAAATTGGGACGCCCCATAACTCCGTCATACCGATATTGCAGTAAACGAAATCTCCATTGGAACTGCCGAATTCGGTGGTGATTTTGTTCTCGACCGCACGAAGGAAAAACGGATCGCTGTCGACGGTTTTGAAGCGCACGCGGGATTTCGCCGCTACAATCGTAGATCCACCGCTCCCATACTCGAGATATATGCGTGCCTTCGGCATGCGTGATGAGAAATATCGATCACCCTCAACATCAAACGACGGTGTATCGGGTATCCGCGGTTTGGAAAATCGCTGCCGGTAAAGAAACGCGATCAAATGCCCTTTATCGAGTACTGACCGAGGCAGGTGGGCTCGCCCGAACTGCTTTATCTCATCTGGAATCGGCGGCATATCGGAAGCGCGAATAGTATTGGTGGCAGGCAATTTATCACGCGTTGGCGGCGGGTGCCGCAATCCTTGTTCATAAATTCCTGCCTAACCTCTTGCAGCTAGTGCCTGGTTTCAGATCGTCGGAGCGCTGCCCTCAGCTGGGACGGTGTCGTCCCCTCCCACGTTCGGAAAGCTCGATAGAAAGAATTCGAATCCTCGTAGCCGAGCAGAAATGCCACTTCCGTGACATCCATCTCCGGCCGATT
>Ga0070764_10000806_pt1 | contig 12929 bp, 11 predicted proteins | sample HubBroMetageWRM4_FD_67287 | JGI IMG/M metagenome (GOLD analysis project Ga0070764, IMG submission 67287) | Warmed soil microbial communities from the Hubbard Brook experimental Forest, New Hampshire - Hubbard Brook CCASE Soil Metagenome WRM 4 | ecosystem: Environmental > Terrestrial > Soil >... | reverse complement strand
ATCAAAATGGACGCGGTCCCCTGGACGGTTAAGGCATTTAAGCAGCGACGCCGCGAAATGTGGAGAGCCAATCGGTTTTGGTGGCTTCTGATCGCTATTGGTATCATAGGTTTCGAAATCCCCTTCTATTTAGAACGTTCGCACGTTCACACCACGCGCTCCGGATTGTCGGTAAAGCAGACGCTGTCTCCTGAAGACGAGACTGAGGGTGAATTCACGCTTGGATTGTTTTCATTCATCATCGCAGGAATAGGATTGACTGGAATCACGGTCGGCGTTCGACGCTATTTCCGGTGCTCAAAATGTGAGTCAATCCCGATGACCTGGAGTCGTGGCCTTGAGCTATTTCCCGATGTCTGCAGACAATGCGGCGCGAAGCTTCGCTGACCGGGCCGATACTCCAAGTGTCGACGTTCGCTTGCGTGCGGCTCACCATGTGGCAAGTTGCACTCGAATCGCGCATTTCTGACCGCATCACCCCCTGGAGACCAAGGCCTGTCAAAGACAGGCCGACTCTTGGCGCGATAGCGCCGAGCGGCTCCGCCGCGTCCCTCTTTAGTCGTGTCGTGAGTTTTCGCCCTAACGCGCCAACCGCACGCGCACTAAGTCGCCCATACTCTCTGTAGCAATCTTCGTATTCAGAAACGCCTTGATGATCCACACATGACTGTCAAAATGCTGCGTCACCGGCATTGTCGTGAACTCTCCCCCTCCTGCCAACGCCATCGGCAACAACAACTGATCCGCAAGATGCCGCCCAACCACCGCCTCTGACCCCAAATAACTCCGCGCAGCATCCACCGCGCGCTTCGCCACGCTCTCCGCCGACACTCCCTTCTCTCCAAACCCCGTGAACACCTCGGTGATGTGCTCGTGCTCCACCGTCAACGTCAACGCATTCCCCGGCCCAAACTCCCCGGAGAGCGCGCGAATTCTTAGGTTCTCCGCCGTCCAGTTCAGCATCTTCCCCACGATCTCCAACTCCCGGCTAGCCACATGCAGAGGAATCCCCGAAATGTACGCCTCCGCATACCCGCCCGTACGCGCGCCGCGTTCATTGAGCGTAATCGCCATCAGTCGCGCCGCCGGCGTGACGCGCGCCAAAATCTCTCCACCGCCACGCGGATAAAACCCATGACGCACCAGCTCCAACTGCACCGTCGGCCCCATCCGTTCAACCAACGGCAAATACGCGCGCTGCAAAAAATCCACCGGCGGGCACGCCTTGTTGTGCGTACCTCCCGTGATCCGAATAGTGCTGGGGACGGCCGCAGTCAACAAAGCCGGCAACACAGTCTGCAGCACCAGCGTGGTACTCCCCGCCGTGCCGATCGCAAATTGGTAGTCGCCTCCCTTTGTCGGCCCCGGCCGAAACGTGATTTCGCCACTCCCAACTTCCGCTCCCGTGACGGATGCAGAGCAAACAGCGGCCGCGGCCTGCAAGGCCGTCAGATGCTGCCGCATCAATCCCGGCTTCTCGCGCTTGGCACGAATGTTCTTCAAGCGAAACGCCTGATCGGTACACATGGATAGCGACAGGGCAGATCTCAACATCTGCCCGCCGCCCTCGCCTTCCGATCCATCGATCTCGATCATGACTATCCCTTCACACAAACCACTTGCTTCAACGTGTAAACAATCTCCACCAAGTCGCGTTGCGCATGCATCACCGCGTCGATGTCCTTGTACGCCGCCGGCGTCTCGTCGATCACGTCCTCATCCTTGCGGCACTCCACACCCTCCGTGGCGGCCACATGATCCGCCAAGGTGAACTTCTTCCGCGCCGCCGTGCGCGACATCGAACGTCCAGCGCCATGGCTGCAGCTATCGAAACTCTCAGCATTCCCCAAGCCGCGCACGATGAACGAACGCGCGCCCATGCTGCCCGGAATGATGCCCATCTCGCCCTTGCGAGCACGTACCGCGCCCTTACGGGTCACCAAAATGTTCTCGCCGAAATGGTTCTCGCGAGAGACGTAGTTGTGATGGCAGTTGATTGCCTCGACCTGCGCTCCGAACGGCTTTGCGATCACCTCACGCAGCGCACCCACCACGTGCTGCATCATCACTTCGCGATTATGCCGCGCGAAGTTCTGCGCCCACTCCACCGCCTCGACGTAGTCGTCGAAATGCTCCGTGCCTTCCGGAAAATACGCCAAGTCCTGATCCGGCAGGTTGATCATCCAAGTGCGCATGTCCTTCTTTGCCAACTCAATGAAATGTGCGCCAATGGCATGACCCACGCCGCGCGAGCCACTGTGCAGCATGATCCAGACCGCGCCGGCCTCATCCAGGCACAGCTCGATGAAGTGGTTACCCGTACCCAACGTTCCCAAATGGGCGTGGTTGTTGGTCTTCTTCAGTCGCGGATGCTTATCCGTCAGGCGTGTAAACGGCTCGACCAGCTGACCCCAAGCAGCGTCCGCCGCCGCAGGCGCCTTATCACCCCACGCACCCTTGTCCCGCTTACCCACCGTTCGGCCATGCGGCACCGCGCGCTCGATCGCCGATCGAACGGCGCCTAAAGAATCCGGCAAGTCCGCGGCGTTAAGCGTGGTCTTCGCCGCCATCATGCCGCAGCCGATATCCACGCCCACCGCCGCCGGAATCACCGCATGCAACGTCGGGATGACGCTGCCCACCGTTGATCCCTTGCCGACGTGTACGTCCGGCATCACCGCCATATGTCGAAAGATGAAGGGCATGGTCGCGGTACGGGCCAGCTGCGCACGGGCTTCCTCTTCCACCGGCACTCCCATCGTCCACATCTTGATGTGGCGGCCGCCCTCGACATCCATCACTTCGAAAGTATTCTCGCTCATGACCCTATTCTCCATTCAATCAGAAACTGCGACAAATCCTAAAGAAACGGTATTGCTCTACCCGCTGAGCTACAGCCTGTGCTTTCGCTTGCCAGTCTGGCGGGGTTCGAACCCGCGACACATGTAGTTCCTTTCTGCATTCCCAGTTCCCGAAACTCCGACACCAAGAAGCGCGACAACGTTTTGACAGGACGCCCGGTTTTTACACCGTGAGGGATCGAACCTCTAGCTCCGAAGAGCGTTACCAATGTAGTCCTGTCGGCATTCGCGCCAATCCCTCATAAGCATGCTCGTGACAAGGTGTCCGGTGACGTAAGCATTTCTGGATGTAGTCACCGATGTATTCCCGAACAGACCTAAAACTTAAATTTCCACTCCTTCAATCAATCCGATCCAATGAGCCGAGCTCAACGTTCCGGAGGCGAACCGTTCCACGACCGTAAACACCTCGTCGGAGAATCCCCCGACATTGAGCACATCCTCACGCTCCAAGGCCTGCGTCGTGCGATTCGGCTGCAAGTCGATGCACACCAACTTGGCATCGCGGTTCGTGTTCTTGAACGTCTCCCACAGCCGCAACGTCTCCGTCGGCCCCGTCGGCCGGTTATCGACCCACGACTGGTTATCGGACACCAAGATCACCAGCTCCGCGCGCTCGCGACGCTCGATCAACAGCTTCAAGGGCGCGCTGCAGCTCGTTCCTCCTCCTCCCAGGGCAGCCAACTTCGCCGCATTGCTCATCACGGAGTCCCGTGCATTGATTTCGATCTCCTTGACCTTCTCGGCAAACGGCAAGACCAACGCATTGCGGTTCGCACGCACAATCGCTGCCGTCATCAATGCCGCGACCTGGATACAACTGATCGCACTGGTTCCTCCTTTGCGAGACCCGGTAACCGCGGACGCCATGGACCCGGAAACGTCCGGACACACCACCACCCGTCCCGCGTACGCGACCACCCGTTCCAACGCAATCTCCATCGCATCCTGCAAGGCCTCCTTCACGGCACGCGGCACGTTAGTCCCGGCCGCGAAATACGCCGCCATCAACTGGTACGGAAACACCCGCGCCTTAGGCATAGCGACCGGATCCCGCAGACGTTCTGCAACGATCTCAGTCATTCCGGCAATCTCGAACACCCCGTGACGCGCGAACGTATTCAAATTCATCCGCACCATCTGCCATCCCGCCGAACGTGCAATCTGCGCCCACGCTTCCGCATTCAAGTTCAGCGCCGTCAGCATCTGGAACGGCACGGCCGGCACTTCTGCGGAAGGCTCAGCCTTGTACTTCGCCAACGCCTTCAACGCCCCCGGCAGCAGCTCGGTTGTATAGGGCTTGTTCAACACCCAGGCGAACAACGCCTCACGTTCCGCGGACGTCGGCTTCGGATGCACCATCCGCACGATATCGCGCAAGGACGGATTCGCTCCCACCGCCGCATCAATCAACTTCGAATCGCTCGCCGTGTTCAGCCACGCCTCCACCATCCTCTTAGGTAACGATCCCATCGACTTACGTCCCGTCACTCCGCTGCGCATGATCTGCACGAAATTACGCAGCATGCGTCCGTTGTCGACGACCTTCGGGAACGCGGCCTTGAAGACTTCCGGGTTCTTGGCTGAAAGCACCGCCAACAGCAACGCCGGCACGTCCTTCATGGATCCCTTGGTTCGCGCGTAGATCGCAGTCTTGGCGATGAACTCCGCATTCAGCTCACGAGTAAGCGCCAGCACCGTCTCCAGCTGTTCCTCAGCATTCGCGTAGAACGTGTGGCTCAGGGTTCCCGTCGCCGCGTACTGCGCCAGCGCATGCTTAGGCTCGAACGCATAGGCGCGAGCCCCTTCCGAGTTGATTGCAGCCGCCGCTGGCAGCAGCTTTCCGCGTGAAGACTGAAACAGTGCCTTGTTCGCCATCGCCGTTCTCCTAAATCCCACTGACCTTTGTTCGGAATCGACGGCGCCCCCATGGCGCCGCCCGGATCTCTTTCTCTTCTTTGTGATCTAGATAAAGCACGGGCTGTGCCAACCGCGCGACGCTCGAGCGTCGCGCAATCTAAGGTCATGAATAGACGGGTGTTTTCGCCTATGGCGAAGCTTTTTGGCGCCAAATACTGCAAACCAAATGCTAAAGAAAATAGATATGCATAGCTAGATCTATCTTTTAAACTAGTCACATGCAGAACGTGATCATCGGCTTTTTAGGGTCCGTATTGGACGCCGGCGGGACCGCCCCATCCCGCTGGGAAAAGTGGCGCCCGACGGTCTCGATCTGCCAGCACGAAGACTTTGTGGTGAACCGACTCGAGCTGCTCTACGCCAGACCCCACACCAAGCTGGCGCAGCAGATCATCGAAGACATCGGCACCGCCTCGCCCGAGACCACGGTGAAGCTTCACCTGGTCGACCCCCGCGACCCCTGGGATTTCCAAGAGGTCTATGGCCTGCTGCACGCCTTCGCGAGGGGCTATCCCTTCGATGTCGAGAACGAACGCTACCTCATGCACATCACCACCGGCACACACGTTGCACAGATTTGCATGTTTCTCTTGACCGAAGCCCGCTACTTCCCCGCCGCGCTGCTGCAATCCTCACCGCCGCGCCGAAAAAACCAGGACAGTACCGGCTCGTACGCCATCATTGATTTGGATCTCTCCAAGTTCGATCAGCTCGCCGCCCGCTTCGCGAAAGAGAAGCAGGAAAGCACCGCCTTCTTGAAATCCGGCATCAACACCCGCAATGCCGCGTTCAACCGCACCATCGATGAAATCGAACAAGTCGCTGTGCGCTCACGCTCGCCCATCTTGCTCAACGGCCCCACCGGCGCCGGCAAATCCCAGCTCGCCGAACGGATCTACGAGCTCAAAAAGTCCAAGCACCAACTCACCGGCGAATTCGTCGAGATCAATTGCGCCACGCTCCGCGGCGATGCCGCCATGTCCACCCTCTTCGGTCACGCCCGCGGCGCCTTCACCGGCGCCCAAACCGAGCGCGCCGGCCTGTTAAAAAAGGCGCATCTCGGCATTGTGTTCCTGGATGAAATCGGCGAACTAGGCCCCGACGAACAAGCCATGTTGCTTAGGGCCATCGAAGAAAAGACCTTCTTCCCCTTAGGCTCCGACAAAGAAACTCAAAGCGACTGTCAATTGATCGCCGGCACCAATAAGGATCTGCGCGAAGCCGTCCGCGCCGGCCGCTTCCGCGACGACCTGCTCGCCCGCATCAACCACTGGACCTTTCGCCTGCCGGCTCTCAGGGACCGGCCCGAAGACATCGAACCCAACGTCGACTACGAACTCGAGCGCCACACCCAGGTCTCCTCCACCACGGTGCGCTTCAACGCCGAAGCCCGCCGCGCGTACTTGAAGTTCGCGACAGCGCCCGAAGCCCAATGGCGGGGAAATTTTCGCGAACTCTCGGCCTCCATCACCCGCATGGCCACCCTCGCCGACGGCGGTCGAATCACGGAGAAATTGGTTGAAGATGAGATCGCTCGACTCAAAGCCAACTGGATCGAAGCTCACAACGACGACCTGAGCGACTTGCTCACTGCCGAGCAATTGACGCAGATCGACGCGTTCGACCGGCTCCAGCTTCAGTCAGTGATCGAGGTTTGTCGCCGCAGTCGCTCCATAGCAGATGCCGGCAGGGCACTGTTCGGCGCGAGTCGCGCGAAACGCAGCACCATCAATGATTCGGATCGGCTGCGCAAATACTTGGCGCGGTTCGGCTTGGAGTGGGCCGGCTTGGCCGGGCACGAGGCATAGACGGATGCAAACCCTAGAAGACCTATTAACCACAGGCGCCAAGCACGTCATTTTCAGCTGCATCGCCGGAAGTCGCGCCTATGGAACCCAGAACCAGGGCAGCGATGAGGACATTCGCGGCCTCTACATCGTGCCGGCAACCGCGTATCTGCCGTTGAAACGACCCCTGTCCCAGCTTGCTGACCAGCGCGGCAATACCGTCTATTACAGCCTGCGCCGCTGCATCGAACTTCTCACCGAAGCGAATCCGAATATTCTCGAATTGCTTTTTACACCGCCAGACTGTGTTCGCAGTACCTCTGCGGAGATGGAGAAACTCATCCGCGCTCGGAGCCTATTCATCACGCGTCAGTGTGGTGACACCCATATCGGCTACGCCATGTCGCAGATCAAGAAAGCGCGCGGCCAGAACAAATGGGTCAATAATCCCAAACCCCCTGAAGCCCCACGCAAGGAGGATTTTTGTTTCATCATCCCCCGGGAGAATCTGACCACCTCAGGCTCTCCGCCCTACAGGCCGGTGGCGCTCAACAAAATTGGTTGGTCACTGCCGGAGTACCATGCTGCCAAATTGGAGCACGTCGCAGATACCTACCGGCTTTACCACTACGGAACGCGCGCTCGTGGCGTTTTCCGAGGGGACGTTCTTGTCTGCGAATCAATCCCCGAGCAAGACGAGGCAAGTCGCTTCGCTGGTTTGCTGATATTCAACGAACAGTCATGGAAACAGTCATTGACCGAGCACCAGAATTACTGGGGTTGGCGGAAAAACCGCAATGACGCCCGTTGGGAGGCCCAAGAAGCCGGCCAACTCGACTTCGACGCTAAAAACATGATGCATACAATCAGACTTCTGATGAGTGGTCGTTCCATATTGCAGACAGGAGCACCCATCGTTCGGTTCGAGGGACAGAGTCTCAACCTATTACTCGATATTCGAGCGGGGAAAATGACTTTCGACCAAATTATGAACGTAGCCAATGATTTGATGAGCGAGTGCGATCGGCTCAAGTCGTCCACCAAACTCCCTCCAAGCTGCGACATGGCGGCCGCGGACGCGTTGTTGCTTGAGCTGACGCGAGACTGGGAGCAGCGCGTCGCATGAAAGAAACGGTGGTTAAAGCGCTGCACGTAATCGAATCCGAAGCCAGGGTGCGCGTGCTCTTCGCCGTCGAGTCAGGCAGCCGCGCCTGGGGCTTCGCCTCCCCGGATAGCGACTACGATGTCAGGTTCATCTACGTCCACGAACCGGACTGGTATTCAACGATATTCGAAGAACGCGACGTCATTGAAAAGATGCTTCCCGGAGACCTGGATGTTTCGGGGTGGGAACTTCGAAAGAGCCTGCGTCTATTCTCCAAGTGCAATCTGGCGCTCAATGAATGGATCGGATCGCCGGTGCTCTACCAGGAAGCCCCTGGCTTTCGATCGGAACTGAGCGCACTCATCCCCGCATTCTTCAATCCCATGGGCGCAACCCATCACTACCGAAGCATGGCCACACAGGCGCTGTCCGGTATGACCTCCGACGGCCACATATCCATCAAGAAGTTTCTCTACGCGACCCGCGCACTCATGGCCTGCCGCTGGATCGCACGCTTTTCGTCCCAGCCGCCGACCGGGTTTATGGCGATGGTAAATGACTTGGCCGGCGCGACCGAGCGATCACAGATCGAGGAATTACTGCTGCGGAAGGCAGCGTCAGCCGAGAAAAGCGAAGTACTGGTCGATGCATCACGCCGCGCACAGATTCAGAGTGAACTGGATGTGCTCGAACGTGCGGAATTCGCACTTGAAAAGCCCAGTAAATCGGACATAGAAAAACTAGATGCAATTCTTCGCCAGTGGGCGCGAATCGGCAGTTCTTGAGCAGGGGCGACCTCCCATCAGATTGACGCTCGCCCCGTTCCAAGTTTCTATCTCCTTCCCTGGAGACCAGGCCTGTCAGCGACAGGCCGACTCTTGGCGCGATAGCGCCGAGCCGCGCTTCGCGGCGTCTGACCTTTTTGTCGCGTATAGCGCCCTCCGATTTCAAGTGGAGCAGCACATGCTCAGCTCCTACGTTGGGAGCTGAGCATGAGTCGGATTTAGCGAAGAACAATCAACCAGTCCCCGATGCCATTGACAGCCTCCAGCTTCAGTCCATCATCGAAGTCTGCCGCCGCAGTCGTTCGATCGCTGACTCCGGCAGGCACTTCTTAGCGCGAGCCGCACGAAACGCAGCACCATTAATGATACGGATCGATTGCGGAGGTTTCTACAGCGATTTTGGGCTGAATGGGGGCACCGTGATGATCTGAATTCCGAACATCTGACGGCTCTCATTTTATGTAACATGAGAATTTCAAGAGCGAGTTTTCTTCCATGTGTTCGCGCGTGCAGCACGCAGGGAAGTCATGGCCCCAAAGTCTGCGCGGCCTCAAAATGGAACGTCGTCATCAAATTCCTCCAGCGCAGCGTTAGTCGCCACAGAAGGCGCCGGCGGTTTTGGCGACGCCGTGCGAAGTTTGCTGTTCAAGTAGTGCATCAACGTCTTGACAGCATTGACGTACAACATCGCCTCGGCCGCTTCAATCAGATGCTCATTCGCATGCGCAAGAGTACCGTGGTTTCGCAATGGGTTAAGAGCGTCCATAACCGAAGCGAGCGAATTGAGCACTCTCTCAATTTGCTCGCCGTGTTGGCGCGCTGGGCGAAGCTCGGGACACGCGAGCCGCAGCAACTTGAATACCTTCGTAGTAGGTGCATCTTTACCGGTTTCCACCTTGCGTTCCGCTGCAATGCCTTCGAGGAAGCCAGCAAAAGCGGTATGCATTCGGTCTACGGCTGACAGCGGTTCCCCTTCCCTGATGCGATCCTCAGCCTCTCGCAGCGCAAGTTCCACGATGACCCGACCTTCCGCCGGCTTTACGGGTTCGATCGGAATGCCGCCCTCACACCGAGCAATCAGATCTTGCAAGCGACGTGAGTGTTCCGCTTCGCGCGTCTTGTCGTGGGGATTTGGAAACTTCTTCAACACGCCCCGGAGGATGCGGGACTGGCGAGCCGGTGTCTCTCGCATCAGGATTGTCTCAAACCGGACCCGAGTCGTGCCTTCGACTCGATAAGAATCAATATCCTCAATATCGCAGTAGTCGGGATAGAACTCGTGATGGGTACGATAGGAGAAATCGCCCAGGTATCCCTGATGGACGCCGATCCATCGCCGAGTGACAAACTCGGCGTCGCGCACGCTGATCAACCCCACGTTAGCCTCGTAATGCCATATGGCTCGCTTCTAACCATAGTCCGCGTGAGACGCGGGCTATACCGTGCGGCGTCTGTCACGGACATCGCAGCAACCTCAGTAATGCGTCCAGCGCCGTAACGCCGGATCGCGCCGAATCAATCTTCGCTCGATCAAAATGCCTCTTTATGACGCCAGGCCGATGCGCCGGGCCGCCGAATCTATCCGCGAATATCCGCTTATTGTCAGCGGTCGTTCTCGCAACTGCACACCCGTCGATTCGCAATAGTGTTGCCTCAAGACTTGGATCGTTTTCAATGACCACGATTCCCGCACGGCTCGCCAATCGACGGTCTTGGTCGTCCCAAAGACGATCGGTATCGACCATGACACCGTACGCGTCGTGTGCACCGACGCTCTTCAGTTCCAGCGCCAGCTTCAGCGCGTGCCGTCCCCCGAAGCCACGTGCATTCTTTATCGTCAGGGCGATGCCACAAAACCGGGGTAGATACAGATCTCGAATGTGTACGGTAAGTTGGCAATCACCAGCACCTTCGCCTACCAAAGCGATCGTGTAGTTGGTACGGCGCATCTACTGCAGGCGGGGCACCGCTCCATAGGCGCCGGCCAGATATTTGGCCACGCGATTGTCATCTGCGCGGACGCCTTCCATGGAATCAAGTCGCCACGCATGGCTTTGCAGTCCATCTTTCTCCACTAGAATTGTCTGTGACTTCTGCAGTAGCCGCAGCACCTCGACACTGTGGCACGTGAATATGATTTGAGCGTTATGGGGATTGGTTTCCTCATTGGAGAACAAATCGAGTAAGGGCTCGAGCATGTGGGGGTGCAGATCGCTCTCAAGTTCGTCGAATGCAATCACACCGCCGTTTTCAAGGACGGTTAGGAAATGAGCTAACAGGTTAAACGCGGCTTTCGTTCCGCTGGACTCGTAGACAAACGGCAATAGGTGCAACTTGGCATTTTTGTCTTTGTGCACCCCCATCGCGAACCATTGCTTTTTCTGTTCGCCGGTTTGCGTCGGTAGCGGAACCTCATGGAACGCGACATCGGACAATCCAAGGTCCCACTGCGCGAGTAGCTCACGCATGCGGTCTTGCATTACACGATTTTCAGTATAGATTTGAGTGGCCCAATTGGTCTCATCTCGGTTGAGCCATATGCGACCGAATACATTTAGATTAGTACTCAAGACGAAGTTCGTCAGTGATTGGGCAAGCTCAACGCCAAATTGAGCAGCCCACGAAATAAGCGAGACGTTCTTCCTTACCTGCTCGGCTTGGGTCTGCACCAGTCCGAATCCATTCTGCGTGACACTGTATTTATCGTCAGCAATCAGGGCGCGTTCGAAGATCGAGTGCCAGCTGCCATGTCGAGTTTTCCGTTCCAAGGTTTCGCTCACAATGTGATGCGCTGTCGTGGTCAGTTGATAGCGCAACACGGTATCGGTTTCAGGTCCATCGGCGATGACCTCGAACTCGGAAGGCTTGTCCGCGGCGTTGAAATGCGGTGTGACGGGGATCGGCGCCTCTGGCGCCAAACTGAAGGAGCCTCTAATGAACCAACCCAGAAAAGCCAACGGCTGAAGGAGCGACGTCTTTCCGGAGGCGTTCGGACCCAACACGGCCAGGGCGGTTGTGAGTCGTTGACCCGAAATGGGCGAATGTCGCACCCAGCCGTTCACCGAATCCTTTTCCGTTATGGCGAAGGACACCTCGGTTCGCTCCAGAAAGCTGCGGAAATTGGAGAAGGCATAAGAATGAAGCATGCGTCGATGATTGCAACAATATTCTGTGTATTCAAGCGAAAATCGGTCATTTTTAGGTTACTGTTTGGCAATGTTACACATAATTACGTTAATAATGATGGTGCGTTGCAGTAATCTACCACTAGGCCAATCGGTTCATTCACACGACTCCCCAGAATACCGGCTACATAGGGAGCTTTTGTTATGCATCGCCTTGCTGATTCCAGTGACCAGCAAAGTCCCATCGAATTCCGGACTGCTCTTTAGATAGGTCGATGACCGCCTGCCTATGCGCCGCGCCAACCAGAAACACCCCTTTATCAAAGGTGTTTTCCCTGGAGTATCTTTGTATGTTTTCCATCATTGCCTTTTCACGGAGATCGTTCGTTTTCTTCCACGATTCGTAGATTTCAACGAGCCTGGGGTCGCCGTTCATCCAGTTTATTGTGCTCACGATCTCCTTATAAACGTCTGACCAAAGCTCACTGCAACGTTCACTATTCAGATAGGCAAATCCATCGTCGCGCAAGCAGTCTTCATCCCATTGCATCAGCCGACGGTATTCGTGACTAACCCGCCTTATTCTCCGGCGCAATTCTTCAAGGTTCGAAACAAAATCCGGCGATGGCGCAGGCAAATCCACGGGAACGAGTTTTACCTGACGCCCCTCCCGATATTGCGCTACCGCCATTGACTCAAGGTTGTATCGACTGCAATTCCCGTAAAAGTCGTCAAACGCTTCAGAAGGGACCTCCAAGAAAATAACGTCTGACTGAATGCGCTCCAGGATCGCGCGCAGTGCTACGACATTGGCACGCCCCAATTCCTCGTGTACGGTACAGACCAACGAAACACGGTTCATTCCATGTTTGACGCTCAATGACCTAGCCCATCGGGTGCGGCCGCCTGCGTTCGTCCGGTGAGGTCATGGCGATTAGAACGGATTCTCCGCCGCGTCGGTGCGATATAACTTCACATACGTCTCCCGTCGCGCGACCTTGGGCGGCCTTGCCACTTTCCGCCATGCATAGAGAGCGTCCTGATCCCGCCATCGTTCGAAGATGTTGATGCGCTCTGGATCCAGAGGGTCGGCGCTAATTGAGATATCGAGGCAACCATCCCATTTTCTTGCACGCTCTACCATCTCCATATGCGCATGAACGGCAGCATCACGTCTGTCAGCGTCCGTTAATGTAAATCCTGCGATGATGATCATCACTAACCTCCACGGCAATCACTCGTCACCCAGGGACTGTAAGTCCATCGGGCCACACGATGCATACCCGGAAGCGTCACTCACGCCGTCCGCGAGCGCGTACGGCTGAGCGGCCGTCTCAAGATATTCG
>Ga0070764_10000805_pt1 | contig 12934 bp, 8 predicted proteins | sample HubBroMetageWRM4_FD_67287 | JGI IMG/M metagenome (GOLD analysis project Ga0070764, IMG submission 67287) | Warmed soil microbial communities from the Hubbard Brook experimental Forest, New Hampshire - Hubbard Brook CCASE Soil Metagenome WRM 4 | ecosystem: Environmental > Terrestrial > Soil >... | reverse complement strand
GCGTCGGCGCCGGCGCTCAATGCCGCGAGTACCTCTTCCTCAACGTCGAGCATCGTCACGATCACGACCCGCGTTCCCGGAAACTCCGTGCGTACGCGTTTGGTCAGTTCGATCCCATCGAGGGCAGGCAATCCAATGTCGATCACCGCGACGTCGGGATGCCTTTGCGCGATGAGATCCCAACCGCTCTGACCATCCGCAGCCTCGCCGACAACGTCGAACGACTCGCCGAGCGCCGTGCGCAAGCCTGCGCGCGTCAACGCGTGATCCTCAACGATAGCGACGCGCAGACGCGCTCCCGGCTGCACGTCAGTTCGGCGCCAGTGGGAGCGTCAGCGCAAAACGCGAACCACGCGGCTCTCGCGGCTCGTATGAAACGGCTCCGCCGTACTTCTCCGCGATGCGCCGGACGATATACAACCCGAGTCCCGTGCCCGATCGCGGATTGCCGCCGAAGCGCAAGAACAGCTTCGAACGCTGCTCGGCTGGAACGCCGAAGCCATCGTCGTCAACGTTGAGTTTTAGCATGCGCCCGTTGTGCGTGATGGAAAGCACGACGTGACCGCCGGTTGGCGTCGCTTCAATCGCATTGGCCAGCAAATTGGCGACTGCGCGACCGATCTCATGCGGATCGGCAATGGTCACGAGCGGGGCATCCTCGGGCTCTGCAACGACGCTTACCCCTTTTACATCTGCTACCGGGCGCAGCTCGGTCGCTACGCGCTGCGCCACGTCGCCGACCGATACCCGCTCGCGCACGCTCGACGTCTCTCCCGCCTCGTAGCGCGCCACCAGCAGCAACGTTTCGACGATCCTTCGTTGATCGAAGTTCGCCGCCAACGCAGTGCGCAGTATTTCTCGATAGCTCCCCGGCAACTCACCGTACGCGCCGGATAACGCCTGTGACATGGTGACATGTGCGGCCGCCTGCGGCGTCCGAAGATCGTGTGCCAGCGCGTAGACGATGTCGCGGATCACGTCGTTGCGACGCGCGAGTTCGTCTTTCTGCGCAGCAATCTCGCGATTGCGCTCGCCCACCTGCCGAAAAAGCCGCGCTTGCTCGAGTGCCATCGTCGCTTGCTGGGCGAATGCGCGCAGCGTCGGCAATGCATCTCCTGCAAACGTGCTGTCGCCGCGAACGCTAACGATCAAGACGTGGGTCGGCATGCCATAGGCCGCGATCGGCGTCACGATCGCTTCGGTGGCGTCCATCGCATCGAGATGCAAACGCCCGACGAGATCGGTGCTGTGGATCCAACCGATATCGCCGCGCTCTACCGCACTTGCAACCAACGACGCCATTTCGGTAGAAAGCGCGCGTCGCTGCATCGATGCGTTTTCCTCACCGCCGACGTACGAAAAGATGACCGGCGTGGGCGATGATGCATCGGGCGCGACCAGCGTCGCTTGTGAAGCCTCCAACAACGAGACCGATTCGCGGACGATCGCGCGTTGCACGATCTCGACGTCGAGTGTTTCGCGAACGCGCGCAATCGCCGCGCGCAGCGATTGCTCGATTTCAATCTGTCGCCGTCGTCCGGCCGAGGCACCGGCTTCGCGCGAGAGCGCCTGACTCTTCACGCTGAGTGCGCCGACTAAGATGAACGATGCCGCCGACAGGAGGCGATCGGCGACCGCAACGGGGTACCAGTGGTGACCGGTGACGACGCCGTCGACGTAGGCAGCGATGACGTTGGCAACCTCCGCCGCGATCACCAGATTCATCGTCAAACGGCGTTGCAGCGCGAGGCTGCTCAACGCGATGGGTCCGTTGAACAGAATGGATGCGATGAAAAGCTGCGGCGTCAATAGATCGACGACGAAGGCCGCGACGAGCAGGCCGTAACAGAGCAAGCCCACGCTGACGCGTTTCGCGCCGTTCGGCGGGGCTGCCTTGGCGCAACGCGAAGCCCCCGCGCCTATGGATCGCACCACGCGTGCTCAGGACATCCTGCGCGATCTCGGCACCGGCTCCCGCCTCGTGGTGTACATTGCGAGCGCGCCGGGGTCCGGCAAAACGCGCCGCGTTCTCGAAGACGCGCGCCGTCTCGCTGCCGCCGGCAAACGCGTCGCGATCGGCTGGATCGAAACGAAAGGACGCCCGGACCTCGAGCGGCTTGCCGCCGGATTGCCGCGGATTCCACCGCGCACCGTGAGGATCGGCGATGCGTCTTTCGACGATTTCGACTACGAAGCGGCCCTGCGAGAACACCCCGACGTCATCGTTCTGGACGAACTCGCACACGACAATCTCGGCAATGCGTCGCACGCGAAGCGATGGCAAGATGCCCTCGAGCTCAGAGCGCATGGTATCAGCGTCATCGGCGCCTTCAATATTCAACACGTCGAAAGCGTGGCGCCAACGGCCGAAGCGCTCATCGGCTACGCAGTGCGCGAGACGATTCCCATGTCGTTTCTCCAAGCCGCCGACGAGGTAGTTGCGTTGGACGTCTCGCCGCCGCTGCTGCGCGGGCGCGTGAAAGCCGGCAAGATCGTCAACCAACAGGATATCGATCGCGCGCTGGAGGGCGTATTTAAAGAGCAAACGCTCTACATGCTACGCGAACTGCTGCTGCGCACCATCGATTCATTGTCTCTCCCGGCAGTTAAAGCGGGGCGAACGTCGATGGCCGCCGCCTTCGTCTATCCCGATGGCGATCCGCGGCCATATCTCAAACGCACGGCGGCGGTGACGCATGCGCTCGATCTCGGATTGGAAATCGTTCCTACGAACGGTACGGATCGCACTGCGCTGGAACGCATCGCGCGCGACCTCGGCGGCGAAGTTTTGCGCGAACCGGTCGATCCGCGCAATATGACGGGAGACTCTTTGCGCGCGGCACTCGTGGCATTGCCCGTTGGGAGACCGGCTGCGCAACTTGCAAACCATCCGCTGCCTTACGATCTGTTCATCGTCGGCGCCGAGCAGACGTATCTCGGCGAGAATCCCGCACGCTCGCCCTATTCGCAGACCGCTGGGGACCGTCTTAAAGTTGGCTACGGAAAGCTCGTCGTCTATATCGCCGCGGCGGCGGGCGCCGGCAAAACGTACGCTATGCTCGACCGTGCGCATCAACTACAGGCCGACGGCGTCGACGTCGTCGCGGGATACGTAGAAACGCACGGACGCAAAGAAACCGCGGAGTTGCTCGACGGTCTAGAATTAATTCCGCCCAAAGTCGTCACCGAAAACGGCATCACCTACAAGGAGTTCGATCGCGACGCGCTCATCGCACGCAAACCGGAGGTCGCTCTGATCGACGAACTGGCACACACGAACGCGCCGGGCTCCATCGCGCCGAAGCGCTTTCAAGACGTGCTGGCAGTCCTTCGTGCTGGGATCGACGTCATCACGACGCTGAACATTCAGCACCTCGAGGGATTAGGCGATACGATCGTGCGTCTGACCGGAACGATCGTCCGCGAAACCTTGCCCGATGGAATTCTCACGCTCGCCGACGAGGTGATTCTCATCGACGTGACGCCGGAGACGTTACGTCAGCGCCTGCGTGAAGGCAAAATCTATGCGCTCGAGCGGGTGGACGCAGCCCTCGGCAACTTTTTCCGAACCGAGAATCTCCTCGCTTTACGCGAACTGGCGTTGCGCGAGGCATTGCGCGCGCGCGTTCGCGAACGCGTCGTCTCGCCATTCGACCGTCTTATGCTGGCGATCGGCTCGCGTAGCCTGGATCTCCCGATGATCGCGCGCGCCGGGCGCATCGCAGCGCGCCTGGCCATCGAGTTCGTCATCGCACACGTCGTTTCGCCACGGGAGCGCCTGGATGCAACCGTCATCGATCAACTCAAGGCGGAGGCGCGTAAAACCAACGTCGAGTGGATCGAGGACGTCGCGGAAAACCCGCCTGCGCGACTCATTGAGATTGCGCGCGTCGTACCGCAGACAACGATTGTGCTTGCAGGCACCGCGCGTGCTCCGCGTATCCTTCAGCGTTCGTCGTTCGCACGCCGCCTGCTGGAAGCCGGCGCGCGAGAGCTGATCGTCCTCGCTCGCCCCGCGAGCGTTGCAACGGAGGCTCCCGAGTAAAGAGGCGTCGTCCCGCTCAGGACGACGAAAGGTGATCCAACGCGAGATTTAACTCCAGCACGTTTACGTGCGGTTCGCCCAAGAATCCGAAAGTACGCCCTCGAACGTGCGCCGTAACCAACGCGTCAACGGAAGTCAGCGCCATCCCTCGTGCTTTGGCGACTCGCGGTGCTTCCCAATATGCCGCCTCCGGCGAAATATCGGGATCGATGCCGCTGCCGCTTGACGTAACGAGATCAATCGGCGGGGCACCAACCGCATCGGGATTCTGCTTTTTGAGAAGTACGATCGTGGAACGTGTTGCGTCGATTAACTTCTTTGACGTCGGCCCTAGATTCGTGCCGCCGGTCTGCGTCGGATCGTAGCCCTTCCCTGCTGCCGACGGTCGTCCCTGAAAGTACTGCGGTTTAGTCCATAACTGCCCGATAATCGAGGAACCTACAATTTTTCCGTTGGCCGTAACCAGCGACCCGTTCGCCTGACGCGGAAACAGCGCTTGAGCGATTCCCGTCATTACCAGCGGATAGATCAGCCCCAGCAAGACAATCGAAACGACCGTCATGCGCAACGAGATACCCAAATGCCGAATCATTGCCTCTATGTCCTTACGTGAGATGGAGCGCCGCAAGAATAAGATCGATGGCCTTAATGCCCGCAAACGGCACGATGATGCCACCGACGCCGTAGAGCATAACGTTCTCGAAGAGGACCCGGTTCGCGCCCTTGGGCTGATACCGCACACCGCGCAACGCAAGCGGGATGAGCGCCACGATGATGAGCGCGTTAAAGATCACTGCCGAAAGAATCGCGCTCTGCGGTGTGCTCAGGCGCATGATGTTGAGGACGTTCATCGCCGGATAGGCGATTGCGAACATTGCCGGTAGAATCGCAAAATACTTCGCAACGTCATTGGCGATGGAGAACGTCGTCAGCGAACCGCGCGTCATCAGCAGTTGCTTGCCGATCTCCACGATCTCGATCAGCTTCGTCGGATCCGAATCGAGATCGACCATATTGGCGGCTTCTTTAGCCGCCTGCGTTCCCGAATTCATTGCCACGCCGACGTCCGATTGCGCCAGCGCCGGTGCGTCGTTCGTGCCGTCGCCGGTCATCGCCACGAGCCGCCCCGACGATTGCTCGCGCCGGATCAACTCCATCTTCGTCTCAGGGGTCGCCTCGGCTAGGAAATCGTCGACGCCGGCTTCCTTCGCAATCGTCGCGGCGGTCAGCGGATTGTCGCCGGTAATCATAACCGTGCGAATGCCCATCGCGCGCAAGCGGTTGAAGCGCTGCGTCATGTTGGGCTTGAGGATATCTTTCAAGTAGATGATGCCAATGACGGTGCCGTTGCGCGCGAGCAGCAAGGGCGTGCCGCCGGCCCGCGCGATGCGCTCCACGTCAGCGGTAAGTTCCGTCGCGACGCCGCCGCCGTTCTCGCCGATCCAGGCGCGCACCGAATCCGGCGCGCCTTTGCGAATCTTTACGCCGTTTGCGAGGTCGAGACCGCTCATCCGCGTGTATGCACTGAAGGGCACGAACACCGAATCCGGCGGCGCTTTATCGTCGCTCGCGCCGGCCTGGTGAGCGAGCGCGACGATCGAGCGGCCCTCCGGCGTCTCGTCGGCCAGCGACGAGAGCAACGCCATCTGCGCCGCCTCTTTCGAATCGATGCCGAGCGCCGGAATGATTTCAACGGCCTGCCGGTTACCCAGCGTGATGGTGCCGGTTTTATCGAGGAGCAGGGTATCCACGTCGCCGGCGGCTTCCACCGCGCGTCCGCTCATCGCGAGCACGTTGCGCTGCATGACGCGGTCCATGCCTGCGATGCCGATGGCCGACAACAATCCACCGATCGTCGTGGGAATCAAGCACACCAGTAGCGCGATGAGCACCGTTACGCTCTGAGGTTTGCCGGCGTAGATTGAAAACGGCGCAAGCGTCGCGACGGCGATCAGAAAGATGATGGTTAACCCCGCGAGCAGGATCGAAAGCGCGATCTCGTTGGGCGTTTTCTGCCGCTGCGCGCCTTCAACCAAAGCGATCATCCGGTCGAGAAAACTCTCACCGGGATTGGCCGTCACGCGTACGACGATGCGATCGGAGAGCACGCGCGTGCCGCCCGTGACTGAGCTGCGATCGCCGCCCGACTCCCGAATAACCGGCGCGGATTCGCCCGTAATCGCCGATTCATCGATCGTCGCCGCGCCCTCGAGCACGTCGCCGTCGGCCGGTACGATCTCGTTGGCCTCGACGACGTAGCGATCGCCTTTGCGCAACGTCGTGCTCGTGACCCGCTCCTCGGTGCCGTCTTCGCGCAGCCGGCGTGCGAATGTGTCGGATTTCGTTCGGCGCAGCGTCTCGGCTTGCGCCTTACCGCGCCCTTCGGCGACTGCTTCGGCGAAGTTGGCGAAGAGCACCGTGAACCACAGCCACGCGGCAATCGCGAGATCGAAACCGGCCGAACCGGTATGTCGCACGATATCGCGCAAAAAGAAGAGCGTCGTCGCGGCCGACCCGACTTCCACGACGAACATCACCGGGTTGCGCGCCTGCCAGCGCGGATCGAGCTTCTTGAACGAGTCGCCGATTGCGCGTCCGATGATCGAGCGGTCGAAGAGCGAGCGCGCCTGCGGCCTGCGTTCCAAACGCCGTCGGCTGAGCATCAGTACGTTTTTCCTTGCAGCATAAGCAAATGCTCGACGATTGGCCCGAGCGAATCGGCCGGTAAGAACGTCAGCGCGCCGACGATGACGATGACGCCGATGAGCAGCGCGACGAAAATGCCCGAATGCGTCGTAAACGTTCCCGAACTCTCGGGTACGGATTGTTTACCCGCAAGCGAACCGGCAAGCGCGAGCGCCGGTATCGCGACCGCGAAGCGCCCGAACATCATATTGACACCCGTCGTTAAGTTATAGAATAGGTTGGGGCCCAAACCCGCAAATGCGGACCCATTATTGGCATTCGTAGATGTAAATGCGTACAGGATTTCTGAAAACCCGTGCGGTCCGTTGTTGCTCAGCGTTGCCAAACCGACATGCGTCACCGCCGCGACCGCGGTCGGCACCAAGCACAACACCGGCGTCACGAGGGCGGCCAAAATCGCAAACTGCACTTCGCGCCGCTCGATCTTCTTTCCGAGAAACTCCGGCGTACGACCCACCATCAAACCAGCGATGAACACCGTCAAGACGACAAAGACGATCATGCCGTACAAACCACTGCCCACGCCGCCGAAGACGATCTCGCCGAGTTGCATATCCACCAGTGGAACCAGCCCGCCCAGCGGCGTAAACGAGTCGTGCATCGCGTCGACCGCGCCGCAGGACGTATCGGTCGTCACCGTTGCAAACAACGTGGACGCGGCGACGCCCAAGCGACACTCTTTGCCCTCAAGGTTTCCGCCCGCAACCCCGAGTTGATGAACGATCGGATTGCCCGCCGATTCGGAACCGTACGCGACGACGAATCCCGCAAAAAACAGAATCGCCATCGCAGTAAAAATCGCCCAGCCCTGGCGTGTATCTTTTACCATTTTTCCGTACATGTACGTCAAGCCGGCCCCGAGCGAGAAAATGAGCAGCATCTCGACGAAGTTGCTCAAGGCTGTGGGATTCTCGTTCGGCGATGCCGAGTTCGCGTTGACGAAACCGCCGCCGTTCGTGCCGAGTTCTTTGATCACTTCTTGCGACGCCATCGGCCCCCCGGTAACCGTCTGCGCGAAGCCTTCGAGCGACCTCACACCCTGGTACGCGTGAAAGTTCTGCGGCACTCCTTGCCAAACGAAGAAGAGCCCGACGACGATCGAGATCGGCAGCAGCAGGTACAACGTGCAGCGGGTTAGGTCCACCCAGAAGTTGCCGAGTGTCTTCACCGTCGTGCGCACGAGACCGCGAACGACCGCGACGGCGACCGCAATGCCCACGGCGGCCGAAACGAAGTTATGCCATGCTAGCCCCGCCATCTGCGCGAGGTAGCTCATGGCCGTTTCACCGGCGTAGAACTGCCAGTTCGTATTGGTAGTGAAGCTGACCGCCGTGTTCCACGCCAGATCCGGCGCCATGTTCGCGACGTGCTGCGGATTGAACGGCAGCCACGTTTGCGTGCGCAGCAGCAGATAGAGATAAGCGAGGCCGATCAGCGAAAACGCCAGCATGGAGAGCGCGTAAACGTACCACGTCATCTCTTCATCTTCGCGTACGCCGCAGAGACGATACATGAGCCGTTCCACCGGGGCAACGACCGGCGTCAGCAACACACGTTCGCCCGCGAAGACTCGCGCCATGTACGACCCCAGAGGCTTCGTCAATGCGAGAATGATGATGAAAAAGAATCCGGCCTGGAGCCAACCGATCCCGGTCATGGCCTAGAATCGCTCTGGGCGCAGCATCGCGAACACGAGATACGCCAAACCGGCGATGGTAAGCACGAGTCCGAGGATATCGTCGAAGCCCATCGTCACACCCGCTCGCAGCCCCGGATGTACAGGTCGAGAGCGAAGAAGCAAACCATGGTGAGAACGACGGCCGCTATGTCGAGCATCACTCTTTAGAATACGCACGCGCGTGCACGCCGCCATCCGTCGAACGGATGATCCAATCGGACTGTCCAATGGCGCGGAATGATCGCTTCTTCGTTGGCGCTTATCGCCACGCTGGTGCCGCTCGCGTCGCCGGCTCCGCCGGTGTCGCCGACTCCGTCGCCCTCGCCGAGCCCAGCCGCGAGCGATCCCTGTGGCTCGATTCTCTCCATCGTCAACCGCCCGACGATCACCACGGGCGTATGCACGGTTCGCACGGGGCACGCCGATATCGAAATGGGCTATATGAATACGACTACCGCCGGAACCGGCGGGAGCAACAACGTCACCTATCCGCAGGCGCTGATCCGGATCGGGACCGCCGACCCGCATCTCGATGTCGAGATCGGGCCACCGAGCTACGAGACCGCTTCTTCAAACGGGCCGCGGATCGGTGGATCCAGCGACGCGAATCTCGGTGTAAAATACGAACTCGGCTACAACTCCAAAGCCGATTGGGGCGCGAATATCGTGGGCACGTTTCCAACCGGCAGCCATGCGTTCAGTGCGGGCAACGCGCAGTTCAGCGGCAACTTCAACGCCGGTTACACCCTCAACTCCGAGTTTAGTCTGGCCGGCACGCTGGGATTCAATGTCTTCAGCGCGCTCAACCTTGCCGAAGCGCCGCAGTCCTATTTCGCCTTCACGCCGAGCCTCGAGTTCAGCGCAGCGCTTCCCGGGAGCCCATCGCAAATCTCAGCCGAATACGCCTACTTCTCGTCAGCCGGACCCGGTTTGGGCCCGAAGAGTCTGATCGATTTCGTGTATCAGCGGGACTTCGGTACGTTCCAGTTCGACGGCGAATATGGTTTTTCACCAACGCCGCTCGACGGCGCCACGCAGCACTACGCCGGCGCAGGAATTTCCATTATGTTTTAGTGTCGTTCGCCGTCCAGACGCTGCCGTCGGCGAACTCGACTTCTCGCACGCTGCACTCGGGAGGCGCCGCCGAGAATGTGGCATTGTAGAATCCCGAAAAGGCGTGGTCGATGCGTACGTTCTCAGCAAAACGCCCCTCGTCGGTTATCTCTTCCGTGCGGCCGCCATATTCGACCCGAATGCGAATCGCCGTGGCCGGCGTCGTCCGCCGATTCGTGAACGAGAGCACCACGGGTCGAAATGCCGAAACGTAGGACCGCGCGTGCAGTAATCGGCAATCCTCGATGGTGACGGGGGCGAGCATTGCTCGCTACGGGTTACCGTAGTTGAGAATGGCGTCCATTCCGAAGGTATCCTGATACGCCTTCGTCCCGTTGTCGTACGGAGTGATTCCCGCCCGAAATGCCTTCTCTGTGCGAATTTCCGGACGAATCATTAACACCGGCGAAAACCGGTGCGTCACCCCGAGCGTAAGGCTGCCGTAGGCCGTCGGGAAGCCCGAGCGCTCGCCGCGCGGATCGTTGATGTAGTCGGTGCGAAACGAGACGAAATCGCGTTTCGAAAAGATGTATTCGAGGTAATCGACAAAACCCGTAGCGTCCGAGAGCCCGGGAAGGAAGGCTCCAATGCCGCCCCCCGCGCCAAGGTAGAGCGGCCCGCCGGTTGCGACGTTGTAGTTGTTGACCGTACCCCCCACGTACGCATTGTATTCGTAGAGGTAGTACGCCTCGAACTGATTCTGGAACTCAGAGTTAAAGACGTGCGTCCACGTGACGTTTTGCTGCTGGAGGTTATCGTGCCCCCAGATCATCGGCTTGACCTGTCCGGTCGCGGGGTCGAAGTACGTTCCTTTGGTGTACGTCGTAAAGTTCTGGCCGTTGCGCGAGCCCAGACTGATCGAATTGATGCCGAAGAGCACCGAATCGCGATTGGAGTGCGAGACGTACCTCGCCAGCATCATGCCCGTCGGAAAATGAGCAGACCCATCCCACGGCGCGACGTCTTCGCCTGCGTCTAAGGCGTACTCAATCGTCCAGTAGTCGCTCAGCTTGGTGGCGGCGAGCAGTCCCGTCTGCGTATACGAGTCGAAATCAAACATCAGCGAGTGCGTGTAGAGGAAGTTGTTCGGCGCTAGTTGCGCTTCGATGTCCGGCGGCGAGATGTATCGCCCGATCTCGACAGTCGTACCCTGGCCCATCTTCGGAAAGTACAGAATTCCATAGACCTCGACCGGGTCGAATCCGTTGGTTTGGTTGCGCAGAAGCAGTTGATTGCTGAGAACGCCTTCTTGCGTCGTCCAACGGTAATCCACGCCATACAAGCCCGTGACCCGGAAGCCCCAATCGTCGTGATCGGTCTGCACGGTGTTCGGCTGGAGTTCCACGCGGAAGATTGCCTGATCCAATTGGATCCGGTTCGGCACGTCGTCGTAGGTGAGTGGGTAGTTCGAATACTTCGACGTGCTCTCTTCGATGCCGGAATCTATCCAGCCGTAAGCGCGTACACCAGGATCGGTTGGTACGCCGATGGTCGGACCGTTGAACTCGGCACCGCCGCCGCCGGTGAAGAGCGGATCGAGCGGTGCCGGTAACGCGCGGCGAGCCTCCGGCGTGCTGGTTGGCGTGGGCGAGGGGGCGGCAATGGTCTGCGCTTGCGCCGCTCGGGCGGTAACGGTCAGTACCGCGAACGCGCACGGCGCAAGACGACGCAAAATGGCGAGGGACAGCATGTCGCTTCACAGGGTACGTTGATCAACCGATACGCGCCAGCCGCCGAACGGATGATCCATTAGGACGCTGCCATTACCGTTCGCTCTCTCCTATAATTGCACGAAATGCCATGGATAAACGCCTGCGTCTTTCTCCTGGCGCTATTGCTCGCAGCGCTGCCGCTCGCGCGCTACATGCACGCCGTATTCGAAGGCAAGCTCGCGTGGAAAGCAGAGGCGCTGTGCTATCGGTTATGCGGCATCGATGCCGCGCGCGAGATGCGGTGGTCGGAGTACGCGCGCGCCGTTATCTTGTTCTCACTGGTCACGACGCTCGCCGCTTATGCAATCATGCGCACGCAGCAGTGGCACGGCTCCTTTTTTAATCCGCAGCACTTTGTCAACGTCGACCCATGGATCGCTTGGAACACTGCGGTCAGCTTCATCACGACGACGGATTGGCAGTTCTATTCGGGCGAGCGTGCGATGAGCTATCTGTCACAGATGGCCGCCCTATCGTGGTTGAACTTCGTCGCAGGAGCAATCGGCATGTCTGCGGGCGTCGCGGTGATTCGCGGATTCGCGCGACGAAACGCCGCAACGCTCGGGAATTTTTGGGTGGATTGCGTACGCAGTTTATTGTACGTTCTACTTCCGCTTTGCATCTTGTTCGCAATGGTTTTCGAAGTGCGAGGGATTCCCCAAAACTTTATGCACTACGTCGCAGCCACTAACGCGCAACGTTTTACCCAAAGCATCACCGGAGGGCCGATGGCTTCGCAGGAAGCGCCAAAATTGTTGGGCGGCAACGGCGGCGGGTTCGTTGGCGCAAACTCGGCGTCGCCCAACGAAAATCCCGACGGCATCACCAATCTGGTCGAGCTGCTCGCGATCTGGTTGATTCCGGCGGCGTTTCCGTTACTCTTCGGCCGGATGATCGGAAATCGCCGTGCCGGCTACGCACTGCTCGTCACCATGCTCCTTCTGGGTTTTGGATCGTTTGCAGGCGCGCAACTGGCGGAGCAGGCCGGAAATCCGACGGTACATGCCTTCGGAGTTCACGGCGGAAACATGGAGGGCAAAGAAGTTCGCTTCGGCGTCGCAAATGCGGGATTGTCGCTGGCGGTCGCCACCGATTCGGGTACCGGTTCGTCGAATTTTGCCTACGATTCGCTGATGCCGTTGGGCGGACTCTGCGCGTTGCTCAACCTGGAGCTGGCTGAGATCGTCTTCGGAGGCGTCGGCAGCGGACTGTACGGGATGCTCGTCTTTGCCATACTCACGGTATTCTTGGCCGGCCTGATGGTGGGACGGACGCCCGAGTATCTCGGAAAAAGAATCGAGCGACGCGAAGTGCAGCTATCGATGCTCGTGGTCCTTATCTTTCCGTGTATCGTCTTGTTCGCCACAGCAGTTGCCACGCTGATTCCGCAGGGCACTGCGACGCTGCTCAACGCCGGTCCGCACGGTTTCTCTGAGATACTCTACGCGTTCTCATCGGGCGCGGCCAATAACGGCTCCGCGTTCGCCGGGCTTGGCCCAAACGCGTTCTACAATCTCGCGCTGGGACTGATCATGCTTGGGGGCCGTTTCCTGATCTTGGTTCCGGCGTTGGCGTTGTCGTCATGCCTGGCCGCGCGCCCGACGAACGACCTCAGGCATGCCGGAACGTTTCGCACCGATAACGCGCTCTTTGTGGGACTCTTGATCGGCGTGATCTTAA
>Ga0070764_10000804_pt1 | contig 12935 bp, 7 predicted proteins | sample HubBroMetageWRM4_FD_67287 | JGI IMG/M metagenome (GOLD analysis project Ga0070764, IMG submission 67287) | Warmed soil microbial communities from the Hubbard Brook experimental Forest, New Hampshire - Hubbard Brook CCASE Soil Metagenome WRM 4 | ecosystem: Environmental > Terrestrial > Soil >... | reverse complement strand
AACCTTTCTTTTTGCAGGACATTTGGTACTTCCAGGGGACTGACCCGGTCCGGGAGAGTCGTTACTCGCTGCGACTTCCTCCCGGATGGGAGTACAAGGCGTCGTGGCTTTCCGCTACCGAGGTCAAGCCAGCCGAAGGGACCGGTAGTCCAGTGCAGTGGGTGGTCAGCGGCGTAACAGGGATTAGGTATGAGCCGGAAATGCCGCCTTGGAGGGGTGTGGCGCGCCAGATGATCGTGTCGTTTTTCCCGGCGGAAGGAACGTCGCGGAAAAGCGAGATGGCCAACTGGCAAAGCATGGGGAGTTGGTACCAGGATCTGATCAGCGGACAGATGGATGCGTCGCAACCCATCAAACAAGAGGTAAGCGCACTAACCGCCGGGAAGGCCACGCAACTCCAAAAAATGCAAGCCATCGCCGGGTTCGTACAGCGCGACATTCGCTACGTCGCGATCGAGCTGGGCATAGGCGGCTTGCAACCGCACGCCGCGTCGGATGTTTTCACCCACCGCTACGGAGATTGCAAAGACAAAGCGACGCTGATGCGCGCCATGCTGCGCGAGATTGGCGTGGACTCCTACCAGGTAATTATCAACACGCAGCGGGGTGCGATTAACCGCGAGACGCCGGCTCACCAGGCGTTTAACCACGTGATTCTTGCCATCAAGTTGCCGGACGGCTTGAACGATCCGTCATTGGTCGCACTGATGCAGGATCCCAAGCTGGGGAGGGTCCTGTTCTTTGATCCAACGAACGAGTTCACTCCCTTCGGACAGATTGGAGGATACCTGCAGGCGAATTACGGGTTGCTGGTAACGCCTGACGGAGGTGAACTGGTGGAGTTGCCGCAACAGCCGTCCTCCATGAATAGCATCGAGCGCGTTGGAAAATTCGCGCTTGACGCCAATGGGACGTTGAAGGGCAATGTCACCGAGGTAAGGCTGGGAGATCGAGCCTGGTTAGAACGGGAGCGTTTGCGTGCGGCCACCAAAGATAGCGATCGAACCAAACCGATCGAAAGCCTGCTGGCCGGGTCGCTCTCCAGTTTTCAGATCGTGACGGCAAGTGCCGTCAATTCAGAAAAGACGGACCTGCCTCTCGGTTTCAACTATTCCTTTGAGTCCGACAAGTATGCGAAGCTCGCAGGCAATCTGCTGCTGGTGCGGCCGCGAGTGCTCGGGAGCAAGTCCTCGGGAGTACTGGAGACGAAGGAGCCACGCAAGTTTCCGTTCGAATTCGACGCGCCAGTGCGGGACACCGACAGTTTCGAAATCACGCTGCCGCCGGGTTACGAAGTGGACGAGTTACCGCCGCCTGCGGACGTGGATTACAGCTTCGGCAGTTATCACAGCAAGACCGAAGCCAGCGGGCGGATGTTGCACTACACGCGTAGCATGGAAATCAAGGAACTGAGCGTTCCCGTCAGTAAGATGGAGGAGCTGAAAAAATTCTATCGCACGATCGCGTCGGACGAGCGGAATACGGCAGTTCTGAAGGCGGCTGGAGCCAGCAAGTAACAGTAATCGATGACCTACCAACGAAGACTTACCGAAGAGAAGAAAGTGCAAGTCAGGGCCGCCGACGTGCTTGGCATTCCCATCGCGCGTTTCGTAACTCGATGAAAAAGTACGAGCTGTAGAGATCATCACTCGGCACTCAGCATCCGGCACGCAGCCCTCGGTCGCGGCAAAACTCCGGTTTCGTATCAGGGTATCGCTTTAGCGACACCATAAGTTGTTCGAAATCAGATGCCCCTTTAGGGGCCGGATGCCGAAACTGCGTCCGGCCACGCCCCCTTTTCATCACAAAAAGCCCGTGTCCACCGTCACAGACAGAGATCCCACCGGAGCGCGACAATCGAAATCGACCGGGGATTGATAGTCGGAGAGACACTGCAGAGAGATTCTGCAGAGGCGTCCCGTCACAAGACGGACGCCTCGGAATCCGCCCCAGTCACCAGCTCTTTGACAACCGTAAGTCCTTATTCGCTAATATTTTACATATAACTCCCCGCGAATCAATATTTTGGAGTCTGAACACGATGTAACTCGATGATTCCACTAGCGACAGGGGGTGGGGGTACCCATATACTAAATGGTTAACATAGTCCGAGTAACAAGCAGAAAATTCATACACTTCATACCGAAGGAGATTCGAAATGCCCTTATATCCAGAGACTATCGCGCGTTGTCAGCACATCAAAGTTAACGGTACCCAGTGCGCATCGCCGGCGCTCCGGCGTCGAAAGTTTTGTCACTTTCACAAGCAATATCGTCAAAAAAAACTGCAAATTAACGCCAATATTCAGCGCGAACGATTGAAAATCACCCTTCCCATGCTCGAAGACGCAAATTCCATCCAGATGGGATTGGCCCAGGTGATGCGCTTGCTTGTAACCCAACAGATCGATCGCGGAACCGCTGGCACGCTGCTGTATGCGCTGCAGACGGCTTCCTGCAACCTGAACCGCACATCATTTGAGCCGCAGCCGACGCGCGTGGTCATCGATCCCAATTGCGTGCAGCGTCGTCCCATTGGAACCACGGCATGGTCCGCGGTCGAAGGGCTCGAGTATGACGATGTCACAGAGTCTCGGGATGGGGCGGGAAATGACGCGGCGGAGAAGTGCGATGGTGACGGATCGTTTGACCAGATGTTGACCCATCTGATCAATCGTGCCGCCCGCAATACTCCAGCGAAAAGATCGCGAGCGGCGTCGGCGCCCTAGAAAAGATTAGTCGAAAGCCGAGTCGAAAGCGGAGTTGGTCGAGGTCTCGCCCCTGCGCGCGCAGCGACGAAATCCCTACACATCAATTCAGACCGCTTCAGACTCTCTCCATGGACGTTTTCCCGAACCTGGGGCAAGATTGCAATCACTTCCCCACTGAGCTAAATCGCTTTAGGAGGTAACTTATGAAGCAGGCAAAGTGGTTAGTCGCGGTGATTTTGATGGCACTCACGGGCATGGCTTCTGCGCAGTTGAACAGCGGCTCCAAAATCGTGGCCCAGGTGCCGTTTGAGTTCGTAGTGGCAAACAAGATCGTTCCCGCCGGCCAATGCGTCGTGTCGGTGGCCACCATGGACGGCAAGACTCTGGCGATCAGCAACGCCAATTCGAGAGTGAAGCTGCTCTCTTCATCGTCCCGGGAAGAGAGCCGGGAAAATGCCCCGCGCTATGCTCTGGTCTTCAAGCAATACGGAGACCGGTACTTCCTGTCGGGAATCAAACTCGAGGGCAGCAAGATCACTTACCGTCTGCCGGAGAGCAAAGCCGAAGCTGAGCTCCGAGCTCGGAACGTGACCGCTACCGAAGACACTCAGCTCGCGTCATTGCAATAGGAGCGGTTACTTGAGTAGTTATGCGTGGCTCGTGACCAGCCGATTGCAAGTGCATGATGCCCCGTCCAGGCTCGACCTGGGCGGGGTTTGTTGGTGTTCGGTCGCGGGGTCGTGCAGTCGGTTAAGCCGTTCGGACCAGGTTCTGGGTAAGGGTTTCGCTGTCCAATTCTCCTTCCCAGCGCGCCAGCACCAGGGTTGCGACGCCGTTTCCAATCATGTTGACCAGCGCCCTGAACATGCTCAGGAAGCGATCAATTCCTAGAATCAGCGCCATGCCCGCAACTGGAATGGTCGGGATCACCGAGAGCGTGGCCACAAGGGCGATGAAAGATGCACCCTGCACCCCGCTGGCGCCCTTCGAAGTAAGCACGGCCACGGCGAGAATCGTGAGCTGCTGGATCAGGGTCAGGTGAGTATTGGTGGCCTGGGCTACGAACAGTGCGGCCATGGTCATGTACAGACTGGTGCCGTCGGTGTTGAAAGTAAATCCGGTTGGGACCACCAATCCAACCAGAGACTTGGAGCAGCCGAGTTTCTCAAGCTTCGCCATCAACGTGGGGATGGCGATCTCCGACGAACTTACGGCTAACACCAACAGGATTTCTTCCTTGATGTAAGCAAGAAAGCGGAAGATGCTGAAACCGGCGCCCCATGCGATCGCGCCCAGTACGATCACGACAAAGAGGACGGAAGTCAGCCAGAAAGTTCCGATCAGTTTGGCCAGCGGACCGAGGGAGGCGAGGCCGAACTTGCCAACGGTATAGGCCATCGCGCCAAAAGCTCCAACCGGCGCGAATTTCATCAGGATCCGGGTGACTCCGAATACCACATGAGTGAGGGAGTCGATAAGTTCGACCAGCGGTTTGGCGCGCACTCCGGTGGCCGACAGGGCGAAGCCGAACAGCAAGGCGACAAACACCACTTCGAGAATGTCTCCCTTGGCGAAGGCGTCGACCACGGTTGGCGGGATGATGTGCAGCAGGAATTCAGTGACGCTTTGTGCCTTAGCCTGGCCGGCATAATCGGCGACCGCCTTGGCGTCCAGGGTGGCGACGTTGACGTTAAAGCCGTCGCCGGGGCGCACCACGTTGCCGACAAGCAGACCGATGAGCAATGCAATCGTGGAAACAACTTCGAAGTAAAGAAGCGCCATGCCGCCGACGCGGCCGACTTTTTTCAGGTTTTCCATGCCGGCGATGCCGGTGACCACGGTGCAGAAGATGATCAGGGTGATGATCATCGTGATCATGCGGATGAAGGCATCGCCCAGCGGTTTCATGGCAATCGCGCGCGCCGGGTCCACGTATCCGAGCACGATGGCCAGCACAATGGCCACCAGGACCTGCACCCAGAGTTCGCGGTAGAAGGGGAGTTTGCTGGATGCTGACACGGCTTTTGCAGGACCCGGCTGCGCGGGTGAAAGGATCGCCATCTCTATCTCGCGGGTTCAGGCGCAAGCGTGCGCACCAGCCACGGAATGATCACTTCTTTGAAGATTCGCGGATCGGGCCAAACCCCGACTTGTCGCCCCAGATGACCGCCCTGCGGATTGATCCACGCCGTCTTCGGCACGTCGCCTTTATTGAGCAGCAGGTAGATGTCGTCGATCGGAACCTGGGTGTCGTTGACTCCGGCGAGTATGAGCATCGGCGACATCGGTTTGCCGAGAAGTCCTTGCTTGACGAGCGACATTTTCGGCAACTCTTCGGTCAGTTCGTCGCTGGTCTTCACGTTGTCGAAAATCGCCATCAATGCCGGGACCTGATCGAAGAGATATTCACGGTTGCCGATCAGCGAATTCATCAGAAAGTCTTTTTGAAAGAAGCGATCGGTAGGCGGGGACTGGGCGCTCGCTCCGCGCAAACGAGCGTGCTCCACGATGGCCATCTTCGTAGCCCAGTACGCGCCCCAACTCACGCCGTGCATGGCGACGCGGTTCTTGTCGATCTCCGGCCGGGTGGCAATGTAATCCAGCACCCGGGAAAGCACGCGCTCCGCATTTTCGCTGACTTTAATTGGATTCTGTCCTGTGCCCGGGCCATCCACGGCGAGAAATCCGATGCCAAACGGGAGAATCGCGCTGAAGCTCTCAGACAAATCTTCCTTGCGGCTGTCCAGTCCGTTGACGGCCAGCACGAGCGGGACAGGGCCGTTCGTATTCTTCGGCAAGCGCAGGTAGCCGATGATTTCTTTTCCCTCGAACGGGATTCGCACAATCTCCAGCGGCGGATCCCAGAAACGCGCATGCGCAAGGAAAGCCTCAATCGCTTTTTCGTAGGAGCGCTGTTTGCCGGGAGAAGCGGGAATCGGCCAGCGTCCAAAAGAATAAAGCCGCCAGGCTCGGATGTAATCGGCATTGGCCTTCGTGGGGTCGGTTTTCTCCAGTGCCTTGGCTTCATTCATGTAGCGATCGGCCACTCCCATGAAAGCAGCCGCCCACTCGTCTTTATCGCGAGTGTGGATGGAGTTGAAGGCTTCTTTGATGTCGGCGGGGTCGAGCCCGATGAGCGGGTATTGTCCGACCTCGGCGCGGTGGATGGCTTCGACCTTGATTTCGTCGATGGTGCGCTCAGGCCGCTGCTGGGAGGTGCAAGGAGCGGCGTGCAGAAGGATGAGAGCTACGGTGACTGCGAATAACAAGTTCAAAAGCGCCGTTCGTCGAGCGACTTGATGATGCACTGATGCGATTGACACAGAATGAATTCCTCTCCAGTTCGAAAAAGTGGGGTCGGATGGAGGTCCGACCCCGATCCAGGGGGAGTGTGCTCGCTAAAAAATAAGCTTAAGTCCCAGTTGAACGGCGCGACTGCCGCCGGAGCCGATGACGGGGTTGGCGGCAGCCACATCGGGAGTGGCGCAACCGCAGCCGAAGCCGGGGCCAAAGACTGAAGGGTCATTGAAGCCAAAGCCGTTCTGCCCGCCGTATGGATTGGCAAAGTTCGGATGATTGAGGATGTTGAAAAACTCGGCGCGGAACTGGGCGCGCAACCGCTCTCCAACATGCCAGTTTTTGGCTACCGAGAAATCAAAGTCTTTGAAGCCGGAGTCAGGGAAGGTATTACGACCCATGTTTCCGAATTGGCCGAGCGGCGGCGGAATCATTATGGATCTCCCCGCGGCATAGCAGCCGAAGAACGCAAGCGACTCGGTGGATGCCCCCGGTGTTCCACCGTCCAACTCAAGAGCCTTCGCGTTGCAGGCGTCGTTTTGACTGGGGTTTGTAGGAGTATTGTTTCCGGCATAGTACGGGATGCCGTTCGGACCGGACTTGAAATCCTGAGTGTTGCCGTAGAAGCTCCATCGAATAGGAGTGTTCGCTGGAGGACTTACCGGCAACGGACCGATACCGGCAGCGTCGGTTCCTTCATCCATCGGTCCCCAGTGTTGCGGACTCTGCAGGTTCACGATGGAGTTGATTTCCCAACCCTCCAGCGCCTGCCCGTAACCCTTCTTGCCGGGGATGGCGTAGGTGAGCGAAAGCGTGAAGCGATTGCGAACATCGAAGTCGCTGTTGGCATATTCGGCGCCGAAGTTATAAGCGTTTTGCGGCAGACCCGATCCGTAGCCGAAATCCCAATTTGCCCCGACGTCGTCGAGAGCGTGCGAGAAGGTGTAACCGGCGACCATGCTCAAGCCGTGGAAATTTCTGGAATTCAGAGTAACTTGCAGGCCATCGTAATTGGACCTTGCGACGTTGCCCATTTGGAAGATATTGCTGAGGTATGGGAACTGCGTGTTGAACGGCCCCACTTCGGCAGCGACCTGGCAGGCGGGATTGTTCTGGGTGTTGTAATAACCCAAGCCCAGAGCCTCCGCGGTACAGGCGGCGATGTTGGCTGCGGGCCATCCTGATCCAACCGGCGGTTGATTGATGTCGCGAATGCCGGTTAGATTCTGACCGTGATTACCGACGTAGGCCACCTCCAACGTAAGGTTCGGAGTAAACGCGTGCTGCATACTGAGGGACCAATTCCAGATGTAGGGCGTGCTCAGATTGCGAGCCACGGTCATGATGGGACATGGGCTGTTGTAACAATTGACGGTAGGGCTGCCGTAGAGTGGGCCCTGGTCCCAGGGAGTGGCGGGAGAATTGAGGAAGAAAGGCAAGGAAACGTTTCCGGTGGTGATGGTGCCGCCGGACGTGTCGCCGGCAGCATCAATGGGCGCGCCGGTCGGAACACTGCCCGGACCGAAGGCGTTGTTGAAGGCGATGAACGACTGCCAGTTCACGGTTTCATAAACCAGCCCGGCGCCGCCGCGGAAGACCGTGCGTCCGGTGCCGAATACATCCCACGCAAAGCCCGCACGCGGGCCGAAGTTGGCGTGATCTGGGTTATAGAGACTCGGGATCCGATAGGGGCCGGTATTCACCTGCACCAATCCCCGATTCGGATCGAAGTTGCCCAGCAGATTATTTTGTTCCTGTGGAACCGTGCTGTATTCATAACGCACGCCGAAATTCAGGGTCAGGTTACGGCTCAGGCGCCAGTCGTCCTGCATAAAGAGCGAGTACGCCCAGTTGTGAAGATGCAAAGTCGGGTTGCCTACCGTCACTGTGGCCTTGAACGGATAGCCTGCGAAAAAATCTTCGAGCTGGGTGGTGTTGAGAGGCGGCCCGCTGGGATCCGCGGGGTTGGGAGTAACGCCGCCCAGGAACGTGATGCTGCCGCGCGCATTTCCGTAGGCTGCATTGGTGACTTTGTTGTAATGCAACTCTCCGCCGAACTTCAGGGAGTGTTTGCCGGCGGTGTAGGAAATGTGGTCAATGAATTGGGTGATGGAATCGGGTCCCTGGAACTTGGGCCATTTGAAGCCACCGAGTCCGGGAAAGAAATAGCCGCCAAACCCGATGCGCGGCAACCCGCCGGTGAAGGGGCCGGTCACTCCAGTGTCGAGCCCGTAACTGGTCGCGGGAGTGTCAAGATCGCCCGGTAATGTCGGCTGGTACAGCCGGTTATATCCGGCGCGCGCTTCATTCACCCAGTGCGGACTGGGAGTCCAAACCCAGCTTCCGCCAACCACCTGGGCCCGGGTGTGAATGTCGGACCTCCACTTCGATTGCAACTCGGGGAAGTCCTCGACCGTTCCCGTGTTGTTTCCGAAGAAATACATTCCGCTGATGCGGTGATTCTGATTGAGGTTGTAATCTACTTTGCCGACGGCGTTGTAGACAGTGACGTCGTTGGGAAATCCATTGGGGATCGTCGTGCTCTGAGTGTTGTTGGTGGGGAAGCCGTTTCCGTTGCAGGTGACCGTACCACCAGTAAGAGCACAACCTGAGATATTCAAGCTCGCGTTGCTGATCGTGACTCCTGAAGCCTGGAGGTCAGTTATCGCGTCCTGGATGCTGTTAGCGCAGTCGCCGGTCACGACCAGACAGTTGCCGGCGTTGGTCAGAGAGGCGCCCATAAAAGGGCTTGTGACGCCTCCGAAAGAATTTCCTACGTCATACATCTGCCCTTCGTAGGCGCCGAAGAAAAAGACTTTGTCTCTGATGATCGGGCCGCCGGCGCTGCCGCCGTATTGCTCCAGCGTTCTGGGCAGTTTGGCGTTGGGCACGGCGTTGAAATAATTCCGAGCGTCCATTACACCGTCGCGGCCGAATGCGAATGCGGTGCCGTGAATCTGGTTGGTGCCGGACTTGAGACCGACGTTAACTACTGCTCCAGGCTTCCAGCCGAATTCAGCGGGTGCAAGTTCCTCCACGTTGAATTCCTGGATCGAGTCGATCGGCAGAATGGTCGCGGAATCGCCAGCGATGCCGGCGCCGTTGATGATGGCTTGGCCGGAGTAGGGTTCGCTGTTGAATAGGCCCTCAACAAAGTAGGAGTTATCTTCCGCGCGTAGGCCGTTCGTACTTGTCGTCGAAAATCCTCCACCGGGATAGCGCATGACGCCAGGACGTAACTGGAGCAGGTTTTCGTAATTGCGGCCGTTCAACGGCAGATCGTTGATTTCGGCATTGCTCAGCGTGCCCCCCAAAGTGGCGGAGGTTGTATTGACCAGCGGAACCTCGTCGGTAACCACCACCGTCTCGGAAACTTGTCCCGGCGGGAGCGACAGGTCGACGCGCACGTCCTCGGCAACTTCCACGGTGATGTTGACGTGCTCCACCGTCTTGAATCCGGTTGCCTCGGCGCGAACTTTGTAAACACCGGGTTGTAGGTCTGGGGCGGCATAGTCTCCGGAGGCGTTAGTGGGTACCGTTCTAGTGGTACCGCGTTGAACATCGGTGATGACCACCGTGGCTCCAGATACAGCGGCACCGGACGGATCGCTGATATTCCCAAGAATGCGGCCGGAGGTGGATTGGGAAATGAGGGGAGCCGCGAGGACGAGCACGAGGAAAATGCAGCCTAGAATCCGAATGCCATTCGACATAGAACGCATTACCACCTCCAAATCCTCAAATTGAGGATGGACGAATCTAGATCGCAGCTAACACGCGATCGGTATCGAGCACGGAAAAGATCGGCGATGGAAGATATAGCCTTGACGCGGCCTACCCGTCAAGTAGTATTGTGGTCCGACCACGATACTGGCTGTCCGCCGGAGGCTGCCGATTGAGACCGGGATATTCGCGAGCGTAAGCTAGCACCGAGGGGGAAGAACCGAGTATGGCGATAGCAACCATCAACCCGGCAACCGGCGAAGTCCTGAAGACTTTTGAGCCCCTGAACGGGGCGCAGATTGAGCAGAAGTTACAGTTGGCGGCTGCCGCATTCCGCATTCATAGTGGGACTTCATTTGCGGATCGTGCAAAGAAGATGATGCGCGCGGCGGAGATTCTGGAAAAAGAAAAAGACGAGTGCGCCCATTTGATGACGCTTGAAATGGGCAAGCCGCTGAAGGCCGCCGTGGCCGAGGCGCTGAAGTGCGCCACCGGTTGCCGGTACTACGCAGAAAACGCTGAGAAATTTCTCGCCGACGAGGTTGTGGAAACCGGAGCCAAGCGCAGTTTCATCCGCTATTTGCCGATTGGTCCCATCCTGGCCATCATGCCGTGGAACTTTCCCTTTTGGCAGGTGTTTCGTTTCGTGGCGCCGGCGCTGATGGCGGGAAATGTCGGGCTGCTAAAGCATGCCTCGAATGTTCCGCAGTGCGCGCTGAAGATTGAGGACGTTGTGCGCCGCGCTGGTTTTGCCGAAGGCGTTTTCCAGACGCTGCTGATCGGGTCGGGGCCGGTGGATGGCATCCTGAACGACTCGCGCGTGGTGGCGGCGACTTTGACGGGCAGCGAGCAGGCAGGGATCCAAGTGGGAATGTCGGCGGCCAAGCGCATCAAGAAAGTCGTGCTCGAACTGGGCGGCAGTGATCCTTTCATCGTGATGCCGAGCGCCGATCTGGACGCCGCCGTTGCGACTGCCGTGGATGCGCGCATTCAGAACAACGGTCAGTCGTGCATTGCGGCCAAGCGCTTCATCGTGTCCGAAAAAATTGCTGACGAGTTCGAACGGGTCTTCGTCAAGAAAATGCAGAACCTGCGCGTGGGCGATCCCTTCGACGAGAGCACGCAGCTTGGTCCGCTGGCCAGCGCCGACGCGGTTACCTCTCTCGACGCCGATGTGAAGAAGACGGTGGCAGCGGGTGCGCGAGTACTAACCGGAGGACATCCTCTCGATCGCCCCGGCAACTTCTATGCGCCGACCGTGCTCACTGATATCCCGAAGGATTCTCCAGCATATAAGGAAGAATTCTTCGGTCCGGTGGCGTCACTTTTTCGCGTGAAAGATATAGACCAAGCCATCCGGATCGCGAACGACAGCCGCTTCGGACTCGGTGCCAGCGCGTGGACCAACGATCCCGCGGAGACCGAAAGGTTCATCAACGAGCTCGATGCCGGCATGGTTTTCCTGAATAAGATGGTAGCTTCCGATCCCCGCCTGCCTTTCGGTGGAGTGAAGTACTCCGGCCATGGGCGCGAATTGGCGGTGCAGGGAATTCGTGAATTTGTGAACATCAAGACGGTTTGGATTCAGTAATACGTTATTTTGTAGTATATTGGTCAGACCACTATACCATTCGTGGTAGTAGACGTTGAGGTTCCAATGACAAATGAAGTGGCAGATTCCCTGGACACCAAGCCGGTTTACCGGGCAGTAAAAACGTCCCGGCTGTTTGAGCAGATTGTGCAGCAAGTGGAAGACTCCATTCTGAAGGGACAGCTGAAGCCCGGCGACCAGTTGCCTGCAGAGCGCGATCTGGCCCAGCGCTTTGGTGTAAGCCGCACTGCGGTCCGCGAAGCAGTGAAGACCTTGCGTGAAAAAGGCCTGGTCGAGGCGTATTCCGGTCGGGGCACTTTCGTGACAAATGGGACTTCGCAGGCCATGCGGCAGTCGCTGGATTTGATGATCCGCATCAACCCGCTGGAGGGAGCGGCAAACCTGGCGGAGTTGCGGTTGGTGCTGGAGCCGGAGATTGCGAGTCTCGCTGCTCCCCGAATTGAGGAACAATTGCTGAGCACAATGCGCGAGGCGGTTGCCCTGATGGATCGCAACCTGGATGATCCCGAAGCCTACGTCGAAGCCGATCTTGATTTCCATCTGGCGCTGGCGGAAGCAGCTGGGAATCCGCTGATTCTGTCGCTGCTCGATTCGATCGTTGGTCTTCTGCGCGAGCAGCGCAGCCGTATTTTCAATGTCAGAGGCGGCCCGGAGCGGGGACAGTACCATCACAAGCGCATCCTGGCGGCAATCGAGCAGCGCGATCCCGAGGCAGCGCGAGAAACCATGCGTGCTCATCTCAAGCAGGTGTTGGCGGATTCGTCTTCGTTAACCACCCCGCCAGGCAATGTGCCGGGTAAACCGTCGGCGAGAAGGTAGTTCACGCTTCAAGCTAATTCATAACGCGGATTCGTAAGCGAGGGAAATTGCGGCATGGCCAAACTCGGCTTCATCGGACTCGGTGTAATGGGCGGCAACATGGTGGCCCGCCTGCTCGAAAAAGGGCACACCGTGACCGGCTACAACCGGACGCGCTCCAAGGCGCAGTGGTTGATCGACCGGGGGATGAAATTGGCCGACTCTCCCAAGGCCGTGGCGGCTGCGTCCGATGTGACCTTCACCATGGTGACGAACTCCGCTGCACTCGCGGCGGTGACGGATGGTCCGGACGGATTGCTCGCGGGCATGGCCGCCGGCAAATTCTATGTTGACATGAGCACGGTGAGTCCTGAAGCAAGCCGGGCGCTTGCGGCGAGAGTTCGCGAGCAGGGCGCCGACATGGTGGACGCTCCCGTCTCCGGCAGTGTCATTACGCTTCAGCAAGGCAAGCTCTCGGTGATGGTCGGTGGCCGCAAAGAAACTTTCGAGCACTTGAAGCCGTTGCTGCTGGACATCGGTCCAAAGGTGACGCATGTCGGCGACAACGGTATGGCGCTCTCGATGAAGATCGCCCTGAACCTGCAATTAGCGGTGCAGATGCTGGGGTTTTCCGAAGGCGTGCTGTTGGCAGAGAAGAGCGGAATTGCGCGCGAAGTCGCGGTTGACGTTATGGTCCACAGCGCCATTGCGTCTCCGATGGTTCAATATCGCGGGCCTTTCGTATTACAGCAACCGGAGGAAGCGTGGTTCGACGTGAACATGATGCAGAAGGAC
>Ga0070764_10000797_pt1 | contig 12987 bp, 9 predicted proteins | sample HubBroMetageWRM4_FD_67287 | JGI IMG/M metagenome (GOLD analysis project Ga0070764, IMG submission 67287) | Warmed soil microbial communities from the Hubbard Brook experimental Forest, New Hampshire - Hubbard Brook CCASE Soil Metagenome WRM 4 | ecosystem: Environmental > Terrestrial > Soil >... | reverse complement strand
CCGCGCGTCGGGATGTTGGTCGAGCCGTGACTTCCAGATCGGCTTCCCACTGTCGGCATCCAGTGCATACACGTTAGCGGAGTCGTCTCCCAACACGGCGGCGAGCCGCTTACCGGAGTCGCCCGGAATCGTAATGACGGACACTGCCGTGCGCACCGCTGCCGCGGCGTCGAACGTCCAGTGAGTGCAGCCGGTCTTTGCATCGAGGGAATAGACTCGCCCGGTAGTGCTCGTCACATACACACGTCCGCCGACGATGGTCGGCTGACCGTAGATATAGGTCGCCCGATAGCCGAACGCCCACTTCACCTTCAAATGGGGCACTTCGTCAGCGGTGAGTCCCGGCTCGGGCTGAAAGCGTGCGTTGTTGAGATCCCGGCCCCAGCCGTTCCAACTCGAGCCGGCCTCAGGGCCGACCGCGGCGCCCTGCTCCTTGCATAGGTTGGTCTCGGGCGTCGCACCTGGGTTGCCCGTAGGCGCCTTACCCGTAAGGAAAGTCGCGACCGCCACACGATCGTTCATGTTGAGGCCGCCAGCCTGCGCCCGCATGACACCGCTCGTCAGGATCTGCATCACTTCGTCCGGACTGTGCCGGGCGATAACCTCACGGGCGGGAATCCGGTCCTTGGGATGATCGTGGCAACCGCTGCAGAACTGCTCATACAGCTGGGCGCCTGGAGTGGATGGGGGACCATCCTTCGGCGCACTCCATGCCGTTACGGAGGTGAGCAGCAACGCAACTGAAGCCGCCTCAACCAACACCGGACGCGGTACCCGTGGGCCCTCGTTGTGATGTCTCACGGCGCGGGGCGATAGGCGATGCGGTTGCCGCGGAAGGTTCCGAACCACAAGGTGGAGCCGGTCTGTACCGTACTCGTGGCTCCCCCGAACTCCGGGTAGCCGGGCTCCTTCACTACGGGGGTCAACTGCATGGTTTGCGGATCCAGCAGCACCGTCGCCCAGCCGAGCGGCCCGTCGAGATGTTTCGCGTCGGAGATGAACTGTCCCGTGACGAAGATCCTGCCTCCCGGCGCCCAGCGCAGATTGTCGGGATGGAAGTCGACCTTGACGCTGGAGCGCTCGCCCTTGTCATTGCCATGGCCAGGCAGCGGGACGCGATAGATTTCGCGGGTGCCCCAGGCGTTCACGAACAACCATTTGCTATCCGGGGAAACCACGATGCCGTTGTCGCCTGACAGCTGGGTGCCGGGCACTTCGCTGAATCCCTTGCCGGGGGTCCATAGGTAAACGACGCCGTTGATCTGGCCGGCCAGGATGTGCTGAATCGCCTCCTTGTCGCTGTTGTCCAGAAACTTGGTGACAACAAAACCGCCACCCGGTACAGCGGCCACCGAGTTGGGACTCGCTCCGGCGGGCGTGACCACGCAGCCAACCCACTCGGCTGAGCCCTTGGCGGCGTTCAAGTGAAACACTTCGACGGCGTCGCGGCCGGCGTGGTTGATCGCGTAAACGGTCGTTACGCCACCGTGTGAGGGTGTCACATCCAATCCATGGGTTGCCAAGCCCTGCAGATCCGGGGCGGCACACGGATAGCGCGGGTCGGGCTTCGCCGCAATCGACAAGGTAACGGCTTTGAATGTCTTCGCCGCGGTATCGATCAGATACAGGCCGGCGGAGGCCGGCTGCAGGGAGCCGGCGACCAGCCAGCGGCCACCCTCAACGGGAAGGAGGTCTTCAACGTTCACCACGCCGCAGACAAAACTCAAATCTCCTGTGGGAGCGCAGCCTGCTCCCGCAGCAGTCGGCGCGGACTGGGCGCGCACCGGATCGCTGGTGATGAGGGCTACGGCGAGGATCAGCGTCGAGGTCAGGACGGCTCGGGACTTCATCTGCGGCACTCCCATTGGCTGGCCGCCGATGTTACCCCAAGCCCAGCATCACACTCGCAACTCCAGGTTGTAGGGACCATTCCTCGGTGCATGGGTGTGCTCGTGCGCCAGCAACCAGCGCTTGCGCTCCAGGCCACCACCGAAACCGGTCAGCGAAGCGTCCGCACCGATAACGCGGTGGCACGGAACGATAACCGGTATGGGGTTCGCGCCGTTTGCGGCGCCCACTGCGCGTACGGCGGCCGGGCGCCCGATCTTCGCCGCGAGCTGGCCGTAGCTCATGGTTGTTCCCATCGGGATCTTGCGCAGCGCGGACCACACGCTGCGTTGAAAGTCGGTGCCACGAGTCTGCGTACGGACGGCCTCGATCGCCGCGAGCTCGCCTGCAAAATAGGCCTCCATTGCAAGCCGTGCGGCAGACCTCGTACGCAACTCGTGCAGTTGGAATCCGTCCTTCCCGTACTGGAGTTGAAGTGAGCGCTCCAGCCTCGATGCCTTGTCTTCCCATTCAGCCGCGCGCAGCCGCTGCTCGACATCGGTGATCAGGAGCATCCAGCCCGTGGGGGTATCGAATCGCTCCGAATAGAATCGCTCGCTCATGGTGTCCCTCGTGCGTGCATGGGGCTCGAGTGCCTGGAAGGGCGCGATGATGCGCGGTGCGCCCGGGGCTCGCTGGCGGAATTCGGACATCGATCGGGGTCGGCAGGCTGCTCGACACCGATGTCCGAAAACCGCTAGACCGCCCCGGAAGGGAGTGCCAGCATCGAGCCCATGGACCTCGATCACAACGCTTGCTACCGGGCCATCAAGCTGCGCGACGCGCGGTTCGACGGGCGTTTCTTCACCGCGGTGAAGACAACCAAGATCTACTGCCGGCCTATCTGCCCGGCGCGCACACCACTGTCAAAGAACGTGACGTTCTTTCCTACAGCGGCAGCGGCGCAGGAGGCAGGATTCAGGCCCTGCTTACGCTGCAGGCCCGAAACCGCGCCCGATATGGGCGCGTGGCGGGGCACATCCAACACCGTGAGCCGCGGGCTCGCTCTCATCGAACTCGGCGCCTTGGATGAAGCCGACGTGGAGGGGCTCGCCACCCGGCTCGGACTCGGGGAGAGACAACTGCGACGCTTGTTTCGCACTCACCTGGGTGCCTCACCGATCGCGGTGGCGCAGACGCGCCGCATATTGCTCGCCAAACAACTCGTGCACGAGACACGTCTGCCGATGACGGAGATCGCTTTCGCGGCCGGCTTCGGCAGCGTCCGCCGCTTCAACGAAACTTTCCACGCGCTCTACGGCCGGCCGCCCAGCGAGTTGCGTCGCCTGGGCGGCGCCGATATCCCGGTTGCGGATCAGGGTGAGTTCAGCCTGCTGCTGCGATACCAACCGCCCTACGATTGGCCGGCGATCTTGGAATTTCTGCGGGCACGGGCCATTCCCGGTGTGGAGCGAGTCGAGGCTGACGGTTACGCCCGGACGTTCAGTATCGACGCAGTTCAGGGAACCGTGACGGTCCGCCCTGCCCCCGGCAATGCGCTGCGAGCGAATATCCGCACCACGAAACTGTCCATCCTTCCCCGCATCATCGCGCGATTGCGGCGGGTGTTTGATCTGGCCGCCGACCCGCTGGCGATCGCCGCTCACCTCGCTACGGATCCCACCTTGGCTCCTTTGGTCTCGAAGCGACCGGGCCTGCGAGTGCCGGGGGCGTGGGATGGGTTCGAGCTCGCGATACGGGCCGTTCTGGGTCAACAGATCACGGTGGCCGGGGCGATTCGCCTGGCCGGGAAGCTGGTTGCGAAGTATGGCGAGCCGATGGCCGCTCCAGACGGCGAGCTGACTCACATCTTCCCACTGCCGGAGGCGTTGGCTAACGCACAGCTGGCGTCCTTGGGAATGCCTGCCGCGCGGGCCGCAACCCTTGCGGCAGTCGCGGCGGCTGTCGTTGCGGATCCGGATCTGCTGGGAGCGCACCTGAGCCTGGAAGAGGCCATCAAGCGCCTGCGCTCGATACGCGGCGTTGGCGAATGGACCGCGCAATATATAGCCCTGCGACAACTGCGGGAACCGGATGCATTTCCCGCGGCCGATGTTGGGTTGTTGCGTGCTCTCGCCGCTAGCGACGGCCGTCGGCCCGATGCCGGCGAATTGTTGGCCCAGGCGGAGAAGTGGCGCCCTTGGCGCGCTTATGCCGCACAACACGTCTGGACCGGCGCTGCCAAGTAGCGGTGCTGTGTGAGACCGTCCTGTGCGGGACTGACAAGCGTGAGTCCCCGCCCGACAGTGGCATAATCCCCCTCTCGTTACAGTTGCGGGGGATGCGCATGGACCGGATTCTCGAGCCGGAGATTATGGACGGCCAGGCGGAGGCCGATGCCTACGCCCGCGCCGATTTCGCCGATTCCAACCAGTGGTACGCCGATCATTTAGTGGCCGAGTACCCGGATCACCTGAAGGAAATAGTCGACCTGGGGTGCGGACCCGCGGACGTAACGTTGCGCGTCGCGCGCCTCGCCCACAATGCGCATCTCGTCGCCGTCGATGGCTCCGCCGCCATGCTGGAGTTCGCACGGCAAGCGATCCATAGCGCAAGACTCTCGCAGCGGATCACCCTGCATCTCGGGCGCCTGCCGGGCCTGTCACTGCCCGAGCATCATTACGACGCGGTGCTGTCGAAAGACATGCTCCATCATCTGCCCGACCCGCAAGCGCTGTGGAGCGAGGTGCGCCGCTTGGGAAAACCGGGCGCGGCCGTCTTCATCATGGATCTCGTCCGACCGGACTCGCCTCTGGAGGCGCGCGAGATCGTCGAGCGGGTCGCGGGCAAGGAGCATCCCGTCCTCAAGGAGGATTTCTATAACTCGCTGTGCGCGGCATTTACCCTCAGCGAGGTGCGTAGCCAACTCGAAAGCGCCGGCCTCCCCCTCACGGTCGAGCAAGCGACCGCGCGCCATATGCGTATCAAGGGAGTTCTCCGCGGCACGTGAGCGGCTTACGCCGCTCACGTGCTTAGCGAACGGTTTGTGCAGGTGAGACTAGTGCACGTGGGACTTGAGGACCTCGCTCAGCGTATCCGGCGTGCCCTCGACCCGGGTCAGGTGCGGAAAACGCGGGCCGTCGAAGTAGGCGACAGACAAGGTCCGGTAGTAGTCATCATTCTCGACCAACAGCTCGATCGGCTTATGGCTCGCCTGGGCCGCTACGATGGCCGCCTCCAACAGCTCGGGGGTGAACTTCTTGCCGTTCACGGCCACCAGCGTCATTTCGGGAGCGGCGCCAGCGAGCGCCGCCGCCCGACCTTCGATGACATCGCTAATGACACCCTTCTCGTCCAGGTTCAGACCGATGGACCATTCCAGGCGGGTCCTTTTGCGGATCTTGCTCGCGATTTCCACGTAGATGTTCTTTTCGGCTGAATAACTCAACTGCCAGCCGGTGTGCTTGAGTCCCTCGAGCAACGCCGTGTTATCGGCAACATCGAGATGCTTGCGAATGATGCCGCGCCAATCCGCTGGCGCAATCGCGGCCAAAGTCGTGTAGAGGTCGTTCTCGACATAGGGCTTCACTTCCGGCTTGCCGTCAGTGCCGGAATAGAAGCGGTGTGTGAAATCGTCCAGGGTGGCTTTCCCACCGCTGTGGGCGCGTAGCTGCGCATCGACGTCGAGCCACAGGAATACCGAGGCCTCGTAGAAATCCACACCGCGGCGCGCGGATGACCAGGCTCGCGGCGAGTCGTACAGCACCTGGGCTTCCACGGCCGTGTCTGCCAGCGGCCGCCAGTTCGGGCCGCTGGAGATATCGTAGTGTCCGGCATTCTCAGCGATGAGATCGCGATAGTCCTCGGGCTTGATCAGCCCGGCACGGGTAGGCAGCACGTCACCCCAGAACTCGGTCATCCCTTCGTAGACCCACAACAGGGAGCCGTCCATCGGCTTGAGGTAATCCGGACTCAACAGCCCCTGGGGGCGGCGGAACTTGCCGTTCCAGCTATGCACATACTCGTGACCCAGCAGTCCCGCGAGCACCTTGCGCCCGTCGTCGTCCTTCAGGATGGTCTCGGACAAACGGTCGTCGCTCGACTCGTGATGCTCCTCGCCGAAATGGGCGATGTGATCCGACAAGCTCAGCAACCAGACGTAGTGTCTGTAGTGGCGGGAGGCGAACACCGAGCCTGCCTCGGCCGCAAGCTTGCCGTAATTGGCCGCGAAGTCGGGCGGGACGTCGGTCGCCTCGGCGGTATCGGCCGCGATGGAAATGGAGTGATGGATGTCAGGATGGGGCTCGGAGCCCGGCAGGTCGACGCGGCGAATGAACTGCCCCGCCTGCACGGGGGAGTCGATCAACTGCGCCAGCGAAACGGACTCGAACTCCAGCGCACCGCCCTCGCCCGGGTGCGAATCGAGTGAGCAGGTCGCGGTCCAACCGGCAGGGATGAGCACCGAGCCGATAGAGGGAATTGTCGCCGCGTCACGGCCCTTGGGGAGCATTAGGAATTCGTTCCAGCGGAGAATGGCGAGTCGCGCGGTACTGCCGGGTGAGCTCGAAAAACCACCGCCGTCGGCGGGGAGCCCGGAGTCGAGCGTTATGTCGAGTCGATTCACGCCGGCCGGTACGGTGACCGTGATGGCATACATTTCGTAAGGATCGCGCTTCCACGCCAGCTTTTGTCCGTTGGCGGCAATCTCGAACCCGATGATGGAATCCAACGGTCCGGCGGGGGCGTGCTCGGCCGGAATCCATTTCGGGTAGACGAGGACGAGCTGTCCGGGTTTGACGGCGAGCGTCTCATGAGTCTGAAGGTGGCGCCGCGCGACGTCGCGGGCGTCAATGCGGACGGTGAGGTCGGCTCCAAAAGCGGGGACGCAAGCCAGTAGCAGCGCGCCTAGTACAGCGCATCGAATGCGGGTCATTGGCAATACCTTCCTGTGGTGGAACGAGCGGGACGGGACGGACGCGCCGTCTTGAACAGCAGCGCTTCGATGGAATGTTCGGGCATGAGCCCGGCGCTTGGCAACCGGGACGCACGGAAGGAACAAACAAATTCTTTACACGGGAGCGGAGCACGACTATCTTCGCGCCCGTCATAAGTTACAGAAGGCGCGCCTGTGGGCAGTTGTATCGGTGGTAGTAATCGCCGCGTGAATCGCGGCTGCGATCCGGCTCGATAACGCCCAGGTACGTCTCCCTGGCGCAATCCTGCCGAAGAGCAGGAAGCGCCGAAGGCTCGAACACTCCGTTCGTGCCGACCTTCGACACTTTCGGTCACTTCTCACACCGTCGGGTCCATCCGCAAGAAGTACGATGGTCAGAAAAATCTATAAAAGCATCGCCGAGCATCCGCGGATGCAGCAGATCGGGCCGGGCCTCATTACAGGGGCCGCGGATGACGATCCCAGCGGCATCGCGACCTACTCGCAGGCGGGAGCCCAGTTCGGGTTCCAGATGCTGTGGACCATGATTTTCACGTACCCGCTGATGGTCGGCATCCAGATGGTCAGCGCGCGACTCGGTTGCATCACGGGCCGGGGGCTGGCCGCGAACGTCAAAGCGGCTTTCCCACGACCGGTGCTGTACGGAATCGTGGGACTGCTGCTGGTGGCGAATACCATCAACGTCGCGGCTGACATCGCCGCGATGGGCGAGGCACTGCGCCTGCTGATCGGCGGGTCGGCTCATCTGTATTGCGTACTCTTTGGTGTGACCTGCCTGGGCTTGCAGGTTTACCTGCGTTACGAAACGTATGTGCGCTACCTGAAATGGCTGACGCTGGGCCTCCTTTCTTATGTGGCGGTGGTTTTCACGATCCACGTACCGTGGGAGCAGGTAGTTCAAGGCACCCTATTTCCAGATCTGCATCTCAATCACAACACTATCTCCATGGTCGTGGCCGTGTTCGGGACGACGATCAGCCCGTACCTGTTCTTCTGGCAGGCGGCCCAGGAAGTCGAGGATCTCAAGGCCGTCTCGGCCCGCAATGGCGGCGGCAATCTGCTGCCTCATGCGGAAGCGGTCGCGCGCCAGCACCTGCGTCGCATTCGCTGGGATACCTACCTGGGAATGGGCTTCTCGAACCTGATCGCGTTTTTCATCATTCTCGGTACCGCGGCGACGCTGCACGCGGCCGGAATCACGCACATCGAGACGGCCGGCCAGGCCGCGGAAGCGCTGCGCCCGATCGGCGGACCGGCGACCTTCCTGTTGTTCAGTCTCGGCATCATTGGCACTGGAATGCTGGCGGTGCCGGTACTCGCGGGCTCGGCGGCCTACGCCGTCGCAGAGAGTTTCGAGTGGAGCTCGGGACTGGATGCCAAAGTGCACGAGGCGCGCGAGTTCTACGGCATCGTCGCAGTCGCCACCATTGGCGGCGTGATTCTCAACTTCCTGCACCTGGATCCGATGCGAGCCCTGGTGTGGAGTGCTGAGATGAACGGGGTGATTGCCATCCCGATCATGGCCATCATGATGATGCTGGCGGCCCGACACGACATCATGGGGCAGTTCGTCATTCGGCCGAAGCTGCGCGGCCTGGGCTGGACGGCGACCGGAGTGATGACAGTCAGCGTGCTGGCGATGTTCGCTACGGGTTAGATTCGGACGGCGCCGCGCGCTTACTTCTGTTTCGCCAGGTACGCGCCGGCGGCATTCAACAGCGCCGTCTCGTCCTGAGCGGGCATGGCGAGGTCGACGCGGAATGCCGCGGCCAAGGGGCGCTTGTCGTTGAGAAGGATTTCGCCGGTCGGCAGCACGACGCCCCGGTTGGCTCCCGGCGGAAACACCAGGGAGGACACGGCGCCGTTGATGTTGGGTTTCTGCTCACCGAGCACGGCGGCGTGCCGCTGACTCTGCAGCACGGCAGCCACCAGCAAGGCGCCGCTGTCAGTGTGGGCGTCGATCAGGACGGCGACGGGCAGACTCATGGGTTTGTGTCCGTTCGTTTCGGACTCATACTTGACCAGTGTGCCTTGCTTGTTGATCACCTGGAATATGGTCTGACCGCTCTTGATGAAGAAGCCGACCAGGCATGAAGAGTCTGTCAGCGGGCCGCCTTCATTGCCGCGCAGGTCGAGCACTACCCCGGTCAGGCCATCGGTTGATTGCGGGTTAAAAAAGCGCACGAAGTCAGCGCAAGTACGTCGGGCGTTCGGATCCGACACACTCATGGTCGGCAACGATACGAGTCGGATTGACCCGGCCTGGCGGGTCGACGGCGTCCCAGCGGCTCCCGAGCCGGGGTCGCCTCCGATTGTCGTGAGTAACCGCGCGCCGTGACCTACTGCATTCACGACTCCGGTGATCGCCGACTGTACCAACGCCGCGCTATCGAGCGGCGGCTCCGTCGCGTCGATCGATGCCAGGGCCGCAGCCGTCACATCGTGGACATTCACCGGATAGTAAAAGGTCTTTAATATATAGCGGCTGAACGATGTGACACGGTTCTCATCCGAGGGTGTCATCGGAGGCGCCGACGAGGGCAACCGCTCGTGGATATGCGCAACGATCGCCGCCGCAAGGTCATCGCCCTCTTCCGCCACGGTGACGCTCGACGCGCAGACACCGCCTAGCAGGCACGCTATTGCGTAGAGACGACGCCGAAATACCGAACTGAACACCTGACACTCCCCGTTTTTGCGTTCCCGCCCGCTGGAACCGGCGTGGCACGCCCCTTTAAACACTCGAAGTAAGCCGTTAGACGGATGACCGAAAGTCGCCTTCGATTGAATACTAAAGTCGTCGTGCGATTCTGTGACACACGTGCAGAATCAACTTGGCTTTCCCGCGCCGCGTCGGGAAAGCGCGCTTGCTGCGAGGTTCTGGTGCAGAACGGTGCGTTTATCGCATGAATTGCCCCGAAGTTGAATAGCCACCGGGTGTAACAGTGGCGCTGCGGGCCGCGCTGGTTGCGAGATTCGAGCGATTTTCCGCCGTTTGGGTCGTGCCGGTCTTATGCCCTGGCGAGCGGGCACTGCCTGGGAGTTGAGACGCGGTTCTCGTGGCGGCGCGTTTATGTCGCTTGCGTTCAAGGGCAGCGCGGTCCCGGGGGACGCTGGGAAACTCACCAAACCGTGGCGATGACACGGCGGTCGTGGGGAATCTTGCGGTGCTCCCAGAGATAGAGTGCCTGCCAGGTGCCGAGGGCCAACTCGCCGGCGACTACGGGGATGGCGACTGAATTCTGTGTCAGGACGGTTCGGATGTGCGAGGGCATGTCGTCGGGACCCTCGGTGTCGTGTTCATAGGAGGGATCGCCGTCAGGAACCAGGCGTGTGAAAAAAGCCTCCAGGTCGCGGCGAACACTGGGATCGGCGTTTTCGCCGAGTATCAGCGACGCGCTCGTGTGAACCAGGAAAAAATTGCACATACCATCACGCACGCCGGACTCCCGGACGAAAGCGCTGGCTCGAGCGGTCAGGTCGGTAAAGCCGCGACCGCTCGTCTGTATTGACCACTCTTTGCGCTTCATTGTAATAGTGCCTCGTTCTTGCCTCGACGCCCTCCAAGACTATCACCGAAAGGGAAGTTCCTTCCCTACCGGTACTACGGCGCCACAGAGGGACACGCCGCCCTCGGCTACAAGGAGAAATAAGCCACGCGGCGCTGCTTGCGACGAGACGCAGCGCGCTGACATACAATGTCGGCATGGACGAAACGAATCCCGACACGACACTATCCGAGGATGATATACGCGCCTGCGTGCGCGTACTGCGCGCCATCGAGGCCGATAGATCGCATCTCACCCGTCTCACGCAGGAGCAACGGCGCGAGCTTCTAACACTCGCGGGCCTGGTGGCGAAACCGGAACGTCACGACCTGGTGAAGATGGCAAAGGCGTTTCGGCGCGCGGAGCGTGAGGCCGCGAAGGAGCGCGATAGGAAGGTCATAGAGCAGACCGGACTGCGGGTGCAGCGGCGCTCCGAGACGTATGCGCCACTGTGGCTCGAGCCGCCGAAGCCGGACGACCTCGGCGAGCGGCCGCAGCTCCACCAGGAGCGCTCCTGTTATGTCTGCAAGAAGCCGTTCGTGAAGATGCACCGTTACTACGACTCGATGTGTGACGAGTGCGGCGACTTCAACTACGCCAAGCGGGAGCAGACCGCCGATCTCAGCGGTCATTACGCGCTCGTCACCGGGGCGCGGGTGAAAATCGGATTTCAGGCCTCGCTCAAACTGCTCCGGGCCGGCGCGTACGTCGTCGTCACCACCCGATTTCCGGTCGACGCGGCCGACCGGTATTCCAAGGAGCCCGATTTCACGGCCTTCCGGGATCGCCTGCAGATTCATGGCCTCGATCTTCGGCACACGCCGAGTGTTGAGTTGTTTACGCGGTTCCTGGTCGAGCGCCTACCGCGGCTGGACTACATATTGAACAATGCCTGTCAGACCGTGCGACGGCCGGCGGGCTTCTTTCAGCATCTCCTTGCCAGGGAAGCCGAATCGATAGCCCTGCTGCCGCCTGCCCTGCGCGGTCCGCTCGCGAGTCACGACGAACTGCGGCGGAGCTTGGAGGGGGCGCAGCCTGCGGGCGCCCCGGCAGCAGCGGCACAGATCGCGGCCGCAGCCCGGGGGGCAGCGATCGCACACGTCGCAGCAACGGCACAGCGGGTGACCACCGCCCAGGGGGCCGCAACCGCGCACGGCGGACATGGCGAGGGCCTCCTGCACAGCGCAGCGCTTTCGCAGAAACGCTACCTGGATGAAGACTTTCGCGATGGCGAGGCCATTTTCCCGACCAATCGTTACGACGAGGATCGGCAGCAGATCGACCTACGCGACATCAATAGCTGGCGGTTGCGCATGCACGAGGTCGAGACGCCCGAGCTTTTGGAAGTGCAACTGGTGAACGCCATCGCGCCCTACATTCTGAACGCGCGCCTCAAGCCCCTCATGGTCGGTACCCCCGGCGCGCACAAGCACATCGTCAACGTCAGCGCCATGGAGGGTCAGTTCTACCGGGCCACCAAGACGGATAAACACCCCCACACCAACATGGCGAAAGCGGCCCTCAACATGATGACGCGCACGAGTGCGCCCGACTATGTGAAAGACGGCATTCACATGAACGCGGTCGACACGGGCTGGGTGACAGACGAGGACCCGGCCGTACACGCGACCCGGAAAGCCGAAGAAGGCTTCTCGCCGCCACTCGACATCATCGATGGTGCCGCGCGCATCGTCGACCCGATTTTCGTCGGGCGCCTCACCGGGACCCATGTGTGGGGCCAGTTTTTGAAGGACTACAAGCCGGCGCCCTGGTGAGGGCGCCGGCCGCACACGGCCGTTAAAACCGCAGTACCTTCACGTACCGCACGTGAGAGAGCGCGCGCAGCTCCTGCTGGACCCTCTCCGGGACAAACTGGTCTACACCAACGATGGCTATGGCATCACGGCCTTCGGACTGGCGGCCGAGATGGAAAGTCGCAATGTTGATGTTGGCCTCGCCCAGCATCGTGCCGAGCGCGCCGATGAAGCCAGGCTTGTCCTGGTTGTTGATGAAGAGCATGACGGGATGGAACTCCGCCTCCAGCGGCATTCCCTTGACCTCCACGATCTTCGCGGACCCCGCATTCACGACTCCCGCCAGGGTGCGCCAGCTACCGCCGGTGAGGACCCTGATCCGGATCAGGGATCCATAGATCGGCGAGGTCTCACGCTTCGACTCCGTGAGAGGCGTGCCTTTCTGCTTGAGGACGTCGGGCGCGGAAACCATGTTCACGTCCGGCATCAGCGGCCGCATTAACGAGGCCAGCGCTATCGCCGTGAGCGGTTTCGTGTTGAGCTGCGCAACGTCACCTTCGTATTCAATCTCGACGGCCTCGATACCGTCATCGGCGACCTGCCCCGCGAAGGCGCCGAGTTTCTCGATCAGGGCACTGAAGGGCTTCAGACGAGGCGCCTCCTCCGCGGTGATCGACGCCATGTTGAGCGCGTTGGTGACGGCACCCGACAGTAGGAAATCGGCCATCTGCTCGGCGACCTGAAGCGCCACGTTTTCCTGCGCTTCGTTCGTGCTGGCACCGAGGTGCGGGGTCGCTACGAAATTGGGCGCACCGAACAGCACGTTTTCCTTCGCCGGCTCGGTCACGAACACATCGAATCCGGCAGCCGCGACCTGACCGCTTTCCAGGGCCGCCCGCAGCGC
>Ga0070764_10000795_pt1 | contig 12994 bp, 9 predicted proteins | sample HubBroMetageWRM4_FD_67287 | JGI IMG/M metagenome (GOLD analysis project Ga0070764, IMG submission 67287) | Warmed soil microbial communities from the Hubbard Brook experimental Forest, New Hampshire - Hubbard Brook CCASE Soil Metagenome WRM 4 | ecosystem: Environmental > Terrestrial > Soil >... | reverse complement strand
TCGCGGTGAACGAAGCCGAACAAGGCGCGAGTCGCCGATTCGGCCGCGATTCGTTCGAGACTCGTTCCACATCTTAAACACAGGACTTCCCGGCGTGTTGTTGTGATACAGATGCAGCCGACTTTGCGTAATTCCTGGCGTGAATCAGGCCCCTGATGCCGATCTCCTTTAGTCCTTCTATCAACCGCGAGCAGCGCGGCCGCGGCGCTGGCGTGACCGCCGTGCTCGGGCCCACCAATACCGGCAAGACCCATCTCGCGCTGGAGCGGATGCTGGCGCACTCGTCCGGGCTGATCGGTCTGCCGCTGCGGCTATTGGCGCGCGAAGTTTACAATCGGGCGGTGGAAAGGGTCGGCGCGGACGCGGTCGCGCTAGTGACCGGCGAGGAGAAGATCAAGCCGCCGAATCCGCGGTTTTGGGTGGCTACGGTCGAGGCCATGCCGTCCGATCTCGACGTCGCCTTCCTTGCCGTCGATGAAATTCAGCTCGCGGCGGATTTCGATAGGGGCCACGTCTTTACCGACCGGATTTTGCATCGGCGTGGCCGCGAAGAGACGTTGGTGCTTGGCGCCGCGACCATGCGGCCGATCATCGAGCGGCTCTTGCCCGGCGTCAGTATTGTCAGCCGCCCGAGGCTCTCGCAACTGACCTTTGCCGGGGAGAAGAAGCTGACGCGGCTGCCGCGCCGTTCGGCGATCGTCGCGTTCTCGGCTGAGGAAGTTTACGCGATCGCCGAGCTCATTCGACGCCAGAGCGGTGGCGCGGCTGTCGTCCTCGGCGCATTGTCGCCGCGCACGCGCAACGCGCAGGTTGCGCTCTACCAGGCCGGCGAAGTCGACTACATGGTAGCGACCGACGCCATCGGCATGGGTCTTAATCTCGATGTCGACCATGTCGCGTTTGCCGCCGACCGCAAGTTCGACGGCTATCAGTTTCGCAAGCTCAATCCGGCGGAGCTTGCCCAGATCGCCGGTCGCGCCGGCCGCGCCACGCGCGACGGCACCTTCGGCACGACCGGACGATGTCCGCCGTTTGAGAACGAGGTGGCGCAAGCGCTCGAGTCCCACAACTTCGAGCCGGTCAAGATTGTGCAATGGCGCAACACGGATCTCGATTTTTCCTCGATCGGCGCATTGCAAGCGACGCTCGCCACGGTGCCGACTGAGGCGACGATGACGCGGGCGCCCGTCGCCGAAGATGTGCTTGTCCTCGACCACGCCGCGCGCGACGACGAAGTCCGCTCCGTCACCGGCACGCAAACCGACGTCGAGCGGTTGTGGGAAGTCTGCCAAGTTCCTGATTACCGAAAAATCGCGCCGGCAACGCACGCCGAACTCGCGGTTACGCTCTACTCGCACCTCCAGCGCAAAGGCGCCCTTCCGACCGACTGGTTCTCCGAGCAAGTAGCGCTCGCCGACCGGGACGACGGTGATATCGACACGCTTTCTAATCGCATTGCCCACATCAGGACCTGGACGTTTGTCGCCAATCGGCGCGATTGGCTAAGCGATCCCGAACACTGGCAGGGCGTCACGCGCGGTATCGAAGACAAACTCTCCGACGCGCTGCACGAGCGGCTCACCGAGCGCTTCGTCGACCGGCGTACCAGTACGCTGATGCGCCGGCTCCGCGAAAACGCGGTGCTCGAGCCGGCTATGAGCAAGACCGGCGAAGTGGAGGTGGAAGGCCACGTCATCGGCCGCCTCGACGGCTTCATCTTCGTGCCGGACGCTTCATCGGGTGGATCGGAAGCAAAAGCGCTGCAAAACGCGGCGCAGAAAGCTCTCGCCGGCGAGATCGCGAACCGCGCCACCAAGCTCGCGGAAGTTCCCGACCGGCAAATCATCCTCGCCGCCGACGGCGCTATCCGCTGGAATGGCGCCGCCGTCGGCAAGCTCGTCGCCGGCGAGGAGCCTTTGCGCCCACGCGTGCGCATTATTGCCGACGAACATTTGACCGGCGCGCCGCGCGAAGCGGTCGAGGCCCGGCTCGATAAATGGGTCAAGTCGTACATTGAAAGGTTGCTCGGGCCCTTGTTCGGACTTGCGGCGGCGGCCGACATCAGCGGTATCGCCCGGGGGATCGCTTTCCAGATTGTCGAAGCGCTCGGCGTGCTCGATCGGGTGAAGGTCGCCGAGGAAGTCAAAGGATTGCCGCAGCCGGATCGCGCGAGCCTGCGCAAATACGGCGTGCGCTTTGGTGCTTACAACATCTACCTTCCGCTCCTTTTGAAGCCCGCGCCACGCGCTCTGGCCGCGCAATTGTGGGCGCTGACGCATGACGGCCCCGAGAGCGCCGGGCTTGACGATTTGTTGCACCTCGCAGGCTCTGGCCGCACGTCTTCTCCGGTCAATCGGCAAATCGACAGTGGCCTCTACCGCGTTGCCGGCTATCGGGTATGCGGCGAGCGCGCGGTGCGTGTCGATATTCTGGAACGCCTTGCCGATTTGATCCGCCCGGCGCTCGCATGGCGTGAAGGCGTCACGGGACAAAAGCCGCTGGGTGCGATTGCCGGTGGCGGCTTTACCGTGGTCAACACCATGACGTCGCTCATCGGCGCTTCCGGCGAAGATTTTGCCTCGGTGTTGCGTTCGCTGGGCTATCGCGTGGAGCGACGGCCGAAACCGCCTGAAGCTGCCGAGCCGCTGGCCGCCGCGGTTGCCGCCGCGCCGGAGGGCGAGACGCAACAGCAAGCCACAGATGCTCCAGCGGAGCCGCCGGCGATCCACGCCGAAACTTCTTTGGAAAGCGCGCCGCCTGTCGAGACGACGCCGAGTAACGAGGAAGCCGCGCCGCGCGGCGAGGAAGTTGGGGCTTCCGAAGTCGCCGAGACGCCTTCTGAGTTGACCTCTCAGGAAGTACACGTTTCCGAAATCGTTGGGACGCCCGCGGAGTCGATCGCTCCGACTGAACTCGCCGCGGACCCAATCGTCGAGTTTGAGCCGCCGCCAAGCGCGGCTATCGAACACACCGAAACCGCGTCGCTACCTCCGGCACACGTCGCGTTGCCCGCTGAAACAGGCTCGGCGACGGCCGCGCCGCCAGCCGAACCGGAATTGATCGAGGTCTGGCGGCCAGGCCGCCCGGAGGGACGCCGCCGTCCCCGAGGCGAGCATCGCCATGCGCGCCATGGCGCAGCACGAGGCGAAGGTGCCCACAGGCGCAGCGGCGCGGTCGAAACCGTCAGCAGCGAAAGCGCCGCGCCTTCTGCTGCTCCCGCCGAGGGCGAACAGCCCAAGGCTGCCGAACAAAATGGCGCCGAGGCGGCGCGCCGGCCGCATCGTAGAGATCGCCGCGGGCAAGGCGCCGAACAGCAGCGCCACGAGCGGCCCGAGCGCCACGAACGACAGGGCGCGCGCCCGCCACGTCACGACCGTTATCGCTCGGAACGGCGCGAAGCGCGCGAGAAAGCGGCGGATCCGAATTCACCTTTCGCCAAGCTGGCGGCGCTCAAAGCGCAGCTTGAAGCTGACGCAAAGGAGCGCCGCTGAAAGTGCAGGCACCTAGTGGCCCGATTCTAACGTTCGCATCCCGTCTCGGCAGGTTCGCATGCGAATGTTCGAATCAAAGGGCCACTAGCAAATATCAATGCTAGTGGAGCTTTGGATTTGACGTTCGCTTCACGAGGCCGCGGTCCGGTGGGTAGCGAATGTCAAATCCGCTCCACTAGGGAGGGTCAGCGGATTGACAGATGGCTTTGGCACGCGCGCCTTGCTCGCACCCGCGGTGCCGCTGCGGCCCTTGTCGATTCCGGCTATGTGCGGGTGAATGGACAGCGGGTCCGGTCGGCAAGCCGCGCCGTGCGCATCGGCGACGTGATTACCGTCGCCCTTCAACACAGGGTCCGCGTGCTCAAAGTGCAAGGATTTGTCGAGCGGCGGGGTCCGGCCGTCACCGGCGCAACCCTATATGAGGAGCTGGCGTTCTCGAGTGGTGGGGCCGTCCGCACGGCTCAACTTGCGCGCCAATAAGCCCTGCGATAGGAGCATGGCCCGAAAAACAAGGTCCAGAGTGAGCGGATGACTTACATCGTCAACGATAATTGCATCAAATGCAAATACATGGACTGTGTCGAAGTGTGCCCCGTGGATTGCTTCTACGAGGGCGAGAATATGTTGGTCATTCACCCCGACGAGTGCATCGATTGCGGCGTTTGCGAGCCGGAATGCCCGGTTGACGCGATTAAGCCGGATACCGAGCCCGGGGTGGAGAAGTGGTTGAGCGTGAACGCGGAATTCGCCAAGTCGTGGCCGAATATCACCGCCAAGAAGGAGCCCCCCGCCGACGCCAAGGAATTTGAGGGCGTTAGCGGGAAATTCGAGCAGTATTTCTCGCCGAATCCGGGCACCGGCGACTAATTCAACTCTTAGTTATCGGCCTTAACTTTCCCAGCAATGCGACGTTTTTGCAATGCCGTAACGCTTTGATTTTGGCCGAAAATGTGTTATAAACGCGCCGTGAAATGAATAACTCCCCCAAAAGGCTCCCGCGCGTGACGGGAGCATATTTTTCAGGGGGTGTTTTCGAGGAACCGTCAAAAGAGGCGTGAGACCCACGCGAGAGCAGTGGCAGAGAAAACTCGTCATCGTCATCGTACGAAGAAAAGCCCGACCGGTATGCGCCGGAAGATAAAAAAACCGGCCTCCGGCCCCAGCCGGCGGCCATCACAGTCGACGCGCCGGCCTGTGCGGGCAACGGCGGCCGCGGCGAAACCCGTCAATCGGCGCAAGCCCGAGGCGGAAGGAGCAACTTTGGGAATGAATGCGAAGAAGACGACTCAGCGACAAGGCTTCAAGACCAGCGAGTTCATCGTTTATCCGGCCCACGGCGTGGGCCAAATTGTGTCGATCGAGGAGCAGGAAATCGCGGGGGCGCGGCTTGAGCTTTTCGTCATCACCTTCGTCAAGGACAAGATGACGCTGAGGGTGCCGACATCGAAAATCGCTTCGGTTGGCATGCGCAAGCTTGCTGAGACGCCCATCGTCAAGCGGGCGCTCGAGACGCTTAAGGGACGTGCCCGCATCAAGCGGACGATGTGGTCACGCCGGGCGCAGGAATACGAAGCCAAGATCAATTCCGGCGACATCGTGGCGATCGCCGAGGTGGTACGCGATCTTTTCCGGTCGGAGTCGCAGCCCGAGCAATCCTATTCCGAGCGGCAACTCTACGAGGCGGCGATCGACCGGCTCGCGCGCGAAGTCTCGGCCGTGCAACGGATTACCGAGACCGAAGCGATCAAGGAAATCGAGGGCATGCTGGCCAAGGGCCCGCATCGCGGTCCGAAGCCTGAGGTCGCGGAAGCCGAGGAAGAAGCCGTCGTCGAAGATGAGGCGGCTTGACCCGATAACTTTCCAGTAGCGACCTGAATGTAAATCGGCCCGGCGGTGACGCCGGGCCTTTTTAGTTCCAAACGCCCGGCGGCGTTATTGATCCGCCGAGAAAAATCCCCGACATAGTCATAAATTAAGCCTCATTTGAAAGGAAATGCTTACCCTGTATTCGCGGGGGAGGGGCTTGGTGATGTGGCGCGTGCGTGCGGTAAGACCCGGCCTTTGGCTGGGCATTGGCTTTGCAATCTTTGCCGGTTTTTTGCTGGGCAATTGGCAGGCAATCAAATCCAGAGCCGCCGATCTTTCTCCGTCGGCGAACGTGGCGCTCCGGTTCCCCGAAGCAGATCTCGATCAGCCAATCGCGGTGAAGGCTGTCGGCGCCCCCCCGATGATATTGGGGGACAAAGATCTGGCGCTTTTTAGTCCTGAGCCGATGTTTCCCGACACGCGTCCGCATCTAGTTCCGTCCCAACCGCAACCGGCATCGCCAGCAATAACGGTTTCCCCATCGGCCTCCGAGACCACGCCGGTCCGGGCTATTCCGGTCGCGCTTGCCGTTCCGGCAAAGAGGGAAGCGAAGGTGGCCACGGCCAACGCTGCGCGCCCCGCGCCGAAAGCCGAAGCTGACGCTACTTCCCGACGCGGCGGCCGGCCGGGCTTCCTCCTCAACGACGCCCAAATCGCCAGCATAAGAACGCGGCTGCACTTGACGCCGGACCAGGAAAGCATGTGGCCGGCGGTCGAGGCGGCCTTGCGCAACATTGCCTACGCCAAGGCGCAAGTCGCGCGTCGGCACAGCGATGATCGCGGGGCGGATTTGGCCGCGCTAGATCCGGACAGTGACGCGGTCCAGGGGCTCAAATCGGCGGCGGTGCCGCTGATCATGAGCTTCTCCGAGGAGCAAAAGAGCGAAGTGCGCAATCTCGCCCATGTTATGGGGCTGGATAAGCTCGCCTCAGAGTTCTAATACTGCGCCGGCAATTGTCGGCGCTTACCGGCAATGCATCGTCTCGGTCTCCCATTTCACCGGCGATCGCTGCCGTAGCTCAGTGGTAGAGCACTCCCTTGGTAAGGGAGAGGTCGTCAGTTCAATCCTGACCGGCAGCACCAGAATTTCTTGACGTTTTTTGGTCTGCTCATGCCAACCGTGCCGACGCCATCGCTCTTCGACCAGCGCCGGGATCAAATGGTCCCGAAGCTCGATCCTTTGCAGATCGAGCGCATCCGGCGGTTCGGTGAGGTGCGCTCCTTTGCCAATGGCGAACAGATCATGACGGCGGGGGAAGTCGCTCCCGGCCTGATGGTCGTCCTTGCCGGCAAGATCGCAGTCACCGAACACGTCACTCTCGGTCAATCCCAGCCGGTGATCACGCATGAGAAGGGTGCTTTCCTCGGCGAGCTCGCGCAGCTTGCCGGCCGTCCAGCACTGGTGGATGCAAAAGCAAGCGGTCCCGTCGAGGCGCTCATCATTCCGCCGGAGCGGCTGCGGGCGTTGTTGATCGCGGAAGCCGAGCTCGGCGAGATCATCATGCGTGCGCTGATCCTGCGGCGCATGCGCATCCTACGGGAAGGGGGAGCGGGTGGTCCGATTATTGTCGGCCGTGCCGGTAATGGCGACGTCTTGCGGCTGGAGGAATTTCTCCGCCGCAACGCTCATCCCCATCAGTTTCTCAATTCGGAAACCGACGCGCCGGCCAAGGCGCTGATCGAACGCTTCCACATCGATCCCGGAGAGTTGCCTATCGTTGTGTGTCCGCGCGGAACGTTCATGCGCAATCCGAGCGTGAATGAACTGGCGCGTTGCCTCGGCTTGGTGCGGCCGATTGCTGCGGATCGCATCTTTGACGTGGCTGTCGTCGGCGCCGGCCCTGCCGGACTTGCCACCGCCGTCTACGCCGCCTCGGAAGGCCTCTCCTCTTTAGTGCTCGATTGCCGTGCCTTCGGCGGTCAGGCCGGCGCATCGGCGAGAATCGAAAACTATCTGGGCTTTCCCACCGGGATCACCGGAATGGCGCTGATGGCGCGCGCTTATAATCAAGCGCAGAAATTCGGAGCCGAAATGGCTATCCCGGACGAAGCGACGAGCATCACCGCGGGTGAGAATGCGTCAGGTCTTTTCAGTTTGAAGTTGCAAACCGGTGAAGAGGTGCGCGCGCGCTCCGTGGTTGTCGCGACCGGCGCGCGCTACCGCAGGCCTGACGTCGCGAGCCTCGAAGGCTTCGAGTCCTCAAGCGTGCATTATTGGGCGTCGCCGGTGGAAGCAAAGCTTTGCGCCAATCAGGAAGTCGCATTGGTCGGCGCAGGAAATTCGGCCGGTCAGGCTGTCGTTTTCCTGGCGGGCCAAGGTGTCAAAGTCTCGATGCTGGCCCGCCGCGACCTCGGCGAGACGATGTCGCGTTACCTGGTTGATCGCGTGCGCGGCCTCACCAATGTAGAAGTTGTCACCGGTGCAGTCGTCAGCGGTCTGGAAGGGCGTGACGGCATCCTCGAAGCGGTCCGCTGGCGCGTAGGCGCAAACGGCCAGGAAGTGCGCCGGCCAATCAGGCACTTGTTTCTGTTTATCGGCGCCGAACCCAACACCGATTGGCTGCGCGGATCCGGAATATCGCTCGATGCGAAGGGTTTTGTTCTCACCGGCGAAGATGCCGCCGCCGGCCGTCATCCTTTAGAAACGACGCGGCGCGGAATATTTGCTATCGGCGATGTGCGGGCACAGTCGGTCAAGCGCGTCGCCGCGGCGGTCGGCGAGGGCGCACAAGTGGTCGCGGCGATCCATGCTTACTTGGCTGCCACTTCCAAAAGTCCGACCGTCAGCACCACCGTTCCGCTTCAAACTCACTGAAGCCGAGATTATCGATCCACGAGGGGGGTCGCCCACGGCCCATTAACGCGCTAGCAGTGCAAGCATCATTGAGTTTGATGGTCATTGGCGGCAGAGAGCGGGCATGTTGCAGTCCTGGATTGAGAGCACGGTCGATTTTTGCATTCGTTATTCGCGCAGCGTCATATTAGCCGGGCTTATTCTTGCCGCCGCGTCAGCGGTCTACGCCGGACGCCATTTTGCAATAAATACCGACATCAACGATCTCCTTTCGGCGCGGCTGCCATGGCGTCAGCATGAGATAGATTTTCAGCGGGCATTTCCGCAGACCGTCGAGCTCATTATTGCCGACGTGCGTGCGCCGACTCCCGAAGCGGTAAAGGCGGCGGCCCGCGAACTGGAGATAGCTTTGGCGGACAAGCCGGGTCTATTCCACTCGGTCGCGGATCAATTTGACAGCCCATTTTTCCGCCGCAACGGGCTACTCTATCTGCCGCCCGAGCGGATCGAGCATTTCACCGAACCGCTTGCCAAAGCAAAGCCGCTCGTTGCCGGGCTCGTGACCGATCCAAGCCTGCGCGGCTTGCTGCGGGTGCTCGGCCAACTGTTGTTGTCAACGCAGCAAGACTTGCTGCCATTCGATGACTTGCAACGGCCATTGAGTGCAGCGGCTACAACGCTTGAGGATTTGGCGAAAGGCGAGCCCGCCGAGTTCTCCTGGCGGATCTTGTCGCAGGGCGATCCAAAGCCGCTCGAGCTGCATCGCTTTGTTCAGGTTTGGCCGGTGCTCGATCACAATGCACTCGAGCCGGGCGGTCGAGCGACGGCCGCCATTCGCGATATCGTCACCCAAACCGGCATCGAGCAAAAGTTCGGAGCGGACGTCAGTCTCACCGGGCCGGTCGTCATCTCGGACAACGAATTCTCCGGCGTGCACGAGGGTATTGTGCTCAACAGCGTCGTGACCGGCGCGATCATACTTGCGATCCTATGGCTGGCGCTGCGATCGCTGCGGCTTGTTGCGGCGGCGGTGATCAATCTGACGGTCGGGCTCCTGGTCACCTCCGCCGGCGGCATTTTGATGGTCGGCGCGCTGAACCCGATCTCACTCGCCTTCGCCGTTCTCTTCGTCGGTCTCGGCGCTGATTTTGCGATTCAATACACCGTCCGCTATCGCGCCGAACGGCATGACAAGAACGACCTCGGCCGCGCGCTTGTCGGCTCCGCCGACTGGGTGGGTATTCCGCTCACGCTCGCGGCCGGTGCTGCGGCGGCGGGCTTCTTGTCCTTCACCCCCACGGCTTACACTGGATTGGCGCAGCTTGGCATTATTGCCGGCTTCGGCATGGTGGTCGCGTACGCGACGAGCCTGACCTTGCTCCCGGCGCTTATTCGCGCCGTCAATCCTCCGCCCGAGCCGAAGCCGCTTAATCTGCCATCGTTAGCGAGGGCGGACGCGTTCCTGACGCGCCACCGGATCGCGGTGATCATTACCACCGTGACTATCGTCGTCGCCGGATCGCCATCGCTTTTTTGGTTGCATTTCAATTTCGATCCGCTGGCTTTGGAGAAACAAACGTCTCCCGCCTTGGTCTCGCTTTACCGGCTCGGCAAGGAAATACCTTTGAGCACGGCCAAGATTTTGGTCCCGCCTGCCGACGTTAACGAGACGGTGGCCAAGCTCAGGGCGCTGCCCGAGGTAGCCACAACCTTCACTCTCGACAGCTTCGTTCCGTCGGGTCAGGATCAAAAGCTGCCGCTCATCAAAAAAACTCACGACACGCTCGCGCCGGCTTTGACGAGTCCGGCTCGTCCGGCTCCGAGCGATGCCGAAAATGTCACCGCACTGGAGCAGAGCGTCGCGGCCTTGCAAGATATTGCCGAGCAGAATAGCGGCGGCGCTGCCGATGCGGCGCGGCGCCTGGCCGCCGACCTTGATAAACTCGCGCATGCCGACGCGGCGCAACGCACGCGCGCCACCGACGCCTTTATCCGTCCGCTTCAGGTCGATCTCGGCGACATCGCTCAAAGTCTCTCGGCCGGGCCGATTACCCACAGCGACCTGCCACCCGAAGTGGTCCACGATTGGATCGCCCCGGACGGCCGGGCGCGGATCGAAATCTGGCCCAAGGGCAACGCCAACGACAACGCGACAATCGGCCGGTTTGCGCAGGCGGTGTTGGCCGTGCAGCCGACCGCGACGGGCGAAGCCATCGGCAGTATCGAATGGGGCAACACCATCGTTACGGCTTTTGCCGAGGCGGCCGGACTCGCTCTTCTTTCGATCGCGATCTTGCTGTGGATTGTGCTGCGGCGTCTGACCGACGTTCTGGTCACGCTCACTCCGCTGATTGTCGCCGGGCTCGTTACGCTCGAAATCTGCGCGTTGACGCGATTCGAATTGAACTACGCCAACATCATCGCGTTACCGGTATTGCTCGGTGTCGGCGTGGCATTCAAGATCTACTACGTGACCGCGTGGCGCCGCGGCGAAAGCAACTTCCTGGAATCGGTCCTGACGCGCGCCGTGTTTTACAGCACGCTCCTGACCGCGACCGCCTTTGGCAGCCTGTGGCTGTCTAATCAGCCCGGCATATCGAGCATGGGCAAGCTATTGGCGCTCTCGCTGGTTTGCACGCTTGCCTCGGCGGCGCTGTTCCAGCCGGCGCTGATGGGCGGACTGCACCGGCCAACGCCGGTAAAGCGCGACACGAGCTCATCATAACGCGCGGCCGGGGTAACCCGGCCGATTCACAGGCCGCCGTCGCGTCAGCTGTCGCCCCACGTCTCGCGCGCGAACTCGACAATCAGACGCAGCTTCTGCTCCTGCGCTTGCGCCGAGATCGGATTGCCGGTGTCGACGCTGGCGAAGCCGCATTGCGGGCTGATGGCGAGCTGATCGAGGCTTAGATATTTTGTCGCCTCGTCAAGGCGGCGCGTGAGGTCGGCCTTGCTCTCCACCGACGAAGTCTTGGTCGTCACAATTCCGAGCACGACGCTTTTGTGGGGCGGCGTGAACCGCAGCGGACTGAACGTTCCCGCGCGCGGCGAGTCGTATTCCAGGAAATAGAACTTGACATCGAGCGCGTTGAACAATCGGTCGGCGACCACATCGTAGCTGCCCTCGGCATGCCAGCGGCCGCCGCGATTGCCGCGGCACAAGTGCATACCGACCCGCAATTCCGTCGGCGCTTCGCCCAGTATCCGATTGGTGACGGCGATGTACTTGTCGATCAGCGCATTCCAATCGTCGCCGCGCGCCGCAAGTGCCGCTTGTACCTCGGGGTCGCCGAACTTCGCGAACGCGGTTTCGTCGATTTGGATATAGCGGCAGCCAGCGCGCGCCAGCGCGGTCAATTCCTTGCCAAATGCTACGACGATGTCGTCCCAGAATTGATCGACGTCTTTATAGGCACTCGCCAGCACGGCGGCATCGCCGCCGCGGTAATGCAGCGCGCACGGACCGGGTATGGTGATTTTGGGGACAAGCCTGGTGTTGGCCTCGATAAATTTAAAGTCGGCGACGTTGATCGGGTTGGTCCATGTGACTCGGCTGTTGATCAGCGACGCCGGTTGATCGGCGCGAGTGCCGGCCTGTCCGGAGGCTGCGCCCGCAACATCGATGGTGATGTCGCCGAGCTGGCTGTAGAAGAAGCTGTGATAGGAACGGCGGCGGAACTCGCCGTCGGTTGCAACCTTCAGACCGACGCGCTCCTGAAGCGCGAGAGCCTCGGTGATCGCCCGATCTTCCGCCGCGGCCAATTCATCCCGGCTAGCTTCACCGCGCGCGAACCGCCGGCGCAAATCGAGGAGAGCGGGAGGGCGCAACAGGCTGCCGATATGTTCCGCTCTGAACGGCGGATTAGCTCTGGAGAGCATCAAGATTACACTCGCTCTATCGCGCCTTAGTGTCAGCGTCTGAAACGTACCCGCTTCGCCGCGTCCAGTATTCCCAAATCCTGTCGGACGCGAGCGGCGATCCCGACATCTCGGCGGTTTGGACGATTTCGCCTTCCGAAAGAAAGGTGACGTCGCCGAGCCGCATGGCTTGCGTCTGCAAGCGCGCGTTGACCATGAGATAAACGGCGATGCGCACGGAATCGCGAACGGATCGGCCAACGACCGAAACCCCGTGGCCGCGCATTAGGACCGCCGCATTGCCGCCGAGCGCTTTCGCCAGGCTCCGGCCTTGCTGCAGGTTGCGGACCAGCATGTCGGTATCGCCAAAGTCGTCGCGGATATCCCAAACCGGGACGTGGCCGCCCATGCCGCCGGCGGTATGGATCACTTGCCGCATCGGCGTTTTCGTCACCGAATACGGAATGATCTCGTGGGCGTGGTTGTGGACGACGGAATTAACATCGGCGCGTGCTTGGAAGATCGCGCCATGGATCGCGCGTTCGCCGTACATCACCCGTCCACGCTGATCGATTGGATTGCAGTCGAGATCGAATTCCATAATGTCGTCGAGCGTCACCAGTTCGGGGCTGCGCGACCGTGACATAAAGAACCGGTCGGGCCGCTCGGGATGCCGAAGGCTGACGTGACCAAATCCATCCACGACGTTTTCGTGGGCCAAGATACGGTTAGCGATGACGAGATCTTCGAGATGGGCTTGCAATCCAGTCATCTGGCTTCTCCCCGGTTTCCGCGCGTGTTTTTGAGAGTAAAACGACTTCGGCAGCAGGAGCCAATTGCATAGCGGTGTAGATACCGTCGAATCAAGTGCATGACATATCGCCGAAGGGATGCCGGGACGTCGTTGCAATAAGAACTCGCGACAAAAGCAATCGGGAGGACCTCGTGAACACAATGGCCAAGATTGAGGCGACCAAGCGGGCGA
>Ga0070764_10000791_pt1 | contig 13033 bp, 4 predicted proteins | sample HubBroMetageWRM4_FD_67287 | JGI IMG/M metagenome (GOLD analysis project Ga0070764, IMG submission 67287) | Warmed soil microbial communities from the Hubbard Brook experimental Forest, New Hampshire - Hubbard Brook CCASE Soil Metagenome WRM 4 | ecosystem: Environmental > Terrestrial > Soil >... | reverse complement strand
GCCGGTGATGGGCCGCATCGCGGCGGGCACCCCGATCGAAGCGATCCAGACCCGCAGTCACGTCATCAACATGCCGCCGGACTTGTTGAGTGCCGGCGAACATTTCGCGCTCGAAGTGCGCGGCGATTCTATGATCGATGCCGGCATTCTCGATGGCGACATCGCGCTTCTGAAGCGCAGCGAAGCCGCCGACACCGGCGACATCGTCGTCGCCTTGATCGACGATGATGAGGCCACCCTCAAACGCTTCCGCCGCCGCGGCGCTTCGATTGCGCTCGAGCCGGCCAATACCGCCTACGAGGTGCGCATTCTGCCGCCCAATCGCGTGCGCATTCAGGGCAAGCTCGTCGGGCTGTTTCGCCGGTATTGATTTATCCCGCGTCTCAATCGTCCGCCTGCAAATCCTCGGGCTTCGGCGTCGCGTCACGCGGCACGGTCGGCGCGGCCGTCGGCGTCGCTTCACTCTCGGAAATCGCTCCGCTAGGCGCGCGGTTCAGACGCGGCGCCCAGGGCCGATCGAAATTCTCCGGCCGCGCGGCATCGATAACGAATCCATTTCCGCCATCGCGCCGGAGCAAAAGCGCACCGCGCGTGCGCCATAGGTCACGGCCAATAGCCAAGGCGTTGCAGTCCGGCGGCGCGGCGCGCGTCGTGACAATGACGATGGCAGCCCGGCGGCAATCCTCCTCAAGCGCCTCGGCAGCGAGCGCGTAGGACAGCAAACGGCCGTCGGGAAGCTTGCCGACGCAGCCTGCCGGATCGCACGCAATCCCCTCGCCTAGCCCGCGATCGGTCACGTCGCGGCCGTCGGCGTCGGCCGCGAGCCATTCGCGGATGGCGAAGGCGTCGCTGGCGGTGCGATGGAAAGAGAGTTTGCCGTTGGCGCCGCGCACGGCAACAGTGCGCCCGTCCGCGGCGACCACGACGTCCGGCAACGGTGTACGCAATGCCAATCCGATGGACAATGCGACGAAGAAAAGTCCGCTCCAGCGCAGTGGCGTCTTGAACAAACAGACCAGCAGCAGGCCCGCGGTCGCCAGAAGAAGCGGTCCCGTGCCAAAAGAGGCAACCCGGCCGAATGCGCCCGGCAGGCTCGAGACCCAAAGCGCGACCAAGTCCATCCATTGGATGCCGTAGCCCATCTGGCGCCAGAACAGGCCGTCGAACCCGAACGGAATGGTGACGACGCCGAGGATGCCCATAGGCATTACCCAGCCGGAAACGATCGGCATGGCGAGGAGATTGGCCAGCACGCCATAGGGCGCCACGCGGTGGAAATGGAATGCCGCATACGGCGTGGTGGCAAGGCCGGCGAGCAGCGAGGCAACGATGAGACTTAGCATCTCGCGCACTCCCCACAGCGCGGCGCGCGCGCCGAGTGAGGTGTCGGCGCCGGCGCGCGCCCACGGAATGCCGCGTTCATAGCCCGCGATCAGAGCCAGCGTCGCTGCAAACGACATCTGGAAACTCGGATGCACAACGGCTTCCGGCGCAAACAGCAACACCACCAATGCGGCAATGGTCACGGTGCGCAGCGTCAGGATCGGACGATCGAGCAGCACGCCGATGAGCACGATCGCTATCATAATAAACGAACGTTGCGTCGCGACCTCGGCGCCGGAGAGGACCAGATAAAACGTCGTCACCAGCAGCGCCGCGAACGCCGACCATTTTTTGATTGGCGCGCGTTCGCTGAGGCCCGGGATCAATGCCAGCAACGCGCGGAAAATAAAGAACACCACGCCCGCGACGACGGCCATGTGATAGCCGGAGATCGAAAGCACGTGTCCGATGCCGGACACGAACATCGAGTCGTAAAGATGTTCCGAGATGGCGTCGCGCTTGCCGGTGATCAGCGCCGAAGCAATCGACCCCACATCACCGGAGAGCACCGAGCGAATCCGAAAGTCGATGGCGTCGCGCAATCCCTGAATGTAGGCGTTGGCGCGCAAGCGCCATCCCGCCTTGACCGGCGGCGCAACGATCTTGATCGCGCCATGGACGAAACCGGAGGCGCCGAGCCGCTGGAAATAAAGATCGCGGGCGAAATCGTAGCTGCCGGGGCGGAGCGGTTGTAGCGGCGGATTGAGCTGCGCTTTCACTTCGACAAATGCGCCGGCCGGTGGCGTTTTGCCACGGCGCACTGAGAGCCGCACGCGCTGCGGCGTCTCGACAATGCGGTTGCCGGCGATGCGGTCGACGCGCAGCACGAACCGGTCGGTCTTTTGGCTCTCTTCGCGCAGCTCGACAAAGCCGGCCAGCGATACGCCATAGGCCGGATAGCGCAGAACCGGATGTGCAATCAGGGCGGTCTTAAACGTCGCGACGGCGAAGCCGGCGGCGAATGCGAGAAAGCCGAGCGCCAACACGAACCCGACGGGGCGCCCCCGCAGGAAGATCGCCACGGCTACGCCGATCGCCGCCAGCCCCGATGCCGCCCAAACAGCGGGCTCATGTTCAGCGGTGAAATAAAGGACGATGCCGGCGCCGAAGGACACGGCGAACCACGGCAGCAGGCGGCCGGCGGCGACTTCGAGTGCCGCCCATTCGCGCAACCGCGCCGGAAAGGCAAACTCGACACCGGGCGACGCTGCGCCGAAGGCACGGCGCGCGCGCTCAACCGGCCAGGTTCGGACGCCTGCCCGCGCGCGGCTTTGCCCGCTTGCCTCGTTCGCCACTGCGCGCCTCCCCGTCCCTGAGCGCGCCGCATACCGTCTTCAAGCTAGCGGGGCGCGGGCGTTCTGGAAAGGAGCGGGGTTGAAACGAGCGTAGCCGAGATCGCGGCTTCTTTGGCGTCATCGAGCCGCACCGAGACGCTGTCGACCGCACCGGACGCATCAATTACCGTTACGCGAGCAAATCCGGGGCCTTGCGGTTGAAAGAAGAGATCTTGCCGTGCTTGCGCGATTGCTGGATTGCCGTTCACCAGAACGGTGAGCGGAAGAATCCCACCGGTCAATTTAAGCGGGACCCGCGCCGGGCCGGCGTTTCCCGCGCCGAGTTCGAGGCGGGCGCCGTCGGGCGGGAAAAGAATGTGCAACCCCGTGCCGCTTTCGCCGAAGCGGCCGGACGCCGCGAAATGTTTGAGCGGCGGCGGCAGCTTTGCACTCGTCGTGATCAAAATCCCGGCCGGCGGCCGCGGCAGTGCGGTTGGCGGCGCCGGAAGGCGCGCGAATGCATCGAATAGAATTGGCGCGGCGGCGTTGCGGCCGATCAGCCCAGGCACCGGCGCTCCGTCGGGCCTGCCGACCCAGACGCCGATGGTATGGCTGCCGTCAAAGCCGACCGACCAGGCGTCACGGTACCCATAACTAGTGCCGGTCTTGAATGCGATCCGCCCCGGCGCACCGTTGTCCGGAGGCGTCGTGCCGACGAGGATGTTCGCCACGTACCAAGCGGCGACAGGCTCCATCAGCCGCCGCTCCTCGCTAACCGTCGATAAGGGTTGGTCAGCAACTCGCTCGGTGACCGGCAGAGCAACGCCGCTACGGGCAATGCCTGAATACAGCATCACCAGATCGGACAGCGTAATCCCAGCTCCGCCGAGACCGATTGCGAGCCCTGGCGTTTCACCTTCGGGCAAAATCAATGCAGCGCCGGCGTTAGCGAGACGCGTGGTCAACCGGCTGGCGCCGACGCGATCGAGCACGGCGAGCGCCGGCAGATTGAGCGAGAGTTGCAGCGCGGTGCGCACCGTCACGGTACCGCGGAAAGTAAAGTCGAAATTTTGCGGCGCGTAGGCGCCGTAGCGTGTCGGCTGGTCGTCGATCAAAGTCTCGGGATGAATGAAGCCGTCCTCGAAGCCGAGGCCATAAATGAACGGCTTGAGTGTCGAGCCCGGCGAACGGACCGAGCGCGTAAGATCAATCTGTCCGGCGCGCCGTGTGTCGAAATAATCGGGCGCGCCGACGCGCGCCACGACCGCCCCGTCCTTGTTGTCGATGACGAGCATGGCGAGCGAAACGTCGGGGCCGAGCGCGAGCGCCAGTCCCCGCGCCCGCTCACGCGCAAGCTCTTCCAGGTTTCGTTGCAGATCGCCATCAATGGTGAGGCGCACCTCGCCGCCCCGTCCGCTTGCAGCGATGACCCGGTCGGCTGCGTGGGGCGCCAGCATCGGCATCGCCCGGCGGCCCAACGGCACGGCTTCGGCCTTGGCCGCCAAGATTTCGTCAGCCGGCACGTTTGAAAGCGCTGCAAAGCGGTCGAGCACCCGGTCTCGCGCAGCGCGCGCGGCCTCAACCGAGCGGTCAGGCCTTCGCGCCTCGGGCGATTGCGGCAACGCCACCAGCAGCGCCGCTTCACCAAGAGTCAGTCGCCGCGGCTCTTTGCCAAAATAAGCAAGCGAAGCAGCCCGGATCCCCTCGATATTGCCGCCATAGGGTGCGAGTTCGAGATAAAGCGAAACAATCTGATCTTTCGTGAGTATCCGCTCGATTTCTACGGCGCGCACGATCTGATGAAGTTTCGCGGCCAAGGTGCGGCCATTGCGCGGCTCGAGAAGCCGCGCCACCTGCATGGTCAGCGTCGAACCGCCGGAGCGAATGCGGCCGCTGTCAACGAGCTGGACGGCAGCGCGGACGAGCGCCAACGTATCGACACCGTGATGTTCGCGAAAACGCCTGTCCTCGTAAGCGAACAGAATGTCAAAGAAACGCGGATCGACATCGGCACTGCGCGCCGGCAGCCGCCAGCGGCCGTCGTTTGTCGTATAAGCGCGCAACAGCCGTCCGTTGCGATCGGTCACCCGCGGCGAAAACCGCAAATCCCTGCCGTCGGGTGCCGGACCGAGCGCGACAATCCACCACCCGAAGGCTGATACGATTGCCAAACAAAGAACCGCGCCGACAAATATTGCCGCCAGTCGGCGGCGGGCCGGGCGGTGCCCGTCCGCTTTGTCGGCCGTCGCGGTCATTTTGTTGCCGTGACTTCCGTAGTTTCCGTCGCGGTGCGGCCAAAACGATCGGGACGGTACATATCCTCGACGCTGGCTTGCGGGCGGACATATTTCCCGGGGGCGACGGCGCGCACGACATAGGCGACAGTGAACACTGGCGCATCGTCCTTCTTGCGATCGAAGGCGGCGGTAAAGCGGTCGTCGCGGAATTCGGCGTTGGCGGGTGCGACCGCATCCGTAATCCACGACAGCGTGCCAGTGTCGCCGGACGAGACGAGGTGCGGATTGTCGATCTCCAAGCCTGCCGGCAGATAGTCCGCGACGATGACACGTCCGAATTGCGGCTGCCCTTCCGTCACCCTCAAGACGACGACGAGACGCGTGTTCTGCTTGACCTTTTTCGCGTCGGCCGGCTCGCCATCGAGCGTGTAGGTTTGGCGCTCGATCTTGAAGCCTTTTTCCGCGGCGGGCTCCGGTGTCAGCGGCGCACCGGTGACAGTGACCACGGCCCTGACGTCGTCTTCGCCGTTGTTGCTGACGCGCAGCGGCTCCTTCAAATCGGCCGCGGCAATGGTGCGATACAGCGGCCGCTGCACGGATTCGCCGCCGACATCGAGCGAGATCTTTCCCGCGTCCTTCGCCATGGCGCTCGCCGCCAGTAAGAGCCAAGCGTCTTCTTGTGTTGAGGTGGGATGCAGATCGGCGCGGAGCGACTCGACCCGCTGCACCGCGGCTTGAACGGTGGCGTGCGGCGCCCCGCTTTCGCTCGCCAACGCCACTAGGGCGGCGGCGTCGCGCAGCGCCGAACCGTAATCCTCGCGGCCGATGGGATCGGCCTGGACCGGCGGCGAAATTGCCGTCAGCGCCGCGTTGTAGACGCGCTCGGCGCGGGCGCGATCGCCAACCATAGCGAGCGCGGCCGCGATCTGCGCCTTGGCAATCGGCGTCGCTAGTGCGTCGAGCTTCGCGTCGGCGATGTAGCGAAGGTCGCCCACCGGCGCGAGGCCGTTGCGCGCCAGCACATAGAGCGCATAGGCAAGATCGACTCCGCCATTCTTTCCCGGATCGGTCGTGTTAGCCGCCGCGTTCCGCAGCCGGTCGAGCGCGAGTTTGAAGGCGACGTCCGGCACTGCAATCTTGCGTTCGCGCGCGCGGGTCAAAAAGTCGGTCACGTAGGAATCGAGCCAAATATCCTCGCCGCCGACGCTCCACAACCCAAACGATCCGTTGCTGTCCTGGCGCGCCAGCAGACCCTCAACCGCCTCGCGAAGCCGCTGATCGGTCGACGGATCGAGCGCGACATGCGCGTCCTTGGCGAGATCGCTCATGTAGAGCAGCGGCAGCGCACGGCTCGTGATCTGTTCCGAGCAGCGGTACGGGTAGCGATTAAGCGCGGCCAAGAGCGCCGCCGCATCGAGTGCGGTCGACGCGCCGACCGACAGTGACACCGCGCCGGTGCCCGGCACGAGATCCGCGAATAGGTCGCCGGATAGCGTGATACTTCCGCCCTTAGCGATGGAGCGCACGGTGCGCCGCGCCAGAATTTGGGCTGGCTGGCGCACGGTGAGGGCGTAACTTCGTTCCAGCGAAAAGCCCGACGGCCCGCTGACGCTGACATGGACTTCGCCGCGCCCGGCGGCGTCCGCGGTCAGCGGCACGGCGACGGCACCGCGTTGCTTGGTGCGCAATGTCAGCTTCTGGGTCGTGGTCGCCGACAGCGTGCCCGCGCCGGTCACGGCGATGGCATAATCGCCGGCTTGGCCCTCGACATCGTCGAGGTCGAGATGAAGGCTCGAGTGATCGCCTGGTAAGAGAAAGCGCGGCAACGTCGCCGTGAGGACGACGGGGTCGCGCACGACGACGTCGGCCGTCGCGTGACCGACCTTGTCTTTGCTCCACGCCACCGCCATCACGCGAACGGTGCCTTCAAAATCGGGGATGTCGAAGACGACTTCGGCATTGCCGTCGGCACCGACCGTCACCAGTCCGGAATAGAAGGCCACGGGCGGTCCGGTCGGCGGACTTCCCTGCAGCTGCGCGCCTTGATCACCACCGGAGCGGATCAGACCGCGGGCGCCTTGCATACCGTCGATCAGTTGGCCGTAGAGGTCGCGGATTTCGGCGGAAAGCGCCCGCTGGCCGAGATAATAATCTTCCGGCGATGGCGGCTTGTAGTTGGTCAGATTGAGAATACCGACGTCGACCGCCGCGACGACAACACGCGCTTCTTCACCGGCGGCGACGCCGGAAATCTTCACCGGCACGTGCAAGGCGGAATCCGGCCGCAGCAGCGCGGGCGGCTTTAAATCGACGGTCAACGTCTTGGCCGCGCGGCCGATAGCGAACCATTGCACGCCGATGGCGCGGCCGGGCATGCGTGCGGCCGGCGCATCGAGCGGCCGGCGCAAGGTTGCGACGATATAGGCGCCGGCGCCCCAATCCGGTCCCACGGTCACCTTCACTTGGGCTTGCCCGGCTTGTATGTCGGTCGACTGATTGGCCAGCAGCCGGTCGCCGACGACGTCGACGGCGAGACGACCGGCAGTGCGGGCGGTGACCGCGATGGTCATGACGTCGCCAGTTTGGTACTCGGGCTTGTCGAGAGCGAGTTCAAGCATGTCGGGCGTGTCGGCGCTGGCGTCGACGTAGAAGCCGGCATCGAAAGTCACCGAGGTCACCGGACCGTTTGGATCGCCGGTCGAAACTTCGAGCCGGTAACGGCCGAAATTCACCGGCGCGGAAATACGTGCCGGCTTGTCAGGCGTCGTATCGATGCTGCCGTCAGCGACGCGCTTGGTGATCTTCACCGGCTCGTAGTGCCAGTTACCGTCGCGCTTGTAGAATTGATAGTGCGTATCGATACGCAACAACTCAAACCGCAGACCGCGTTGCGCCACGACGGCGCCGCTGGGCGCGACCGCGACGACATCGAAGGCGGCGCTGCCACCGTCGGCCAGCGAGCGGCCGGAGAATAGCGGTTTCACGCCGATCATGTTGGCGGAAGGAGTCACCGGCAGCGTAATGCTGTGCTCGACTGCGCGGCCGCCCGGTTCAGCCATACGCACAGTAATTTGTGCCTCCAGCGGATGCGTGCTCGACGGCATTTTCTCGAGATTGATGGGGAAACTTGCTTTGCCCTGCGCATCGGTCGCTGGCAGATCGGCGAGCGGTTGCTGCACGGGTTGAAGCTGTTCGTCGGCCAGGCCGAACTGATAGCCGGCAAAGCCGCTCCGCTCTTTCGCCACGGCGACGGTGACGTCGCCTTCCAGGTCAAGCTCGGCCGCAGGGGCGCCGTAGAGGAAACGTCCCGACACCTCAGCTTTGGCCGGGCTTTGCGGTGAGATATGTCCGGCGGCCGAGGTCAAGTCGAACTCGATCCGATCCGGCACATAATCTTCGACCAGGAAACTCGTCTCGCCGATCGCCGGACGCTTGGGATCGCTAAAGGCCCGCGCGTGCCACGTGCCGGTCGCCGCCGACGCCGGGAGCGGAAGCGTAAGGCCATGCCCGCCGAGGCCTTGGTCGGCGATCAAAGCGCGGCGGAATTCGACGCCGTCCGGGCGCTCGATGACCACTGTCAGCGGCACACCAATCGCCGCATTTGCCTGCGGGTCGCGAAGGAGCGCGGTGAGATGCACCGTCTCGCCGGAGCGATAGACGCCGCGCTCGGCATAGATGAAGGCATCAAGTCCGCTCGCCGCGGGCCGACCGCCGACGCCGCGATCGGTAAGGTCGAAAGCCGGAGCCTTGAAACTGAGAAAGGCGTAGTCGCCTTTAAGGTCGTTCGCGGTCACCACCGCGGGTGCGGCTGCGCCCTCGCCGCTCGCTAACGGCGCCTCAAATTGCACATGTCCGGCCGCGTCGGTGCGGCGCGTCGCCAGGATTTCGTTGGCACGGGAAATGAGCCGCACCTCAATTCCGGTCTTGCCCTGGGCGCTGGCGAGCGAGTTGACGAAGACATGGATGCCGTCGTTGCCGGAAAAGGCGGTCAACCCGAGATCGGAGACGATGAACCACTGGGTCGCAAGCGAGTCGAAGTTGTTGTCGACGTTCTTGGTTTCCTGCGGCTGCGCCACCATCACGTAGACGCCAGGTGAAACGTCGCCGATCGCCTGATCGACCGGAAAGGCCGTGGTTACGTCGGTGTTGAGCGGTGATGCCTCGATTGCAAGCTCGCCCTTCCATACCGCAACGCCGCGGGTGCCGCGCAGTTGATCGACTTCGTAGCGGCTGAGGCTTCGTTGAAAATCGCCGCGGCCGGTGTCGTCGCTGCCGACCGTGTCGGCAAGATTGCGGTCGCCGATGCGAAAGATTTCGACCGCGATAGCACGCGTGTTGGTAGAGATAACCGGAATGCCGCGCTGGCCGGATCGCGGCAAAACGTAAGCGGTGGAGGAAAAATGCGCGGCCGGCTTGCGGTCGCGCACATAAATCGAAAAATCGGCCGATTTCGACAAAGTTTCGTGCACCGTCGAGGGCAACCCGGCGCGCAGTGTGACGCTATAACTCTCGCCGTGTTGCAATCCCTCGACGCATAACTGCTTTTCGGCCGCGGACAGCGCCGGCTTGTCGCTGCCGGCAAGCACAACGAAGGGCGAGAAGTCGGTGCGCCGGGGCAAATCCTCGGAAAACTGGAAACAGGCGCGCGGCGAAGCTGTATCGGAATCGACAGTGTAATCCAAAACACGGAAGCCGTGCTCGTCGCGCATTTTCTCATAGCGACCGCGCACGTCGGCGACTTCGCGCAGTTCGAGCGACAGCCGAAGCGCGTCGAGCGCCGCCCGCCATTGTTCGCGTTGGCCCATCACATTGCCGAGGAAGGCCAAACTATCGGCCTCCTCAGTGCGGTTCGTGGTGCGCTGATAGGCGATGTAAGCAGCCGTAGAGGCGCGTTCGAGCAGGAGGTTCTTCTCGTTATCGTCGGCCGGGCGGATTTGCATGACTGTTCGCGCCAGGCGGAGCCAAGTGGCACTGTCGTTGGGTGCGGAAGCGACGATTTGGCCGAGCAGCGCCATGCCGCCGCGGAAATCATTTTTCGTAAACGCCGCATCGGCGTCGCGGCGGATTTGGGCAAGCGGCTTGGCCGGCGTGCCGGCGTCCTGCTTGATCTGCGCCTCCAGCGTGACCGCGGCGTCGGCGAGCCTCGGGTCTTGGAAGGGCTTTTCGGCGGCGCCCGCGGCAAGCGGTACAACAACCAAAAGCGCGGCCGCAACGCCGGCGCGAATGAACGGTAGCATCGCTGATCTCCTCCCGAGGGTGCGCAATTTCACCCGTAGTGCGGCGGATTTTAAGTTCCTAAAAGGTAGGGGCAAGCTTGCGTAGGAACTTCAAATCCTAAAGCCGGACTAGCTTTATATCTTATTCGTGTCCCTTATGATTCCGAAGTTCGCACGATAGCGAGCCGCAACCCCTTGCGAACTTCGGAATCGGGACACGAACTCCCAATTTGGCGCAATGATCGTGTCGAGGTCGTGACCGGTTGGGCGACGGCCGATCGAATACCGTTTGCGGTGTTGAGAAGCCTGCCACTAGCCGCCGGGGGGATTTACCGCGCGTTGTTGCGGGCTAGGCTATATAACTGGCGGCACGCGGCCCCGTAGCTCAGGGGATAGAGCAACAGCCTTCTAAGCTGAAGGTCGCAGGTTCGAATCCTGCCGGGGTCGCCAATGCTTTGCGCGTTGCAAATAAAATCAAACAGTTAGTCGACGGTTTGTGAGCGAGCCGAAGTTTGTAAGCCGGCGTTTCCGTTTTGCGATGGCGTTCTGCCGTGGGCATGCAGAACCGTCTTTTAAAAAGAGACAAACAGGCAATTTCAAAGGAACTAGTCGCTTCGCAAACGGACAGTTACCTTATGTTTTCGGATTTTGGTGAAACCGCACTCGATCGGCGTAAAGCTGGGCAATCAGCCGGTAGATGCGTTCGCCTTCCTTTGGATCGGTTGTGGCCTGCAGAGATGCCCGGTGCGCCTCGATCTGCTTGTCGATGTCTACGCAGGATTCACACATTCAAGCACACCCAGGGCAGTCTACATTTTATCGAGTCGCTTCAAGAGCGCGCGCAACTCCGGCGGGGGCTCCTCGGGTGGGAAATACGTCGCGAGCGATTGAGCGATCGAATACTGAATCGCTGTCCTAAGCTTGGTCGCAAGCGCCGCCAATTCGGAAAGCTCAGCCGACTCCCTCGTCCTGTTATCCGGCACCATGGGGGTTGAACTCCCCAAAATTTAGAGGCCCGTCACACCAGGGCAACCCAGGGAACAGGATAGACGTTCCGACACCGCAAAACCAAATTAAGTCAGTGAAAATTGGAACTTAGGACAAAGGGCACAGACTTAGGACAGCACCCTTTGGCATATAGAACATAACGATCATTGGCCCGGACGGGCGCCCCCGCCGCTGGGACCGCCGCCTCCGGGGCGGCCGGAGCCGGAGCCTGAGCCTGGAGCACCCAAGCCATGGCCTCCCGGGGGAGTACGGCCTCCGTTGCCGCCGGTACTACCGCCTGACCCAGACGACGAACTGCCTCCGTTTGGATTCTGGTTCGGTCCTGTGGGGAACGAGCCATTCTGACTTCCGCTACCATTCCCGCTGTTGCCTGCGTTCGGATTCTGGTTCGGTCCTGTGGGAAGCGCCCCATGCGTACCGCCGCCGCCGCCAGCCGTAGCGCTCGAGACTGGCGCAAGCAGAGCCACGCCGACGGTCGCCGTTGCCACGCCAAGCATGATGCTCAGTCGTTTGGTGATCATTGTCATCCCCCCTGTGAATACTTTCGTGCCCAACTGTTCTCCCGAGGTCACCAAAAAAATCATAAGCTTGGCGAATATTTCGGGTAAACCCAACAAAGTCCAGGCCGGGCGAAGCTGCTCCAATCGGGGATTGTCTCACCGCTCCGTGTCGTCTTCCCCTTCTTTCGCCGGCTTTTGTGGTGTTTCCTTTTTGCCGCGCGTCAGCGAAGCGATGTCTTTGGCGTCGCGAAGAACTTCGGTCATGCGGCCGAGGCTCCCGCCCTCAATGCCGATCTCGCGCATCAGTGAGTCGATCACCGGCGCCTGCACGCGGTAGCGCAACGCCGAGTCGATCACCTCGTCGGTGACATTGCGGCCTGATGCGCCGCCACCCATCCCGTCGACATGGAAGATCTTGATGCCTTCGATTTTCTCGAGCGGACGTACGCTTTCGCGGACGATGCCTTCGATGCGCTCAAGCAGCTTTTCTTTTAGCCGGCCAGCGCGGGCGTCCTGGCTCAAGACATTTTCGGCTCTATTGATCTGCCGGGCGCCTTCGGCATCGACCTGATACCGCTCAGCCGCAGCCAGCGCGCGGACCTTCTCTGCTTCGGCGGTAGCTACGGCGGCGATCTTTTGCGCCTCGGCCAGGCTTTTTGCCGCTCGCATCTCGGCTTCCGCCTTGGCGGTGACGCGCAACGCCTCGCTTTCGGCTTCGCGGTGTGCCGCGATCATGTCGGTCAGCTTGCGGCGTTCGGCGATTTCGCGCTCGCGCACGGTGACGGCGTGCTCCTCGGCTTCGATGACCTTGGCGCGCACCGCCTCGGCGGCGGCGATGGCCGCCGACCGCTCGGTCGCCTTCTTGGCGAGTTCGACGGCCTTATTGATCTCCGCCATCTCGACGAGTTTATCGCGCTCGGTCGAGAGCATCCGGAGGTCGCGGTCTTTGGCGATGCGCGCTTCCTCGATTCCGCGCTCGGTGGCGATGCGGGCGCGTTCGACCTCCTCGGCCGCGGCGATCTCGGCCTCTTCGAAGGCCTGACGCTTGGAAATCTGCAAGCTTTCGAGGAAACGCTCGCGCTCGAGCCGCACCTGATCGAGCGCCCGGTCTTGCGCGATGCGCTCAGCCTCGGTCTGCTGGTTGGCGATGATTTCGGTCCGCCGCTTTTCGGCGTCCGCCTTAATCAGCGCCAGCGCTTTCTCCGATAGCGCGATCTGCCGATCGAGCTCCAAAATCTCCAGCGACTTCTGGCGGCCGATTTCCAGTTCGCGCTGCTCGCGTTCGCGGCCGATCCGGGCGGTTTCGATCTGCAATTCGAGGTTTATTTGCTCGCGTGCGGTTTGTTCGCGGGTCTTGAGCTCGGCTTCATCGAGCGCGCGGCGTCGCGCGATTTCACGGCGCTGAGTATCCTCCT
>Ga0070764_10000789_pt1 | contig 13046 bp, 16 predicted proteins | sample HubBroMetageWRM4_FD_67287 | JGI IMG/M metagenome (GOLD analysis project Ga0070764, IMG submission 67287) | Warmed soil microbial communities from the Hubbard Brook experimental Forest, New Hampshire - Hubbard Brook CCASE Soil Metagenome WRM 4 | ecosystem: Environmental > Terrestrial > Soil >... | reverse complement strand
CACTGAACGATGCTGTGTTTGCGATTGAGTGGAGAGTCAAAGGCTCGAACTTATGGAGGCATTGGGCGTTTCGCTGGACCGAAAGAGCCGCTCGGCTATGGATCGAGCGCGAATCAGCAAGATACTCTCATTCCGAATTCAGGGTTGTACGTTTTCTCAGGGAAGAGCCTGCCAGCGAGGAGAAATAGCGATGGGATGGGTAGAGCAATGTTGGGTTACCATACCGCACACTAAGCACAGTTGGGGCATTCCTACTCGTATCTGCCAAGGTGTTATTGGCCGGGGTGATATATACCTTCCGACTGAGGCCGAAGCGCGTGGAGAAGTTCGCGCATCTCCCGCCCCGACGCCAACCAAAGAAATAACATGCCCAAATTGCGGAGAGAACAACTTTTATCACAGGGGATGGTGCAATGTAGATGACAGGAAAGTGCTACTCACCGAATATGAAAGATTACGAAAATTGATGCAACGGCCTGTGCCGGACTTGGAAGCGGTCATAAAGAAAATTGAGGCCAAGCGGGAAACGCATCGCCAGTCTCCAGCAGCTAATAGCTGGTACTGCAATAACCTTCAATGCCAAGTATGCGCGACATTCGAGGCGTGTCTGTCAGCCCTCAAGGAGTTGATGGAGGTACTAAAATGAGTGAAGTTCAACTTTGCAAGGTATGTCACAAGTCGGAGAGTGACATCGGTCACCAAGAGCACCCACACAACGGTGATCCCATAAGCCACTACTTCCAAGCATCCGGCAAGTTCATAACCCGAGAAGAGTCCGAACGTCGCCAGCGCGTCGAAGAGCTTCGCGGCAACATAAGAGTTTTGAAGCATCAACTCAAGCAAAGCACTCGGGGGCTACGTCAGGCAAACGCCGAACTTAAGAAGCTGAGGGCGTGCGGATTGCCGGGAGGAACACAGTGAAAGTGAGAAGAGTTAGAACATGCCCGATGTGCGGCCTGAGGTTCTCGCAAACCTCGTTCACGAAACACGTAACCGAGGATCACGACAATCCCGGAGACTTGAGCGCCATCGCCTATACGTTGTGGAAATACATGCACAGAGCGCTGAATCGCGGAGGCTAAGTCATGAAGCTCGAAATTAACGCTACGTATGCACCGGGATGGCGGTTGACCTTGGGTATCAAAGAAGCCGCTGAGTTGGTCGTGCAACTCTGTGAAACCATCAAACAGGTGAATGGCAAGAAAGTAAGCCACTTCACCAGTCGGGATTGTGAGCTGGATCGAGACTATCACGGCAAGCTGGAGATTCTGGTAGAGGGATCAGCGCCTGTGGAAACAGGTCCAATAGAAATCAAATAGGAGGAACTATGTCTAGAACGAAAAAGAAGAAGGCTGGAAAGAAAACCTACTGCGCGAATTGCCACAAAGAAATAGTCCGAACCAGTTCAGCCTACTGCGGCTGGATGCACGCAGGCACTACGGCCGTGACCTGCGCCGCAACCGATGCCACTCCCATGAAAGCGAATGCGGAGTCTAAAGTATTCACTGCCGAAGACTTCATCAAGATGGAGTGCAGTCTATCTTTGAAGATTGCCGAAGCCTCTAACAGCTTGGACGCCATTGCTTCGATTATCGAGAACGTGGATAACCGTTGCATGGCTGCCGATGGTCCTGTGACTGCGACCTTGCGCGAGATGACGGCTGACGAAATTAAAACCATCTACCAGTTGGCCATGCGCCATCGTCAGGCCGGGAAACCCATCGAAGTATTCGTATCCGCATCAACGTTTCCCAGCGGATCACGGGAGCCGAAGAGAAAAATCAAAGACGATCGTCCGTACTATGTCCACATCAAACGTGGAGTGCAGGGATTCCGTCTGAGTTACGAAGGGACGAAGCAGGATTGTGAATGGTGTGCTCACCAACTTCGCATTGCACTGTCCGGTGGACCCACACCGAAAGACGGGAAAGATGAGTGGGAGAACGAGAAGCTCGAAAATAAGTTACAGAATGCGGCGACACTGATGCGTCGGCTTCTGTATCGGGTAGTAAAAGACAATCCTGCATTGCCACGGCCAGCAATCGTTGGACGAGTAAATGGTTGGCTGCGACAGGAAGGTCTGGTAGGATCACCTTTGCGGAACGGGGAAGAATAAAAATCCAAGAGGAGTAATCTCATGTTGAACATGCTCGATTATATCGTTGCTTCACCGTCATTCAGCGAAGCAAACCATCTAGCCTCCAAGCAGGCTGGAGTCAACCCGTTGTATTGCTCCTACGATGTAGAGACGGGATGGCTCTGGTACATGAAAGGCGCGAATGGTTTTCCGTGGGACGGGAACTTTGTCGATGTTGTCCACGGAACCGTGCTTCAATGTATCACCGAAGGGCCGAACACATGGCCGACCAAAGCCAACCCGGCTGGTGATCCAAGCAGTTACAAAGCATTCGATTCAAAGTCAGCGTTGGCCGTACACGGCGGCATCGTCTGGTGCGCCACGTCCTTGGACGAGGACGGGCTGTACCTGCCTTATTCGTCAGACAGCACCTACAACACTTACGACAAGGGTGTGCTGGTGAAACAGCAGAACTTGGGTGGGAACACCATCACCGTTCCCGAAGGTCCGTATGAGTTGTCCGTCGGCGATCTGGGACAGTTGAACGTCATGATTATCAACTACATCCGGCCTGACGGGTTCCTTGAACGGAACTGGTACGGTCGGGATGCGGCCAATCAAGTATCTTACGGTTGGTGTCGATGGCAGTCTCACCAGCTTATCAACGGAGTGTACGTTCTCCAGACTGACAACCTGTTCGATCAAATCACTCCGGGTGGAACGCCTGCACTGAATTTTCCAAATCCGTTGCCGTAGAGGATGGAAGGTATGACAAACGAAGAACTGAAAGAAGCGGCGCAGAGATATATTGCAAACTTCAACGTAAACTGCGCCGCCAGCTTTGAAATTCCGGATGGCGCATGGTTGCATTTCGTAGAGTTTGTCCAGCAGCTGGAAAAGAACAACGATCGTCAAGAGAAGCTGGTGAAGTGGGGCACGGAATGTTTCGGAGCCGAACACATGGCCGACCGGAAAGTCCGTGGCCTGCGTTTGCTGGAAGAAGCCATTGAGTTCTGTCAATCAGTGGATGCTCCAGTGGAGCAGTGTGCCAAGCTGGTTGAGCATGTGTACTCTCGTCCACCCGGCGATCCAAAGCAGGAGCTGGGTGGTGTGGGAGTAGGTTGGTTTGCTGCCGCGGCTGCGTTGGGTTGCAACGCGCTGGATTGTCTGGATGTTGAGATTGAAAGGGTGATGAGCAAACCACGATCACACTTCACACAGCGCAACCTCCAGAAAAACGAAGCTGGCTTCACTGGAAAGCCGGGACAGACCCAACCTATTACGTGCGTGATGTGTGGCAGTAATATGCGGCGGGAAGAACTAGGTTGGCCGAAACGTTGGATTGGGGTAGCGCAGGCCCAAGCGCCAACGCCCGCCACGCCAGATGATTCTCTCCACGCGCTTCGCCAGTGGGAAGAGGACACTGGAGCGCCCGCTAAGACTAGCGAGGCAATCGCATTCATGGATGGATTCAACGCGGGGCGGGAGGCGGCGAAGTCCCCTGCCCAGTCAGCACCCCAACCGGATCAAGCGAGGGCGGATTTATTCTCTATTGAAATTTGCGTGCTCCTTGCGGAGAGAACACGCGGTCAAGTAGTGGTACCAAAAGAATTAAAACACGAAATAGCGCGGCGTTTTTTAAGGGCGGCATCCCTGGTCACACCCAGCGGTCCAAGTTGTGCGGTGTGCGGAAGCACAATGGTTGCTTTTGACGCATATAAATCTCTAGGGACGAATCCTGATCCGAGCAAGGTCAAAGAATACCGTTGTTTGTCCTGCAAGTTAACTGCAAAATAAAAGAGGAAAAATGTCTCAGTCTAGGATTGCGTGTCATATTCCACCGGACAGGAGTGGAGTATTTTCCAATCAGTCTTTGGAACCGGAAGGTGAACGCATCCGAGCGGAGCTTGAAGACTTCCTCCGGCGCAACAACATCGTGAGTATATCGTTGGATACAGATGAACATTGCGTCTCAATAGACATAGCGAAGTTGCCACCTAGGATAAAACCCGTGCTACGCAGATGGGGGTCTATCTTTGTAAAAGACGAAAAGCAAGTAATTGAACCTGTGCTAGAGCCAAAGACAAAGCGAGTGTTTCTGGAACAGGATTAGGGAAGGAACGTATGAAGCAACTTAAACTTGGGTTGGGGGCTGATATGTCACAAATTTGCCTGATTGACGCCAAGAACTTTCTTTTCCGAAATCACTTCACACATCGGGGTTTGGCTGGTCCTGATGGAGAGCCAACCAGTGTGTTGTACGGATTTCTAACCGGACTTCTAAGTCTGAACAAGCGGCTGCCGGACGTGCCGTTGGTCATCGTGTGGGACGGTGAAGGTGAAACATGGAGACACAGATTTTTACGTGATCACAAACGTTCTGATCCAATCAAACCGAAGCAGGGTACGGATTGGGTAGGCCGACAGATTGCACAGTCCATCAACTTCATTACGCAGGCCAAAGCCGTGAGAGTGGTGAGTCCGATCCAAGCGGCTGCGAAACCACGTGTGCCTGCGGAGAAGCCAGTGGGCTACAAGGCAAACCGGGTGAACGCGGCTCAGATGGATGACAAGGTTATTGCAGTGTCACAGATTCCAGAACTGAAACGGGCGATGCGTGGTCTGGGGTTGCGTAACTATCGGATTCCCGGATTGGAAGGCGACGACCTGATTGGAATTCTGGCCACGGCGATCCTGAAAAACAAACTATACGACAGCGTAATCATTCACAGTTCCGACACTGACTTTCATCAGTTGTTGAGAGACGACATTTCAATTCTGAAAGGCGTTCATCCAGAAATGATCTGGGTGAAAGCCGAAGACGTGTTGCGGGAGTACGGTGTGAGCGCCAAAGAGTGGACGAAGTACCGGGCGCTGACTGGAGATACGAGCGACAACATTCCGAAGCTGCTTTACAAGGTTGGTCCGGTGAAAGCGTTGAAGCTCCTACGGGCGGGTGTGGATGCGTCTTCAGACTTGATGCCGACCACTGCCGTAAACGCCGTAATGGATATGACGAAGGGGCAGTTGGACATAGACGACTTCCAGAAACGCCTGAAGAAGAACTATATCGCTTGCAAGATTCTGACGGTGGATCAGTACGCCGCGCCCATGATGAGCCCAGATGTGACGGAGCGGATTACCGAGATGCTGGATTGCTTGCGCCCTAAGAGCTTCCAGCGCAGCGCAGACGGCCGTAGCGAAGCGGCATACCGGGAATTTTGTGAATGGTGCTCCAGCCACGGGATGAATGAGCTACGGTCCAAGGCAGTTGAATTTGCGGAACTGGTGTAGTAACTGGGTTACTAAGTAGCCACTTGTTCTGCACATGTCACAGGTATACGATGGGTTGTAATCAAGATTGGGAAGGCGTCGTCAAACAAGTTTGAGAGGGGGTGTATGAGTATGAGCCGGTACTAAAAAGGCTTACAAAAAGAGAACAGAGAGAAGACGACGAAAACTGGAAAACTATGTTCGCAAGGCCTCAGCCACCACTGGGGCCTTGGTTGTTGTAAGGAGAGAACGAAAGGGGCGTGATGAAGAGAGCAACGGGCGGCATCAAACATCTGGAAGTGAATGAAGCGATACATCTGGCGGAGGGCTTCCGCCGCATGGTTGCTGAACAAGCATGGATCACATGGCGGAGACTTCCGCCGCACACAAGAGCTTGGTTGTCTGTCGAAGATATGGTGTCCGATGGGATGCGGTGGGCCGTGATGGATGGCGTGCCCGCGTGGGAGCCGAAGAAAGGCCGTCTGAGCACTTGGATGTACATAGGCCTGCGGACCTACTTCGACAAGACGTATGAGAGCTGGTACTTGGTTCAAAAGCGCCACGAGGGAGGAACGTTCTCCTTGCAGGGGTTGTTGCTCAACAAGAGCGAAGAGCACAAAAGCGATACGTTGGTGATGGCCGATCGTTTGGGGGACGTGGCAGCGCCGGAAAAGATCATCATGGACTGTTACGTGGCCGATTTGATTAAAGACATCTACGACGAAGGTTCAAAGAATTTGCAAGCGGAAATCAAACGGTGGTTTCTGGGTGGGCTGGAGCGGATACGGTTAACCAGTCCAACCTTTGTGAAGGCCTCCAGCGAGTTCCGGGAGCGTGCAGGAGCGCGGCATTTGCATTATGAGGAGTGTAGGCACCTGTTGGGTAGTCCGAGCTGCTTAGACCGCCTGTCACGCGCCGTAATGCACACTCCATACGACCTGAACTATCCAACACCGGGGATACGCGGTTATGGCCAATGAACGCATTCTGGAGTGTGTGATTTGTCAGGAGCGTTTCTCCGTCAAAGACGTGAAAGAAGGAAAATACTATCCAAGCACAGGGGTGTGCCACGGTTGCTACGTAAAAGCAGCAGCTGGGAATAAGAAAGTCTGGTGTTTCGGTACTTTTGACCTTAGCCAGTTGGAGTGCAGGACTGTATGTTCAGATCGGAAAGTATGTAGGGGTTTCCCCTCTAAATAGGTCTTGACAAGAGTTCTATCATTCTGGTCAGCTAGTCTTGGATGGGGAAGTCAATCTAGAAGAAGAAGGAAAGGCGGGAACAAAGATGGTGACGGCAAAATCATACGAAGATAGCGACGAGCTTGACGGAATCGACAGTGAAGAAGTCGACGCAGTAGAGGACGACGAAGAGGAGACGCCGAAAGCCAAAACCAAACCGGGGAAGGCCAAGGCAGCTTCCAAAGACTCCGATGAAGACGAGGAAGAGGAAGCACCTCGCAAGAAAGCGGCTGTGGGAGTGAAATCCAAAGGAAAGGAAAAAACAACTGTGAAAACCAGCAAGAACGAAAAGCACCGCGGAACGGCGAAGGGCGCCAAGGTAGTGAAGATGCCGAAGCACAAGACAGTGCGGGGGCGTCGGACCGGGGATCGACCTTTTCTGGATGACTCCATTGTCGGCCGAGCATTCAAGCTCGCCGAGAAGGGTCTGACTCTGGCGAAGCTGAAACAGTTCGTCGAGGATCAGGAAGCACAGCCGTGGGTCATCAGCTTTCTCCGTAAAGGGGATCGCAACGGCTTTACGTGGACTGTGACTGAAGAGAACGGACGTTTCCAGATCAGCAATCTCCGCAAGCCGAAGACGGCCAAAGCCGCCTAAACCGGGAAAGCGCGAACCGGGAAGGGGAGTCGTTAGATGGAATGCAGAGAGTGAATGGCCAGCGCATCTTAAGCGACCGCTGGCCATATCACATGTTAGGGCAGGGTGAAGTAACGCGCCGTGTGGGTGAGGCCATGCCGGGTCAAGTATCGGTAAAGTTCAGTAGCGTGGTGTGCGGCTTAGGCAATGCAACGTCATGTGACGTTGGGGTGATGTGGTGTTCGGCGATGCAGGGGTAACGTACTGCGAAGCGTAGTAATGCGGCGGTTGAAAATCTTGTCTACGAAAGTGGACCGAACGAAGGTGAGTCATGTCAAAGTATTTGAAGAACGCAGCACAGGCTGTGGCGAATCCTCCTCAGTCCGAACCTCTGGACAAAAATCAAGTGAAGAACAGCGCGGGTGGATACTCCTATCCCGTCGATAAGTGGGTGCAGTTTGACCGCTTTATGATTCTCGGAACCGAGGGTGGATCATACTACGCCACCGAGAAGAAGTTGACCAAAGAGAATTTGGATGCAGTGGCCAAGTGCATCGAAGAGGACGGCATTCGAGCCGTGAATCGCATCATCGAGATTAGTGACGCCGGACGTGCGCCGAAGAATGATCCGGCGCTGTTGGCACTCGCCTATGCCGCGGGTGTGTCAAAGAAGGAAGTTCGGCAAGCCGCATTGGCTGCCTTGCCGCGAGTGGCGCGCATTGGAACGCACCTGTTTCATTTTGTAGATTACGTACAGGAGTTCCGTGGGTGGGGAAGCGCACTCAAGAAGGCCGTGGCCAACTGGTATGAGTCAATGGATGCCGACAGGCTGGCGGATCAGGTGACCAAGTATCAACAGCGCGACGGGATGTCACACCGGGACTTGCTGCGCTTAAGCCATCCTCATTTCACCGACCAGAAGCGCCACGCAACGGCGCGCTGGGTGTTGGGTCTGGGGTTGGGAGAAGTACGTAATTTGAAGGACAAGGACGGCAACACGGAACGTCAGTATCCATCCTTGGGTGGAGAACTGCCGAACCGCATTCAGGGGCATGTACTGTTGCAGGCATGTACCAATGCCAAAGAAGCGGCTCGGATTATCCGTCAGTATGATACGGTGCGGGAGAGCGTGCCGACCGAGCTGTTGAAGGCGCCGGAAGTGTGGGAAGCGTTGTTGGAGAAGATGCCGATGACGGCGATGATCCGCAACCTTGGCAACCTGTCAAAGTGTGGTTTGGTTGCGCCCATGAGCAATGCCGCAAGGGAAGTTGTGAAGAAGCTGGGGGACGTGGAGGCTTTGAAGAAGGCCCGTGTCCACCCGATTCAAATTCTGATTGCACAGATGACCTATGACTCTGGCCACGGTGTGCGCGGCAAGGGTGAATGGACGGTTGTGCCACAGGTGACCGATGCTTTGGATGGGGCGTACTACGCCGCGTTCGATTTCGTGGAACCGACCGGAAAGCGTTTTTATCTCGGAATGGACATCTCCGGAAGCATGTTCGGCGGAGTGGTTGCGGGAGTGCAGGGGCTGACGCCTGCCATCGCATCAGGGGCAATGGCGATGGTGACGGTCAAAACCGAGCCTTGGTTCTACAGCGCTGGATTCACTACTGGAATGGAGAAGATTTCTCTGTCAAAGAAACAGCGGTTGGATGATGTGGTGCGAATCATGCATAATATGCAAAGTCGCATGGGCAGCACGGATTGTGCGTTGCCGATGATTGACGCGATGGATAAGCGCCTACCCGTGGATGTGTTCGCCGTGTATACGGATAGTGAGACGTGGTACGGGGGTGTGCATCCGATGCGTGCGTTGCAGGAATACCGCCAGAAGATGGGGATTGCGGCCAAGCTCGTAGTCGTGGGCATGGTGGGGAACCACTTTACTATTGCAGACCCTAACGATGCTGGTACAATGGACGTGGTCGGATTTGATACGGCGACGCCGACATTGATTGCCGACTTCGCCCGACAATAGGTTTTGAGAGAGCCGACAGAGGTTGGTTATCAATCAGTGGGTCGCAGGTTCGATTCCTGCCTAGTCGAAAGGCTAGTAGCTCAGTTGGTAGAGCAACCGAATGCCGAAAGGCGTTTCCGACTTCAATAACTTGTTCTCTCTTAGATTCAAACTGTGAGCCGAATGGGGAGCGTTATCCTTCGGAGATAAAAATGCTTCCTAATTAACTTGTTCACAGTAAAGATATGCTAGGGCCGGAAGGTCTGACCGCCTTCGGGACAAAACGGGATGACGAGAGTCAAGATTTAAGTTCGCCAGCGTTCCTACCCTAGCGTAAAAGGATTGGCCGTTGGATCGAATCTCTCCCGACAGCGGACGAGGCTTTGGCTAACGGCCAATACAGTTTTAGCGTCGAGCCGAATGTGAAGCGTTATCATACTGACAATGACGCCTACGCTTCGCAATTAACTTGTTCGATGCAAGTTTCAAAGGGGTGAGCCGAATGGGGAGCGTTATCGCGAAAAATAACCGCTCCACAATTAACTTGTTCACTCTGCAAGTTTCGAGAGAGCCGAAGGGATCAGTTGGTTATCTGGGACTCTGGCCCGTAAGGGCGTGTTGGTTCAAATCCAACTCTCTGCACCAATAAGCATGATGGCAGAGATGGCGGAACGGCAGACGCAGGAGTAGCCGAAAGGCTTTCCAACTCCCAACAACTTGTTCTCTCTTATGGTCTGGGTATCCGGGTTTATCAAAACCCGGATTTCTTTTGCATGGGGAGAGACAAGTGGCGGAATCGTGGGAAGTGCGACGAGATGTCCTTCTGGAAGCAATCACCTTACTCAACTTAGTGCCATCACAGTCTGGCATTCCATCCTCAGACTTCTTTCTGGTGCAGCCAGATAAGCGGCCGGGGCATATATGGATGTGTACCGCGGGTGGAGCAGTGGCCAACGTCCATCTGGAGGGTACGGGTACATGGCCATTCCAGAAACCTTTTTATCTGGATCGTAGGCTATTTACTCCATTCATAACGGCCTTTCCTGAAATAAAAAACAAATACAACTTCGAGTTCCGTAAGACGGCTGAGGGAGCTTTGCGTGTACGGTGCGGAAAGCCATTCGAGGATTTCAGCGCACAGCCATCGGTGATGGGTTACGGAGAGATTCCGGCATTGAAGAATCCGTCAAAGCTGAGAATCTCGGATGAACTGATGGCATTGATGCGATGTGCGTCACAGTACGCATCTTCCGAAGCCGAGGCGCCACATTTGGCCTGTGTGTACTTGACGCCGCGGCCAAAATGGTTGGAGATTCTAGCGACCAACCAGAAGATCATTTTCTGTGGCAAGTACAGGTTCAGCCACGACATAAAGAGCGTCATCCCATTTCCTATCCAGATGCTTTCCACGTTGCAGGCCGAAGGTATGTCTAGGATGGTGTGGAGCGCACCGAACGTCTTTGCTCAATTTCCCCGTGGTGTGGTGTGGCAGAGCGTATCCGCACAGGCGTCTAAGAACTTCCCGGCTGACGATCTGCGGGAACGGCTGAACCGGAAGCAAGGTATCAAACCTGCATTCCGAGCAAGCGCAGCGAAGTTTGCGCGTGTGGTGGAACGACTGTCCACCTACCTCCAGTACGTCCGTAAAGAAGACTGGGTGTTGAATATCAGCGGCACGAAAGGTTCAGGCCAGATTTTCCTTGTGAGCAGATTGCCCCACGCTACGATCAATGAGCATTTGCGTGTGTTGGAGACGATTGACACCAACTTCAATTTCGACTGGCCACTCGATCAGTTGGGTGGGCTGTTCAAGTTCGCCGGAACAGTGGACAGTGCCGTGGAGTGCCGTCTTGAGAAAGATGCAGGCATGTCTTATGTCACATGTGGGCCGATAGAAATGGCAATGTCAACGCGGAGGGTATGATGGCGGTTAAATACGCAGTGGTGCGGCTGGAAACCGAAGAGACGAACAACTCAAAGATTGGAATAGAGCTATCTCATCGCCTGTCCGATCTGGGGTACAGCGGTGCAATGGTTGGGACGTTGGGAGATGCGGAGACGTACCTACGCATCCGTAGACGGGATGTAGAGCAGATGAAAGAGAAGGTTGCGCGGGAAGAGGGCACGAAATGAAAGAAGTGGTGGGCGACATCTGGAGCTACGACAAACGTAAGGGTTTCATCATACTCATCACAACGAATGGGTACATAAAGAACGATGGTACAGGTGTGATGGGAGCCGGAACCGCAAAGCAGGCGGCAGACCGTTATCCAGAGTTGCCACGGTTGCTGGGAGAAGCATTGCAGTCTCGGGGAAACGTAGTAACCAGATTGTTGTCACATATAGGTACTTTTCCCGTCAAGAATGAGTGGATGGAGGATGCAGACCTTAAGTTAATCCGCAAGTCGGCAAAACGCCTCAAGCAAATCGCAGAAAAACAACCAAACATCAAATTTGTGGTTCCCAAACCCGGCTGTGGGAACGGTAATCTCGAGTGGGAACAGGTCAAACCCATAATGGAAAAACTGCCGGACAACGTGTTCGTCATTGATAAGGAGCGGTGATGCCGTTCGAGAACTTGTTTGGAGAGGAAGAGGAGCCGAAGCGCGTATTCCTGAATAGCCCAGCGGCCGTGAAAAAAGCTAAGGCCGGAAAGCTGTCGCCGAAAGAAGTAGGATGCCAGTTCTGCCCACTCAACACCGTTCCCGGAATCCATAAGATAAAAGGCGATGTACACGGCCGGGAGATATTCATTTGGGGCATGGCACCGGGGCCGGATGAGAACAAAGAAGGCATGGAGTTTGTAGGGCGTTCTGGTAAGCTCCTGTGGCAGGAATTGAAGCGCGTGGGCATTACGCGGTCCATGTGCGATGTGCAGAACGTGGTGCGCTGTTTCCCCGCCGATCGTGATGAGAACGAATACCCCGCTTTGAAGATGCGGAATCCCACACCAAAAGAAATTCACTGTTGTTCAGCGTATACCAAACAGGCGATTGCGCGGCAGAAGGCCAAGGTGCATCTGGTGTTTGGTGAAATAGCTGCGAAGACGCTATTGGGATCAGAGTATAAGAAGGGGAAAAAGTCATTCTGGTCCGATAAGCTGGGTGCCCATGTGCTCTGTATCTGGCATCCGTCCTATCTGGTACGGATGGGGTTCTCGGCTGGAGGAACACAGCCACCCAATGACAAGTTCAAGCAGTGGCGGAAAGACTTGGAACTGACGGCGACGTTGCTGGGTCAGAAGGATCGTTATGAATACGTCAAGAGTATGCAATACATTCCGATCACGAAGCGGGAGCACGCTCTAGAAGCGTACAGGCGTATCAGGAGAGCGGCGCAGCGGGATTGGAGAACCGTCGTTGATCTGGAAGATGGGGTATTGAAGTCGGGGCGGAGAGCGGTGCTGGCGGCTGGTTTTTGTTACAAGGTTGGGTTGAGCTACGTCTTCTGTCTGGATCATGAAGAAGGAGTTAAGATCAGTGACGAAGATCGAGCATTCAACTGGAAAGTAGTGCGGAAATTATTGCGTGATCCGGACATCAAGAAAACACTTCATCATGGAAGTTACGACGCAGGAGTTCAACTCAACTTGATGAATGTGGAGATGGGCGGATTCGATTACGATACGACGTTCGGCGAATACTTCGCTGATCCGGAAGCGAAGGCTTATGGACTGACAAAGATCACAGACAGGCGCTACCCTGAGTTTGCCGGGTACAAAGAAATTGTGACGCCGGAAGGCTACACGCCTGAGTTCCTAGCCACGCTTCCAGTCAACACGAAAATGTCGCCATCGAAGAAGTATGAGCAGGCCCGGAAGAAGAACGGTCTGAATCTGGCACAGGTTCCGTGGAAGAAGTTGTACGTCTACAATGGAGCCGATTGTGACGTGACGAAGCGAGTTGAGATTTCAACGCGGG
>Ga0070764_10000787_pt1 | contig 13051 bp, 8 predicted proteins | sample HubBroMetageWRM4_FD_67287 | JGI IMG/M metagenome (GOLD analysis project Ga0070764, IMG submission 67287) | Warmed soil microbial communities from the Hubbard Brook experimental Forest, New Hampshire - Hubbard Brook CCASE Soil Metagenome WRM 4 | ecosystem: Environmental > Terrestrial > Soil >... | reverse complement strand
GTCGCAATCCTCATCAACTACATCGATCGCGGGAACCTTGCCGTGGCGGCGCCGCTGCTGAAAGAGGAGTTGCGGCTTTCGGCGACGCAGATCGGCGTGCTGATCACCGCGTTTTTCTGGACCTACACGGCAGTGATGGCGATCAGCGGTTGGATTGTCGATCGCTGGAACGTGAACTGGATCCTGATTGCGGGCTTCGTAGTCTGGTCAGCGGCAACCGCTGCGACCGGCTTCGTCTACAGCTTTGGTGTTTTCCTCGTCGTCCGCATGCTGCTCGGGACGGGCGAGTCGGTGGCCTTCCCGGCGTTTACCAAGATCATCGCGCTGAATGTGCCGCAGGAGCACCGTGGCATCGCCAATGCCGTCGTCGTAGCCGGCATGAGCCTGGGACCGGCGGTCGGGACCTATGCGTGTGGCCTCTCGATGGCCCGATTCGGCTGGCGCCCGGTGTTTGTCTTCGTTGGACTGGCGAGCCTGGCGTGGGTGCTGCCGTATCTGCGCTACATGCCGGAGCACGTTCACGTCACCCGGCGAGCGACGCCCGCGGCCTCGACCATCGACATTCTTCGCCAGCGGAATTTCTGGGCAGCGTCCGCCGGTCACTTCTGCAGCAACTATCCCTTCTACTTCATGATCGTGTGGCTGCCGTTGTATCTGGTACACGAACGGCACTTCACGATGAAGCAGATGGCGGGCGAGGCCACGCTCTACTATCTGGCGTTTGCCATCGTAGCGCCGATTACGGGCTGGGCGGCGGACGGAGCCATTCGGGCCGGCCGCGACGTCAGCACCGTGCGCAAGACCGGCATGGCTGTCGGACACGCGCTGGTCGGCGTCGGCGTGCTGGCGGCGGGTTCGGCGAATCCGAGACTGTGTATCGTGGGCTTGATCGTGATGGGTCTGGGCAGTGGATGCATCGGCCCGAACGTCTACCTCTTCGCGCAGACGCTCGCCGGCCCGTCGGTGACTGGTAAGTGGATTGGCCTGCAGAACGCGCTCGGCAATTTTGCGGGCGTTGTGGTGGGTCCGCTCACCGGATGGATCGTCGATCGCAGCGGACATTTCGGCTCGGCGTTTGCCATCTGCGCCCTTACCGCGCTTCTGGGCGGCGGCTTCTGGGTGCTGGGAGTGACGCGCGTCGAGCAGATCAACTGGGCGGTGAAGCCGGAACTGCTCCAAGCTGCGAGCGAAGCCGCGTAGAGCGCCGATCCGGTTTCGCGGCGCATCTCGGTGGCGTTCGCCTGCTTTTCTTAGCGCTCTGTAACTCCCGGGAGCGCGCTCCCGAAGCGCAGCTTATACTGCGAGGCGTGGCGAAGGTGTTCGTTCGCGGCGGTTGGATGCTCGTGCTGGCTATCGCCGCGCTGGCGCAACAGAATCAATCTGCCAGCCCCGCTCAACTCTCGCCGGGAACGGTCATCCCACGCCAGGCCTGTGCAGCGAAGCCAGATGAAAGCTACGCGCTTTACCTGCCTTCTCATTACACCGCAAACAAAAAGTGGCCCGTCGTTTACGTTTTCGATCCTGATGCCCGCGGAGAAATTCCCGTCAACCTGATGAAAGATGCCGCCGAGCGTTTCGGCTACATCGTGGTGGGCTCGCATAATTCGCGCAACGGCTCGTGGAAGCTTGAGACCGACGCCGCCCAGGCGATGTGGAACGATACCCATGCGCGTTTCGCCATCGACGATCGCCGGATTTACTTTGCGGGATTCTCTGGCGGCGCAAGGGTGGCGGCTGCTTTGGCGCAGAGTTGCAAGTGCACGGCGGGCGTGCTGCTGAGCGGCGCAGGTTTCCCCGGAGTTCCTCCTTCACACGACGTCGTGTTTCCGGTGTTTGCTGCGGTCGGCGTCTACGACTTCAACTATCCCGAACTCGATGAGCTAGATAAGAAGTTGGAAGCGGCAGACTTCCCGCATGTGCTGCAACGTTTCGACGGCTCTCATGAATGGGCGCCGGCGGGCGTGATGGACGAAGCGTTTGCCTGGTTTGAACTCATGGCGATGAAGCAGAATCGCGAACCACGCAATGCCGACTTCATCGCGAGCCAGGAGAAGGAGGCGGTGGCGCGCGCTGAGGCGCTGCAGCATTCCGGTAATGACTATGAGGCTTGGCGTGAATATCGTCAGGCGGCAGCCACCTTCGATGGCCTGACCGACACCGCGCCTCTTCAGCAAACTGCAACATCGCTGGCTCAACAAAAGGCTGTTCGCGATGGTCAGAAGCGCGAAGAGGACGAAGCGAAGGAACAGGCGCAGATTACGAGCGAGATTTATGCAGGTCTGGCAGCTCTGCGCGCAAATATACCAGGCAGCTCAGACAGCTCATCGCAGGTAGCGCAACAGCCACAGCGCGGCGCCACACCCTCGGTTTCGCAAAACAATGACGTCACCCGTTCGGACATCTTTCACCAGACCGAGCAGCAGATCGTCGGCCTGCGCACTCGCACGGTGTCAGAGAGCAATCAGGACCGGTTGCGCGTCGACCGCCGCGCCCTGATGGGAGTTTTCATCGGCGCAGATGAGTTCGGCGACGAGAGCATGACCGCGAAAAAGTTCGATCTTGCGAAGGACTACTACCAGCTGGCGGCGGACGCCGTTCCGACTTCTGTGGGAGCGCTGCAGGATCTGGCGAAGGCCCAGGCGCTCGACAACGACCGCAAAGGCAGCCTCAAGACGTTGCGCAAGGCGAAGGACGAGGCCAAGGATCTCGCCAGCTTCTCGGCATGGTTGAACGATGAGCCCGCGTTCGCCAAGCTGAGGCAGGATCCGCAATTTCGAGCGCTGCTCGCCAGTCCGTGAAAATACAATCGATTGAGTCGACGGTCATAAGCAATGGTACGACGTATCTCGATTTCCCTTGCGTCGCTCTAGCCCGTCTCTTTCTCGCGAATGCTCTCGCATATTCTTCGCTGGTCTTCTTGGGCATCAGACTGGCCCGACCTCTACCGCATCGACGCTGCGATGCCGCGAACCGCAAATCCTTGTCGGGCCGAGGCCCTCCTCAGGATGACAATTCATAGATGCACTGACGGCACGACTGAAGTCGTGCCTGACATAGAGTTTCCTTGGCCGCGAGAAGTCGACAGCAATTTCAGCCAAATGAAAAAGGCGGCCCGCAAGCCGCCTTTCCCAGAACTTGAAGCCCGAACTACAGCAACTGCACGTTCTCTGCCTGCCAGCCCTTGGGCCCTTTGACTACGTTGAACTGGACAGCCTGGCCTTCCTGCAAGCTGCGGAAGCCGTTCGACTGGATCGCAGAATAGTGAACAAATACGTCCTCGCCATTCTGCCGGCTGATGAAGCCGTAGCCCTTCGCGTCATTGAACCACTTAACTGTTCCTTGTTCCATGGTGATGCATAATCCTTCAAATGTTGGTATAGCTGCAATTCGATCGGGATGTGATGCAGGCAGGGAGTGCTGCTAGGCAGGAACTTTGCTGCGTACAACGTCGATCAATCGAGCAGGTTCATCATAGCAAGGGAACTCGGAAAGCCCAAGCAATTTCGATACGCTCGCGCGCCAGCACACAAAAAACGCTTGTGTTTTTAATGCCTTAGACGTGTAACACACGGTTTTCGATATGATGGAAAGCAGGGACGCGAAGGAGCAGCTCTGGGATCATGATTGTCGGAACCGGGATTGATATCGCAGAAGTGGACCGTATCGCCCACTCTATTGAGCGCTTTGGCCGGCGCTTTGTGGAGCGCATCTTCACGCCTGGCGAAATCCGCTATTGCGAGTCGAAGGCCAACAAAGCCGAGCGCTATGCCGGCCGTTTCGCCGCCAAGGAAGCCGGCATGAAGGCCATCGGTACGGGCTGGAATCGCGGCGTCACCTGGCGCGACGTAGAAGTACAACGAGCGCCCGGCAGCCGGCCGACCATCGTCTTCCACGGCAAAGCAGCAGAGTTCTTTCAGAAGCTAGGAGCAGCGCGCGCACACCTGTCGATCACGCACACCAAAGATTCGGCCATGGCCTTCGTGGTCCTGGAATCGGAGTGATGGATCTCTCTGGCGTGGATTCTGTCCGGGACGAACTGCGCGCATTTCTTAAGCTGCAGCCGGCGTACCGGCCGCCAACCGCGCATCTCCTCGAACGGACAGACGAAGACGGCTACACCCGCAGCCTGCTTCGCTACCACACAGCGGACAGCGATCAGGTCGATGCGTTTTTGTTTGAACCGTCTGGACCGTCAGGGGGCGCAGTCCTCGCCCTGCATCAGCACAACAGCCAATGGGAAATCGGCAAGAGTGAAATCGCAGGACTGCTCGGCGATCCGTTGCAGGCGTTCGGGCCGGCGCTGGCTCGGCGAGGCGTGACGGTTCTTGCGCCCGACGCCACTGGATTCGAGTCGCGGATGAAGAGCGCCGGATGGGGAACGTCGCTGGCGCCGCCCTTGAACCGGCCACACAGCACCGCCGAAGGTTGGCTCCAGTATTACAACGAGATGGCTTATCGGCTGGTGCGCGGCGATCTGCTCATGACCAAGATCTTGCACGACTGCTTCAGCGCGCTCGAAGTCCTGCGCAGCCACAGCAAGGTATTGCGCCCGGGTGTGGTGGGACATTCCTTCGGTGGAACAATCGCGCTGTTCCTCGCCGCAGTAGACACCAGCGTGGCCTTCACCTGCAGCAGCGGCGCGCTCTGTTCCTATCGGCAAAAGATGGCCAGCGGCACGGCATTGGAAGCGTCACTCGTCATTCCTGGCTTCCAAACTCATTTTGATCTCGACGACGTGCTGCGTTGTGCTGCGCCTCGCAAAATACTCATCGTGTCGTCTGACCGCGATGCGCAGTCAGTTGATGCGCCGCGGTTGGTAGAGAACGCGCGTCAGGAATTCGTGAAGCAGGGTGCCGGATTCGATCTTCAGCACGTACGTGTCTCAGGCGAGCACGCCTTGGATCAAAACCGCTTCGATCTCATCGTCAACTGGATGGACAAAGAAGGCCGCAGGGTGTCGCCTGGTGAATGATAGGACTTGCCGAACCAGCGGTCTACGTTGTGGGTGGTCGTTCGTCCTGAAGCATGTAAACGCAGACCTTCGCAGCGCTTAAGGCGCTGTGGTTACGCTGAAGGCATAGAGATAGTTGTCATTCGAGCCAATGTAGACGGTGCCGTACGCGACGGCGGGGGAGGACTGAACCTGGCCGCCAGTCTGATACTTCCAAATCAAGGCTCCGTTCTGGGCATTGAGCGCATAGATGTAATCATCGTTGGCTCCGACAAAGACAACACCGTTGACCACCGCCGGCGCGATGTCGCTTTCTCCCTGCATGGCGAATGTCCAGATCAGCGAGCCGGTACTGGCGTTTAGCGCGTAGACATTGGTATCGAACGAATCGAAGTACACTACGCCGTTGGCGACGGCCGGCGACGTTGCCACAGAGCCATTGGTACGGTACTTCCAGACCAGCGCACCGGTGCTGGCATTGACGGCATAGAGATAGTCGTCGAATGATCCGAAATAGACCACGCCATTTTGCACCGACTGCCCATACACAGGACCGCCGCTCGTGAAGGTCCAGAGCACGGACCCGGTGGCGGCGTCGAAGGCATACATCTTGTCGTCCAGAGAGCCGGCATACACCACGTCGCCAACAATCACCGGGGCGGCCGACGTGATGCCTCCTGTCGTGTACTGCCAAATCAAAGTTCCGGTGCTGGCGTTGACGGCGTAGATGTTGTGGTCGTTTGAGCCGAAGTACACAACGCCATTGGCAACCGCCGGTGCACAGCCAATCCCTCCCTGGGTCTTGTAGCGCCATAGGAGCGCGCCGGTCTGGGCATTGAGAGCGTACATGTATTCATCGTCGGCGCCGATGTAGACAACTCCATTCGCGACCGCAGGAGAAGAGTCGGAGTAGTGCGGCGGTCCGTACGCGTAGGACCACAAGATGCTGCCATCGCGGGTGTTCAACGCGTAGAAGTATCCGCCGTAGTTGCTGGTGTAGACCACGCCATTGGCAACTGCGGGTGAAGTGACCATCTCGGCGCCAGAATTAAACTTCCATGCCAGCGCAAGATGAGCGGCATTGGTCGGGTTGATGAAGTAGTCGTTACTGTTCACACCAAGGCGGTTGTTGTCGTGATGGTATTCGGGCCAATCGGAGCGCGCGGTTTGAGCAGCGAGGTTCAGCGAAAACATAGCAAAAACGGCACAGATTCTTAAGATGGCCGTGTCGCGGCGAATCCCGGCGAACGAATTGAGGGTATTCATGGCGACCTCCTGTTTAGAAACGGGCGGAGTGTACCCCGCTACTAAATTGGGGTCAAGTGAAAATGGGCCTCAAGTCCTACCTCACTTGTATGTCGATATTAGTAAGATTACGATTTCCCCGCCCGCTCCAGTTCGGCGATGTCGAGCTTCTTCATGCCCATCATCGCCTGCATGGCCTTGGGATGCTTGATCAGGTCGCCTATGCGGGCCGGCGTAATCTGCCAGGAAAGACCAAATTTGTCTTTGAGCCAGCCACACTGGCTCTCCTGACCGCCGCCCTCGATCAGTTTCGACCAGTAATAATCGATTTCCGCCTGGTCGTCGCAGCGCACCACGAATGAGACCGCTTCAGTGAACTTGAACGTCGGACCGCCGTTGAGAGCTGTAAATTTCTGGCCGTCGAGTTCGAACGCCACGGTGAGCACGCTGCCCTTCGGGGCAGCACTGTCGTCTGGGGAGCGAAGCCCGTCTAGACGGCGCGAGTTTTTGAACACGCTTACATAGAAATCGACGGCCTCTTCGGCGTTGGAATCGAACCACAGAAACGGCGTGATGCGAGGAAAATCCTGTAGAGCGCTCATACTTACCTCTGATTTTATTTTGATGGGCCATTCAGCCTGAGTTGCCGGATCGCGCGGAGAGAACCGAGCGAGACAGCGCCCTCCGAAAACGCGGAGACGCTTGCCGCCAATCTTGCGTGTTTGACTCCTCACGCCGGCTAAGGTCAACCGCGGCCGCTGATTCACTCGCAGCTTCAACTCTCCGAAAATGATAGCGGTAGTCAGGGACGCCGGAACTTGTCATCCAAAATGAACCGCTTCTCGTGTAGGCTCGATTTGGAATGATTGGCCAAGAAATAGTCAGTACAGCTGCTGCGGCCCCGACTGAAACGTCTTCCTGGAGCACCGTTTTTGCTGTTGCCTTAATGAGCTTCTCGGCCCTGCTGCTGGAGTTGGGCCTGACCCGCATCTTTTCCGTTGTCCTCTTCTATCACTTCGCATTCCTGGCAATTTCAATCGCGCTGCTCGGTCTGGGAGCCGGCGCGGTATTCGCCTGCGTCCGTAGAGAATGGCTGGCGCAGTGGACGGTGCGCCAGTTGGGCGCCGCGCTTTGTGCCGGCAACGCGATTCTCATTGTCTGCGTGCTTGAGGTTGCTCTGCACACGGCGGTGTCGTTGCGTTTGAGTTGGCCGAACTTTGGCCGCCTCACTGCGCTTTATTTGATAGCTGCGCTTCCGTTCGTCGTCACCGGGTTGCTGTTTTCGATTGTGTTCGCGCGTTACCCCTCGCGCATTACGCAGTTGTATGGCGCCGACCTTCTCGGCGGATCGCTGGCCTGCCTGGCGCTGGTGCCGCTGCTGAACATTGTCGGCGGCCCGAACACTATTGTCTTCGCCGCGGTTGCCGTGGCTGTGGCATCAGTGGCCTGGGCTGCGCCGCAAAAGCGGTTCGTTCTCGCCGGCGTGCCCGTCGTTCTTCTGCTATTGATTGCTGCGAACTCTCACAGCAGCCTCATCGACATCGTTTATGCGAAAGGCGTGAAGCGCACGCCGCCGCTGTTTGCACGCTGGAACGCGATCTCTCGGGTCGAGGTAGACCAATGGGGCACAGCCAGAGGCATCGTGATCGACGCTGACGCCAGCACCTTCATGATGAACACCGACCCGCATAACTGGCGTGAGGACTACCGGGTGAAGGCGATGGGCGAAGTGCCATCGATCGTTAACGTGCTGCGGCCACACGGCGACTACGCCATCATCGGACCGGGCGGCGGCGTCGATGTACTGCGTGCGGTCGCCAACGGCAGCCCCAGTGTCACGGGCATCGAGATCAATCCCATCATCGCCAACGACATCATGCGCGACCGCTTCGCCGACTACGCGTTTCATCTGTACCAGATTCCTGAGGTGCATCTGCATGTCAGCGATGGCCGCTCGTTCGTCCGCAACAGCCAGGACAAGTACGACGTAGTGCAGATGACGCTGGTCGATACCTGGGCGTCGACCGCGGCAGGCGCCTTCGCCCTGAGTGAGAATAATCTCTACACCGTTGAAGCCTTCCGCGAATATTTCCAGCATCTGAAGCCCGATGGCATGATCGCTATCACGCGCTGGGAGTTTGCCAGGCCGCGCGAGGCGCTGCGGGTGGTCTCTCAGGCCATGGAGGCGCTGCACGAATTGGGTGTGATGGACACCACCCAGAACTTCATCGTGGTGGCCAACGGAGAGTTGGCGAAAGATGGCGAGCCGGTGCTGGTTCTAGCCAAGAAGACGCCGTTCACCATGGAAGAGCAGCAGGCCGTGCTGAATCACATCGACGGCAAAGACGGCAACGGAGCGAACCTTGGTCTGCACGTGCTCTACATGCCGGCGACCGGGGATCAGTTGGGCATGGCGCATCCGGCTTTCGCCTCGCTGATTCTGGGGCAGGATCCGCAACAGTTTTCCGAAAGCTATCCCTATAACGTTTCTCCGGTCACCGACAACGCTCCCTTCTTCTTCTTCACCCTGAAGCCGGAACAGGTTTTTCGCGGCACCGATCGCGGCGGCATCGACTGGAAGGTCAATCTCGGCATCGCCATTCTCGGCGTTGTACTGATCGTCTCGATTGCGGCAGTGCTGCTGTTCCTGGTGTTGCCGCTGGCGCTTTCGCCGGGAACCCGCTCGGGGAGCAGTCTGCGCGTGCTCTACTTCGTGGCCGTCGGTCTCGGCTACATCATGGTGGAGATCGCTTTCATTCAGCGCTTTGTATTGTTCCTTGGATATCCGACGTACGCGCTGACCGTCGTGGTCTTCCTGATGCTGCTGTCGAGCGGTGCAGGCAGTCTGATCTCGCGCCGGTGGTTCGGCGAACCGACTCGCGTCGGCGCGGCACTGGGATTCATTGTCGTGGCGCTGGCGATTTACGTCTTCGCATTGCCGCATCTGCTCGAAGCGATGATTGGCTTGTCGTTTCCCGCAAAGCTTGCCATGAGCGGGCTGCTGCTGATTCCTCTTGGCTTCGCGATGGGCATGCCGTTTCCCAGCGGATTGCGCGCGCTTTCCACAGTGTCATCACAAGCCAAGCATGGCGCGGTGGAGTGGGCCTGGGCAATGAATGCTGCATCAAGCGTGCTCGGCTCAGTGTTGGCAATCGTCATCGCGGTTCAGTTCGGTCTGACCGTCACGCTGACCTGCGGTGCGGCGGCGTATGCGATCGCGATACTGCTGCTGCCGACGTTTCAGAAGAGCAGCAATTAGCAATTAGCCAAAACCAGCTCGAGTGCCTTGCCTATATATCGGGTGGAGCACGCCTTTAGGCGTGCATACTGCAGCCTCGATTGGAGCGCGCTTCAGCGCCTTGAGGTGAATCGAACCCTTACCTCAGCGGCTGAAGCCACGACGGGTGACGGACTAGCAACTGCACACCTGAAGGCGTGCCCCCCAACATCACAAACGCATTCTCTGCCGTGGCATGTCGCAAGGTTGTTGTGATTCGCAACAGGTGCTGTAATTCCGCCAAATTGCGCCATCCTTTCTTCGGAGCCCGCAAATATTTCCCGCTGTGTGTATTCCGTTTCGGCCAGTGTTTTTGCGGTTCCGCGACGGCTATAGGCGGAACGTTGTCATTGCATTCAAATTTTTTATGGCAACCAGCAGCACTCACTTGCACCAAACACAAGTTGAGTTGTTATAATCACTCGTTTGAGTGACGCGTGTCACAGCAGATGGTGTCATACGGCCGCTGAACTGCACGCACTGGGTGCCGATTGGGTAGTCGGACCCGAACCCGCAAAGTGGACAACTTCACATAAATGGCCCAGATCTTCCATCGTAGTGCGAATACAATTGCGCGGGCTTCGATCATCGGAGTTGTGATCGTCGTCTCCGTCGTGCTGTGGGCGGCCCTGGAGCTGCAACGCTCGCCCTATGCGACCTATGAAGGTATCGCCCAAGTGCAACCGGTGCCATTTAGTCACCAGCATCACGTTTCGGGCGATGGCATTGACTGCCGCTACTGCCACACTTCGGTTGAGAACTCCAGCTTTGCCGGCATTCCTCCTACGAAGACTTGCATGAACTGCCACTCGCAGATCTGGACGAATGCGCCGATGCTGGAGCCGGTCCGCGAGAGCTATCGCACCGGCAAGTCGCTGGAGTGGACGCGGGTCAACTATCTGCCTGACTTCGTTTATTTCAACCACAGCATTCACATCGCCAAGGGCGTGGGATGCTTCAGCTGTCACGGGCCGGTGGACAAGATGCCACTGACGTATGAGGCCAGCTCGATGCGCATGGAGTGGTGTTTGAACTGCCATCGCGCACCGGAGAAATTCCTGCGGCCGCGTGACCAGGTCTTCAACATGAAGTACGAGCAGCCCAGCGAGGACAACAAAATCACGGTGGACGGTACGGCCTACGTCGACCAGATTGCCCTGGGAAATGCGTTGAAGCACAAGTACAACATTCGCACGGTGGAAGACATTACGAGTTGCAGCACCTGCCATCGCTAGTGGAGTTGGGTTGGCGATCGGGCAGTCTTGAAGAATAGAACGCTTCGCAGCGAGGTGCCCGCCGGATGAGTTTTCCGGCCATTGGTCATCCGAGGGATGGCCGGCTGGAGACCGGGTGGGACAAGGAACCTACGAGAAGATGGAAAACGAGAGTCACAAGAGATCCGAGGCGGTTTGTCCCAGCAAGATGGAACTCGCCGAGGCGCAGGACCAGCTGGCGCGCGCCCGTAAGGGGCCGCAGTATTGGCGCAGCCTGGAAGAGTTGGCGCAAAGCGATGCCTTCATCGAGATGCTGCATCGCGAATTCCCGCGCCAGGCTTCGACCCTGCCTGAGGGGACTTCGCGCCGCGATTTCCTGAAGCTGATGAGCGCCTCGATGGCGCTGGCCGGCCTGACGGCGTGTGTGAAGCAGCCGCTGGAGCCCATCGTTCCGTACGTTCGCCAGCCCAATGAAGTTGTGCTGGGCAATCCGCTGTTCTTCGCCAGCGCAATGCCGTTCGGCGCTTATGCGACGCCGGTGCTGGTGGAGAGTCACGAAGGGCGTCCAACCAAGATTGAAGGCAATCCCGAGCATCCCGCCGGGCTGGGGGGCAGCGACGTATTCGCGCAGGCCTCGATCCTCGACATGTACGACCCCGACCGGGCGCAGATTCACACCTATCTCGGCGATATCCGGACGTGGGGCGATTACGCTCTCGCGCTGAAGGGCGCGTTGAATTCGCAGAACGCGGTGCAGGGCGCTGGCTTGCGCATTCTAAGCGCACCAACCAGTTCACCGACCATGGCTTCGTTGATGGAGCAGGTGCAGTCGGCCTTCCCGCAGTCGAAGTGGATCCAGTGGGAGCCGGTGAATCGCGACAACGTGCGTGCCGGATCGATGCTGGCTTTCGGGCAGTACGTTGAGACCCGTTACAACCTGGAGAAGGCTGACATCATTCTGTCGCTCGATGGCGACTTCCTGTCCAGCGGCTTTCCGGGCTTCCTGTATTACACGCGGCAGTTTTCCGGCCGTCGCAATCCCGACCTCAAAGAGAAGATGTCGCGCTTTTACTCGGTGCAAAGCACGCCGACCAATACCAGCGGCAAGGCCGATCACCGGCTGCCGGTGCGGGCTTCCGAGGTGGAAGCGGTGGCGCGCGCGATTGCCTCAGGCGTGGGAGCGGGCGGCGGATCGACGGGCAACCTCAACCCCGCGTATCAGAAGTTTGTCGCTGCCCTCGTGAAAGATCTTCAGGCGCATAAGGGCGCGGCCGTCGTGATTCCTGGCGACAACCAGCCGCCTGCCGTTCACGCCTTGGCGCATGCCATCAATGGAGCGCTGGGCGCCGGCGGCAACACCGTTATCTACACCGAGACGGTGCAGGTGAAGCCGCAGGATGGAACTGCGGCACTGAAAGAGTTAGTCGGCGATATGAATGCCGGCAACGTCGAGATGCTGCTGATCATGGGCAGCAATCCGGTCTACGACGCGCCCATCGATTACGGCTTTGCGCAGGCGATGGACAAGGTTGGGCTGCGCGTCCAGCACACCCTCTACAGCAACGAGACTACCGATCATGTGCACTGGCAGATCTCAGGGACGCACTATCTGGAGCAGTGGGGCGACTCGCGCGCCTTCGACGGAACGGTGTCGCTGATTCAGCCGCTGATTGCGCCGCTGTACAACGGCAAGAGCGAATACGAGTTCATCTTCGCGCTGGTCGGCTCATCGGAGACCTCGGGTTACGACCTGGTTCGCAAGTACTGGCAAGACAAGATCTCGGGTGACTTCGATACCGCGTGGCGCAAGTCGCTCAATGACGGTTATCTCCCCAACACCGCGCTGGCAGCGAAGTCTGTGGCGGCCAAGGGCGGCAGCATTCTGCCGACGGTTGTTCCCAGCTCCGAGCTGATGGAAGTGATGTTCCGGCGCGATCCGCTGATCTATGACGGCAGTCGCGCTAACAACGCGTGGTTGCAGGAGACGCCGAAGCCGATCATGAACCTGTGCTGGGACAATGCCGTGCTCATCAGTCCCGACCAGGCAAAGAAGTCCGGGCTGGTCACCGGCGATGTTGTCGAGATCAGCGTCAACGGCCGCACCGTCAACGGTCCGATCTGGCCGCAGCCGGGGCATCCCGACAACTCCATTACTGTGTTCCTTGGATACGGCCGCACGAAGGCCGGACACGTGGGCACCGATGTTGGCTTCAGCGCCTACAAGCTGCGCACGGGTGGTTCGCCGTGGTACGACGCGGGATCGATTAAGAAGGTCGGCTCGGACTTTGGTTTCGCCCATCCGCAGGGTTTTCAGTACATCGACGTCTCCGATTTGCCGAAGGTTTCGGATAACCTGGTTGGCCG
>Ga0070764_10000786_pt1 | contig 13052 bp, 10 predicted proteins | sample HubBroMetageWRM4_FD_67287 | JGI IMG/M metagenome (GOLD analysis project Ga0070764, IMG submission 67287) | Warmed soil microbial communities from the Hubbard Brook experimental Forest, New Hampshire - Hubbard Brook CCASE Soil Metagenome WRM 4 | ecosystem: Environmental > Terrestrial > Soil >... | reverse complement strand
TTTCAATTGCAATTTCTCGGGCAGGCTGACGCCCTCCATCAATCGTCTGCCTTCTCCAGCAATGATTGGCATAATGACAAAACGATATTCGTCAATCAGGCCAAGCTCCATTAGTTGTGAAGGAACATCTACACCGCCGACCAAAATATTTTTGCCCTGTTCTTGCTTCAGTTTAAGTATTTCGTCGCGAAGGTTCGTACGAACAATTCTCGTATTTTCATCTTCAGCGCTGGCCAACGATCGTGAAAAAACAATCTTCTTCTTGGAGACAAAGGTTTGAGCAAATTCGATATCCGCTTTTGTCTCGGACTGGCTTTTTGCGATATCAGGCCAATAAGGAACCATCAATTGATAGGTTTTACGCCCATAGACGAGCAGGTCAAAACCTCGCAAGAGGTGCGTGTAATGTTCAAGTACTTCGTCATCGGGAGGGGGATTGAATTTGGTATGGTCGCAGCAGCCATCCAGCGTAAGGTTGATTGCGTAGATTACATTTCTCATCGAATTGTCCTGAACCCTCTCTCGCGCCCGCGTTCATGAAAGTTTGACCTACGATGCTCAAAAAGTATGGAGACCAGCGGTTCATAGGAGCCTCGCTTGGGTCCGCCACAGGGGCGCACCGCAGAACGACCGCGCCTTGCCTCGCTGAGCAGCGCGACTCAAAGCGTCGAATAAACCACCTGCGCAAAAACATCGCCGTTGAAGAAGCCCTTGCCCCAAGTGGCGTCCAGGTCCGCAAACGGTTTGCTTGCCGCTATCTCGCCGGCCGATTTGCCGGCGGTCTTCAATTTTTGCACACGATCGCGCGCCACAACCAGCATGTCCCGAAACTTGGTCAGATCGGCTTTATTGCCCAGCGGGCCATGCCCCGGAACGATCTTGGTGTTGTTGTCGGCCAAGGGCAGAACTTTGTCGGCGGCGACAATCATTCCGTCGATTTTTCCGCCGGTGCCGGCGTCGATGACCGGGTAAAAGCCGTTAAAAAAAGTATCGCCCATGTGAATCACGTTGGCCTTGTGGAAGTGAATGTAGATGTCCGAGTCGGTATGCGCCGGCTGGAAATATTGCAGCATCACGATTTCACCGTTGGCCTGCAGTTTTGGCTGATGCTGAATGTCTGTTGTGGCAAAGCATCTGCAGGCGATGCCGGAACGTGCAAACCCAGAACCGCACGGTCGTGTGGCTCTGCCATGCGCTTCTTGGTGTTTTCGTGGGCCAGCACTGTGGCGCCTGCGGCGTGCAGATTGGCGTTGTTGTCCGTGTGGTCGAAATGCCAGTGCGTGTCGATCACCGTCTTCAGCGGCGCATTGCCCAGCCCATCGAGCGTTTCTTTCAACTTTGGCCAGGCCGGCATAAGAAACGTGTCGACCACGATTTTGCCATCCGGCCCATTCAACACCACAACATTTCCCCCGGGCCCGGAAAGTAACGCGAGATTTTCCGCCAGCGGCTGCGATTGGATAGGTACACTACCCATCTGCGCCCGCATGGCCGCTAGATGGTCAGTTGAAGCCGTCGCCGCCTGCTGCCGACGGCGAGGAGCACCGGCGCTCAGAAGACCTGCCGGGAAAAGTTGCGCCAGCAGCGCGCTTCCCGCAAAGGTGGCGGAATTGCGCAACATTTCGCGTCGTGTGCTTTGCTTCTCCAAGAACTTCGAGCTCATCTTCGTCCGCCTTTCAAATGTGGATTGCAGCCCTTCGTCGCCAACACTTGTAGCCGTTTACATTTCTTCGATTCATACTTTCTTCACACTGCGTAATTGCTTCCCCCGTGTTGTCTTTCGTTGCTCTGCCGCGTACTCTAGCTAGGTTTCGGTTGTACCGCTAACGGGAAAGTGGCGATATATGTCGGAAAAGGGTCAATCTCGTAAATCCATGTTCGTAGTGAAGAATATGGAAGAACTGCGCCGTCTCTACGACAGCGATACGCCAGTGCTGGCATATGCCTTCAAGAGGCGGACGGTCGAAGGCTGGACGCCAGAGCACAGCCACCCGCGCGGGCAACTCGTCGCACTGACCCAGGGCTTGCTCATCGTGGAAACGGCAAGCGAACGATGGATGTTTCCGTCCGGGCGTTGCGCATGGACTCCACCAAATTGTGAGCACGCGGCGCGTTCTGTCGGGGGCGCTGCTGGCGCGATGGTGGACTTGTCCCCGGAGATGTGTCGCGGACTGCCCAAGACGCCCTGCATGTTCAACTCATCGGAGCTATTGTTCGCCATAGTTCATCGTATGGTCGGTTGGGACCTCCGCCAACCGCTCAACCCGGCGAAGAAGCACTTAATCACAACGCTTCGTGATGAGATTCGACAGCCTGATCAGCAGCCCTTGCGTTTGACCATACCAACGGAGGAAAGACTGGCCAGAGTTGCAGATGCTCTGCTGGATGATGTTGCAGATGACCGCACGCTGGACGCTTGGGCGCATGTTGCCGGAATGGCGCGCCGTACTTTCATGCGTGCGTTTTCGGCTCAGGCAGGCATCTCATTTGGCCGTTGGCGACAGCAGGCTCGGTTGTTTGCTGCCTTAGAGATGCTGGTACAAAGGAAAACTGTCACGGAGGCCGCAATCGCAGTCGGTTACGACAGTGTAAGTGCCTTCATTGAAATGTTTCGTACTATGCTGGGAACCACACCACAGGCATACTTTCGAGGCAGACCTTCGTAAGCACGCGGCAGCGACACGGGCGCAACAGCGCACCTTCCTTGACGCTGTCGCGATACTGCCCGGCACGAAGCAACGTCTCCTGCACCGCGTCCTCGGCGACCACAATCGGGTAGGGCCGCCAAAGTCGAACCGTAACGAAGTTTAGGATTACGACCGCCAGCCTTATAAGAGACGCAACCAGGTGGAGCGTTTCGTCTCTTGAAAGGCTTTCGTCGCATCTTTTCACGTTTCGAGAAACTGGACGTGGTCTTTCATCATCGAGTCTCTGAGACAGTGTGAACATGCCCTAGTCTGCAAGACCGCCACCAGCGCACGGGCACGACGGTCCGGATCGCCGAGGCACGGTCCTGGCCAAGTGAAAGAGGGGCTACGCAGTCAATGCGGCCGTCGCAAGATCAACCGCGCGGGCCGATGGCGATCATGTTCCTCGGCGAAGACGCTGACGACGCTTCGCTCGACCCACGCCCGGTATACCACGTCTTCGATCTTGGGCTCGCGCGCGTGGAAATGCCGCTCTCGTCCATGCTCTGACAGGACCGTGAAGCCGCAGAAGTCGCCGAAGCGATCGTAATCGATCGCCACGACCTTGCCGGTTATCTCATGTTCGCCGCGCGGCGGGACGGGCGCCGTCCCCTTCCCCGGCACGGTGCCGGTCTGCGATGGAGGGATCTTGCTCGGGTCGCCTCCCAAAGTGATTACCAGCCCTTCAGTCAGGCTGAGGTATCGGTCCAGCACCAGACGCCAGCGGCTCGCCGACGGCGTCACCCCGATTCGCCACTTGAGCCAGGCCAGTAGGCGCTCCTGCGGATAGAGCAGTTCGCCCGCCGGCTTCACAGTGATGGTGTACTGAAATGCGCCCTGGGCCTGGCGCCAGGAGAAGGGCTTTGGCGGCACGATGATTTCGGGCGTTCGCCTTTCAGTGATCTGGATCGGAGGCGGGGGAGGCCGAAACGAGGCGCTGACCTGCGTCAGTTGGCGAACGGCGATCGTATAGGAGCGATCGCGACGCCCGGCCGAGGGCAAATCGACCGAAAGCAGGCCCGCATACCGGCCCTGGCCCTGCGGCACCGGAACCAGCGTCACATCGCCACTCGGGCATTGGATGGTGTGCCCATCCGTCGCGCTGAGGCGATGATTTCCGTACATAGAATTCGCCAACGCGATGATGTCTGAGGAAGCCAAGGCGGGCAGATAGATCGATGCGATGCTTCCCTTGGGCATGTTCCCCCAGGTGATCATCAGTTCATCGGGGGTGGTCGCCGAAGCGGACGCCTTGATCTCGAAAGGATGTGCCGTCATTGTGGGCCGTCCAGCCAGGCGATGTTTCGCTGCGCGAGTTTGTCCGAAGTTGATGAGGCCGCGCCATTCGGGATGGGAGTGTCGTCGAACCGGATCTCGGCGACGAGACACTGGTGCGGGGCAACGGCGATCGCGCCGCTGAGCGACTCCGTACCGGTCCATGGCCCGTCCCATGCAGACTGCAGGAACGGAGGAAGCAGGATCATGAACGGCGTCGTCTGGTTTACATCGAGCCAGCACCCGAAATAGGTGTCCACCTCCTGGCCGGGAACGGTGGTGATCATCTGGACGTTCGGCGTGTCTGTTTGCGTCTTCATGTCGGCCGGCTGATTCAGGTTGACCCGCTCTGTCGCGAAACAGGGAACCGCCACGTATTCAGGAAGCCCTTCGACGCCGAGAAGCGCGATCTTGTGTCCGACAGTTCCGTTCGTGCCCCAGCGATAAGTCCCCTCGCCGGTTCCCACCTCGGTGAAGGTCGAGTTTGTACTCGCAGCGTTGAGCAGACGGAAGAAGACGCGGACCGGACCGACCGTGGTCGTGATGCCGGAGGTGAGCCTCACTCGCGCCACCGCGAAATTGAAGACGGGCTCGCCCGCGCTGTTGGTAGGCAGGAACTCGAGCGCCGACGAATCCTCGTCCTGCGCAAGCGCGTTGTCGAACGTGTCGCCGTTGGTGATCAGACTGGGATTGTTGAGGTGGTTGAGGACGGCCTGAATATACGCGACCGGGCCGTTGGCGGACGACGGATCCCCAGTGGTCGGATTCGCGACGCTGAACATTTGATGCGCCTGAGTGGGAGTAACCGTGAATAGCCGCAGGTCGAAACTGAGCCAGGAGGGATAGGCTTGCGGATCTGTTGGGTTGAGGTTGACGAGGTACGGGTCCTCGCCTTTCGCCAGCTCGATGTTCGCCTGGGCGGTGAGCGTGAAGGGAGTGGTGGCGTTATTCGCGCCTGTGGGAATTTGCACCGTCAAGCTGGCCGTTAAGGTCACAATGGCGACCTGATGTGGGTTGAGCGCGTTGAAGGCGTTGAGGTTCGGGAAAGAGATGGTGAAGGGGCAGAAGAACGTCTGAAAGTTGATGACGAGCGTGTCGTCGATCGCCTGAACCGGCGGCGGGCCGAAGGTGTTGACCACCGGCAGGTTGTTCGCGATCGTCTCGATTTGGATGGGCGTGAGGCCCGGGTTCGATGCGCTACTGATCGCCGCCGTGATGGTCGGCGAGGGATTCGGCGGCCCGTCGAGATCTGACGGCTTCTTGAATCCTAGCCACTGTCTCCAGAGACCGCTGATCGCGAGCCAGTAGGCCAACCCCCAGGTCGACGTCTGCGTTACTTCATCCTGGCCAAAGGTCGATTTGTCGAAATAGAAGTTCATGCCCATCGCGGGAGCGGCGAAGGACTGGCTGACCATAGACCCGGACACCGGCGAGACGGCCTGGTAGACGATGTTGGAGTTCTCGGCTGTGCCCGGCTGGGGACCGCCGCATGTATTGATGGTTTGGACGGAGAGAGCCCCAGACGACACCGAGTAGGTCAACGTGCCGGCGCCCGACGTAAACATGACCGGTAAGCCCGGCGCGGAAACAAGGTCGACCTGAAAGCCGTAGATCGGAAAGAGGGCGTAATTCGCCGGTTCGGTTTGACCGGCGTAGTTCGGCCACGGCTGAGTGCTGCCCGATTGAACGTTGCCGCTCGGATCCGTGATGCTGAACGTCGCCCCGGTCACATTCCCGCTGCTGTCGGTTGAGAGCTCGATCGTTATCATTGAGCCGGCAGGAATCCTGTTTGAGGAGACCGAGCCGATGTCGCCGGTTAGGGCAGTGTCGGGGAACACCGGAAGCCAGGGACTCGTGTCAAGGGGATTTGGCGTGTATCCCGGGGGCCACAGGATTCCGGGAGGGTTCCCTCCCGGTCCCGCGTCTTGATAGGATTTCGCATGGGCCCAGTATTGAATTTCAAAGCTGGCGCTGTTGTTGGTTACGATCAGGACATATTGAAACCACTCGAGCTGGCCGACGACCTCGCCAGGGAAGGTTGTGCCTTGGGTTGAATTCGGTGTTATCGCCCCTATTTGCGGGTAACAGTTCAACTGCAGCGAGAATCCAGTATCCTCGAGAGTGATCAAGTCCTCCGTCACTTGCAACTGCACTGTGAGGTTGGACAAGTCCTGGCAATTATTGATGAGAACGGCGTTACTGGCGCCGGCGAGAAAAGCCATAACCCCAAGCCCCCCTCGGTTATTTATATTGTGTGAGCGCCATTTTCGGACGCTCCGCGGCGGCCAGAATACTCAAAAATCCACGGTATGATAGGGCCACAATGTAACCAGTGTCAATTAAATTAGGAGTGGACCCATCGACCCACAAGCGTTCCGAACGTAGCATTATTCTTGATTGCGTCGTGTGAGATAAGGACGTAGTGCCAAGCGAGAAAGTCGGGTTGGTAAGGCGGACATTGACGTACTGGAGCGCGCCTTTCGATCTTCGGTGCTGACTGGCTCGGTCAAGAAAGAACTGAATCAGCTGAGGCGCAACAGCGTCGTCGGTACGAACCTGTTCAACTCACTTGCGCGATTGGATCAGCAGCACAATCTTCGCGACTGGGATCGACAGACCAAGGACAGAGCGGGAGTCGATGATCCCGAAATTCATTTTCACCCAGCATTGTAGGGTCGAACACCATCCCACCTACAGCGCAAGCGCTTTACCGAAAAAGGATTCATCTCTAGCGGTGTGCCGCATTGCGGAGGCCTGACGACGAGGGCTGCGGGGGGTCGATAACCATCACCGCAGCCGTTGAAGAAATAGGCAGGCTGAAAGTGGCAAAATGGGACTCCCTGCGCGGATCAAGGCAAAGTGACGAAAGTGGGAGAATTGCTCTCGTAGGTTGTGACCGTCCCGTCCCCATTCTTGGGGAGAGTTATGACTGTCAGCGGGAATCCAACATAGAGCGGGTCGTCCTCCGTTTCGATCGCAAGCATCGCTTTCGCTACATTGGAGAGATGTTCCGAGCTAAGGCAGTGCCCGGAGTGGGTCAGATCAAGCTCAGCTTTGATTAAGGAACTAAATTCCCGTTGGGGCTCCGTGTTTGCGGTACTGATAAGTTTCAGTCCAGTTCCACGGCCACGCCATCCAAAATCCAGATGGGCGTTCTTGGGCTCTACCTTCTTGAGGACCACCTCAAACGGGCCGTTGACAGTCTTAGCATCCCAATCTGGCATCAGGGTGAGGGAGTAAACAAGTGGGACTCCATTCTCATATCCAGCGACTACATACTGGACGATGTATTGTTCCGTTCCCCAGGTCCGTGCCTGCTCTTTGGTCAGCTTTCCGTTCTTAATCGCCTCACTGGCAAAGCTGAATGTCGAGGCCATCTGCTTCTTTATGACCTCGACCAATCCAGAGAGCGAGATATCGGCATCCGTGCTGTTGTCAATCTGTCTGATCCAAGTTGGAAAGTCATAGAGAACAGCGTTGCCGCCAGACGCTGTCGCCGACTCATAGTAAAGATCAGCCACAACTAGGCGCTGCTTCAAAAGAGCTATCTTGACCGCTGTACCGGCTGGGACCGTCTTCCCGTCAGCACCGACGGCCATACCACAGGAGCTGGTGACATAGACGACAGTGGTAGCCCGAGCGTCGTTGGTCGCAATAACAACAACAGCGACCATGATTGCGAGATATCGTTTACGCATTGGCTGATATGGATAGTGTACGACGATGCACGGCGATATCAAGTTGTTTGAGGTACGCACAGAGATACCAAGACTCCCGAACGTGGTCCGCCGTCGGGGGTCACACTTCGTGAATCAAAAGCCGCGATTAGGTTAGCCAGGTTGTTGACGATAACTGGTGTGGCTGTTAAGAAAATCCCTTCAATGGCAGAAAACACCGAAACTGGTGACCGTTTATAGGTCATCCTAGCGCGTCGAGTTTTCGTGCGACGACGCCACAAGAGTTTTCAACAAGAACCTGCTCTCGCAAATGCCTAGCGATCACAAACCGAACACGGCGCGAAAGCCAACTTGACATTTGCTTTCAGTCGGCACCGCCGGAATGAGCGCATCATTATTACCGAGGATTCGGGCGGATCGGGGCGGGCAGAAAGCTACCATCGTTCACGCCCACTTCCTTGGTCATAAGCTGGTTCAGCAAAGCGTTCATGCGCAAGATGAGGTCTTTGTTCTTTTCCGGGTCGAGGGCAAGATTGTGCGTCTCGAGCGGGTCGTTCTTCAAGTCAAAGAGCTGGACGTCGTTGTTGCGCAGAATTTGCTCAAGCGTTACCGGAGTATTGAAATTGGCGGGGGCGTAATAGCGCGCAAACTTATACTGTCCGTCGAAAGCAAAACTCAGAAATCCTCGTTTATCGAGTTTGGGTTGAAGCTCGGTCAGGGGCAGGCACGGTTTATTCTGGACGAGTTGCGTCATGCTCCCCAGAAGATAGCCTGAATCAATAGTCATGGGAGCGACGTAGTTGAACAGGACGCCGGGGCGCACGGCTTGCGGAGATGCGGTCTCGGCCTTTGCCAGGACGCCGGAAAAATCGTGGCCAGGCAAATCCTTTACAGCCTCGCGTCGCTGTGCCTCTGGCACTCCTGCCAGCCCGGGGAGGGTTGGCATCAGGTCCAGGTGGCTGGTGAGAACGTAGGACGATTTGCCACCGGGGTAATTGGGGTGGACAATGATCAACGGCACGTGGGCATTTCCTTCATAAGCGAAGGGACCCTTGCCCCGGATACCACCGTGGTCGCCCGCCATCTCGCCGTGGTCGGCCGTGAAGATTACCACGGTATCCTTCCAGAGATCCAACTCGTCCAGAGCATCTTCAAGCTGGTTCAGGCTGACATCCGTATCCCGGATCAAATTCAGATAGTAGTCATTAAACACCCGCCACATGTCCGGGCGATTCACGGGAATGAAGCCGAGGACACCCGACCAGCCGACGTGGTAGTCGGTGAGCGCCGTAGGCATTCCCGGGGCCGACAACGATTCCTGCATCGTCGGTGAGGGAACGGTATTCCATTGCTTACTGTACAGCGAATTTTTCGGCGGCGAGGTAAGCACTCCGTTGATGACGGCCTTTTGTGCCTGGTCTGTTCCCGGCACATTGGCATCCGCATACATGATGTCGTGCGGATTGACGAAACTCACGACCATGAAGAACGGTTGCCCGGACTCGCGTAGCCTGGGCACATTGCCCCGCAGCCAGCGGACGCTTTCGCTCGCGGTGTATACATCGGTCTTGTAGCCCTGGTCGGGAGCACCAGTTTTGTCGCCGTCTGGCTGGTAGATCTCGAAACCGTAGGGCCGGAGCGCCTCGCTATAGTTGACCGTCGGCTTGGGAGGGATGATGCTGGCATCCATTTCCCATTTGCCGAAGAATGCTGTCTGGAAGCCCAGCTTCTTCATCATGGAACCCATATTGGGTCGGTCGGTCCGCAAGCTAGGCACATAGCCCGCCTCCATCTGGTCGAAGACCCCGTTGACTTGCGGCGGTTGCCCGCTATAGAGGGCCGCGCGGGAGGGCGTACACATCGCCGAGGCGATATAGTGGTTCCGAAAGGTGAACCCACGTTGTGCTAGCCGCTCAAGGGCCGACATGTTGTAACCTGCGGCAACCGGCAAGTCATAACGCGTTTGATCGCGCAGTACCAAAATGACGTTAAGCGGGCGGGTCGTTGCCGGGACCTTCTCCGGAACTTGCGAATGCGCGAACGGCGCGAATGCTGCCACCGCGAGGAACCATAGCACCTTGCGAGTGAGCCCACCTTTGGCTGTTGCTCTGGGCAACTTTGGCCAGCTGAGCAGGGAAACAGTCATTAAGCTTCCTTTCTTGTCCTGGTTTGCAAGCAAGCATGTCCCTACAGATACTCTTCTAGACTCGTTGTCATCGAGGAAACAAGACTACCCTTCGGTCGAAGTCGGGGCAACCACCCGAACTAACAATTGTTAAGAACGAAATGGGAGGGACTGGGTGTTCGTCGAGCATCCGGAAGTTGGCGGGAAACGGCCCTTGAATTCACGCGATTAGCATGGCGGAAGTCAGCTTGTGAAAGCAGCGCCGGGCACCTCGGTCTTGTCAGGAGTTTGCAACAAATTCCCGACAAGACAACGGCGGCGATTCCTGTTGGAAATTTGCACGCCGCTCCCGGCCACGGTTGCTAACCTCATCTTTGATTGGGTGAGTTTGGCGACATGGTCTTTGCTTCGCACACACGCCACCTTGCCACAGCTAATTCGCAGTGTCCAGGTGAAAGGACTCTTGGTACGGCTCGACCGGATAACCCTTTGCCTTCCAAGCCTCTAATCCACCCCTGAGGAACTTGACCCGGTTGAGCTGCAGGGCAAGGGCGCGGTGTGTGACTGCCCGGCTGGTCTTATCGCCGGGGCAGGTACAGTAAGCGACCGATTCCTTTTCCTTCGGGATGAGCGAGGGGTTCTGAAGTATTTCTCTGGGAGAAATCCTCTTCGCGCCAGGGATGATCTCAGAATCGGCTAACAAATCGAGAGGCTGGCGAACATCGAAAAGAAGCACTTCTTGATTTGAGGCCAACAACGTGTGGAGCGCCTCCGGTGTAATGCTGTGCTGCTCAATTACACGTCGGTTTGCTGCGCGTCTAACCCAAACTACAATTAGCAAGCACAGCACAGCAACAGAAGTAATCGTTAGCGTCAGCAACATCTCTAGTCCTCCTCGATACTCTCTGACAGAGATTCTGCCGGGGTCCAAAAAGATTCTTAGCCCGTGTGTCCGCACGATTCCCGACTCGCAAGGTGATAATCCAGGCCATTGCGGCAGCTCATATCAGGCACAAGAGAGCGCCGCGGATGACAATCGGTCATCCCGACAGTGCGACAAAAATGCGCGAAGCCGATTCATCGAAGCCAGCGGTGTGCTGAATCGACGTTAACAGCGGATGACAATCGGCACCCGCATTCCAGCCCAAAGATCTACGCAAGCCGAGCCCTGCCGATAGCGGCGAAAAAATCTGGCATCCGTCTAGGAATTGGGATATAAGCATGACCAACCCAGGTATCCCAATGGCGGCGTCGGATCACTTGCCATTCGACGCGTTGATTCATTTCGTTTTCTCGGGCGGCTCCATCACTAACGGGCACCAGTCTCGCAAACCGGTTATCGGTGTGCACGACTTGCGACGTGTAAGCCACTCGCTGAATGGAGACACATCATGCAGGGTTGTTGCAGGGCGTTCATTTACCAGATGGTATTTCTCGCAGCGGCCGCGATTGGCCTGTCTGCGCAAACCTTGACTACATTCGTAAATTTCGACGGAACCCACGGCGCTACTCCGCAATCCCCAGTCATTCAGGGGAGCGACGGCAACTTTTACGGGACAACCTATGGGGGCGGAGGGGGTAGCAGGGCCTACGGCACTGTCTATACAGTTACCCCAGGGGGGGCGCTGACAACGCTTCATAGCTTTGCTTCAACTGACGGTGCAAGTCCTATCGGAGGGCTGGTGGAGGGCAGCGACGGAAACTTCTACGGGACAACCTCCCAAGGCGGGACTCACCCCGGTGCCGGCACCGTCTTTGTTATCAGTGGAGGCGGCAGCTTTGCTGTGCTCCACAACTTCGACGGAACCGACGGCGCCGGCCCATATGCTGGTCTTGTGCAAGGCACCGACGGAAATTTCTACGGGACAACAATCAGTCAAGGTCCAAATGGCTATGGAACGGTGTTCAAGATCACGCCGGCCGGAGTATTGACGACCCTGTACGCCTTCAGCAGCGGCGACGGCGCCAGTCCTTTTGGCACCCTGGTACTGGGCACCGATGGGAATTTCTACGGGACAACTGTTGGTGGTGGACGTAACAGCAACTGTGACGGCCTTGACACGTGTGGCACGGTGTTCAAGATCACACCGGCCGGCGTTCTAACCACCCTGTACAATTTTTGCTCACAAACCCATTGCACGGATGGAATCGAGCCTTACGCGGGGCTGGTGCAAGGTGCCGACGGGAACTTTTACGGGACGACCTGGATGGGCGGGACAAACTGTGTCCCCGGCCTCAATGGTGGCTGTGGGACAGTGTTTAAAATTACCCCCGACGGGACTTTCACCAGTCTTTACAGCTTTTGCACGCAAGCCAACTGCACGGACGGCAAGAATCCCTATTACGGCTCACTGGTGCAAGCCAGCGACGGCAACCTTTATGGATCTACCTGGCTGGGCGGGACGGCAACAAGATGCCCCAATGGCTGTGGCACAATCTTTCGGATCACGACTGGAGGAAGCTTCACCACCGTGCACGCTTTTACCTTCACTGACGGCCAGTTGCCCTATTCCGGAATGATTCAAGCCACCGATGGAAATCTCTACGGGACGACATCTTCGGGTGGCGGTCACGACGACGGAACGATATACGCATTCACTCCCGGAATTCCGCCAACGCCAGTCCAGTTTGTGCCGCTGACGCCGTGCCGTGTGGTCGATACGCGCAATCCCGACGGGACCTTCGGAGGCCCACCAATTCAAGGTGGGACAGCCCGCAGCTTCCCGCTCCCACAGGGCGCTTGCGGTATTCCCGATACAGCGAAGGTGTACTCGCTGAATGTAACGGTGGTTCCGCATGGCAGGCTCGGATATCTGACGATCTGGCCCACGGGACAGGGTCAGCCCCAGGTATCGACTATGAACTCAGACGGACGCATCAAGGCGAACGCAGCGATTGTGCCGGCGGGAACCGGAGGTGCGGTTAGTGTCTATGTCTCCGACACTACCGACGTTGTGCTGGACATCAACGGCTACTTCATGTCGACAACTCCGGCAGCAACCTACGAATTCTATCCGCTGCAACCGTGCCGGCTGGTAGACACCCGTAATCCCAATGGCGATCTCGGCGGCCCATTTCTGCGGGGCGCGGTGGAGCGCGATTTTGCACTGCTCGAGAGCCCGTGTCTCAGTGGTCTCCCGCTGCAGGTGCAGGCGTATTCGCTCAATGTCACGGTTTTGCCGAACCCGTCGGGGCAACGCCTGGGATATCTGACCGTGTGGCCGGCCGGCGCCGATCAGCCTGCGGTCTCCACCCTGAACAATCCCACGGCAACCTATGTTGCGAATG
>Ga0070764_10000783_pt1 | contig 13071 bp, 10 predicted proteins | sample HubBroMetageWRM4_FD_67287 | JGI IMG/M metagenome (GOLD analysis project Ga0070764, IMG submission 67287) | Warmed soil microbial communities from the Hubbard Brook experimental Forest, New Hampshire - Hubbard Brook CCASE Soil Metagenome WRM 4 | ecosystem: Environmental > Terrestrial > Soil >... | reverse complement strand
TTATTTGATTCGGGCCGCTGGCCATCTACGGCATAGGCCTGGTTCTGGCGTGCGGGACCTCCGGCTTCGAGCAGGCCGGGCGTCAATGGCACTACGCCGGGTTGAAGGAGTCCGAGCTGAGAAAAGTTGCGACCATCCAGCGGGAGGTCGAGAATCTCGCGCTCCATGACAGTTTGCCCGAGACTGCTGACGGTGCTCTGCACCAGATCTGCGTCCGCCTTCACCTCAACTTGCTGCGTCTCCGCTCCCAGCTTGAGATGAATGCCAACCGTCGCGGTCTCGTTAATATCCAGCGTGATTCCTTCTTGCAGATACTTCTGATAGCCCTTGGCTTCGGTCCTGATCTGATAATGTCCGATCGGCAATTCAACAAAAACGTACGCTCCATCGCGATCGGTAATGACCGTGCGCGTCAAACCCGTTTCAGTTTGTTGGGCACGTACCGTGGCGGCCTGTACTACTGCGCCACTCGGATCCACCACAGTTCCGCGGATGCTACCTGTGATTTGTTGCGCAGCAAGCTGCAAACCCGCAGAAACCATAAGCAGCGCACACGCCAGGACCTTCCGACTGATCATCCGTCTCCTCTTTACCAATTTTGTAGAATCGTTTTCCGATACCGAAACACTCCCCGCGAATCAATCTGCACGGCAGCACGAAGAGATTTCACCTCGGGTTGAAGTCCCGTGATTATAGGGAGGCAAATTGCTAGGTCAATAATGTGAAAGAAGTATGCTGGTTTGCCAAAGCTGAATCGCCCGTCGAATCACAAATGTTGAAGATGTTAGAAATAGTGAAAGTGTTTTGGACTTGACTAGCAACCTTCCCCCGTCCTCGCGTTGTGGGTAATATCTGAATTGCGGGGTTATTGCCTGGTGGATGACTCAAAAGAATGTTTCGCACAAGTCCGGGAACTGACAGTTGCCTACTACCCTGAAAATGGCGCCCCAGTTCGCGCCCTTGATGGCGTAAATATAGAGCTTCGAGCCGGTGATATTGTCGGGATACTAGGAGAGTCCGGTTGCGGAAAGAGCACTCTAGCCAGCGCATTGCTGCGGTTGCTGCCTCCGCACGCGAGATGCGAGAGTGGGACGATTTTGTTTCGCGGGCGCGATTTACTGAATCTGTCAGAGAAACAATTGCGCGCACTCCGAGGTCTGGAAATATCTCTCATTTCACAGGATCCGGCTCTTTCTCTCAATCCCGTAATGACCGTCGGCTCGCAGATCGGTGAAGTTCTGCGTGCACATTTGCCAATCGATGCACAGCAACGTCGCGAACGAGTCACTGAATTGCTCCAAGAAGTCGGCTTCGATCGCTCAGACGAAATCTATTCCGCATATCCTCATCAACTAAGTGGTGGGCAGCGTCAGCGAATTGCGATTGCGCAAGCGATCGCCTGCCGCCCCGCGCTCTTAATCGCCGATGAACCCACCAGCAAACTCGACGCAACTCTGCAAGCGGAGATTGTCGCGCTCCTGTCGCAGATTCGTAAGCAACATGGGACGACAATTCTGGTAATCAGCCACGATCCAGCGCTCTTTGCAGGATTTGCCGATCGCATCGCAGTCATGTATGCCGGCCGAATTATAGAGGTTGGGAGCAGCGCTGAGATTTTCGTGCGTCCGCTCCATCCCTATACACAAGCTCTGGTGCGGATCGCAGCATCCTCCGTAGTTACAGGGTCAAGTACACGGTTCCAGTTTCCGGCGATCGAAGGCGAGTCTCCCGATCCGAGCCGCATCCCGATTGGCTGCCGATTTGAGCCTCGTTGTTCGGAACGAATGGACATTTGTTCACACAGTTATCCGCGCGAGTTTATGCCGGAACCTTCGCGACCTGTGAACTGTTTCAAATATGGAAAGTAACTTGCCCACTAACTCGTCGATAGACACGTGGACCGAGAGTTTGCTGTGCGTGAAAGGACTTCACAAACAATATGTGCGCGGTGGCCTATGGTGGAAACGCGTGCCCGTGGCCGCCGTAAGTGGCGTTGACTTCGAGATCCTGCGAGGACAGACATTTGCGCTGGTCGGGGAATCGGGATCGGGAAAGTCGACAGTGGCGCGATGCGTAGCCCGTCTGGAAAAACCGGACTCGGGCCGAATTCTGATCCAGGGAACTGACATCGCACAGTTTCACTGGCGCGACCTACTTCCCTTTCGTGCCAGTATTCAGATTGTTTTCCAAGATGCAGTTACTTCCATGAACCCGCGCTTTTCGGCACTAGAAGTCATTGAGGAACCTTTGCTGATTCAGCGTCAGCGCAGCCAAGGCGAATACACCCCCCAAAACCGTCGCGATCTAGTCCGCACATTGATGGAAGAAGTTGGGATTACCCCAGATTGGATGAACCGATCAATCCTTCACTTTAGCGGCGGCCAGCGCCAGCGTCTCGCGCTGGCCCGTGCACTCGCGTTGCGGCCGCAGCTTCTGGTGTTAGATGAAGCACTCTCCGGACTAGACTTGTCTACTCAGGCGCAGATCGCGAACTTACTGCTCGACCTGCAAGCAACGCACTCGCTGACTTATTTTCTGATCTCTCACGATCTGGCGCTCGTTGCCCGACTAGCAGATGTGATCGGAGTTATGTCGAGAGGGCAGACCGTGGAAGTCGGGCCGACTCAGCAAATCATTACTAACCCTAATCATGTTGCAACGAAGAAATTGCTGGCTTCTGCGAAGCCTACCGCGTCGAACCTCACGGCTCTCACTGGAGAGTCGACATGAGTTACATCGGCCGAAGGCTAGCGCGCGCGATTTTCTTACTGCTCGGAGTATCGGCATTCTGTTTTCTATTCACTGAAATAGCACCGGGAAGTTTTTTCGACGAGATGCGGTTGAATCCGCAGATTTCGCCAGAAACTATTTCAGCGCTCCGCTCCCACTACGGCTTGGATCAACCTTTCCTGGTGCGATATGGACGGTGGATGAAATCTGCCCTGCATGCAGACCTTGGATATTCCATTGCTTACAACACGCCAGTCGCACCATTACTGTGGAGCCGCGCAAAAAATACTTTGCTACTCACGACCACAGCGCTCGTTCTAACCTGGGTGATTTCCGTTCCGTTAGGCGTGTGGACGGCCAACTGGCGTGGGGGGTTACTGGATGAGGCGGTCAACCTCACATGTTCATTCCTCGTTTCTATTCCAGAACTCGTGATTGCGGTCGCGCTGCTCGCGATCGTAGTCCGCTGGCGAGTCCTGCGTGTCGGTGGAATGATGTCGTCCGACTTCGAAAGCTTTTCCGACTGGTCAAAATTGCAAGATTTCTTACTTCATCTGGCGCTGCCGGCCTTCATCCTCGTGCTCTGCGAATCCGCCATAATTGTCAGACACGTTCGCGCCAGCGTCGTCGAAGTGTTAAACGCTCCTTACGTGCAAGCCGCGCGGGGATTTGGAACCAACCAGACTAGACTTCTCTTCCGGCATGTGCTGCCGGTTGCGGCAAATCCGGCCATCTCTCTTCTGGGATTTTCTCTAGCCGGCTTGCTCAGTGGATCACTGATGGTGGAGGTGATTTGCGGATGGCCAGGTTTGGGCCAACTGATTCTGGAAGCAACGCTATCCCGTGACTTATATCTCGTCATCGGGGGAATTATGTTCTCGGCGCTATTCATGATTGGTGGAAACCTGGTGGCCGACGTAATGTTGCTCGCATTGGACCCGCGAATTCGCAGAGAAGGAGCGGATGCGACCTAAGACTGTCATCTTGATCACGTGTCTTGCTGGGCTGCATCTAATCCTGCTGTGCGCCGGTTTTTTTGCGCCTTATGATCCCACCACACAGGATCGCGAACTGCCCTATGCTCCACCCACGAGGATTCATTTCAAGGACGACTCCGGGTTTCATGTACGTCCGTTTGTATATGCATGGACGAGTGTGCTGGATGGCGACCAGGCGGGAAGCTATAAAGAAGACACAAGCCGCGAGCTTCCCCTGGATTTCTTCGTTAGAGGACCGAGTTATAAGTTGTTAGGAGCTTACATAACAACTGTGCATTTGTTCGGAGTGGACGCGCCCGGCAAAGTCCTGCTCTTTGGAACCGATGGTTATGGACGCGATGAATTCTCACGCGTCCTGTTTGGCGGTCAGATTTCGGTCGCAGCCGGAATCACGGCAACATTTATTGCGCTTCTAACCGGAAGCATTTTCGGAATCATTGCTGGATATTACGGGCGGTGGATTGACGAGTCGCTGATGGGCGTGACCGAGCTGTTTCTCTCGCTGCCGTGGCTCTATTTTCTACTCGGGGTACGGGCGTTCCTGCCTTTACATCTGAGTACACTCCGTACGTTCTTTCTTTTGACCAGCGTAATTGGGCTGATCGGCTGGGCACGGCCCGCCCGGTTAGTACGGGGATTGGTTCTCAGCTCGCGTAACCGCAATTATGTCTTGGCCGCACGCGGTTTTGGCGGATCTGATTTCTACATTTTGCGGCGACATCTTTTACCCGAAGTCTTGGGCTTGCTGCTGACCCAGGCAGCGTTGCTGGTTCCGCGTTATATTGCCGCTGAAGTAACACTCTCGTTCTTTGGCCTCGGAGTAAACGAGCCCGTGCCGAGCTGGGGCAACATGTTAAGCACGCTTCAGCAATACAGTGTTCTCGTGTCCTACGGATGGCTCCTCGCTCCGGCCTGCGCATTGGTTGTTACTTCCGTACTCTATAGCTCCCTCGCTGATATGTTTCATTCCCGGTTAAAATCTTATTCAACCTAGAAAATCGTGTTCTGTGGGGTAAGGGGTATTTATGAAGCTGATCGCTCGCCTAACCCTACACGTGTGTCTACTCACTGGTGCATGCTTTGCCGCAGCGCCAGTTCCCGATGCAGCCAAACCCGGCGAAGAACTTGCGCGCCTGGCGGAGGTCTCCGGCCACTACGGCGGCCACCTGACCATCGGAGAGCGGGCCGAACCAAAGACGCTCAATCCAGTTACAGCGACGGACGCGGTTTCGCGCGAGGTAATCGGGCGTCTTATGGGCGATCTGATCGAGATTAATCGATCCACGCAACAGACTGAGCCAGCGCTGGCGAAATCGTGGAAGATTTCTCCCGATGGCCGTACTTTCACTCTTCAACTCCGCAAGGGAATCCGATTTTCCGACGGGCATCCATTCGACGCGGACGATGTTGTTTTCTCGTTCAACGTTTACATGGATGAGGCGATCGATTCCCCTCAGCGCGACCTGCTAATAATCGACGGCAAACCCATCTTGGTTACCGAACTCGATCAATACACGGTGCGGTTCGCGTTGCCGCGTCCCTACGCCGCGGCTGAAAGATTGTTCGATGGATTGGCGATGATGCCGAAGCATCTGCTGGAGAAACCCTATCGCGAAGGCCACTTCATACAGGCATGGTCACTAAATGCACAGGCAGCGGAGGTCGCTGGATTGGGCCCATTTCGACTCAAACAGTACGTGCCGGGGCAGCGAATCGCCGTCGAACGCAATCCTTATTACTGGAAGGTTGACCGCGAAAACCAGCGCCTGCCCTACCTTGACGAGCTGGTATTTCTGTTTGTAGGCACGGAAGATGCACAGGTAATGCGCTTCGAGGCAGGCGAGACAGACATTGTCAGCCGGCTCAGCTCCGAAAATTACAACCTACTTTCGCGCGAGAAGTCACGCCTTGGTTCGCAGTTGGCAGACATGGGCCCAAGTCTGGAATACAACTTCTTATTGTTCAACCTGAATGACCTTAACGGGAAAAAACTCGACGAGGTTGCCGGCAAACAGGCCTGGTTTCGCGATTTGAAATTTCGACAGGCAATCTCCGCGGCAGTCGATCGAGATTCCATCGTTCGCCTCGTCTACGGAGCTCGCGGCACAGCTCTGTGGGGAAATGTCGGCCCAGGAAACAAACTCTGGATCAATCCAAATATCCCGCATCCACAACGGTCAGTCGAGACCGCGCGACAGCTCCTAAAGTCCGCGGGATACTCGTGGAACCAATCGGGCCAATTGCTGGACACAGCGGGGCGGCCAGTCGAATTCTCGATCATTACCAGTTCGTCGAACAGCCAGCGCATGAAGATGGCAACTCTGCTGCAAGACGACCTTTCGCACCTTGGAATGCAGGTCCATGTTGTTCCGCTCGAATTTCGCGCCATGATCGACCGCGTATTTCAGAGCTTTGACTACGACGCAGCGATCATGGGCCTTGGTGGTGGAGACGCAGATCCAAATCCGGAGATGAATGTCTGGGCCTTCGCCGGAACCTCGCACTTATGGCACTTAGGCGAAACCAAGCCAGCATCCGATTGGGAGCGCGAACTTGATCAGTTGATGCAACAACAGATGGTCACGCTCGACTACACCAAACGCAAGCAGTTATACGATCGTGCGCAGCAACTGATCGCTGACAATTTGCCCTTCGTTTTTCTGGGAACGCCCAACATCCTTGCCAGTGCGAGTGCTCGGGTCGGCAATTTCCACCCGGCGGTCATCGATCCCTATACGTTGTGGAACGCGGACGAACTCTATATTCGCGACCCAGCTCGGGAGAACGCGGGAGTTCGATGACCGGAGCGGCAACAGGACGGCAGAAGGAACAACCGGTTCACTCTTCGCCGAGCCAATCATCGGATGAACTATTAATCGGCCGCTGCTTGAAAGGCGATCAGGAAGCCTGGTCAGCCTTGATCGACAAGTACAAGAACCTCATCTACTCGATTCCCGTCAAACTTGGGATGCATCAGGATGCGAGCGATATATTTCAGTCCGTTTGTGTGGATTTGCTCTCTGAGCTGCCGCAGCTCCGCGAACACCGCGCCTTGCCGAAATGGTTGATGCAAACTTGCTATCACAAATGCCTTCACTATCAGCGCGCTGCGGACAAGTTGGTTGAACTTGCTCCCGAAGGTACAGACAGCGACGCCGCGCTTCCTGCCAGCGATGCTGACGAACTTCCCGAGCACATGTTAGTGCAACTCGAGCAAGAACAAATACTGCGCGACGCCATCACAGAATTGCCCGAAAAGTGTGAGCGGATGGTTCGGTTGCTTTTTTTCGAAATTCCTCCACGCCCCTACGAAGATATTGCGGAGGAACTGGGCATGGCGACCGGCTCGATCGGGGCGATCCGCGGCCGCTGCCTGGCCCATCTCAGGAAACATCTTGAGAAGAAGGGCTTCTAATTCCAAATGAGTGTCCAGGCGGTTCAGAAGACCGAATCCGACGCCATCATCGAGCGCTTGCTCGCGCTTGATGACACGCCAAGCCGCGCCCAATTGGTCGCGCAACATCCTGCAATTACGTGGGATGAGATCGTAAACACTCTCACCGAAAAAGTTTGGCAAGAAGTTCGCATCGACACGCATCGGGCCAAGCACCTGGCGCAGGCAGCCCTTGATGTCGCACAAGCGCTTAACAATCCGAGTCTCCTCGCACGAGGTCTGCGTGCAAAAGCAAATGCCATGTACGCGCTCGACGAGCACACGGAAGCCGTTCAGTTGCACGAGCAGGCCATTGCTCTGTTTGAGCAAACCGGCGAAGAAGCCGAACTCGCGCGGACTCTGAGTGGATCCATTCAGTCGTTGCTATTGCTGGGGCGGTACGATCAGGCACTCTCTGCCGGAGAGCGCGCAGGCGCCATCTTTCAGAAACAAGGAAATACTCGCCGGCTTGCTCGACTGGAAATCAATATCGGAAACATCTATCACCGGCAAGATCGCTTCACCGAAGCGCTCGCATTTTATGAGCGCGCGTATGAACAGATGCTAGTTCACGACGATGCCGAAGGGTTGGCGGCTGTCCTAAGTAATTTGTCGCTTTGTCACATCAGTTTGAACGATTTTCCCAAGTCATTAGAATTGCACAGGGTCGCCCGTCGCCATTGCGAACAGAAGGGCATGCCGATTCTGGTCGCCTACGCCGACTACAACATAGCCTACCTATACTTCTTGCGCGGGGAGTACGGACGTTCAATTCAAATGCTGCGGGATGCATCCGTCAGTGCGAAGAAAGCGAATGACCCCTATCAGCTTGCGCTCTGCAATCTTGATCTCTCCGAAATCTATCTTGAATTGAATCTGAGTGCCGAAGCTGGCGAACTGGGACGAGCCGCCAATGCAGCTTTTCACGATCTCGGTTTTGGCTATGAGGCCGCAAAGGCATTGGGCTTCGCGGCCATCGCGGCCAGTCGCCAGGGGCAGGCGTTTGAGGCTGTCAAACTGTTTGCGCAAGCAAAAGAAATGTTTGTTCGCGACCAGAATCAGGTCTGGCCTTCGCTCATTGATCTGTACGAAGCTCTGGTGCTTTTCACCGAGGGTCGTCTGTTTGAGGCGCGTCGCCTTTGCACATCAGCGCACGAGTTCTTCCGCACATCATCCATGCGCGGGAAGGCGGTGCTGGCCGACCTCTTACTCGCACGAATTGCCCTGCGTCTGAGCGACACCAAACTCGCAAAACAACACTGCAGAATGGCGCTGACAGATTTGTCGAACTTGGATTCGCCCACGCTCCTCTACCAGGCTGAGTTCCTCATGGGCGAAATCGAGCGTGTAACAGGAAATGAGGATGCTGCCTACCAGTCGTATTGCCGGGCGCGTATGGCAGTTGAGCGCTTACGCAGCAGTTTGCGCGGAGAAGAGCTGAAGATCGCCTTTTTCGAGAACAAACTTGAAGTTTACGAGAGCTTGGTCGACATTTGCCTGCGCCGCCAGAACAGCTTCGAGGAGGTGTTCGCTTACATCGAACAGGCCAAATCACGCACCCTGCTGGATCTTCTGAACCAACCAATACATGTGCCAACGCCAGCCGATCATGGGCAAAGCGAACTCGTACGTTCGATCCGCAATCTTCGCGAAGAGCTGAATTGGTATTACAACCTGATTGAGCGCGAACAGCTTCGGCCGGAAGAGCGTTCGCAAAAACGCGTCCAGCAACTCGAACAACAGGCTCGATCGCGCGAGACCGACTTTATGCGCGCCGTGAAAGAAGCCACGGTTGCGGAGGCCAATCAAGCGGGGGTGCAAATGCCTTCCAACATGTCATTGGAAGAAATTCGCTCCGTCCTTCCTGCCGATACTGCATTAGTCGAGTTCTTTTGCACGCACGACCGCGTAGTTGTATGCGTACTAACTCGCGACAAACTTCACATCTGTCCAGTCACGGTGCAGTCGCGAATTCAAAAGCTGCTGCAATTTCTGCAATTTCAAATATCGAAATTCCGGCTCGATCCCCAGTATGTGGCAACTTTCAGCCAGCCCCTTCTGGAATCGACCGAGGCGCACCTCAAGAGCCTCTATCAGGAGTTAATTGCGCCCATTCGCCATCTGCTCACCGCCCGGCACATTGTCTTTGTGCAGCATGGACTCCTGCACTACGTTCCGTTTCATGCTCTCCATGACGGCGAGTCCTATCTGATCGATCGCTTCTCCATTTCTTACGCGCCCAGCGCCAGCATTTACGCACATTGCCAGACGAAAACAGCCAATACGGCGGGCCATTCGCTGATCTTCGGTGTACCCGATGAACGGACACCCGCGATTCGCACGGAGGTCAATGCACTCGCGCAAATCTTACCGGACGCCAAGCTCTTCATGGGCGATGAGGCAACCGAGGACGTGCTGCGTACCTATGGACCTCGCAGTAAGTCGGTGCATATTGCAACTCACGGATACTTTCGTCAAGACAACCCGATGTTCTCGTCGATTCGCCTCGGGACATCCCATCTCAGCCTCTACGACATGGCCCATCTGCAACTGCCAGTCGAGTTAGTCGTGCTGAGTGGATGCGCCACCGGATTGAACGTAGTAACTCCCGGAGACGAATTGATGGGCTTGGTCCGCGGCTTGTTACAGGCTGGAGCGCAGTCGCTCATCTTGAGCCTGTGGGATGTTCACGACGACAGCACTAAGGAATTCATGGTCGAGTTCTATACCCAGCTGCAGGCAGGGCGTTCGCAAGCGGAAGCCATGCGATCTGCATCCATCAGCCTGCGCCGGCACCGCCCCCATCCCTATCATTGGGCTCCTTTCTTATTGATAGGAAAGGGGTAAGAAGTTACGAAGTTTTCTTTCTCGAAAACTGTATTTTTCCAGGCTCTGCCATCCCTTTTGTACTAGAGACAAAGCCCAGCCTTAATGGACCGAATCTCTAGACCCCAAAGACAAAAGGTACTCGAGGATAAGAATGCAGCATTTTTCAGAACAACCCTGGGCTGATTTTGTACGCGGAATCAGCGGACCCGAAGTCGGCAAAAACATCAAGGCACATCTAGGCTCGGGTTGTTTGAAGTGCAAGACCGCTCATGACGCCTGGAGCCGGGTCGAAAGGCTTGCAACCAAAGAAGGCGCTTATGCGCCGCCCGAGAATCTGGTGCGCCTGGTGAAGTCAGGCTTTGCCAGTAGATATTCACGACCGTTGCGGACGTGGACTTTGGCTAACCTCGTTTTCGACAGTTTTGCCCAGCCGTTAATGGCTGGTGTGCGCAGCGGCGCGCTGAATGTATGGCAGGTCATTTATGAAGCAGAAGGCCTGACGGTGGACTTGCGTTTCGGTCGGCGTGCACAGTCCAAGGCAGTTCACTTGGTAGGACAAGTTTTCGACAAGCAGGAAGTAAGAGCATTGCAAAACAATGCCACGGTCGAATTGTCGACAGAACAAGATCGAATGGTCGCGACCACCGATGTCAGCACCTTGGGAGAGTTCCACATCGAGTTTGAAGCGACAGAACATTTGTGGCTATCAGTAAAGGCGGTGGGCCGCAACCCCGTGCGGATTCCGCTGACAAATCCAAGCTAAAGGTAACCAATATGTCTTACCAAAGGAACCAAAACGGGTTACTCCAGAGAGAGTACGGGTGTAAGTGGAAAGCACCAAAGTTCTACATTAGACTCGCACTCAAGTACAGGATCGAAAAGGGGACAACGATGGTAGAAACAAAATCACATATGAGTCTTCGGCGCGCGGGCATAATACCTTGCCTGCTGTTATTGCTGGCTGCTTTGTGCGCGCCAGCTGCGCAAGCGCAAACTCGTCTAATTGTGCGCGACTCGCTTGGTCTCCCCGGTATCAACCTCACATGCTTGTTGATGGGTTGCAAAGTCGTAACTGGTCTTGGCGATCCTAACGGGCAGTTATTCCTCGTGACTTTGCCGGCCATTCTCAATCCGGTTACGAAGCTGCTTCAGCTCAATCTTGAGACCGGCATCCTCGATGTTGAAGTCGATCAGGTTGTGAATGCAGTGCCCGCATATGCCAATTCCGACCCTTCGTATTTAACGGATGAGACGCCAACACCTTACTACGGCGCGACGGTTTGGCATGGTTACCTGGCGCAACCCGGAAATCAGCTCGTGCGCACAGCCACAACTCAAGGCGCTTTTAACGCGGCGGGGGCGGGCACTATAGTCGCGGACATCGATACTGGCGTCGACCCCACCAATCCGATTCTAAAAGGTGTTCTGGTTAACGGCTACGATTTCACCCGCAATATCAGCGGCGGCTCGGAAATGAACGATGTTCAGGGGACCCCCGCTCCTAACTCGAGTCAGGCGCAGCCCGCAATGCTGGACCAACGGACGGTCGCGGTGCTCGATCAGCGGACGGTCGCAGTCCTGGACGGCACCGCGTACTCCGACTTCGGACATGGAACGATGACCGCCGGCCTCATTCACCTGGTCGCGCCCGAAGCACAGATCATGCCGCTCAAAGCTTTTTCCGCGAACGGCAACGCGTATGACTCAGACATTCTGCGAGCCATCTACTATGCCGTGAGCCATGGCGCCAATGTGATGAACATGAGCTTTAATTATTCGACTTACTCAGCAGAACTCGCAACAGCGATCAAATATTCCAACAGCCGTGGAGTAATTTCCGTCGCGTCCGCTGGAAACAGCGGCGAGTATACAACGGTTTATCCAGGCGGACTTCCTGGAGTGATTGACGTCGCCTCAACTTCGAATACCGACGTCCAGTCGACGTTTACGAACTATGGTGCGCCACCGGTGTGGTTGGCTGCTCCGGGAGAGGGCATTGTCACCACTTATCCATGGGGCACCTACGCCGCTGGATGGGGCACATCATTCAGCACACCCTTGGTAGCCGGTACCGCCGCTCTGATGATGGGGGCTAACAGCAACTGCCCAAGCTGGACCGTTCCCCTTGGCTTGGCGAATGCTGACTACATCGGCAATCTGAACCTCGGGTTCGGACGGCTGGATACGTATAAGGCACTACAGGCGTGCAATCTCTTGTAAATGGATAAGTTGAAAGCGAGCCAGCACGACATGTCTGCAACCTCGAATCCTGTAGTGGATGTGTCTGGGCTTATGCTGCGCATCAAGGAACTGGAAGAGCAGCATCTCGCTTTCCGCAACTCTCTCGTGTGTGCCTTCAACCAGATGCTCGACTTGAAGGACATCAACACTGGGGTACACAGCACTCGATTGGCGGAATGGGCGCTTCGAGTAGCTCGTAAGATGGAGATTCCGGAAGAGCGCCTTTATCAGGTCGAGGTAGCCGCGCTGCTGCATGACGTTGGTAAGATTGGAGTGCCCGACGCCGTTCTGAAAAAGGCCGGTCCACTCACGCCGGAGGAACGCGCTCTCATCAACCGCCATCCGGAATACAGCTGGTCCTTATTGCGTCTGTTCCCTGGACTCGAAGAAGCAAGCCTCTACGCCTTGCACCATCACGAGAGCATGGATGGCAGCGGCTATCCCGCAGGACTCAAGGAAGCCGATATTCCATTGGTGTCGCGTATCATTTGCGTCATCGACGCTTTTGATGCCATGGTCTCGAACCGTTGCTACAGGCAGGGGCTTCCACACTCGGAAGCGATTGGCCGTCTTATCCGCAGCAGTGGAACCCAGTTTGACTCTGACGTCGTGCAGGCATTTATTCCCATCGCCGAACAGGAAGCCGCCGATGTCTTTGCCGCCGCAGGAACAAGCATGTCGGCAGTGCTCTAGGGAGCAGATATATTGGTTTGCGCGCCGTGCGGATGGCGACAGATCGATGCCGCAAGCACTCAGGCAGTAATTCTTGCATCGAAGGTTTTCATGAAATCCAGAATCATGTGAACAACGGCTTCATCTCCGATCGTAGTGTTGATCATG
>Ga0070764_10000781_pt1 | contig 13082 bp, 9 predicted proteins | sample HubBroMetageWRM4_FD_67287 | JGI IMG/M metagenome (GOLD analysis project Ga0070764, IMG submission 67287) | Warmed soil microbial communities from the Hubbard Brook experimental Forest, New Hampshire - Hubbard Brook CCASE Soil Metagenome WRM 4 | ecosystem: Environmental > Terrestrial > Soil >... | reverse complement strand
GTCCGGTCCCGGGTCCGCCGCCTGCCCGCTGAGGGCACTCCGCCGGCCCCGGTCTTCACCGCGGCCGACCGTGCGGCGGCGGTGGACGACTTCATGAAGAGCCCGCTGGCCGCCGAGGCGGTCGCCGCCGACGAGGAGGCAACGCGGTTCTGGGCCGAGGTGCTTACCGGCTACAGCAGCCGTAATCCCGCAGAGCGGCCCGCTCAGGTCGGTCCGCACAAGCTCACCGAGATACTTCTCCGCCACGTGCCGAACACCTTCGTCCTCTCCCCCGCGCAGCGCCAGCACATCGAGCCCGCCGTGACCGCCTGGGCCCGGTGGTCCGCCGCGTACCGGGAGCTGGACGAGGCCGCGACCGCGCGGCTGACGGAGGGGCTGCCCGAGGCCTTCGACCGGTTTGAGGAGGCCTACGAGGACCGGATCGCCGTTGCGTCCCGCGCTTACCTGACCGACCTGGCCAGCAGCGACTCCGACCTGGCCTGGCTAAGTGACCATCTGGCGCGCCGAATGTTCGCCCTGCCGAGCCCGGTAAGGCCGGACGGACGGACCCTAAGCGACGTCAGCGACCCGGGCGAGCGTCGCGCGCTTGTGCAGGCCGAGTTCGGCGACTGCACCCCGCCAGGCGGCATGACCAGCGAGCAGTTCGTGGCCGCCGCGGACCGGGTCATCTCCGAGCTATGGTGCGGCGATCCGGCGGAGACCTTCGACGAGGCCGGACGCCTGATCGACGGCGGCGCCGACCGGCACGAGGCCATCCACACGCTGGCCGCCCGATGAGCTACGCGGGCGTGAACGGCATATCCCTGTACTACGAGGAGCACGGTTCTGCCGGCCCGGGCGAGCCGCTCATCCTGCTGCACGGCGGTCTCGGCTCGGGCGAGATGTACGCGCCGATCCTTCCCTCGCTGACCGAGGGCCGCCCGGTGATCACGGTCGACCTGCAGGCGCACGGCCACACCGCGGACGTGGACCGGCCGCTGCGTTTCGAGACCCTGGCCGATGACATCGCCGGGCTCATCGACCACGTCGGCCTGGCACAGGCCGACGTGATGGGCTACTCGTTCGGCGCCGGTGCCGCGTTGCGGACCGCGATACAGCACCCGGCCCTGGTTCGCCGCCTGGTGGTGGTCTCTGAGCCCTGCAAGCGGGATGGATGGTTCGCGGAGAGCCTGGCCGGGATGGACCGGATGGGCCCGCAGCTCGCCGAGATGCTCATGCAGTCCCCCATGTACGAGATCTACGCGCGGGTCGCGCCGCGTGTGCAGGACTGGCCGGTGCTGCTGGCGAAGACCGGCGAGCTGCTGCGGCAGGACTTCGACTGGTCGGCGGACGTCGCGAAGATCACCGCCCAGGTCATGCTCGTGTTCGGCGACGCGGATGCCGTGCGGCCTGCGCACATGGTCGAGTTCTACGGGCTGCTCGGCGGCGGGCTGCGCGACGCCAACTGGGACGGCTCGGCCCGCTCGGCGGCGAGGCTGGCGATCCTCCCCGGGCATTCGCACTACGACATCTTCTACTCGGCCGACCTGACCGCCGCGGTCATCCCGTTCCTCGACGAGCCCTCGCTGGAGCCGCCTGCGCCATACGAGCAGTGAGCGGGCCGGGATCCGGGGGGACCGTAGGGGCTTGACGCTCCCGCCCTGAAACCGTTCAACTCTATAGATGGACATGCGGCAGACACCTGGGCTTCACCTATAGACCAGGAACGGGGGACGTGCGCGTGACCTGTTTCGTGCGTTCGGCTGACGGCCTACGGCGACTGGCGGTCAAGGTATCCGGGCATCCCGCCGGACGGCCCGTGTTCCTGCTGCACGGCACGCCGGGAAGCCGACTTGGGCCGTTCCCCCGCGGCAGGGTGCTGTACGAGCTAGGCGTACGGCTCATAACCTTCGACCGGCCAGGCTACGGCCGTTCAGACCCGCTCGCGGACCGGCGGGTCGCCGACGTAGCGGCGGACGTCGCGGCAATCGCCGACAAACTCGGGATTCCCACGTTCGCAGTGCTGGGTCGTTCCGGCGGCGGTCCGCACGCTCTGGCCTGTGCGGCCCTACTCCCCGGACGCGTCACTCGTACCGCGGTGCTGGTGGGCCTGGCCCCGTTGACGGCCCAGGGGCTTGACTGGTTTGCAGGAATGGCCGATTCAAACGTCAGCGAGTACACGGCGGCGACCGCGGGGCGCGAGTCGCTTGTGGCCAGCATCGGCCTGGCCGCCAGGGAGGTCAAGGCGGATCCGGCGCGCCTGATCGCGGCGCTCTTCGAAGAGATGCCCGAATCCGACCAAGGAGTGGTCGCCGATGCCGGAATCCGGGCCATGCTCGTCCGGAATTATGCGGAGGCGGTCCGGATCACCGCCGACGGCTGGTATGACGATATCCTTGCATTCGTCTCTGTGTGGGGGTTCGAACCCTGCGATATAGATGTCCCCGTGTTGCTATGGCACGGCGAGAACGATCGCTTCTCCCCAGTGTCACATTCCCTCTGGCTCGGCCAGGAGATCCCTGGCGCCGTCGTTGTAGTGAAGCCAGGTTCCGCGCATTTCGATGCGCTCACGGTCATGCCTGAAGTATTGTCCTGGCTTATCAGGGAGACGGCAGAGCAGCGGGCCGGATAAATGTCAGAGATGTCAGGTCGGCTGCGGCTCGAGGTCGCGGTTCTGCCTGCGCCACTGGCGAAGCGCGTCAACATTGGGATGGTTTTCGCCGAGGACCATACCTAGGTCGGCCAACGTCCGCTGCTGAAACCGCATCGCCTCTTCCACTCGTCCGCTCGAACGCAAAGTGACAGCAAGGTTCGCCTCGCACACCAGCGTGTCCGGGTGCCGGGACCCGAGCACCTTAGCCAGCTGGGCCTGCGCTTCTATCTCCAGTGCTTCGGCCTCCGCGAATCGGCCTAGGTCGGCTAGACAGTTAGCCAGGTTGACTGCACACGACAGGGTGAACGGATGGTCGTCGCCAAGCTTCCCGCGAAATGCTTCGCATGTCTTTCTGGCCCGCATTTCGGCTTCCTGCAGCTCGCCTGATCCGCGCAAGTACGTGGACAGGTTATTGGCCACCACCAGAGTATACGGATGGTTTGCGCCGAAGAGCCGCCCGTATACATTCATGACATTCATGGCCCAGTCACGGGCCGCGGTCTTATCGTCCAGCGCCGACAGGTCACAGGCGAGATTCAGGGTGCAAGCCAGGGCATCCGGCGAGTCTTCTGCATAATGCTGCAGGTACCGTTCGCGGGTAGCCTGGGTAATCTCATATGCCTCGTCAAGCTCCCCCGTCTTGCGCAGGGACACGGCCAAGCTCTTCGCCGTGCGCAATGTATCGGGGAAATCTTCGCCGAGCACGGCGACATACCGTGCGTACGTGCTGCGTAGCAACTCGACCGATTCGGCGTACTCACCTGCCTCGCGCATGTCTCTAGCCAGGTTGGCGGCAGAATAGAGCGTGTACGGATGATCAGGCCGAAGCACCGTCTGGCGCCGATTCAGCGTGTCTTGATCGAACTCGCGAGCCGCGAAGCAGTCTCCGACCAGACGCAGGTCAACGGCCAGGTTATTGGCGGCGGAGAGCGTACTTGGATGGTCTTCCCCGAACAGCTCCTTAAAGCGCTCGTAGGTGTCCTGATCCATGGTGAGCGCCTGACGGAACTCGCCTAGGCCACGCAGGTCCCCGGCCAGCCCGTTGGCCGTTTGCAGGGTGTGCGGGTGACGGGGAGGCAGCACTTCCTGTTGCTTGGCGTAAACTTCAGTGTCCATAATGCACGCTTCGCTGTAGCGACCCTGCGAGCGGAGAACGTTGGCTAGCTGGAAGCGCAGGTGCAGTGTCTGCCGGTCGTCACTACCGAGCAGCACAAGCCATGTTTCCTCGAGCCGGTGGCCAAACGTGAGAGCAGAATCAAACTCGCCGCGCTTCCACAGGTACCGCACCCTGTCGATGAGGAGCTGGCGGGTCTCCTCCTCGTCACATTGCTCTGCTCGCGAAGGGCCGAGGTGCGGCCATATAAGGTCATACCGTGGCCAGTTCTCTGGGTCGTCAGTATCTCCCTGCCTGGGCCTTGCGCCGACCAGGATGCGATGTACTTCGTGGAAGGCAGCTTCCTGCTCTTCCTTCGTCCTTAGCTGAGCTCGGATAACCAACTGAATCAGCCGGTGTACCTGGATAGAGTTATTTCCCTGGTCCACTTTCGCCAGCGCGAAGCGCGTTATCTCCCTGATCAGCTGGCCGAGCACGATTTTCTCTCTCAGTCGGTCATCGAGGGGGACTAGTGCGCGTATCATCTCATCGCTGTAGAGCAGCGAAAGGGAGATAGGCTCAGGGGCGAAGAACGCGCAGAGTTCAAGCAGCCGCGCGGCGGCGGGCGACTGCGCGTGGAGCCTGTCGAACGACAGCCGCCAGGTCAGCGCGACCGGCCTTGGGTAGTTGTCTGGCTGATTCAGTTCGAGGACGCTGGTTGGCTGTTCGCTCAGTTGTTCCACATAGGTGGCGGCCGACGTTCCTGTTTCCTCAAGCCAGGCTCCTGCCTGCTCGATCGCTAGTGGAAGGTCTCCCAGAGCCTCGGCCACCATCTCTGCGTCTTCGTCGGTGAGTTGTGGCACCCGGCGCTGTAGGTGCTCCACGCTTTCCCGGCGGGCAAATACGTCAATCTCCAACGGGTCGGCGACTCGGGACCACGCCGGGTTTCTCGACGTCACCAGGACATGGCCGGGGCCGCCCGGCAGGAACGGTTCGAGTTCCTGTGGGTCGTCCGCGTTGTCGAAGATAAGCAGCCAGTGGGCATAGGGTACGCCCCGGCGCAAAGCCTCCCGTGCCGCCTGCGCGGCCTCGGTAACACTGTCACCGATGCGGATCCCCAACCGTGATGCCAACGGCGCCAGGGCCTGATTGATCAGTTCGGGCTGCTCGGCGGAGATCCACCAGACGACGTCGTAGTTCGCCATGTAGCGGTGCGCGTACTCAAGTGCGACCTGTGTCTTCCCCACCCCGCCAAGTCCGTAGAGGGCCTGCGGCAGGACCACGGCCTTGCTGCTGCCTGCCAACTGATCGCGCAGTGTTTCAAGTACGGCGTTACGTCCGGTGAATGCGGCGTTGCGGGTAGGGACATTCCATACCGGCGGTATCGTCCTTGGCCAGCGCGGCGTGGACGGTCCTGGATCGGCCGGGTGCTCTGGCAGCCGCGGCAAGCGGCCAAGGAGCTCGCGGAGGAGCGCCTCGACCGCCTGAGCCTCGTCCAGCCGGACCAGGTCAACGGGTGTCCGGTCGCTGAAAGGCGGGGTTGGCCGCACCTCACCCACGCGGACCGGAATGAGCTGCCTGCGCGTCCCGGTCGGATCTGTGGCTACCGTTGCCTCCCACACTCCTCTGGCCTGCGGAGACCGCAGGTACGCGGCGGACAGCACGACGATTGTCCTGCTGGCCGAGGCGGCACCGCGCTGTGCCTCGTCACGGATGACGCTGCCAGCGGCAGCCCCCGTACCGTGCGGCAGGACACGGAAGCCGGCCTGGTTGAGCACGGAGGTGATCCAGGCGGCCCACATCCGATCCTCGGGCACGTAGCTGAGGTGAATGTCAGCGGCCGGAGTCAAGCGGCGCCGGGTGAAGGCGTCACGGTATCGGAGCCTGAGGTCTTCGCTCAGGGGCGGAAGGGAGCGCACGTGACCATTCGTTATTGCACTGGTTAGCCGCTCGAAGGCGGCCAACATGGACCGCGGCGACCCCGGCTCGTCGCCGAAGGTGGCGAGGATTTCTTCGAACGCGTAGAACGGCTTGTACGGGATCTCGACGGAGTTCCAGTACCGACTAGCTTCCTCTTCGCTGAAGCCTTTCGGGAAGCGGTCGAACGTTGCCCGGGCCATCGCGCGGCCAGCGTCCAGCTTTTCTTTCTCGCCATCGTCGATGCGCATCGGGACGGGAAGGATCCTGATATTGCGATCGTGATATCGCTGGTCGATGCGACGAGCGACCGCGGCCGCTCCTTCGATACTCTGGTCACTCAGGGTGAAGCAATCCACGAGGATGTCGGGGAAATGGACCGTGCAGATATCCGCTATGTCGCTCAGTCCGGTACGGCTGTCGATGAGAGCATAGTCGTAATTCTCTTTCATGTCCGCGCGCAGAGCATCGAAGAACTGGCCGCCGCCGAGCCGATCGTAGAAGTTATCCCAGTCAAACGACGTTCCCGCGGAAGAATAGTCGCGGTTCTGACGGCCAGCCGACACGAAGTCGAGAGTTCCGCCCTCTGGGAAGTCTGACCAGGTCACAGACACGGCATGCCGCAATATCTGTGCGTACTCACGGTGCCAGTCGGGCGACCGATCTTCGGCCCGGGTGGCCGCCCACGCGTAATCGGTGATTAGATCGATAATGCCAGCGGTCGCCGCGACCTTGGCGGGATCGAGAAACGGATGGAAGAACTTGTGCAGCCCCGGTGAGTCGAGATCCCAGTCCACGACGAGAACCTTCAGGCCGTTGCTGGCGAGAATCCATGCGGTATTAGCCAGGGCCATTGTTCGCCCGGTACCGCCCTTGTAGGAATAAAAGGTTACTATCTGGCCGTCACTGGTTGAGTTCATCGAAATACTCCGGGTTGGGCGGATCTGTCGCGGGAGCGGTCAGCCGGGGCCGCTCCATCGTTGGGCCTGCAGGTGGATAGGCTTGAGCGAGCCTAAGGAAATGACCAACCGCCACGCGTACTACCATTGGCAGTATCATGCTGAATTCCTCAAGACTGGGAACGCCATTGACGGCGATTCGGCAGTCAATACGGCCGGCCGCTAGCTTCTTCTTTAGAGTGCCCTCAAGGCTCTGCCTAAGCGTCGACTCTGCCTCAAGGATGTCGGCATCCCCGCGGTTCCATGGGACCATGAGCTGGACACATGGATTACCGCGAGCGTCGATCTGTCGCAGTCTCTCTCGGCACTCAGCCTGCATAATTGCCCAGGGATCGACGAGTAGCACTCCTGGACCGTAGGTCTGTTCGCTACCGAGAAGGGCGTCGAGGTGCTCGTCTAGGTCCCCTACTTCTGCGAGGTAGCCAAGATTCCGTACCAGATCGGCGGCATGATCCGCTAGCGGGCGTACGGATTCGGGACGGTAAGGATTCCAGTTACGAGCGGTTCGGCCGTAGTGATAGCCGTCCCGGCCGTCGGGAAGACTCGAAGTATCCGGGGCAACAACCGTGATGCGCATCCGACGCTGCCCGGGTCTGGTATGGTCAGCAGACCCGAATGCGCTCTCAAGCGAGCTGTAGTCTGCGGGTTCCTCGGTTTTGACGGGACTGTTCTGAGCAACCTCTACGATTCGCCGGGCTAGTTCGTACACGGCCTCTTCGTACTCGCTCCGGTACCGGGAGATCTTAATGATGCCATAGAAACCGTGTGTGCTGTAACGATATCCGAGTTGACTATGATCAAACTGAATGGACTTGGCTGCCTCAGGAAGTAGAGTCGGCGCCACGGGCACCCAAAGGGCGGGGATAATGGCCTCGGCGGGCCCGGCGCCTCGGGCGGCATGATTTAGCGCGCGGCGCGAGAACGCAAACCATTCCTTGCCGCAATGCTCGCTGTCGAAGTAGCGCCTCGAATAGAGTGGGACGAAGACCCGGCAGGTCGCCAGCGCCTGGGCCAGCCGAGCAGGCCAGTAACTCCCTGTCCGCAGTTCTCTGTCCATGAAGCCGGGCCTGGCTCCCGGCGGCAGGTCGGTGAGCTGCATAATATCCGAGCAGAGATCTTGAAAGAGGTTAGCAACCCATATATCCGGATCGCCCGGATAGCCCTCTTGTCGCGGAGTGTGTGCGTAGCTGAGGAAGAAATAGGGAGCGAGATTTTCTGCTCCAGCGTTATAACCCTCAGTCACCCCGGCCCTCCCACTCCGTTGCCGGGCATCCGGTCAAACGGTTGGGACCTACTATAGGTGACAAAGTTGCATTTGAGAACATGGCCGGAAGCGGCGCATTTGAGCCGACTGGGTAACTACCGTGACTTTAAGCGCTAGAAGCACTTCTGTTCTCTCGCAGCCAATCCGTCGCAAAATCCACTGCATTACACAGCGGCATCAGACGGCAATCTGCGTTACCTACACGACCACGGACGACGAACTCCGACTGATCCAGAATAGCGCCTAGCGCCTTGAACTCGCTATCGTCCAGCACGACGTCTTCATACTTCCACCAACGGCGGCGGGAGCCACTGTTAATGACGCAGCGGTACGTCCGGGTGGGAGGATCTGGGGTGTACAAGTACTCAGCTAGATGAAGGGCCGTGCAGGCGCTGAAGCTTACGCCCAGCAGCAGGACCGACGCTCCTAGGCAGTACATCTTGCCCAGCGGGGAGTCCACACCCAGGTGGCATGTGAGGTCGTGATCCTGCATGAGTTCGGCCGCCATCGGGCCGACCGCGGCGAACGACGTCTGCGGGTGAGCGCTCCGTTTCGCATCCGGGTGAGTCCTGACCGCTTCGGCGATCCGGCCCATGCCCGTAGACGGAGTGCGGTCCGGTTCAAACGGGCGCATCTTGGTCCGGTATTTCCAGATTTCCCGAGGGGTCATCCCGGAAATCCTGGCGAGATACATCCGGGAGGAATCAGAGTTGTCTGCAGTCCCCGTGGGCACGACCAGCGTCCCGTCAGAGCCCAAGACATCACGCAGCGCCCTGACCACGGATTCTGCGCCGCCTTCAACCCAGCCGATACTGCTCATAGAGGCACTGACCAGCAGAGTCTGCCCGGCCGTCACACCGAGCTTGCACAGATGGCGGGCGATGCGCTGACTGGACAGGCCGGAGCGCCGCGGCCAGATGGGGTCATTTGCCCCGGCTTGGGCCGTCGGTCTGGCCGCAGTGTCTTCACGTGGCCTCGCACATACCGTGGCACCATTGACGGTCACCTGGGGAGCCCCCCCTGCCAGTTCCTCCGGTGGTCTTCGGCCCACTGCCGCGCCACGTCGCCGGCGCTATCCGGAACATACTCGTCGAGCCATGGCAGTACGGTCGCGCGCATTCCATCGACGAAGCGCGCGCCCAGTGGAGTCAGCGAGCCCGAGGTGGCTAGCGTCTCGGTGGCCTCGGCGGTCTGCATACGCCAAAGCGCGAACTTCGCCGTCGCGGCTTCAGCCTCCGGACCGGACAGGTAATGCCGCCGGGCGCGCCAGAAATCGGTGACAGCGATATGGGCATATGTGCCTTGCAGCAATGCCTCGAGTGGCCGCGGGTCATACCGCCAGGGAGCGTAGAAAAGACGCCGGTCGGAATGATCGCATAGATCGAATAGATCCAGGACCGCTCCCAGCTTGACGTGCTGAAATTCGTGCATAATCAGCAAGGCGAGAGCGCCTTCCTCGGCCGGCAAGGCAGCGGCAATGGCACCGAAAGCCTGCCTTGCAGCCGCGCTGATCTCCCGGTTCGGCCGGTCGTTGGCCAGGGGCATGATCGTGGATAGCCCGGCGGCCAGGCCAGGGGCATAAGCACTGTGCTCCCGCTCGACCAGTGTCCAGGCCTCCCGGTACAGGCGCTGCCAGGACCTGACCTGCTCAGCAGGGAGCCGTGGGGCGGCCGGCCACTGATGGCAATCTCGGTACGGGTCGGTGTCTTCGAGTGCCACCACCGCCTTACCGGCCGAAAGCCTCCGTGTTGGCTGCCAGTTCTCCGGCTGCTGAGTATCGCTGACAGCTGCAAGTGGTACCGACCATTGGCCGAATTCGCTCTTCACCTCAAATCCATCGCAGCCGACTGTGAGCGTGGCGGTCGTTGCGCTCCCGACGTGCAGGCGCCCTAGCGTCGGCAGGTGCACGGCGCCTTCTCTGATGGGCATCTGCAATTGCACTTGCCGCCCCGACCGAATAGCGGCGGCGGCCGCTATAGCGGCTAGGTGCGCGGCATGGACGGCCAGGGACGCGACGTCTACGGTCGACCCGCCCATCTCCTCCAGGCAGCGAGCCAGCCAGGCACGGACGTAGGGATGGGCGAGCACATCATCGAGGGCCTGTCTATTGTCCTCGTCAAGACAGGTAACAAGCTCCCAGCCCGAGTTGAACATGGCGCCATCGGATGCCGGCAGTGTGTGTGCACGGACTTGCTCGCGCACAAGGCCCAGCATGGCGCGGCACAGGCTGCGCTGCGACTTGACGAGATACTCAATGGCCAGATCATCACCGTATCCGCCGGCGAGAGTGGCCAGATATCTCGTCGGGATGGCGTGAGCTGACGGCCTTCCGGCAGGACGTGCGTCGACATGCGTGCGCCATCCTCGGACATGGGTAATGAGCTTCATGAGATCCGCGCAGTACACCGATGGGTTGTTAAAGGCACTTCCAGCGCGATATCTGTGGGTATATAGGCCGCCACCGCAGCTCGTAACGACCGGGCAGGTGCGGCATGTGTCGCACAGGCCCGCCAATCCCTGTTGCCTGGCGATAATGGCGGGGTGCCCAGCCGCGTCGTTCAGGGTGTCACCAAAGACGTCGAACCCGGTATCCGGAGCCCCCTCATAGGCCACCTTAAGCGAATCGACCTGCTCAATCGAGCCGTCGGTCTCGATCACGGCGACATCACTCGGGCTCAGCCCCAGCGCCTCAGTAAGGCTGGCCGCGCCACGCGTGGTCCGGATAATCGACTCGAATATGCGCACAGGGACGTGGTGAGTATCCTCGATCCACCGATCGAAGATCGCGATCAGCCAGTCTGCATACGGGGTAGCCGATCCGGCTGTACCGGGCGGCGGGTTGTCCCATGTGGCGTGCGGAAGGAGGAAATCGATTGACGGAGGCTCAAGCGCCGCCAGGGCGCCATAGGTTGCACCTGGGTCGTTGCGGACATCGATCGTGCACAGCAGGCCCGAATACAGCGACCGGTACCTGTCGTCGCGCAGCCTGCCGATCGCCCGGACGACCTGGTCGTAGCTGCTACGGCCGTCGGCGTACCGGCGGTGCCTGTCGTTAGCGGCCTGGTCGCCGTCTATGGAGATCCCGACCTTGACATGTTGCTCGACGAACAACCGGCAGAGGTCATCGTCAAGCAGGACACCGTTGGTATGGACCCGCAGATCAAGCGGGCAGACCTTCTCCACCTCTCGGCGCAGGATCTCGCAGATGCGCCTCAGCCGTGCTGCCCCCGCGAGCAGCGGTTCGCCTCCGTGCAAAATGACGCGAACCGCTGGCAGCGCGTGATGTTGAGCATGTTCGGCTATCCGTTCCGCAGCCCGGGCGACTGTGTCCTCGGAGATGACCTTCGGGCGGCGGCGCCAGCTCTGGTCAGCCTGCTCATAGACGTAACAATGGTCGCACGCAAGGTCGCACCTGCTGCATACCTTGAGCACGAACTGCCGGAAGGGCAGCACTCTTCCGGACATCTGACCGATATTCGCTAAATCGACGAGTTGAATGCCGAGACAGCGGGTCGCTCTGGATCGGCGCTCAGCGGCATAGCTCGCCTGATTATGTCGCCTATATCAGATGAAACGGTATCTGCGACTTCCGCCAGGGGGGTGTCGCTGAGGTCGAGCAGATCCGACATAACGGTCTCCTGCACAGAAAGGCTCATATGCGCTCCAATTACCTACTATTTAATTTCTGACAGTTACGCCACTGTGACACGGAGTAGCATTATACCTACTGTACGTAACTGCACCGCCCCACGCTGTAGATTACCGCCGTCCGCTCCTCGTGGGAGACTAATCTGAGCAGTGTCTGCTGCGTTAGAATGTTTGTCATACTTTTGTGTAGATCTGTAGACAGTAACGTTACATCCTCGTTCGGCCGTGATGCGGTCGTGGACCGATCAGGCCTTCATCCGGCTACAATCGCGACCGTAGTCTCCACACGAGGCATGTTGTTAACCAGGAGACCCGCCGATCACCAGCATCTCTTAATTAACAGAGCAAACACGCGACTACGTAACATCTCAAGACGTCACCCCAGCCACAGACATATGCCCACAGAGCCTCGGTGCGGGGGTGTCGCCTGAAACATCGCCGATCGCGCCCGGTTACTGTCCCACAACTACTCTGCAGGTCTAGAGGCCTGGGACTCCGCAACGGGTCGCTCCTGGGCCTTAGGGCCTTGGATGCGGTCCCCTGCGCTTGCTGGTCACCCGGCAGGAGTTCTTCCAGGTGAGGGGCCTCGTGGTGGCGCTGGAGAAGACCAAAATACCTAGCCGATTCATCGCCAGGCACTGGGCTTGATGAAGGTCGGGCCACTGCCCGCAGTGCTGGTAGGTGACCGGCCACCTCACCCTTCACCTCCCGCGTGCTGGCACCGTGAGCAAAATAGGCGAACCTGTTCGCCGCCGCCTGCAGAGCACCCGCCGCAGCGGCCGTAGATCGGTGGTCATCGACGCAGGAAGTTCAGGATCGTCATTGAGGCCATGATCACGCCGAGGGAAACAGTGGTCGCAATGGTCAAGGCTATCTCTGCAGTGTATCCTGCCATACTTATTGCCAAACCAGTGCCCAAGCCCGCGCTGCTTGCAAGCAAAATAGATACCGTGACTTGTAGAAACTTGATCTTATGTTTCAGCAAGTCACGCTCTTGTTTCCGCAAGTCGCGCTCTGCCTTCAGATCAGCGTTAGCCCTGTCCAGTCGCGCGTAGTCGGCCTGCAACGCAGCGATGGTGTCAGTAAGAGCCTGCACCTGTTCAGATGACACGGCTCTCCGTCTGGTTACAGGCATCTCTCGGTCCAGGCTGTGAAAGGGCTGGATACGTGCTTCGGGCCTTCCTTGCCAGCTGACCATCCGAGATCGGGGTCGCACGCAAGATCGCACCTACTGCAGACCTTGAGCACGAACCTCCAGAAGGACAGCGCTCTTCCGGGCATCTGACCGATATTCCGCTAAAACGACGAGTTGAATGCCGAGACAGCGGGTCGCTCTGGGTCGGTGCTTAGCGGGCGAGATAATATTTGCGACTTCTGCCAGTGGGATCTCTCTGAAGTCGAGCAGGCCCGACATAACTGTCTCCTGCACTGAAGGCTCATATGCACTCCAATTACATGCTAATTTTAGATTCTGACAGTTACGTCGCTATGACGCAGAGTAGCAGTAAATCTACTATATGTAACTGTATCCGCATCGCGCTGTACACTACCGCCGTCCACTCCCTATGG
>Ga0070764_10000778_pt1 | contig 13089 bp, 7 predicted proteins | sample HubBroMetageWRM4_FD_67287 | JGI IMG/M metagenome (GOLD analysis project Ga0070764, IMG submission 67287) | Warmed soil microbial communities from the Hubbard Brook experimental Forest, New Hampshire - Hubbard Brook CCASE Soil Metagenome WRM 4 | ecosystem: Environmental > Terrestrial > Soil >... | reverse complement strand
GACGCGCTGCTAGAACACCCCGAGGTGCGGGCGATCAGTTTTGTAGGCTCGTCACCGGTAGCGAAATATATTTACGCGCAGGCTGCGAAATTCGGAAAAAGAGTGCAGTGCCAGGGCGGCGCGAAAAATCACGTGCTGATCCTGCCGGACGCGGACCTGGAAACCACGACGCGCATTGTGAGCGATAGCGCGTTTGGTTGCGCCGGGCAGCGCTGCCTGGCCGTATCGGTGGCGGTGACCGTGGGTGACGCGCGCAACGAGTTCACGCAGCAAATCGCTCGGGTTGCAGGTGCGATCCGCGTGGGGAATGGTCTGGATAAAGATGTGCAGATGGGACCGGTGATCACTGCGGAGAGCAAAAAGCGGATTGAGGGATTGATCGCAGCAGGTGTGAACGACGGCGCAAAGGTCCTGCTCGATGGCCGCGGCGGAAATGGCTCGTCTTCGTCGGCTGGCAATTTCCTGAAACCGACGCTGCTGGATGGCGTGCCGGCTGCGAGCGCGCTTTCGACCACGGAAATCTTCGGACCGGTGCTGAGCTTGGTGCATGCGGATACACTGGAAGCAGGGATCGAGACGCTTTCGCGAAGCCCCTTTGGAAATATGGCGTCGATTTTCACGAGCAGCGGCGCCGCGGCCAGAAAATTCCGCTACGAAGTGCCGGCAGGCAATATCGGCATTAACATCGGGGTGGCGGCGCCCATGGCTTATTTTCCGTTCAGCGGCTGGCGCGACAGTTTTCTGGGCGTGCTGCACGGGCAGGGGCGCGATGCCGTGGAGTTTTATACGGATAAGAAGGTTGTGGTGGAGCGTTGGCCCAAGGAATGGTCGCGGAAATTTTGAGTCCGAGCTCCGCTGTCGGTGAATGACGCCTCACCGACGGCGCACCGAAATGCCCCGATTTAGTTTACTCCGAGGAATGCGGCAGGGGATCCGGTATGGCGCCGAGAATGCGGATTGTTCCGGCTGCCAGCACCGAGCTGGGCTGAACGGCCACTGTTTCTCTGGCGATGACTTCCCAAGCCTGGTTTGAGACGCGCAGAAACGCGGCGGCGACCAGCGGATCAAACAGAGTTCCCGAGCCACGCTCAATGACGTCGCGCGCCGACTGAAGCGGCAGAGCCGCGCGATAGGGCCGATCGGAAGTCATCGCGTCCAGCGTATCCGCAACAGCAAAAATTCTGGCTCCGAAGGGAATTTCCTCCCCGCCCAGTCCCTGCGGATAACCCGAGCCGTCGAAGCGCTCGTGGTGCGTGAGCACAATCTCCGCGGCGCCAGCAAGGAATGAAATGCTTTTCACCAGTTCGTATCCGATTCTGGCGTGTCGGCGCATGACTTGCCATTCGTGATCCAGCAAGGGCCCGGGCTTGAGAAGAATGCGGTCGGGGATCGCGAGTTTGCCGATGTCGTGCAGCCACGCACCCATCGCCATGGTGCGGAGCTGCTGTTCCAGACCGCCGATCGACTTGGCGAGCTCCATGGAATAAAGAAAAACGCGGCGCGAGTGGCCGGCGGTCGGACTATCGCGAAGGTCGATGGCCGCGCCTAATGCCTCAAGAGTATCTTCGTAACTGCGCTCGGTCTGGCGCAGCGCGCTTTGCAATTGCTCGGTGCGTTCGGAAACCATTTCCTCAAGGCGAAGGCGGTACTCCATCACCTCGCGCTCGAGTTTCTTCTTATGCAGGGCGCGATGGAGACTGCCAAGCACAACGTCCGCATCAAAAGGCTTCAGCAAATAATCGTCGGCGCCCAATTGCATGGCACGCACGCCCACGCGAGTCTCGTCCTCGCCGGTCACCATCAGAAAGGCCAACTGAGGATAACTCTGACGAACTTCGACGAGCAGATCCATGCCCGAAATTCCAGGCATGCGCAGATCCGAGATGACAACTTCGAACGGGTGCTTCTCCAGAAGGCAAAGCGCTTCTTCGCCGCTGGCCGCCGAGCGGCAGACGAAAGCCGACTGGGTAAGCATCACTGATAGGATCTTGCGGAGCGAGGGATCGTCGTCCACGATCAATACGCGAACGGCAGCGCAGACGGCCAAGCTTTTTGTGGACTCTTGGCCGCCCTTTTCGGGGGCCTCGACTTGGTGATCGACGGTCATTTGAAATTCACTGTCAGCCCCGGGGTTGCGGCGCTACGCTGCCCGCCGGCGGCATCGTGCGCTACTGCAGAATCCACTCCCCTTTCTTCTCGATGAAACGGAATCCATAGAGCGAGGCAGCACCTTGCCGTTCCTCGGAGCGCACGACGCGAGCTTTGCCGACGCTTTGGTCGCTTCCCCGAGCGATGAAGACCTCGACAATCGAATCCTTCGCCAGTGACGCCGTGCAGGCGCAGAGAAACGAGCTCACGCTGACATTTTCGGTGAACGTGGATTCCTTAAATTCTTGTCCCTTGCTATCGGTTCCGGATAGTTTGAGCTCGACGCGAATTTGCACGCGAACCTCAGCGCGCGGAACCTGCGTCTGCCTTTTTACTTTCGCCAGGGAGACTCTCAGCGCGTCGAAATCAACAGGCTTCTCAAAATAACCGGCCGTGCCCATCTCCTTGCAAGACTGTTTGATTTCACTCGCAGTCTCGCCGCTGACAATAAAAATGGGTACGGGCTGAGCCTTGTTGATCGCGCCCAGAGCGCGGCATAGGCCGAGACCGGAATGTTTGGGCATGCGCAAATCCATCAGGATCGCATCAGGCTTGTGCTCCATCGCCAAGGCAAGCGCTTGCTCCGGGTCGGCGGTGTCTACGATTTCGTAGTTGTCGGACAAATTCAGACGGAAGAGGCGGCGCATGGCCTCATCGTCATCCACGATCAAGAGTCGTCTCATCGCCAAAGCTACCTCCCGCTGCGCAATTCGTATCTAAGTCTTCGTGAGAATCAACGGCTCCGCGGCGAGCGGCGGCGGAGCAACGCTGTCCGCATCCAACACTTCGCGTACTTTGTGGATCAGGTTTTCTTCGCTGAAAGGTTTGTGGAGCAAGTGAGTGCCGGCCCCCAGCACGCCGTGGTCCACGATGGCGTCATCCGTATAGCCAGACATGTACAGCACCTTCAGCCCGACCTGACGAAGTTGCAGACGCTCGGCGAGCGCGCGGCCGTTTAGCCCGGGCATGATTACGTCGGTAAGCAGCAGATTGATGCGCTCCGGTTTTTCTTCCACCAACTGCAAGGCTGCGGCGCCGTTGGCGGCGACCAGCACGCGATAGCCGTGCTGTTCCAGGAGCATGTGCGTCAGCTTGCGCAGCGCGTCCGCGTCCTCCACCAGCAGAATGGTTTCCGCCCCACGAAACGCTTCAACGATTGGGGCGACAGTCTCGGCCACGCTCACCGCTTCCTCGATGCGCGGCAAGTAAATCTGGAACGAGGCGCCTTTGCCGGGCGCGCTCTCCACCCAAACATATCCGCCGCTTTGTTTCACTACACCGTACACGGTGGCCAGGCCCAGACCCGTGCCTTTGCCGCGTTCCTTGGTGGTGAAGAAAGGTTCGAATATATGCGCGAGCGTTTCGGAGTCTATGCCGGTACCCGTGTCTGCGACCGCGAGCATCACGTAATCGCCGACTTTGGAGCCGGGATGCAGCCGCGTCCATGCTTCGTCAAGCGCCACATTCGTCGTGGTGATGACTACCTTGCCGCCGTCGGGCATGGCGTCACGCGCATTGACGGCTAGATTCATGATCACTTGCTCGAGCTGGCCTTGATCGGCCTTCACGCTGCCGATCGCAGGATCCAGCGCCATAACGATTTCGATGTCCTCGCCGATGAGGCGCGGCAGCATCTTTTCCATTTCCGAAAGCAAGGAATTGAGATTTAACACCGCGGGCGCGAGCACTTGCTGCCGGCTGAAGGCGAGCAGTTGGCGCGTGAGAGAGGCGGCGCGCTGGCCGGCCTTCTCGATTTCTTCGGCATGCTCGAGGAATGCCGTTCCCGGAGGCAGCGTGCGTTTCAGCACCTGGCTGTAGCCGATGATGACGCCGAGCAGGTTATTGAAGTCGTGCGCGATGCCGCCCGAGAGTCTCCCCACCGCTTCCATTTTTTGGGCCATGCGCAACTGACGCTCGAGCAGCCACTTTTCCGTGACATCTTCAGCGAAAACCTCAAAATAAGCAGCACCGCCGCCCACAGGCTTTACCAACCATCCGGTGCAGCGCGCTTTGATGGGTGTGCCATCTTTGCGTTTCCAATCCACCTGAACGTCGGTGAACTCTTTCTGATTGGTGAAGAGCTCGTTGACCCGTTTATGTTCGAGCGGGTCCAAATAGACGTCCGTCGTCAGGTTCAGCTGCAGCAATTCCGCCTGGGATTCGTAACCCAGCATTTTCTGCAGAGCCGGGTTGGCGAGCAGCAGCTTCCCGGAAGCTTGCGCGCGATAAATTCCGTACGGCGCGTTCTCGATGACGGAGCGAAAACTGACTTCGGACAAGCGCAGGGCTTCGGAAGCTTGTTTGCGCGCGGTGATGTCGCGATTGACGATGACGAGTTTTTCGGGAACACCCGCCGAGTTGCCAATGACGCTTGAGGTCGACTCCAGAACCAGCCACGTTCCGTTCTTGTGCCGGATGCGATATTCCAGGTTCTCGCCGATGCCGGTGCGCCGTGCTTCTGCTGCGGCCGCTTTCACGCGCTCGCGGTCTTCCGGATGAATCTGATCCATCGAGGACGAATTCTTCAATTCTTCGGAGGAATAGCCGAGTATTTTCTGGTACGCATCGCTGTTGAAGATGCGCTGGCCGTCCATATCCACCACGGCGATCATGTCGGCCGCGTTTTCGCTGATCAGGCGGAAAAGTTCTTCACGCTCGGCCAGACGGTTGCGCATACGATGAATCTGCAATTGCTGAAAGATGGTGTAGATGTCAAAAATCAGTACCAACGCAACCAGTCCCTGCACCACCGGGGGGAGAAGGTGCAGGGAGAACTTGGATTGCTCGAGGCCAAGGCCGGGAAGAATGAACGCCATCAAACCGAACAGTAAAACCAGGCTGACGAGAATGGCGACGATCCACAACTGCCACTCTCTCCGCTCGATACGGCGGAGGTTGGTCTTGACGGTGTCAACTGGACTTTGACGCTTCGATTGACGATTTTGTGGTTTGGTCCGCTCCACGGTGCTCCTGTCGGCGCTGGGTGTGGGCAACTGTTGGTTCGCGTGCGACGCGCGCGGATGTGCTCGCGCGTAAAGTTGCGCCGCTGTGTTTACTGCACGCCGTCGGCCAGTGACCGCTTCTTCGGCGATTTGACGTAAACACTTGAGGTGAGAGGCGGATGCGGGGCGGTATCGCAAGGAATTGAACGCGGGAGCCGATTCCTGCAAAGCGCCGCGTGTTTCAGTCCGAACCGGTCGTGCCGCAACGACACAGGCTCGGTGACGCGCGCTTTACTGCAATCATTGCGCACGATGGATACAACGAGGGGTCGCCGATGCGGCCGTCACAATTCTGTAACACTCACTCACATGACGGGTTTCCTGGGCTTCGCAGTCTTTGCGAAAACGTAGTAGGCTCTTGCGTGCGCAAATGAACAATCAGGAAACACAAAAACTGCGGAACCTGCTGGCGCAAAGGCAGTGGGGACCGGCGATCGAACTGCTGCGAAAGGCCGACCCTGGCTCGGCGGCGGATTTTTTTCTCAGCGAGCCTTACGACGAACAGCGGGCGCTGTTTCACGCCATGCCCACGGACATGGCGGCGTCGCTGATCGTCCATCTGCCGTATTACCACGCCTACGTGCTGCTGCATTCGCTGCCATCGCAGGAAATGCGCGCGGTGGTGGAAGCGATGACTCCCGCCGAGCGAAATCATTTTCTGGACGCGCTGCCCGAAGAAGCGTGGCAGTGCCTGATGGACGAGCTGGCGGAAGCGGGGACGGGTGCGGCGTACTGTGCGGTGCCTGGCGCCAAAGCCGGTGCAGTAGTCATGGAGTTTGCGCCGCCGGCCTCGGACACCGAGCCGATCATTCAAGCGCGGCAAATCGAAAAAAGCTACCAGCAGCCTGATGGGCGGCAAATTCAGGTGATTGCTCCCGTGGATTTTTCCGTCGAGCCGAATACCATTATTGCGTTGCTGGGTCCCTCGGGTTCTGGAAAATCAACCCTGCTGCGAATACTTTCGGGGCTGGCAGCGCCCACGGCAGGAGAAGTTTTGTGGCACGGCCAGCCGATGCACGGCTGCCGTCCGAATGTGGCGATCGTGTTCCAGAGTTTCGCGCTTTTCCCGTGGCTCACAGTGCTGGAAAACGTCGAGGCGCCTTTGCTTGCCCGGGGTATCACCCACTTCGAGCGGCATCGCAAGGCGCTGCGGGCGCTGGCTTCGGTGGGGTTGCACGGATTCGAATCCGCGTACCCCAAGGAATTGTCGGGCGGAATGAAACAGCGCGTGGGTTTCGCGCGGGCGCTGGCCGTGGAGCCGGAAATTTTGTTCATGGACGAACCTTTCTCCGCGCTCGACGTGCTGACCGCGGAAAACCTGCGCGGCGAGCTGCTGGAACTGTGGCTGGCGAAGAAAGTTCCCACAAAGAGTATTTTTATCGTTACCCACAATATCGAAGAAGCAGTGCTGCTGGCGGATCGCATCATCGTGCTGGGGCGCAATCCTGCGAGAATTCGCGCGGATTTTCGGGTGCCGCTGCAACATCCGCGGGATCGCAAGTCCGCGGCCTTCGTTCTCTACGTGGACTATATCTACAAAGTAATGACGCAGCCGCAGCTGGAGCTGGCACCCCCGTCGAAAACCGAGCACAAGGAAAAAGCGGCGGCGCAAATGCTGCCTCATTCGCGGCCGGGCGGAATCGGCGGCTTACTGGAGTTGCTGGACGATCGCGGCGGCGAGGAAGACATGTACCACATCGCCGAAGAACTGTTGCTCGAGGTGGACGACCTGCTGCCTATTCTAGATGCGGCAACGCTGCTGGGATTCGCAACGGTGCACGAAGGCGATGTGCGCATCACCGAGAAAGGACGTGCTTTCGCTCAGGCGGACATTCCCACGCGAAAAGTTTTATTTCGCGAGGCGGTTTTGGCTCATGTTTCCCTGCTGCAACAGATTCGTTCCACGCTGGAGAAGAAATCAAATCACACGATGCCAGTGGAATTTTTCCGCGACCTGTTGGACGAACGCTTCGCGCAGGTGGAAGTGGAGCAGCAGATTGAAACCGCGCTGAACTGGGGCCGCTACGCGGAACTGTTCACCTATGACGCCGAAGACGACACGGTGCATCTGCACCAGCCGGAACATCACGGCGAAAATTCCCCGGAAAGCGCTTCCCTGCACTGATGCCCGGCGAAACGCACAAGACTTCCGCCGCGACGCTGACCTGGGGAACGATCCCAGCCAACGTCCCTTCCCTCTTGCGCGATCTGCCGATCCTGCTGGCCGCACTGGCTTTTTTTTACGCCGTGCTGTCCATCACGCATTACTGGTTGACGCCGGCCGGCGCGCCAATGGTCATCCATCTGGAACCGAGCGCCCTGCCGCGCTACGCGATGTTTTCCGTGCTGCGCATTGCGGCGGCGTACGTGGTGAGCCTGGCATTCACGCTGGTATACGGATACGTCGCGGCATACAACACGCGCGCGGAAAAATTCATGGTGCCGCTCCTGGATACGCTGCAGTCCATTCCGGTGCTCAGTTTTCTGCCCGGCGTGATGGTGGCGATGGTGGCGCTTTTCCCAACGAAGCAACTGGGCGTGGAGCTGGGCTCCATCCTGCTGATTTTCACCGGGCAAGTGTGGAACATGACATTCAGCTTTTATTCTTCGCTGAAAAGCATTCCCCGCGAAATGCGCGAAGTGGCGGAAATTTACCGCTGGAGCTGGTGGCAGCGCTTCACTCAGATGGAGCTGCCTTATTCGATCATCGGGCTGGTATGGAATTCGATGATGTCTGTGGCGGGCGGCTGGTTTTTTCTGATGGCTTGCGAGATGTTCACGCTGGGCGATCGCGATTTGCGTTTGCCGGGCTTGGGCTCTTACCTGCAGACCGCCGCGAATGCGGGAAATACGCGTGCGATCTGGTGGGGCATGGGCGTGATGATCGGAATCATAGTGGTGATCGACCAGCTGGTGTGGCGGCCGGTGATCGCGTGGGCGGAGAAATTCAAATTCGAGCAAGTGGAATCCACGGATGCGCCCCGCTCGGCAGTGCTGGATTTGCTGCGCAGCTCGAGAATTTTGCCGTTCTTCTCGCGGTTGACGGTGCGGCCGGCGCGCGAATTCCTGAGCTTGCATTTCGCGCACAGCCATGCGGCGGCGGGCGCGGGACGCGCGGCACGCGGCGTGTATCAGTGGCTCACGCGCCTGCTGCTGGCCGCGCTGCTCGCCGGACTCGTCTACGAATCCGTGCAAATGGTGAAGCTGCTGACGCACCTGACGCGCGAGGAATTGCGCAGCATATTCCTGGGAGCAGGCGCGACCTTCCTGCGCGTGGCTTTCACTCTATTTCTCGCCGCGCTGTGGACCATTCCCGTGGGAATCCTTATCGGTTTAAAACCGAAACTTTCAGCTATCGCGCAGCCGGTCGCTCAGGTGGCCGCTTCGGTGCCCGCCACTGCGCTTTTTCCGATTATTTTGCTGGTGCTGATACGCGCGGGCGGTGGATTGGGAATCGGCTCGATCATGCTGCTGCTGCTGGGGACGCAGTGGTACATTCTGTTCAACGTAATCGCGGGCGCCATCGCGATTCCCACCGATCTGAAAGAAGTGTGCTCCGTTTTTCGTTTTGGCCGCACCGAACGCTGGCGGGAACTGCTGCTGCCGGGAATTTTCCCGTTTTTGATCACGGGGTTCGTGACGGCATCGGGCGGGGCGTGGAACGCCAGTATCGTCGCCGAATATTTCAAATTTCGCGGGCATACCTACCTGACTACGGGACTGGGCGCCGTGATCAGCAATGCCACGGATACGGGAAATACGCGCGTGCTGTTGGCCGCGACGATTCTGATGGCGGCGATGGTGGTAACGATCAACCGGCTGCTGTGGCGGCGGCTGTATGCGTTGGCATCAACGCGCTTCCGGCTGGAAAACTGAGCCCTTTAACGCGACGTCAGGCGATAAAAAATCACGATCGGCACGTGAATTAACGTTTCTCGGCCCACAGCAACCCGATCCCACCGAAAATGAATTCGCGAGCATCTACGCGGTGGTATCCGGTGCGCTGCAGCAGTGAGGAATACTCCTTAACCGAGACGAAGCTGCGGATCGAATCCGGAATGTAAGTATATGTGCGTGGCCTGCCGTGCAAGAGCGTGCCCCAGAAAGCGCCCTGCAAGTACAAAAATCCCAGGTACAGCTGACGGAACACGCGATTCGTCGGTAGAAAAAAGTCGAGACTGACCATGACGCCACCCGGCTTGGTGATGCGTTCGATTTCGCGTACCGCAGCGTTAAGATTCGGAAAATTTCGCAGGCCGTAGCCAATGAAGACGCAATCGAAAGCCCCCGACGCGAATGGCAGCATCGTTGCGTCCGCGCACACTGCTTCCTCCAGGCCATGCCGGCGCCCGACGCGCAGCATTCCCTCGGAAAGGTCGACGGCTACCGAGCGCGCAGCCGGCAATCGCTCTCGCACCAGCCGTGAAAAATCGCCGGTCCCGGATGCAAGATCGAGCACCAGCGCGTTTTCCGGCAGCGAGGCGCGCAACACGCCGAGGCGTTTCCAACGGCCATCCATACCATAAGAAATAACACGCGTAATGAAATCGTATTTGGGCGCGATCTTATTAAACATTTCGCGCATCAAGCGCGTGTCCTGGCGTTCGGCGGGAATTGTCATGGTCGTAGCGAATCTTACACGTTTGCCGCTGGCGCAGGCGGGGTTATTTCAGCGCGAGACCGGCGCGAAATTCGCAGCGCGCTGCAACAGTTCCGGCAGGCTGCCTTGCGCCGCCGCTGCGGCCTTCGCGCCCATCTTGCTTTCCAGCTGGCGGCGCGCCGTTTGCACAGTGCCTAGGTCCGAACCAGCGCTGCCATCGAGCAAATTTTGCGCGTGTAGGAAGCAAGCGTAAAGCAATTCATCCGGCGCCTTCAAGCGGCGCAGAAATTGCCCGTAGTTGAACCAGTCCAGCGCTTCGGCCGACGCGTCGCCATTGCTGGCATCGAGCGCCAAGCCACGCTGGTAGGATTGCGCGGCCGCAACGACGTCGCCTTTTTGGGCTTGCAGATCAGCGCGATGAACGAGCGCCAGGCTTTCCAGTTTCGCCTCGCCTGCCCCCTGCGCTCGGGCGATGGCCAAATCATATTGCGTGAGGGCCGCCGCAGACTGCTGAATGCGCGCTTCGTCGTCAGCAAATTGCACGGTTGCTGCGATGATCTGCTGTCGGGTGAAGGCGGGCGCGTCCGGTTCTGACTGCGGACTCGCGACGTCGGCAAATTGCAGAAATAAATTCCAATGGCGGGCGGCAGCCGCCGGTTCGCCGCGCCGATCGAACGCTTGCGCAAGATAAAGCTGCGCATTCGGCTGATTAGGATTTATTTCCACCGATTTTTGCCAGGAATCTATGGCCTCTTCGGGATGTCCCAGGCGCGCGGCGAGCAGGCCGTAGTTCGTGAGCGCATCCGAATCGCGTGGAAAGCGCTCCAGCATTTTCTGATAGTGCGCGTAGGCGTCGGCATAGCGGCCGTCCGCGATCAGGGCGCGGGCGGCGGCTTGCTGCAGCGTGATGCTGCTGGGATTGATGGCGACGGCGCGAGTGAGCGCGGCGACAGCCTGATCGCGCTGGCCTTGCCGCGTTTCCGCGCGTGCGATGCGCTCTTGGACGAAGCTATCGTACGGATTGATTCGGGAGGCGCGCAGCAGAGCGGGAAGATTTCCTTCGTCCGTGCGCAGCGCGAAATGGAGTTGATCGAAGCCGCCCCAGAGGAACAGCAGCGTCGCGACGGAGAGGCGGAGCGCCGGAGCAGACAAAAGGCGCACGACGAGAGCGCCGGCCTTGCTCGACGGTCGCACCGATGGGTCCGCTGCGGGAGCTGACGGCTTGCCACTGGAGTCAACGAGCAACGCGGCGACGCGTTTGTCGCGGAGTTTCCACAACTTCGCGTCCAGAATGAAATGATGAATATTCACGAGCGAAACGAAAATCAAAAAGCTGGTGGTGAAATCGTAATGGAAAAGATAGCTCACGAGCCACGGGCCGGGGATGAACAGCGCGATACCTCCCGCAATGAGCATCGCGAAGTAAGCGGCGATATGCCAGTTTTTCTGCCCCGCGGCGCGAGCTTCGCGGCGCTGGTAATAACTGGTGATCCAGATGTATTGCGCGGAGTGCAGTACCGCGAGAATTCCGCTGCTATAGCGCGTTTGCGGCACCTGCGAAACGGAATTCAATTCGAGCAGCGTGGGCAGCACGAACCAGAGGAATTGCGTGAACGCGAGGGTGAGCGGCGCGAGCAATGCGCGCGCGCCCATGGCGCGAATCAAGCGCCTGAATCCGAAAAACGCGCAGATTATGAATGCAATCCCAAACACTAGGCGCAAAGGAAACGTGATTTTGGGCGGCAAACCCAGCGAGAGAATCAGCGGATCGGCGGAGCCCCCGGTTTCAAAGCTCGCGAGCAGCATCAGGTAGGAAGCCACGAACGCGCCGCGCAGCCAACGTCTTTCACCGGCAGTGATTTCAGCGCCCGAGCGCCGCGCGAACATCATTAACAGGCCATAGTTCTGCCCGGAGTAATGCCACGGGCTCCAGCAAATATAAAGCGTGAAGAGCCAGGGGAAAAAGCGCGGCGAAGCGTGCATCACGATGCCCGTGAGCACTAGCAGCAGCGTAACGTGCAGTGTGACGAATTTGTATTTTTCGAAATCCGCGCGCGTGTGATAGGCGCGGTAAATCGTGGCCATGAAGTGCGGGTAATTGAAGACGATGGCGAGCAGGTAAAATGCCATGGCCCAGGCGTGAGTGTGCGCCGGAGTCATTAGTAGCGCGACGGCGAGGAGCGGAGCTGACCACGCGCCGCAACCAACCAGCAGGTCGAGCCAGGGACGGTAAATCCACGGGCTAGCGGATGCGGGCGCGGCCGCAGTCGGCGCTGCTTGCTGCGAGGCGATCGGTTCTTCGGCTGTTACGGCCAAGCTTGAAACCTCGGGTTCGTGAATCCTGCGCGTGCGCCACGCCGCACCGGTTTTCTGCACGCTGCAGCGAGCGTTCAGTCTACTGCGATTGCACAGGCGGCTTGCGGCCGAGTCACACCGCTATGTTGAAAGCGTAACTTCCGATCGATATGCGGGTGCGTCAATGTTCGCCGGTGAAGTTTGCGAGGCGCTGAGATTCCAGTTATGCAGGCGGGGCGAAGTGTGGCTTAATAATCGCGGAGATTTTACGGGTGCAGGCGCGCGATTCGAAGCGCTTGCGCTGTCGGCAAGCAGGATTGTTTTTGCTTCAACATTACATAAGGGCCTTGCGTTGCGGGCCTCCACTACAAAAACTCTTCGTTAGCATGCGACTGAAAGAAGGTCGCGGGAATCATATCGTAAGAAAGGAGTGCGAAAATGCAATTGGGAATGATTGGACTCGGAAGAATGGGCGCCAACATGGTCCGGCGGTTGATGAAGGCCGGACATGAATGCGTGGTGTTTGATATGTCGCCAGCAAGCGTGCAGGCACTTGCGAAAGAAGGCGCACAGGGCGGCAGTTCGCTGGACGATTTTATCGGGAAGCTGAAACAGCCGCGCGCGATCTGGCTGATGGTGCCGGCGGCGGTGGTGGATAGCACGCTCGCGCAGCTGCTGCCCAAGCTCCAGAAAGATGACATTCTTATTGACGGCGGAAATTCCTATTACATTGACGACATCCGCCGCGGCAAGGAACTCGCGCCGAAGGGAATTCATTATGTGGACGTGGGCACCAGCGGCGGCGTGTGGGGCCTGGAGCGCGGATATTGCATGATGATCGGCGGAGAACAGGGGACCGTGCAACGTCTGGATCCCATTTTCAAATCGCTGGCGCCGGGCCGCGGCGACATCGCGCGCACTCCCGGGCGCGAGAAGGTTGCGGGCACCTCAGAAGAAGGCTATCTGCACTGCGGACCTTCCGGCGCGGGGCACTTCGTGAAGATGGTGCACAACGGAATCGAATACGGCGTGATGGCCGCATAC
>Ga0070764_10000777_pt1 | contig 13091 bp, 8 predicted proteins | sample HubBroMetageWRM4_FD_67287 | JGI IMG/M metagenome (GOLD analysis project Ga0070764, IMG submission 67287) | Warmed soil microbial communities from the Hubbard Brook experimental Forest, New Hampshire - Hubbard Brook CCASE Soil Metagenome WRM 4 | ecosystem: Environmental > Terrestrial > Soil >... | reverse complement strand
ACGTTCTTATCGAAAGATCTGTTGCCTCTGCCTGAAAAGTGGCACGGCCTTACCGATGTCGAGTTGCGATACCGGCAGCGTTATGTCGACCTCCTCATGAACCCGGAAGTGCGCGAAGTATTTCTCAAGCGCAGCAAACTGGTGCAATCCATGCGGAGGTTTCTCGACGCACACGGTTTCATCGAAGTCGAAACTCCCATGATGCAGCAGATCGCTGGCGGTGCTGTCGCCAAGCCATTTATCACGCATCACAACACGCTCGATATGGATTTGTATCTGCGCATCGCTCCCGAGCTTTATCTCAAGCGCCTGACGGTCGGCGGCTTTGACCGCGTCTACGAAATCAATCGTAACTTCCGCAATGAGGGCCTGGGATGGCGCTGGAATCCCGAGTTCACCATGCTCGAGTTTTACCAGGCTTATACCGACTATCGCGGAATCATGGATCTCACCCAACAGTTGATTGAGCAGGCCGCCGTCGACGTTCTCGGAGGAACAAAAACCAAGTGGGGTGAGTACGAGATCGACTGGGCAAGCTCGAATTGGCGGCGCATGACCATGCGCGAAGCGATCATTCACTATTGGCCGGAAGCAGCTGGGACGAAGCCGACATTGCAAGACTTCAGCACTCACGATTCAGTGAAAGCGTTGGTGAGCCGTTTCAACACTGCACACGCGCACGTTGCATATGATCCCAATGAACCGGTCGGAAAAACCATTGCTGGTCTTTTTGAGGCTGCTGCAGAAGAACACCTCACGCAGCCGACAATCATCTACGAGTTCCCTACCGCCGTATCGCCCCTGTCGAAGCAGAAAGCCGACGAGCCCGACTGGACGGAACGTTTCGAAATCTATGCCGGGCAAATGGAAATTTCCAACGGCTTCAGCGAATTAAACGATCCCGAGGACCAGCGCCGCCGTTTCGAACAGCAACTCAAAGAACGCGAGCGTGGCGACGAAGAAGCTCACCAGATGGATGAAGACTACATTCGGGCGCTGTCTTACGGGATGCCGCCAGCCGGGGGCTGTGGCGTAGGCGTAGACCGGCTGGCCATGCTCTTGACCGATTCCCATACCATCCGCGATGTGATTCTGTTTCCCCTGCTGCGGCCAGAAAAGTCTTCAAGCGCGGAGGAAATAAAAGAATAACTTCTGCTTCGCACCACGACCTAAACCAAATGCTCCGCAGACTTGCACAGGAAATGTCGCAGCTTGATTCAAGCTGGCATTGAAATCGCCTAGAATAAGGGCGTTGACGAGACAGAGCCGTCTAATTCTTTTCGTTTGGGCACTTCCGCTCTTCGCGCAGAGCAACAGCGGCGAGCTGCGCCTTAAAGTAGCCGACCCAGCCGGGTTGGCAGTGAGGACAACGGTCAAGCTGGTCAGCGAGGCCAGCCAGTATCAATATACGTTCACGACCGACGATCAGGGCAACATGGACGCCAAGCGACTGCCCTATGGAATTTACCAGGTCCAGATTCAGGCGCCGGGATTCGCTCGTGTTTCCGAGGCGGTAGAAATACGTTCCGCTGTCCCCTTAGATCGTTCGATTCGACTAAAAATAGCCCCGGTTTCGGAATCGTTGAATGTGAATGCGTCCGGCACGTTGATCGATCCCTATCGCGCAGGTTCGGTCAATCAGCTGGGTGCGCAGGCGATAGAGGACCGATTAACCGCGCTGCCCGGACGCGGTATGCAGGACCTGGTGAATTCTCAACCGGGCTGGCTCTACGAAGGCAATACGGTTCTTCACCCGCGCGGGTCGGAATATCAGACACAATTCGTCGTGGACGGCATACCTCTCACCGACAACCGCTCACCCAGCTTTGGCCCCGAGCCTGCCGAAGCCGATGACGTCGAATCGCTAACGATTTATACCGCCGGAATTCCGGCGGAATTTGGCCGGAAGATGGGCGGCGTGGTCGAAGTCAATACTCTCAAGAACCAAGACCCGGGATTCCATGGCCAGCTCACTCTATTCGGTGGCACCTACGATACGGCTGGGGCCAGCACTCAGGACCAATACACATGGAAGGGAAATACCATCGGCATAAGCGCCTCTGGCGACATGACGGCCCACTATCTCAACCCGGTCGTTCCGGAGAACTATACCAACCAGGGCACCTCCGGCAATTTTTCAGCGAGCTACGAGCGGGAGCTCACGCCTAAAGACCGTCTCACCCTGATTGTCCGCCATGAACTGGCGCGCTATCAAATCCCCAACGAACTGGTGCAGCAGAACGGAGCATATCTGCCGAACGCGGACAACACCACCGGCTGTCCGCCCGCTCCCCCCGAGCCAAGCGATTGCGTGTTTATTCCCGGCGGGCAGCTGCAGACCGGCGACAACTTTGAAACCATAGGGAGCGTATCTTACCAACACATTTTTTCCTCCGACACGATAGGCACGCTACGCGGAATGGCCCGCGATAACTCCACCGACTTTTATTCCAACGACTCCTCCTGGCCGCTTAATGCCACCCAGCACAACGACTTTAGGGAGATCTACTTCAATGGCAATATTTCGATTCACCATGGCAGGCAGGAATGGAAAGCGGGCATCGAGTCCGACAACATCTTCCTGCACGAAAACACCAGCTACGTGATACCTGACTGCGCGAATCCTAACGATCCGCAATGTCCCATCAATCTGGGAATATTGGATTCCGGCGCGTTAAGCTTTGCCTTTCAAGGCCACCGTCCGGATCTCGAACAAGCGGCCTACGTCCAGGATTTAATCCGCCTCGGCAATTGGACGGTCAATGCCGGCCTCCGCTGGGACCACTATCAATTGTTGTTGAACCAGAACGCGGTAAGCCCCCGTCTCGCTGTCTCCCGCTACTTCCCTTCCGTCGGCGTAAATGTTCACTTCTCGTATGACCGGATCTTCCAGACGCCATCCTTCGAAAATATACTTTTGTCCAGTTCCCCGGCTGCGGAGGCTATCGACACTAGCGTGCCCGCACTGCAACTGCCGGTCCAGCCTTCCCACGGAAACTATTTTGAATGGGGAGCCACGAAAGCATTCTTCGGAAAACTGCGGGTGGATGCGAATGCATTCCGACGTCAAGTGAACAATTACGCCGACGACTCGCAAATTCTGAGCACCGGGATTAGTTTTCCCATCGCGTTTGACCGCGCCATTCTTTACGGCGCGGAAGCCAAGCTGCAACTCCTGCAATGGAAGGGGTTCTCCGGCTTCGCGAGTTATTCCTGGATTGTCGGAAATGCCTGGTTCCCTGTGACCGGCGGATTGTTCCTCGGGAATGATGCGATCAATCCGACCACCGGTCATTTTCCCGACTCGCAGGACCAGCGAAACACGGTGCGTGGACGCGTGCGCTATCAAGTCGTTCCCCGCTTGTGGGTCGCCGTGGGAGCCGATTACAACACTGGACTTCCGTTTCAACCGGATTTGACTCCCCAGCAATATGCCGCGGAGTACGGTCAAGTGGTGGTTAGTCATCTCAATTTTAATCGCGACCGCGTCCGTCCGTACTTCACGCAGAATGCTTCGGTGGGCGTCGATCTCTACCAGCGGGACAAACGCTCGGTACGTTTTCAGGCTGACGTCGCGAACCTAAGCAACACACTTGAAGTGATCGACTTCGGTGGCCTGTTCTCTGGCAATGCAATCGGTCCGTCGCGGCAATACACCTTCCGCCTTGTAACGTCCTTCTAGAAGTTGGAGTGCTTTATCGAGCGCCGGACCCAAGCATTGTCTTATAGTGATATTGAAAAAGGATGCGTGATGCGATCAAGAACAATCTGCTTTTGGTTTGCGGCTATCATAATCGCCCCTTCAGGAAGAATCCTCGGAACAGACTCCTTGAAAGTCCCGGACAACGTTGCCTATGTCAGCGAGGAGGATGGCGGGATCAGCGAGATCGACCTAAGCACGCTGAAGGTGATTCGCAGGGTGCAACCGAGCGATATCGCGCCAAGAGGGCTGGCGGTGACGTTCGACGGAAAATACGTTATCACGTCGAACAAAAACACCAGTGACATGGCCGTCTTCAGTACGCCCGACCTGAGCTTGGTCAAACGGATTCACGTCGGCGAGAGCCCCGAGTTCATCAAGATCAATCCCGCCGGCGACCGGCTTTTCGCGACTTTCGAACCCAGTTCGGGGGGCGGACCTCCGGGAGCTCCGAAAGCCAAGAATGACAGCGATGACGAAAATGGACCGCCCGCTCAGATCGCCACATTCCATGTCGGAGATTGGGCGCCGGGTCCAGTTTCCACCGCGGGCCATGAAACCGAAGGCATCGAATTCTCAAGCGATGGAAAGTTAATGTTGGTTGCCAATGAATCGCAGGAAACCATCGGAATATTCGACGAAGCCAGTGGGCGGCATCTGCGGGACATCGATCTGAAATCCTACGGAGCCCGCCCGCGCGGCCTGAAAGTTTCTCCGCAAGGTAACGAGTACGCGGTGACGATGGAAAGCTCGGGAACTTTGCTCACAATCGATCCCAGCTTCAAGGTGATCAAGTCTGTGCCAACCGCCGAGAAACCCTACGGAGTCGCGTTCGACCGTGCGGGCAAGCGCATTTTCGTTTCAGCCGCACAGGCAGGAAAGCTCCAGGTGTTTTCGGCGGATTCTCTGCGACTCCTCGCAGAAGTGCCCACCGGCAAGAGATGCTGGCATTTCACATTCACGCCCGACGATTCCAAGATTTTATTGGCCTGCGGACGATCGAACAATGTAGTCGTGATCGACGCCGTTTCCTACAAACCGGTCAGCACGATCGAAGGATTCAAGCTGCCGTGGGGCATCGTGACCTACCCGAGGTCATATGGCAGCTTGGGATTGCCGTAAATTCAGCGAGCCTCCGCCTACAATAACTAGAGGCAGGCTGCATAACAGGCAGCCTGCCTCCATGCCGGTTCACGTTTTACGCGTTCGTTTTCAGGACGGTCTTATTGCTTCAAGCCAGTACGCCCAACCTTTGAGCCGGTTGCCGCGCAATAATCCTGATCGCCCTGGATGGTAAGGACAGCGCCGCCAACGTCACCGCCCGCCTCTTGATCGGTGCAGTCCCCGCCGGAGCCGTTCTGCCCGAGGAGGTGAGACTGATTGTAGTGGGAGCGCAACACACCCATTGCACTGAGCGGTAGGAAATCCGGGTAGATGTTCACGACCTGAGTCTCCGCCGTAGAGATTAGAGCGCTGACTCCAGCCGGGACCGGAGTGTGCGAGACCACGCGCAGAATGTTCCAGATGGGATAGCTACCGGACGCCACGTTAGCAAAGCTAACGATGCCCGGGCACGGAGCCGTGCAGGTGGGGAACGTTCCGTCGATGTAATTCAGGTTGATGGGATCAACCCCGTCGACTGCCAGATATCGAACATTGGGAGACTGGCCCGCGAAATTGCCGACGCTCCAGAAGCCATAGCCGATGGAGTCCCCGGTGGAGGCTGATTCAATCTCAGAGAGTTCTTCGCCGTTGCCGATTGCTCTCCAGCGGGACCCTCCGCCGTTGGACAGGTTCAGCGGATTCCCGCAAGGTACTCCAGGGCAGGTTGAACCCTGACCTGTCGCCGGGTTGACACCCAGTTCCTGGGTCGAACCGGTCTCCAGGTTCCTTGGAATGTTGAACTCCATCACGGTGAAGGTTCCAGAAAGAGGCTCGCGAGTGATGACGTTGAGGGGTACGGTCGCTTGTCCGGGGATCGAGGTAAGATCTTTGGTGTAAGCGTACCCGCCATTCAAAGCCAAAGTGAGATCGCGCCGATTGATGCTAAAGAAGGACGTCGAGTCGCCAAAGTGACCGGAATTCTGGCCGTTTCCCTGCTGGGCATTGACCGCGACCACCACGGATTGGACTCCCACATCGATCGTCTTGTGTGCGGGAATTGTCTGGCCAGTGATAGGATCAGTGCCGCTCAGGGCGTAAAGAGCAGGCGTCGCCGATTTGGTGCTGAAATGGCTCAGGATTGGAGTTCCCACCGGTCCCGGCCCGTAACCAAGGCCGTTGTAGTTGGTGGTGTTTAACGCCGTCAAAACACGCGTCTCTTCGAACAAAGCGTCTTCTGGACGAATATCCGAGGGCGCTGCGTTGAAGGCCGCACCTTGAAGAATGTTGATCACCTTTTGCGGAAGCGGGGTGTCAGTTAGAGTCGGAATCAGGTTGGCTCCCGCCGTTCCGGCTGCTTCCAGAATGTTGAAGGTCGACGCCGGTTCGGCGAAGAACAACTGCTGCCCGACGATGCTGTCAACGGCAATATAAGCACAGACAATCGTGGGGTTATTAGTGTTATTCCACACGATCCAGACGTTTCCAGTCTCCAGAAGGCCGGTGCCGCGGTTGTCCACTCCTTGGGCTCCGTTTTTGAAGGTCCATATGAACTGTCCGCAGATCCCTCCGCCATCGGCCGGTCCTGCAGCCAATGCAAAGGAATCGAATGCGCCGCTCGAGCCCGCACCAAGAAAGTAAGGCTTCGTGGCCGCAAAGCAATTCGCTCCGATCAGCATAATCAAGGCCAGCGACATTGCCGCTGCCAGTTTTGTGGCTCTCTTTGTCATTTTGTAATCCTCTCCGGCGCGGGAGCTTAGTCGGAACGTCTTCCCAGCGCGGCCTCAAGGGTGCCTTCGGGCTGTTACACGCCGATGACCTGCGCATGAATGTTCGATTAAAATTTGGCTACTGCAGGCAATCGGGCGATCGCCGCTGGGCTCCGGAGGCGCGGATTCCGCGGTTGACGCAGACGCCCGACGTGGGCTGTGCCGTACTTACCCGATCTGGTTTCCTTGCTGGCATAGGTGGGGCGGAACAGTCGGAGTTCCAACGTGGGAATCTGCCTGCTCATCCCTGCCCAAGCCGACATTGACGGTCTGTGTCCCATGCCTTATTGTTGGTGATTCGGAGAAGAATCAGTTGGTTCAGCGTGGCGCCGATCTGGGCCCGGTTAAATCCAATCCTTTCGTAGGTTTGTGAAATCAGGGGATCATTCGTAAAAAAAATCCCGTCGCTCGGAACGACGGGTGTGCGTGCTCAACCACGATGACAAGGAGCGTTTAGGTGAAGATTCTGGTAGTCGGCGGAGCTGGATACATTGGAAGTCACACGGCGCGGGTCTTGCGGGCGGCAGGCATCGAGGTACTCATCTACGACAACTTGTCCACCGGCTTTGATTTTCTGGCCAAGGGCTTTGAAACCGTAATTGGGGACGTCCACGACAGCGCCAAGCTTTTAGACGCGGTCAAGCGGACGGATGCGGTGATGCATTTTGCCGCTAACCACTACGTCGGCGAATCGGTGATCAATCCGCGAAAGTACTACCGCAATAACGTTGAGGGCGGGCTATCCCTGTTGAATGCGATTGTGGACAGCGGGAAGAAGAATTTCGTGGTCATTTTCTCCTCGACGTGTTCGGTTTATGGCGCGCCCACGAAGATGCCCATTACCGAGGACTCGCCGCTGACCCCGGTGAATCCTTACGGCGTGTCCAAAGTCTTTTTCGAGCAGGCGTTGCAGTCTTATGACACGGCTTACGGAATCCGCTACGCCAGCCTGCGCTACTTCAACGCGGCGGGAGCGGACGAGAGTGGAGAGATCGGCGAATGCCACGAGCCCGAGCCGCATCTCATTCCCCTGGCTCTGCGAGCGGCGGCCGGCTTTGGTCCGGAGCTACAGCTCTATGGCACCGATTATCCGACGCCGGACGGCACCTGCATTCGCGATTACACGAATGTGGTTGATCTGGCTGAGGCACACGTGAAGGCGTTGCAGAGACTGCAGGCGGGAAATCCTTCGTTTACCGTAAATCTGGGGACGGGAGAAGGATCGTCGGTGAAGGAAGTGATTGCGGCGGTTGAAGAAGTGACGGGGAAGAAGGTTCCGAAGAAGATTGTGCCGCGGCGTCCGGGCGATCCGCCGGCTCTGGTGGCGGATCCAGCGCGCGCCCAGCAGTTGCTGCAATGGAAGACTAAGCGCTCACTGCGGGACAGCGTATCGACTGCGTGGAAGTGGATGCAGCGGCGGGGAAAATAGGGTTAGTTCGTCTTCTACGAGTTGCACATATTCTGGTGCACTAATATCTCGAAAAAAACTCTTGTAGAGGCGCAAAATCTAGAAAACAAACGGTCGGAAATTTTTCTGCCTCGTAGATCTATGGTTCTAAAGGCAGTTACGGGCAAAATCTTGGAAACATTGGAGTTATCGCGGTTTCTGGGCCTCTGCGATCCGTTTTGGTACTGCCTAGAAACTTCGACGCCACAGTAGGGCCATTTGTTTTCAGCGTGTTGCCGGGTTCGTGCTCCCTGAAACCGCTCGGTGGCCTGCGTCCCACCATCCAAATAAAAAACTCTGGTTTCCCTGCAAAATCTAGAAAACAAACGGTCGGAAATTTTTCTGCCTCGTAGATCTATGGTTCTTAAGGTAGTTAGAGGCAAAATCTTGGAAACATTGGAGTTACGGCCTTTGTCGGTTGCTTGCGGTTCCGTTTTGGAACTGCAGGCAGGGATGGCGCTGACCGATCCGGCGCGTGGACTGCCGAGGAAGATGCATCCGCTATAAGGTTGTCAAAGATCTGGTATTATCTTGTAGATAACATCTACAATTTTATATTATCACGAGTGATGGACCGGGTTCAAGAAGAAAGTGGAGGGATGGCGGAGCGATTCCCGAATTGGGACGAAGGCGGCGCAGGGAAAAGGGTGGGTGACAAATACGTATTTTTTCGGCTGAGCAAAACCCCGCCCAAGCGGAGCTTGGACGGGGCACCCTCGGGAGTTAAATCAGCAGGATTGTCCGGGCGACCCGCCCGAGTTCAAGATGAAAACCCCGGGGCCGGCGGCATGAGTCCCACCTTTACAAAGAACGTAAAGGTGGGCCAGCCGTCAGCCATGGGGCACCCATCAGGAAACGGGGACCGGTGAGGGCGTGGTCTTTTTGGATCGCTCCTCGAGGTATCTTGGCAGGGCTTCTTTCCACGACGGAATCGATACGCCTACCGAACGCAGCTTGGCTTTGGAGAGCACCGAATTTGCGGGACGGCGGACGGGGCTGGCAAACTCAGCCGACTTTACCGGCGATAGCTTGGCGTCAAGGCCAGCGCGCTCGAAGATGTAACGGGTGAATTCATACCATGAGCATTGGCCTTCGGAGCTGACGTGGTAGAGCCCGTACTTTCCGGTGAGGATTAAGTTGCGCGTGGCCTGGGCCAGGTCGGCGGTGTAGGTGGGGGTGAGAATCTGGTCGTCGACTACGCGGATGGCGTCTCCGGCGATGGCTTTTTTCAGCATGGTTTCGACAAAGTTGCCGCCTTTGCCGCTGCTGCCGGCGACTCCGTACAGACCACAAGTGCGGATGGCGAAATAGCGGTCGGCGTAGGCTGCGATCAAGTGCTCGCCCACGACTTTCGAAGTGCCGTAAACATTCACCGGCGCGGGCAAATCAGTTTCGTCGAATGGCCCACCCTTTTCGTATCCTCCGAAAACGTAGTCGGTGCTGTAGTGAACGAGAGTTGCGCCGGCGGCTTTGGCGGCCTGGGCCAAATACTTCACGGCGGTGCCGTTGACCTGAAAGGCAGGCGCAGAGTTGGTTTCGCATTCGTCGACGCGGTGGAAGGCGGCCGTGTTCAGGATCACGTCCGGCTTGGCTTCCGACATGGCATTGGCGATTTGCGCTTCCGAACAAACGTCGAGTTGCGCATGGGTGAAGGGCGCAACCGTGTCGCCCGCGGCTCGAAATACTTTGAGCAGATCGCTGCCCAGCTGCCCGTTGGCACCGATGAGAAGCACCTTCATCGAGTCACCTCGGCGAGGGCGCGCAGGCCGTTGTTGGCGGAGAGCAACTTCAAAGTGTCGATGTTGTAATACTGGGGATTGTCCCAGTCCTGGAACTTATCCATGTTCTCGATCAGGTTTTTCACGATGGCCTTGACGTTGTGGTTGGCGTGGAAGCTGAGAACGTTTTCCGCTTTCTCGGTGCTGACTTTGTAATTGCGGAAATCGGTTTTGTGGTGAATGGTGAGATGCACCTTAATGCCGAGTTGTTCTTCGATCGCCATCTTGACCAGGTCGCCGACTTCGCCGACGGTGTAGTTTCCCGAAGCAATGTTGAAGATGCCGGAGATCTTCTGGCTGGCTTCGATGGCGCGGATGTATCCGTTGGTAGCGTCTTCAATGCTCATGATGGGGCGCCAGATGGAAGGATTGTTGACCGTGATCTCGCGGTTGCGGACGCCGTTTTTGAACATGGTGTTGACGATCAGATCGAGGCGCATGCGCGGGCTGTATCCGGAGATGGTTCCTTTGCGGAGAGAAATCACGGAGAAGTCGTCGTCCGCCAGGTTGATTGCCGCTTGTTCGCCCTGAAGTTTGGAAATTCCGTAGGGATAGAACGAGGAAACGGGACGAGTTTCGTCGAACAATTCGTTGACCGTGTAGCCGTACACCGAGCAGGAACTGGCGTACACGTAGCGTTTGACTTTGGCTTTTTTCGCGACGTAGGCCAAGTATGCGGGAGCGGCCGCATTGAAAATGAAGTTTTCGCTGGGCGAGTATTCGGCCATGGGATCGTTCGACAAGCCAGCCAGAAATACGACCTGCTGGTACTGTTCGAGATCGGGGACGGCGATGTCAAAAATGTCCTTGTGAATGATTCCGGTTTCGGATGGGAGATGGTTGCCGAACCAGAAAAGGTCGAGCACATCCACTTCGTAGCCACGATCGAGCAGCTTTGGAACCAGCACCGATCCGACGTAACCTGCACCACCTGCAATCAAAATTTTCATGAACTGTTATCTCCCAACCAAGGTTTGATTTTCTGAATACTTGAAATTGTCCGATTCCGGCCGTGCCAACCACTCTTTCAAAGTCTGCGCTTTGCGATCCTTGTCGGAAAGCTGAACGTCGCGGATGGGCCACTGGATGCCGATCTCAGGGTCGTCCCAGCGAATTCCCGACTCGAATTTATTACTGTAAATGCCGGTGCATTTGTATTGAATCTCGGCGTAGTCGGAGAGCACGCAGAATCCGCGAGCAAAGCTGGCGGGGGCCCAAACCTGCTTGCGGCTTTCGGCGGAAATCTCAGCGCCAAACCATTTCCCAAGGGTGGGCGACCCTTTACGGATGTCGACGGCAACCAGGAATGCGGTGCCGCGGGTTACCCGCATCAGTTTTCCCATTGGCGGTTCCCATTGAAAATGCAATCCGCGTAGCACTCCGCGCACCGAGCCGGAATGGTTGTCCTGTTTAAAGTCGGTTGGAAGGCCGAGATCTTTGAACAGGTCGGCGCGGAAAACTTCAGTAAAGAATCCGCGGTCGTCTTGAAATACTTGCGGAGCGAGAACGCAAACATCGCCCAACTGCCTTGATTCAATACGTATTTCCATGATTCCTCATCCCCGTAAATCGTAAATTAAGGTCGCAAAGGATTGCTTCGAACAGCCTTTGATTGTAGCAAGCCCAGGCGGGAAACCGACTATCTATCGACGGTGAACCACCGGAGGCTTGATCGTCGGGCGAATAGCTTTCGAGCGCAGAAAAACGCCCCCGCTAAGCGGGGGCGTTGATGCTTGATCGTCCGATGCCTTACTTGTGTTTGGCGCCGGTTTTGGTCTTGTCCTTGTGAATTTCCTTGGACAGGTGATTTTGCTGGTTGTTGATTTGGGTCTTCTCGGCCTGGGTCAGCTTGCCGCCGTCGGCAGCACGGTCATTCTTGATTTCCGTATTGAGGCTGCCTTCCTGCTTTTCGATGTGGCTGGCTTGGCCGGCAGTCAACTGGCCGTTCGCGACACCCTGGGCAATGCGCTGGCGCTGTTCTTCCCGGCGCTGGCCGATTTCAGTCTTTGGGTGAGTGTTCTGAGTGTTGTCGTTGTGCTTGTCCTGGTAAATCTGGTTGGACACCTGGCCCTGCTGTTGCTTCAACGCAGCTTTGTCGGCACTCGTCAGATGGCCATTGTCTTCCGCCTTCATGCTTTTTTCTTCCTGATTGATCTGGTTTTCCTTGTTCTCCAGAGCGGAAGTTTCATCGGAGGTCAACGAGCCATTCTTTACGCCGTTGGCAATGCGTTCCTGCTGGTTATGCTTTTGTTCCGCAATGGTTCCCGCATTCTGCGAGGGAGCGTTCGAGACCGGATTGCCGGATGTTGTCGGGCTCGAGGACGCGGGCGCACTCGAGGCAGCAGGGGGATTCGTGGTCTGAGCAGGGGGATTAGTGGTTTGCGCCATGGATGGCAACAGGAACGCAGCCAGAGCTGCGCTTAATAGCGTCATTCGGGGGTATTTAGTCATAAGCTATCGATTTCTCCTTTGGTGCGACTCGGCTTACAAGTCGCTATCGATCTTCTCACAGACTTTGTGGCCGCTGGAATAATAAACCCGCAGCGTCGGTGGGAGTTGCGCCCAGCCGGATCGATTTCGCCAGGATTAATGGTAACTATCTGAATACACAGGCGTTACAAGGTTAACGGAGATACGTTTTAGTTGGATTGATACGGCAATATCCCGGTGCTAGAATACGTCCCCAGGCAGCGATCTTTGCGGCCACACTCGCGGGGGATAGGAAACCCAGTGAAACCTGTCAATCAGTTGGCAAAGTTTATATTGTTGATGGCCGTTCTGAGCTATCAGCCCATGGCTTTTTGCCAAGGATTCACGGGCGTCCTCACCTGGCACAACGACAACGGGCGGACTGGCCAGAATCAACTCGAAACCATCCTCACCACGACGAACGTAAACTCGAAGCAGTTTGGGAAACTGTTTTCTTACGCGGTGCAGGGGCAGAATTACGCTCAACCGCTATACGTGCCGGCGGTCACGATTCCGGGTAAGGGCACGCACAACGTGGTTTACGTGGCGACTGAGCACGACCAAGTTTACGCCTTCGATGCCGATGGGCTCACGTCCGCGCCGCTTTGGCACCGCAGTTTCATCAATGCCGCGCAGGGAATCACTACGGTATCGACCGAAGACAGCCATTGTTCCGCGATCAAACCCGAGGTGGGAATTAGTTCGACCCCTGTCATCGATCCTGCCAGCGGCACGCTCTACGTTAGCGCCGAGACTGAAGTCAAGGGCGCGGTGCTGCAGCACATCCACGCTCTTGATATCGCAACCGGAGCCGAAAAATTTGGTGG
>Ga0070764_10000775_pt1 | contig 13110 bp, 11 predicted proteins | sample HubBroMetageWRM4_FD_67287 | JGI IMG/M metagenome (GOLD analysis project Ga0070764, IMG submission 67287) | Warmed soil microbial communities from the Hubbard Brook experimental Forest, New Hampshire - Hubbard Brook CCASE Soil Metagenome WRM 4 | ecosystem: Environmental > Terrestrial > Soil >... | reverse complement strand
AAGATGGAGACTCAAAACCAGCGACACCCTCAGGCCCCGAGCAGTAAGGCTTTGGTTGATTCCGATACCACGCGCACACCTGCCGCTGCGACCACTCCGCACGACGCGGACGTACCCGTGCGAGCATTTCGGTGTCAAGCTTCCCGCGGGCCGAAATCTGTGTCTCCAGATGATGGGCGATGGCTCGATTCGCCGCCTCCATGCTGCGCAGGTGAGTGGCGATATCAGACGTCACGACGAAGCTCGCGAACTGGCCGGCAAAGAGATAAAGCGCGATACCCGAAATCACCACCAGCAGAAAAACCGGAATCACGCCGATAAAAACATAAGTCACGATCAACCGGTTCCGCAGCCGCCACAGCAGTTGCGAACGCAGCCAGCGGAATCCGGCAATGGCGAGCAACACAATCGCCAGCAGGCTGAGAAAAATTACCCAACCCTGCAAACTCGCCGACGTAACCGGACTCGCGTGGCGCGTCAGCCACTGCACCGCAACCAGCAGCAGGTCGAGCGCGAGCACGTAGAGCGCCGCCCACGCGACCCAGCTCTGTGGCCAGAGCCCTTTTTCGCGCAGCTTGCTCTCGAGTTCCAGAGAAATCAGTCGCATTCCGTTGCCTGATTCGCCGTCGTCATATCTCAGGATAGATGTCGAAAAAGGCCGAGAGACTCGTCTTCAGCTGCTTCTCGATCTCGTCTTTGCTGCCTTCAAGAGTGTGCATCGTGACGTGCGCGTCCCGCCCGTTCTTCAGCTTGATCGACGCCTCGCCAACGCTTTCGATCTCGTCGGAGGGCAGCAGACGCAGCCCGTAAACCAATGTCAGGTTTGCCATCCTAGGATTGTAAGCCAGAGATTGTGAGGCGGAATGCGTGATTCAGATTGCAGACATGATGCAGGCGAAGTTCGTGAATTCACTGCGAACGAGTTTACCCCGGCGGCCACTGCAGCGACCGCCCGCCGATCAGATGCACATGAAGATGAAAAACCGATTGCCCCGCGCGCGGCCCTACATTGAGCACGGTGCGATAGCCATCTTCAATCGAGCGCTGCCGCGCGATTTGGGCCGCCACCAGGTGACAGCGTCCCACTAGCTCTGCGTCTTCCGCAGCGGCCTCTTTCAAGCCGGTAATGTGTTTCTTTGGGACCACCAGCACGTGCGTCGGACCTTGCGGGTTCAAATCTTCGAAAGCAAAGGTGTGCTCGTCTTCATAGACTTTCTTCGATGGCACTTCACCGCGAATGATCCGGCAGAATAAACAATCCGCCATAAGTGAGCCTCCTCTTGCCTGGGATTACGATCACCCGGCAAGTAATATGCACAGATAGGTCCCCCGTACCTCCCGGAGAAGTAATTTCATTCCAGCCGACCCTGTTTTGTAAAGCGGTTTACAAGAAAAGTGCTCTTAGTCGAGCCGCACCAGGAATACCGTCCCCTCTGCGGTCTCGGTCTCGTGGGCTAGGGCGGTGGCGCGCTGGCGGTCATCGTCCAGCACTCGTGCGCGCACCCACCAGACCCCGACGGGGCTCTTGAACTTCACGACTTTGGCCGTCTGGTAACGCTTCTGAAGCTTTGCGGCTAATTCGGCGGCAGCTTCCTGCTGGGCAAACGATCCGATCTGCACCGCCCAGCGCCCACCGGTATCAAGCGGCACGGGCGCTTGCAATACTTCCAGCCGGACTTTAGCTGTGCCCGGCAAGTACACATCCAATGCCTTCGCGGCGGCCAGCGAAAGATCAACGATGCGTCCTTCGACGAACGGCCCTCGATCTGTGATCCGAACCAGCGCCGAGTGTCCCGTCTTCAGATTGGTAATGCGCACGATCGATCCCAGCGGCAAAGTAAGATGCGCCGCCGTCATGGCGTGCATGTTATACAGCTCGCCGTTCGATCCGCGCCGGTTGTGATATGGAGCGCCATACCAGCTCGCCATCCCCGTCTGCTCAAAGATGGGCTGCGCTCCGGCGGGAACCTGGATCTTCTCGTCTTCTCCAGTGCCAGTCGTTTCTTCGCTCGGCGTTGTTGGAGGTGGAACAGTCGAGGCCGGTTTTTCTTGCTGCGGCGGAGGAGGGGGTGGTGTCTGCGCCTGCGTATGTTTATGCCCGCAGCCGCTCAGAAGTACGCCGCCCAGCAGGAGAAGAAACAGAAGACAAGCTCGCGGGGCATAGCTCGAAACAGAGCAGCTCAAGAACTCTTGTGCTGCGTTTCCAGAAAGTCCGCGAACTGGGAGAGTTTCCCGGCCGCCGTGCGCAGCGCTTTCGAGGAATGCGTTCGCACCGCCGGCACCACCTCGTCGTTCAGATACGTCACCAGTTCCGCCGTCTCTTTTTCGAGAGTCTCTGCGATATTCGCAACTGAGCGATTGAAGCGCGCGGAAGCCTCTTCCACCTTGCGGTCGAATTCTGTCATATCCATCCTGTCGGTTCGGGTTAGAGTTCACGCATGTGCCGCGGTTACCAGGCTTCATGATTATCGGGGGCGCGCTTGCGGCGGTCAATCTGGAAGAATCTGCCCCAGCACTTCTCCGCTTGCGAAGATCGCTCTAGGTCACGATACAATCATCGCCATGCGTCCGAGGATAGCTGTCGAAACTCCACCCGCTTCTCTGAATTTGATGCTGATTTTCACGTTGATGTTTACATTGACGTTCACCTCGGCCTGTACCTTTTTCGGTGAACGTCCGGCGCGAACCATGTCCGAAGCAACTGGAGGCGAGGGTCTCGAACGCGTCTTCTGGAAAAATGTGCAGGCGGCGAACTGGGTGGAAGTGGAGCGCGCGCTCGCTTCGAATTACGCTGGCGTAACCCCCGGCGGGTCGCTCGATCGTTCGGCCACGGTGGAGCAATATCGCGGATGGAAGTTAAAGGACTTTACGCTCGGCGATCTGAAAACCGAGCTGAACGGAACCACCATCGTGGTGACCTACACCATCACGTTGAATGGTGTCACCTCAAACGGACCACTCCCCTCGACGCCGCAGCACATGATGACCGTGTGGCAGCAGCAAAAATCAGGATGGATCGTAATCGCGCACAGCGTCAGCCAGCCCAGCGCAAGCCAATAGTTAATGATGCGCGCCTCAAGCAACCTCTCTGTAAAGACGCTCGCCGTCGCAAACGCCAAGGGCCTGGGCACGTTCCGGGCGGCGCTGCTGCGCTGGTACGACCGGCATCGCCGCGATCTTCCCTGGCGCGAAACTCACGATCCTTATCGGATATGGCTCAGCGAAATCATGTTGCAGCAGACACGCGTGGCCGCCGTGCTCGACCACTACCGGATTTTCCTCGAACGCTTTCCGAATGTGCAGGCGCTGGCCGCCGCTTCTGAAGATGCCGTGCTCGCCGTCTGGAGCGGCCTCGGCTACTATCGGCGGGCGCGTATGCTGCACCAGTGCGCGCGGCAGATCACCGAGCAGTACGGCGGCCATTTTCCGCGGAACTCCGAATCCCTGCTCGCCTTGCCCGGCATCGGACGCTACACGGCCGCCGCCATCGCCAGCATCGCTTTTTCCGAGCCGGTGGCCGTGGTCGATGGCAATGTCGAACGCGTGTTGCAAAGATTGATCGGCGGGAAGGTAAAACCGTGGCACCAGGCGCAAACGCTTCTATCCAAACCCCGCCCCGGGGACTTCAATCAGGCCATGATGGAACTCGGCGCCACCGTGTGCCAGCCGCGCGCGCCGCGCTGCCTTGAGTGCCCTGTCCGGAAATGGTGTGCGACGCAGGGAGAAGTTCCGCGCGCCAATCTCCCGTCCCGCCAAAGCAAGAAGCAGATCTGGTGTGCGCTGGAGTTACGCAACGGCAACGGGAGCGGAAAAATCCGGCTGGTGCAACGCCCCAGGAAAGCTTCGCTCATGCCCGGCATGTGGGAACTGCCGCAATCGCCCGAGCCTCCCTGCCCGTTACCGACGGCATCGCATTGGCGCACATTTCGCCATTCCATTACCGTCACCGACTACACTGTTCATGTGTTGCGGAACAAGACGCTACGGAATACGACGCTGAAGCCAGCCGCCAAAGGCAAGTGGATCGCAACCGATCTCATTCCGCAACTCCCCTTGACCGGGTTGACGCGGAAAATCCTGAGGGCGGGCGGCATCATCTAATCACACAAAGCACTCTTCTATGAAGTGGCTTGATCGCTTATTCGGAGGTCCGAAAGATATGGCTGCATTACCGGCCGGAACCAAAGCCCCTGACTTTTCTCTACCCACCGTCTCTAGTGGCAAAGACGGAGGGGAATTCTCTTTGCAAGCTGCCCTGAAGCAAGGACCGGTACTCGCCGCCTTTTTCAAGGTGTCGTGTCCCACCTGCCAATACACTTTTCCCTACCTCGAACGCCTGCACAAAGCGTACGGCGATAAGAAAATCACGATCGTGGGTATCTCACAGAACGACCAGCGCGACACTGCTGCATTTCTGAAAGAGTACGGGGTCACCTTCCGCACGCTGCTCGACGATCCAAACGGCTATGCCGTATCGAATGCTTATGGCCTGACCAACGTCCCCTCATTATTCCTTATCGCGCAAGACGGCCAGATCGAAATCAGCAGCGTCGGATGGGTCAAACAGGAAATAGAGGACATCAACCGCAAGCTCGCCACCGCCCAGCAGATTACGCTCCCAGCGATCTTTCAGCCCGGAGAAGAAGTCCGCGACTTCCGCGCTGGCTGAGGCTCGAAAAACTGACCCCGCGGTCGCGGGACAACTTCAAGCGTGCTACTAGAGACTCGATCCGCTAGGCTGCGCGCCGAGCGTAAACGACTCGTTTCCGGCAAACATGGAGCGTGTTCCGAAATCCGCTCAAAATGTCGTGCCCTGTCACAAATGACAGTGGCCACTCCGCCTGACGCAAGTTCCACTAGGGTGTTTGGTTGACTCCCATGCGACGGTGGGCGAAGAAGCGCCTCTACGTGGTCATCTGCGCCCTCTCTCTGCCATCACTCTGTCTTGCACCTTATGCCGTTGCCCAACGGGTGGAGAGCAGGAATATTCTCATCCTCTACTCGCAGGAAAGAGAGATGGCCATCTACGCCCCGCTCGACAAGGGGCTGAGATCACAGTTGGAATCGGCCTCGACCGAGCCCTTGGTCTTCTACACTGAGTACCTCGATCTTTTGCGATTTCCAGACGAAGCTCACCAAGAGGAATTGCTGGAATATCTTCGCGTCAAGTACTCCAACCGGAAGATCGATTTGATTTTTGTCGTTAGCCCTCTTGCCCTGAAGTTTGTGCTCAGAAACGGTGATGATCTATTCCAGGGAATTCCCATAGTTTTTGCCTCGGTGAACGTTCGCACGGTCGAGAAACTCTCCCTGAGGCCAAATGTCACGGGAATCGCCGTCAACCGCAATATTCGGGATACGCTCGACGTCGCCTTGCAAGTCCAACCGGATACAACTCACGTCATCGTACCGGGCGGCACATCACCCATCGAGAGAACCTGGACGGATGATCTGCGAACCTCCCTCCGCCCGTATGAAGAGCGCGTGACCTTCAGCTACGTGAACGACCTTTCAATGGACGAACTCTTGCGTATGGTGAGCAATCCCCCGCCCCACACAATTGTGCTGTTCTCCGCCCTCTATTTCTACGACGGAGCGGGACACTATTTTCTTCCCGAAGAAGCTTTGGATCTCATTGCCCGGTCATCGAACGCCCCGGTCTATGGCACCGATCAGACCTACATGGGGAGCGGAATCGTCGGAGGTCATCTCTACGATATGTCTGAAGTAGGCGCTGATGCCGGGAAGATGGGGGCGCGCATACTGACGGGCGAATCACCCGCGAACATACCGATTCAAACCATTGACCCAAATTACGATGGGTTCGACGCTCGACAACTCAAGCGTTGGAGCATCAGCGAGGCGAGATTGCCTCGCGGAAGTATCGTACACTTCCGCCAACCGTCGTTCTGGACGCTTTACAAGTGGTACGTCCTCGGGTGCGCTGCCCTGTTTCTGATGCAGTCTCTATTTGTCCTCGCCCTTGTCCGGCTAACCCGGAAGCTGAAGCACTCGGAATCCGGTCTCAGGGAGCTGAGTGGAAATCTTATTAATGCGCAAGAGGACGAGCGCAAACGCATTGCGCGCGAGTTGCACGACGATGTCTCTCAGCGACTGGCCCTGCTGCGGATTGAAATTGGCATGTTAGCGCAAGAGGAGCGAGGCCAGAATCCTTTTAACAGCAAGAGATTGGCCGGTCTTTGCTCCGTAATCGATGACCTGTCCCAGGACATTCACCATCTCTCGCATAGTTTGCACTCCTCAAAGCTGCAGCTTCTTGGCCTTAACGCGGCCTTGAAAGAACTGTGTGGCCAGGTGGCGCAGGGCTATCCCATGTCGGTTGAATTTCACGCGGATGAGCTGAGCCAGCCCGTTCCGCCCGACGTGGCGCTCTGTCTCTATCGGGTTGCTCAGGAAGCGCTAAGCAATGCGGCGAAATATAGCGGTGCCAGTCGCGCAGTGGTTACGCTTTCGAACGGAAACGGCAGATTGAAAATGCGTATATCCGATTCCGGCAAGGGATTCGACACCGGTAAGCTTTCAAAGGGTTTGGGACTTGCAAGTATGTGCGAGCGTTTGCGACTGGTTAACGGCGAACTTGTGGTGAGGTCACAACCAGGAGGAGGTACGGAGCTGACGGCTCAAGTTGTTCTAGTCCAGCCAGTTCAGGAAAAGAAGGCAAGTTAGTGGTTACTCACTCGACTCGCGTCAGCGAGTGACGCGGCAGGTTTTTCCAGTTGCTGCAGCTTCAAGTATTCCAGATGCGCTTGCTTCAGGATGGGGATGTCCGCGTCAGCGCCTTTCCAGAGGGTGAAGAAATCCTGGTAGGCGGTTCGCGCCTGTGACGCCTCGCCCTGCATGGCATAGGCGCGAGCGAGGCCGAGATGGGCCAGCGCACCGATGGGCTCGTTGACCACGACGCCCCGCCAAGTCAGTATTTTCTGGAACTCGATTGCCGCTTCGCCGCCCCGATTCGCAGCGAGGTAAGCTTCCCCACGCACATAAACGGGATAGAGAGAGGGCGTAAACGAAGAATCGCCCGGTTGTCCTAGCTCGAACGGAGCTGCGATCTTCAGCGCTTCGATGGCCTTCAGAGCATCGTGGCGGCTGATCGCGAGTTGGGCCCGCACCGTTGGCAGGTAATTGAACTTTGCCACCGTGTCTTCAGGAAAACCCTTGGCCAAGTCCTCCGCCAGCATTTGCGACCGCGCACTTTCCCCAGCTAAAGCCCGCGCTAGCGCCACTCCAAACTTCACATCCCTGCCGGTCGAAAGCGCAAATGCCGCGTCTCCTCGCTGCCGGGCCTCGGCGGCGTTGCCGAAAAGAGCTTCCCGTAGCGCGGCAGCAGTTTCATAGCCTGCCGCCGTCTCTTTTTCTCCCGCTTGTTCGGCGGAAACGACGGCTTGACGCGAAAGTTCTCGCGCCTCCTCCAGCCAACCGGAGTATGCGGCGGTATCGGCTTCGGCCGACAGCAGCACGTCCTCCACTCCGGGCTTACCAGCGGCCCATATGACTTGTTGTTTCATTACAGCCGCATCGTTCTGCAAGAAAGCGAGTAGATAAAGATAGAAGCACAGGTAAGGGGAGTCGAGCTTTTTCCCCTGCGCCTCCTCAGCCGTGGACCGGGCATCTTGGAGGCGTTCCAGGTGAAGATAGTTCTGAACCAGGTTGGCATATCTCAGTCCGCTCTGCGGTTGAAGTCGAGATGCCTCGCGCGCTAGCGGAAGACCCTTTTCAAACTGCCCGAGATACCCGTAGATGAGACCCAGGTTGCCCACCGGCCTTTCGTCTCGCGGATAAACCTGCGCCCAGAGCTGATACTGCTGGCTTGCCTTATCCAGATCACCCAGGACCAAGTCCTGATAGTAAGAATCGATGTAGAACCTTTCTCGTTCGGTGACCCGCTCACGCAGTTGGGAGGCCTTCGCGAGGTTCTCCGCCGCCCGGCTCCGCTCCCCCAGATTCGAATAGCTCGTTCCGAGCAAAGCGTGGGCCATGGCGAAATTCGGATCGAGTTGAACGGCCCGCTCAAAGAACGGAAGCGCCGCTTCATCGCCTTTCAGGTCCTTGGTCTTGAGTCCGCGGCTGTATGCGTTCAGCGCTTCCAGGGAGGAGGTGGTTGCCTGCTCCAGGCGCGTATCGTATTTCTGGACTGTGCTGAGCGATTCACCCAGCTTTCCGCGCAGGTCGCTCGCCCCCTTATCGAGAGCTTTCAGGACGTGCTCCTTGCTGTCGGCCGTCACCTGAACATTAGCCAGGGAACTGCCCGTGCCGCAGTTTGTCGCCTTCAGGCCCAGAACGTACTCGGTTCCCAAATTAGCGATCGACCCTTCGAGCTCCGCCGACCCGTCCACTCTCGGGCAAAGTTCGCGGGCAATCGCCGGCGTGATTCGCGCGTCGGGCGACTGGCCCATCAAGGGAAGAGTCTGCCGAATGCGCTGTTCCGAAACCAGGCTCAGGAATGGCGACTGTTCCAGTTGTACTGCCAAGCCTTGCTTTAAGGCGTCGTCGAACACGGCGTCGCCGGTGGAATTGGTAAAGTCGGCGAGCACGATGGTGTCTTTGTCCGTCAGCGGCGTCGCGCGGTGCAACCCGAAATAAAGGCCACCGGCAACCAGGCTGGCGATCGCCAGCACGGCGGTGGGAAATAAGATCCTCGAGAGCCGGCTCGGCCCTGGCTCCGCAGACGCAGGATCCACCGAGTCAGGATCCACTGAGGAAGAGACCGCCTTCGCTTTGCCACTCGAAGGCAGCGGACTAGGAGTTGGGATGACAACGGATTCGTTTTCCTGTTCGGCTTCCGCCACTGCCACGCGGCCTGTCTCCGTGTCTCGCCTGAGCCGTTGCAGGTCGGTTCGAATGTCAGAGGCGTGCTGGTAACGCAAATTGCGGTCTTTCTCTAACGCTTTATTGATGATCTCTTCTAACTTGGCCGGCAGGGCGGGATTCAGACGCCCGGGAGCGATCGGAGCACGATTCAGAATCGCATCGAAAAGAGTCGCGGTACTGTCTCCACGAAAAGGCAACTTGCCGGTCGCCATCTCGTACAACACCGCGCCAAACGAAAACAGGTCGCTCCGGGCATCCAACTCCCTGACCCGAGCCTGTTCCGGCGACATGTAGGCGACTGTTCCAGCTGCTGTCCCCGGTCTCGTGAGTTGCCTCTCGGCGACATAGGAAGGGGATTGCGATTTCTCCGCAGCAATCTTGGCCAGACCGAAGTCGAGGATCTTGGCGTGTCCGCGCTTGGTAACGAAGATATTGGCGGGCTTGATGTCCCGATGAATGATGCCTTCGCTGTGGGCGGCCTCGAGCGCATCAGCAATCTCGGTAGCCAGCGCGAGCAGCGTCTCGACTTCCATCGGAGCGCTGCCGACCATCTCCTTCAGCGTTACACCTTCCAGGTACTCCATGGCGATGAACGCCTGGTCCTGGTGTCTGCCGATTTCATAGATGATGCAGATATTCGGGTGATTGAGCGCAGAGGCGCTTCTTGCTTCGCGGTGAAAACGCTCCAGCGCCTGCGGATCTCGCGCCAGTTCGTTGGGCAGAAACTTCAGGGCGACGAAGCGGACAAGTTTCACGTCCTCGGCTTTGTAGACAACCCCCATGCCACCGCTGCCGAGCTTTTCCATAACGCGATAATGGGAGACTTGAGTGCCAATCAGGTTCGCGCCACTCTCGGCTGCCGCCCGTTCGTCGGCCACCAGTTTGCCCACAACTTCCAGCGCGGGCGAGTCAATGAAATGTTCGGCGCCTTTCTCGTGGGCCAGCAGCGACTCCACTTCGCGTCGCAGCACCTCGTCGTTCCCCCAAGCGCGTTCGAGGAATTCAGCTCGGCGGCTTTCGTCCAATTCCAAAGCCCGATGACACAGTTCTTCAACTCGACGCCACAGTTCAGGCTCCACTGCGATTCCCCTCGCTCAACTCCCGCAGGAGCCACATCTTTGCTAGTCTCCAGTCTCGCACCACGGTTTCGACCGAAACTTTCAATACTTCGGCGGTTTCCTCAATGCTCAATCCGCCAAAAAATCTCAGCTCTACAACCTTGGCTTTCCTCTCGTCTACGGCCGCCAGCGCCTGCAAAGCATCATCCAGCGCCACCAGGTTCGGATCCGGTTCACCGCCGACCGACGGTGCCTCTTCCAACGGAATATGCGTGGCTCCGGCGCCTCTTTTCTGATAACCGCGGGAGCGCGCGAAATCGATCAGGATACGCCGCATCAGTCGCGCGGACACGGCAAAGAAATGGGCGCGATCCTGCCAGTTCACTTGCTCGCAGTCGACCAGCCTTAAGTAGACCTCATTGACCAACGCAGTCGTTTGCAGCGTGTGGTCGGGCCGTTGCCCCGCCATGCAACGCTGCGCCACTTGATGGAGTTGCCGATAGACCAGAGGGGTGAGTTTTTCCAGAGCCTGCTCGTCGCCGCCTGTCCACGCCTTGAGCAACTGGGTGACCTCGTGGGTAGCCGGCAGAACCATCCAAACCTCCGTCGTTTCAATACATTACATCGGGGACAGGCAAAAACCTAACCGTCGCAGAATGTCTTGCAGTCGAACAATAGCGATTATTTTATCCAATTTTCATAATCGGGTTGCCATTTTGGCCCTCGTTTCACGTCTTTATAGATAGAGGGTTAGGAGGAGAGACGTTATGGAATCAAGAGGAGGATGGACACTTATGAGCGCGCAACCACTGAAAACGATTTTCACGGAGAAGCCGGTTAGACCGTGTACAGCGTGTTCTTCAAAACGGCAGGCGGAGTTTGGAGCGGAGATAAACATTCATTTCCGAGGTCTCGAGAATATTGACCACCCCGGCGTTTTGGTATTCCCGAAGATATTGGTCTGCCTGGATTGCGGCTTCTCGCGGTTTACGACCCCAGAACCTGAATTGGCGCTGCTTGCAACGGCAACTCCGCCCAGTGCGGCCTCAATTCGGCAGGGGAATCCGGTTGATGTCTCAATTCGCCGCAAGATTGCGCTCTGAGGTCGCGCTCTGAAAGCTTGGACTTTGGGCTCGGCATTCTGACGGCATCGCATGGCGCAAATGCCTGAGAAATCTTTGCTGGCCACCCAATCTTCCGTCTACACCGGCGTAACTTTCGAGCCCCGCCGCCGACGTGCTAGCCTGCTGCTTACTGTCACGCTTTCAGCGCTTTGCGAGCAGCTCAAGCTAGAGATTAGAGGCGATGCCCAAGCTCCCGATTTTTCGGTTGCGCAGTACTGAACCAGCCAGTCTCCCCGATCTTCGCTACTACGGGATCACGCTGGCGTTCGGTGGTTTGCAGCTGGGCGTCGACAACCTTCGCTACGACGTTTTTCTCAGCCCACGTATCACCGCCGATCTAAGCTTTTATCTCGCCCGCTACATTTGCCGCTTCGGAGAGGTGCAATCTCTCTTCGATATGGACGTTCCCTCCGCCACCCAAAGCAAATTCGTACGCGCGGCCGAGAGCAACACTCAAGTGCGCAAGCCGGGGGCCGCCGACCTGAAAACGCTTCTGGTCTCGATTCATCTCGCGATTCTGAATCGCGCCAAAGCAGAAGGCAATCCGTCGGTTGATATGCTCGGCCGCTTGGCCGTGCTCAAGTTCATCCGCACCGAACTGCAATCACAGTTCGCCAAAATTCTCGAACAGTGCCGCATGAAGTCGAAAGCGCTGGAGGGAGTGCGGCAAGCGAAAATGATGCAGACGCAGGAACTCGTCTCCTCGTTCCAGGTGCGCAAGAAGATCATCCTTCGCCGCGCCGGCCAGGAAGTGTTCCGTCTGCTGCGCGAAATCGAAAAAGAAACGCTGGGCCGCACTCGCCGGTCACTTCTCGGCGAATTGCCCGCCGACGGTTATCGCCTGTTCCTCAATCCGCTAGTGCTTACCGAGGATGGCCGTGATGATTATCTCTGCGCCGAGCACTATTACATGTTCGGCAACTTCGATAAGGATCCCGACCGTTTCCCCAGTCTGCGGCAGTTCGCGCTGAATTTCCTGCGTGAACTCGGATACGTCGAAGCGGTTGACGACGAGCACCTGGAGCAGGCGCTCAACGTTCCCGAAAATGCGGCCACGCTGGTGGGTAGCGGCAACGGCGAAGATTCAACGCAGGAAGATCGCAATAGAAACGACCGTCTCGATATCTGGACCCGCATATTACAGCGCGAAGGGGTTCTTTCACACGTCGTCGCCTCCTATGAAGCCGTTCCTCTGCTTGAGGAATATGCGCCGCGGGTCAATCCGCAGCAGATCAAGAATGCTCTCATCTCGCGCGAAGAAGCGGTGCGCGTCGAAAAGATCATTGCCGAAAGCCGCCTCCACTCCGACCGTCTGTTCGCCGCCATCGGACGCGTAGCTTCCTGCCGAGGCTCGGAGCGCAGCCGCTTTGCCGCGCGTCTTTTGCACGACCTCTTTTGCTATCACCGCGACCTGCGCGGACTGGAAGCCCTAAGCGCCGGTTTTGACAGCATCAACCTGGTCAGCGATGAGAAAGTCCGCCAACTCTCCACTCTCAACGGCATGCTCTACGAGTTCCTGCCGCCGGAAGACCAGAAACCCGCCGAAGATCGTGTCGTTCACCACGTTATCCTGAAAGCCGACGTGCGCGACTCCTCGCGCCTCACCCGCTCGCTCATGGAAAAAGGCATGAATGCCGCCTCCTATTTCAGCCTCAATTTCTATGATCCCATCAACAAATTGCTGGCAAAATACGGCGCCACCAAAGTCTTCCTGGAGGGCGACGCCATCATCGTGGCGCTGCTCGAACGCGAAGGTGAAGCCATGCTCAGCGTCGGCCGGACCTGCGTTCTGGCGTGGGAGATTGTGAACCTGCTCGGCGAGTACAACGAACTTTTGGAACGCTCCGGCCTGCCCCCAATGGAAGTCGGCCTGGGCATCGCCTACCAGGATTCAGCTCCGCTCTACCTGATGGATGGCGAGCACCGCATCATGATTTCCGATGCGATCAATGTCAGCGACCGCCTCTCCTCCTGCAATAAGCGCGTCCGCAAGAAAATCGCGCCCGATGCCGGCGTCTTTCGCGTGTACTCCGTGCAGATGGGAGGCGAGGGCAGTAATAGCGACGGTGGTAATAACAACGACAACGCGAACACGGAAG
>Ga0070764_10000774_pt1 | contig 13120 bp, 16 predicted proteins | sample HubBroMetageWRM4_FD_67287 | JGI IMG/M metagenome (GOLD analysis project Ga0070764, IMG submission 67287) | Warmed soil microbial communities from the Hubbard Brook experimental Forest, New Hampshire - Hubbard Brook CCASE Soil Metagenome WRM 4 | ecosystem: Environmental > Terrestrial > Soil >... | reverse complement strand
CGACCGCGTATTCATTCACAACGTGAAATCCAACAAAGCGCCGGGGCAATGGATGTGTGTGGCCACGACTACCCGGCCGGAAGGTGGACCGCCGCTTTACTTCTGGAATCACGATACGCTGAGAGTTGAAAACCTCGGCGATGTGGCATGGGGCGGACACTGGTGCGGCGGATATGGCAGGTTCTTCAACAACGATAGCTCGCCGACGATTCCATTCGGCGCGCACGTACAACGGCTATTCGCATCATTGGCAGATGCGACGCGACTGGCCAACCCCAGCCCTGATCCAGCTACGCAAGTGGGACTCGACGATCATCCGAGCTTTAACGGCCCGCCGAGTTCTATGATGGCAACGACCACAACCTCGATGGGAAAATCCCCAGCGACAGGGGCATGGTGGGATGAAGTCCTTGGCTTTGATCTGAGTGGCAACGGGAAAGTGTATCGCTTTTGCCACACGTTTACTTCTGGAAAGTCACAGGCTGACAAGCTGCCTGCGGGTTTCTACGCCGACAATGCAATCGGATCAGTGGACCAGCGAAATAAGTTCATTGCATTTACATCCGACTGGAATCAATCTCTGTTGAACAAGAGAGCGGATGTGTTCGTAGTGCAAGTACGATAATCAAAAGCTGGAGTAACTAAGTGACGCAGCGAGTGTTGGTCATCTCACAGGTGTCGGTGGTAAATGGGCAAGTATCTGGCTTGGCTATGCCAATCGAGATTGTCCTGAGTCCGTCGAGTACGCAGGGCATTCAAGTGATTGGGTGGCAGGATGCCATCAGCCAAGGTTACATCAACGTTAACGTGGGTAGTTTCAGCGGTGCCGAGTTGACAGTGACTTTGTTCGATCAGGACGGGAACCCGGTTCCAGAATGCGATGCAATCGCAATGGAATACCAGTCCGGCACGAACGGAAATTGGATGGCGGTTTTCGGCGACGAGAACTTCACTCCCCAAGTTGGTTCTGGTTACACGCTAGTTGTGGACGGAACGGACGGTGCTGGAAATACTATTCATCTGGAGTTGGTCGCAAAGATAGAACCTCGGCAAAGCTGAGTACCCGGAACGGAGAGGACCAAATGAAATGGCTCCATTGGATGCTGAGTGGCTACGTTGGATACTCACTGGGATTGCTGTTGTTGCTTTCTGGCTTAGTAAGCGGGCTATCGCTGCTTTGGACAATCGTCAAGATTCATTCAAAACTGAACTTGATGCCCTTAGAAAAGAGTTCAATGAGGCATTGGACCGTGCGATACGTGACCACAATCAGGACCAGAGCAACAGTCGCAAGGAACTGGATGAGGAATTCAATCGTGTTCGTGGGGACGTGCAGACAAACAGTGAGGACATTGCTCGTCTCCTTGAACGAACCAAAAACCTATAAGGCCGTGGATTGCTGCGGCAAGTGCATCTTCTACAAGCGGGGCATGTGCATTATCAAAAATGCGCCGAAGATGGCGGAAGACTGGTGCCACGATTTCTCTTTAAGCGAGTCAGGACTTGTGCGCTATGGCAAACTCTAAAGAAGCATTTTTGTTTGTGATGGGCCACGAAGACTCGACGATGAGTGGCGTCGTCACGAAAGACAACAACGGCGGAGAGGTTCGCTTTGGTGTGAACAGCATTGCGAACCCTCAAGCCGTGACCGATGGTTTCTACCAGATGCCGAAGGATGAAGCGGTGGAGTATGCACACAATCTGTTCGTCATCAAATACTGGAATCCGATTTACGGGGACAGCATTTCAGATCAGCGAGTGGCCAACCAATTTGCTGATTTGTCTTACGTGAGCGGAGACGAGTCTGTAATGATAATCCAACGCGCTGTAAATCAGCGTGGAGGAGAATTGGCAGTCGATGGTATGATGGGATCGAAAACTTTGAACGGATTGAACGCTTACATAAACCAAGATGCGCTTACCATGCTGGATGCCGTAAAGGCGCAGGCAATCATGTTCTACCAGTTGTTGACGAAGAAGAATCCGGCCGAGTACACACCACAGATTTATCTGAGCTGGGTGCGAAGGCTCAATGCGTGAGCGGAGGTTTAACGTGAATATCGAACAAGCGGTAGCAATGAACAAATTTCAGAAGCAGCACAATGTTGCTTCACTGAGTGGCCGTGATACCAAAACGGCTACGCAGATTGCCGAGATTGTATTCGACTTGTCGGCTGCCGCTGGAGAACCGTATCAGGATGCGGTGCCCGAAGCGTGGGCGAAGCGTTGGCTCGCGTCGAAGAATTTCGTCTTGGTGGAACTTGATCCACGGCAAGTGGCCGTGCCGTACGTCAACAAGATCAGCCGGACAAAAGTGCTGGCTACGATGCAGGCCGCGGCCGATTCCATTCCGCCAATCATCGTAGACTTCAACTTGCAGGGAATCGGCAAGACGGGAACTGGCTACATTCCGTCACTGATTGTGGTCGACGGAAAGCATCGTCATCGAGCACAGGTGCTGGCCGGACGTGATCGTATCTCCGCGTGGGTTGGAGAACGGGCGTTGGAAGCGTTGCGGTCTCGTGCAGCCGCCAAGAAGAACTTTGTGGTGGAAGCATCTGCGGCCAACGTAACACCGCGCTTCATGTCAAAGATTGACATTGCCGCTGCGCTCATGGGTCCGGGCGGCGGAAGTCCACTATCGCCAGCACGGCAAGATACAGGGGATGGTGGATCACGTCCTGTGGGAAGCCCGCACAGCGCCGTGGGGATGAAGGGGAACGGAGCTGGCAGTGCGGGAGCAGGAACGGGTGGAGCGAGTGCAGGCGGCGGGCCGGGAGGTGGTGTGTCCGGCATGAATCCTGAACGTAAGGGGATTTATGGAGACGCCGCACAAGGCGACCGTGATCGTAAACCCGATCCTTCTGATCGTGGTCAGCTGCTTGACCCATCTGACAAGAATCAATTTGCCAAGCGTGACGAACCGATGGACGGTGATCCGAACTGGCAAGCACCGGGAGCAGGCTCCGGCCCACGAGTACGGCCGTCTGTTGGAGCGAAAAATTCTGAGAATGCAATGCGGCGAAAGTTGCTGGCAGGGCCGATTCGAGTGAAGAAGATTGTGACCGATAAAAAGAAAAAGAAGAAGAGTTAAGCGCGTCGGAATTCCGTACCATAAGGGAGAGCATACAAATGCCTACACTACGACAGATGGTCGACGGGAGAACGTTGGAGACGGTGAAGGCTGCTTCTCCCGCCGCGAAGCATGTTGCCAATCATGTGCAAGACCCGTTCGGTGCGACGAAGGACGGCGTGGATGACTTGAACAAAGCCCGCATGGAATACGAAGTGCAGAAGAACAACATGCGGACACAGCTTGCTCCGGTGGAAGCTGTTGTTCAAGGTATCAAGAACATGCATCAACTTGACGGACCGGGAGACGGAAGTCCGTTGGATATGAGTCCGAACAATCCAGCCAACCAGCCGCCACAGATGTTGGACCAGAATGGAATGGTCATGGGCCAGCCGAATCTGGGTCAGATGACTGCACCGCAAGGCGGAATCAATGCGCCTGCATCGGCAGGCTCACAGATTGACGAGAGCACCGGAGTGCCACAGAACATGGAGCAGTCTCCCGGCGCCAAGATGAACATGAACCGTCCGTCACTGTCCGGATTCCAACCGGGAGTGTCACCGGGTCCGGCTGAATCTGTACGGCCGGGAAAGATGGGAACGCCACAACCGGGGCAAGCAAAACAGTCAACGGTTGCCGGAAACCCAAACCCCGGGAACATGCCTGCGGGTTGGACGAAGCCGGGAAGTGGAGGGACTGGAAACCAACCGGGGCAGTATGCGCCCGCGGCAAAGCCACCGCAAGGCAACCGCAGTCTGCCGGGTGCCAAAGGTCCGGGTGATCCGAAAGTGGCCAACCGGACGAAGAAGGCACAGGGCAACAGTGGATCAGGACGGCCGATTCACGTTGAAGTCCATGCCGACAATATGATGACGACGCCTGCAATGTCAAAAGTTGCATCCGCGGCGGCATCTGACAAACTTCGCAGTTACGGAACTTCCGATGGCGTACGGAAAGAATGGGAATCTAGACGAGGCACGCCTGCCGACGCGGGCGCGGCGGCTGCGAAGCGCGATAATTACGTTCAAAAGAGAATGGATCAAGGGATTAGCCATACTGCAATTCGTAAAGAATTGGGTATGGATAAAGGGGAGTATTACAAAACGTATGGTCAGCATATTAAATCACTGACTCGCGACAGACTGGCTAGTGGATCAGTGAAGAGTTCGGCAAAGCCGTGTCCGAAGTGCGGAAAAGTTCATGCTGCCGGAGTGAAGGCGTGCTCCGGCATGAAAGCCTTTGGGATGCACAAGGGCACACACAAAGACATGCGTGACCAGCCTTTGGCAGCCGTGGGGACGAGTGAAGGAGTGCAGAAGTCTTGGGAGTCACGGCAACGCAAGCAAGCGTCTGAATTGGGTAGCAACGTTAGTGTCATGACGGACGATCAGCGGAAAGCATTGGTCGACTACATGAAACGCAATCCCGGTCAAGGTGGAACTTACGGCCACAACGACTCAGCCGGATATCTGGATGCGGGTGGTCCGGGGAGCGGAAGACGGCCGGAAGGTGGACCAAACAAGAAGGAATGGGGCGACAAGAAACCTTCTTTCGGCGAGCTCTGGGAAAGAGCTGTTGTGAAAGCGCGTGAATTCTCCACCGGACGGCGGAAGAAGCTGGCCAAGACAGGCGCCGCGATGCCGGGAGGCGGATTCCCGATTGTGAACCGGGAAGATTTGACCAACGCCAAACAGGCCATTGGTCGGGCCAAGAACAGAACTGCCACGATCCGCCATATCAACGAAAGGGCCAAAGCACTCGGCGCACCTAGCTTCGGAAGCAAGAAGCTGGCCGCACGCATGGCGAACCTGACACAGTGAAGTGGAAGATTCAAAGATTCCTGATGACGCGCTGGTATAAGTTTGCCTACTTTATCAAGCGTCATACAGGAATCTGGTTGGGTGGGGAAGACTGGTAATGAGCAAGGCACTGGACCAATTCGAGAAAGACTACCGTCAAGTGCGGTTGGATTTGGTGCGCGGCAACAATCCTTTCGTCACTGTCGAGAGTATGAGGGATTGGCTCAAGATGCGAAGCCAGATGTTGATAGAAGACATGGCAAAGGAGCGTGTAGCGTTTCTCCAGAAGCATCTGGGAGCACACCCCGAACGGGAGCTTGAGTTCTACCATGCCGGAATACGGTTCCACGGAATCAAAGAAGACGATGACGACTGAGAAGCGTGATGTATTGCAGGCCATGTTGCAGTGTTGCTTCAACATGGAATTGTGTCGCAGGCCGAGGCAAACTGTATTCGATATGTTGGGTGGGTTGGACTGGTACCAAGAATTTCATAGATTGGCTGTGGAGGCTGGGGCGATTCGTGACAAGTAAAGTTCTATGTACATTTCCGGGGCGGTTTGGCGACATCCTGTGGGCGTTGCCGACTGTCCGTGTGATTAGTCAATGCTTGGCTGGCGAGAAGGTGGACTTTGGAATCATGCCAGCCTACCGAAGCCTGTTGCCATTCCTGAATTTTCAATCCTACATCGGCAAAGCATTTGTGATCGAGAACTGGGAATGCACAGGATCACCGTACGGCGATCAGCCTTGGCAGCCGCCGCGGGATGTGGAGAAGGACTATGAGCGGAGCTTTCATCTGGGATACAAAGGCCATCCCGGAATTCATTGTCCGGCTATGCCGTTGATCGACTTCACTGCACACCAACAAGGGTTTGTGTTGCGTGATCCGATTCCCTTCATCGAAGTGCCGAAGAGTACATACCTCACGCCGGGAAATCCAGAAATAACCTGTCATGTGGCCTATGCGTTCAGTACCGGAGCGACTGAAGAGAAGCTACGCTTCATGGACATCATGATTCACATGGCAGGCAGCCATATCGCATGGGTTGATGTATCCAAAGAAGAGTGGTTGGTTTCGGCTGCACTCATCAAAACGGCGATGTGTTTCGTGGGCAGTCGATCATCGAACAACGTCATTGCCCACGGAGTGGGTCAGAAGAACATTTTCATTTACGAGCCGGAAGCATCGCGTCACGCCTCCGGGCAATTTGGATCAGTGTTTGGATGTCCGTATGACAAGGAAGAGACGCAGACTCTCGGGATGTCGCCAGAGCAGGCTGCGGAGCTGGCATGTCGTACTCTAGCGATGTGGCACGAACAACCAAAGGAACAGGAGACAATTCAATGAGACTGTTAAAGCCTGCACCGGGAGAATGTGCTGACCGTCAGACCATTCTCGAATTGAAAATGAAGTACGGCGGCGAAGAGGTTCCCGTAGATACGGCGGACCTAACAATCAAATCGGAAGCTGAGAAGGCCGAGCCACCGAAGCAAATCAGAAAAGTGATTAACGATGGTGGACTTGCCAAGACGATTGCGCGGCAGAAGTTCGTCAGTGGGAAAGCCAACATCCAGCCTTTCGTCGACGAGCACGAAATGATTCAGGTGTATCTGGAGCGCGAGTGGTTCCCATCTCTGGAGTCACGTATCGGCGCCGATGCCGAGTACGACCGTCTGTTGGAAGAGCTTACCGAAGTGAACGCCGAAATTTGGAAGCTCACTGACCGGGGTCAAGTGTTGCTGGAGAGGGCCAAGTCTTTGGAGAGATGTTCGGCGAATGACAGGACCGCGGCCGAAGTTTTGTACGGCACGATTGAACAGAACAATAAACGCGCTGAACTTGTCGGGAGAATCAACCAGCTTTTTGGACTCAACGTTGTAGAGAAGATTTTCGCATAGAATCAAATCCGCATAAGGAGTAGTAGGGGTAATGGAAGAAACAATCACAGTGCCGAGAAAAGCTGTGGAGCTGATGACTTGCACCGCACAAGTCGTTGGTGAGCATCTGGCCCACGGATATGTAAACCCTGACGACGCTGAGAGGCTTCGGCAGGCAACATCAGAACTGGAGAATGCGTTCAAACCGCGCGTATCCCGCTCTGAACAACAACGAATGCTGTGGGGCGATTGAAATGATTGAGCGGGTGCAGATGAGAATGGAGACTCTTAAAGCCGCGACTGGTGCATCTAAGCACTGCGGATGGATGAGAGATGAAGTTGCATTCTTCCTGCACTCGCTAATCCATTTGTACAGACCGGAACTTGTGATTCAAACTGGTCATTTGTGGGGCAAGTCAGCGTTGGTTGTGTTGGACGCATTGCAGGACATACACTACGGGGTATCTATCTACGGATGTGCAGCCCAAACGGGGGACAAAAAGTTTGACGAATTCGTAGATAGCAATGCGCCCAAGAGAACCAACGGTGTGTTGATGAGCATAGACCCGGAACCATACCATGTAGAGCACAGTGATGCAGGGATAGAACTTCTCAAGCAGTGGTATGGAGAGTCATTTCTTTTTATCAAAGAACGCAGTGAAGATGTGTTCGGTAAAGAGAGTTGGGAACAATTGGCTCGGGGTAAGATGATCTTCGGTATCGTGGACGGAGACCACACAGTCGAAGGGTGCAGAAATGACATAGAGAGTCTGGCACGATTGCAGGCCGAGTGTATATTCGTGGACGATACTTCATGGATTCCTGAGTTGCGCGGTGTGTGCGAAGCATTTGCAATGGGTGGTGTGTACGACTGTGCCACGATCAAATGGATGAATGGAGTCACGTTGCTGACGAGGTTGCTATGAAATTCGGAGTCGTGCTGGTATCTAAAGTGAGCAATCCGGAACGGGCAAGTGTGGCCGACCGGGTGTTGCGGAGCTATGCACGAACCAACATCGCTGAGTTGGAGCGGCCTACGATGCGCTTGGTCGTAGGGCACTCCGATTTCAGTTATGCTCAGTATGTTGCCGAGTTACAGGCCAATTGGGATGTGGTGTTGGAGGAAGACAACAATATTCATGGTGGTATAAGCTCCATCGTAGCGCGTGCCGGGGACAGGATTGTAGAGAATCATCCAGAAGTGACGCACATTGTATTTGGGTATGACGATCTTGTGGTCAATGTGGAATGGTTACAACAGTTGAGCGGCTTGGTTCAACGCCATCCCGACGCCAAGGCGTGGTCGGTGTACAGATCGGCTTATGAACGTCATCACAAGATTGTAGCCAGAGACGATATCAGCGGCGACGTGTTGATGTCTATGCACGATGGCCTTGGCTGTATGACCATCGAAGAGTGGAAGGAATACGGTGCATCAAAGCAGAATGGCGAGTTTCCTTGCAGCGACGGGAACACGATCGACATTCACCATGCTGAGTTCCGGCCCGGTCCACGATGGGCGACGAGCCGTGACTACTGGCAGAACCTCGGCGTGCATAAGGGATTGGAAGGGCAGGACCAAGCAATAGACTTCGTGGGGGAATAATGAGATTCGGACTGGCATTGCCGAGCTTTGCTTACGATGATGAACGGGTAAAGATCATAGACTGGACTCTGCGATCTTTGGCCAAGACAAACGTCGAAGGTTTGGAACGCCCTGTGCTGGATATCACGCACGGAGTATCGGCGTTTTCGTACGAGCCGTATATGGGCGCGTTGTCGCAGAAGTTTGAAGCGCGGACGTTGCCTGATCCGCCAGACATCAGAAAGCCGGATAGGATGCACTACATCGTGACCGCATCGGCATTGCGGTTGCTGAACGACCATCCCGATGTCACACACATCTGTTGTTTGGTAGACGACTATATCTACAACCCGGAATGGTTGCATCAACTGGAAGCTCTGATTGCCCGCCACCCAACCGAGACAAGGGCGTGGTCAGTGTTCCGCTCCAGATACACAGAGTATCACCGGATTGTGGGCGGTGATGGAGTCGACGTGCTCATGTCAATGCACGACAGCATCGGGTGCATGACGCGGGAAGAAATGTTTGAGTTCTGCAAGAACGGTTATGTGGCAGCGCCGGACATAGGCCACGCACAACAGCGGCCCGGTCCACGATGGGCGACGAGCCGTGACTACATGGAGAACGTGGGACGGCACGTTGCAATGGGAATTGCTGACGTGGACTGTGCAATAGATTTCGTGGGGGAGTGAAGTGAAGAAGATTGGATTAGTTTGCACGACCATCGGCGACGGGGGATTCTTAAACTCTTACTGCGCCGAAATCTCCGCGGCCGGACTGACGAGAGATGTTACAGTTTATGTCATCGCCGACAAGAAAAGTCCTACTGCGTTGTGGGGGAATGCCAGTAGGCTGCGGTCGGAGTTTCAAGTTGAGTGTGTGAATCTACATGATCAAGAGTCGTATCTAACTCGACTCGGACTCAATGATATCATTCCTTGGAATTCAGATAACCGTCGTAACATCGGGTATCTCCGGGCATTGGAGGATGGATGCGAAACCATCATATCCATCGACGACGACAACTTTGTGATCCCAAATACTGGCTTCTTCGCAAGTCATTCCAGAGTCGGAGAGCTGGAGGAGTTGCGAGAGATTGAGGTGGTGAACGGTTGGTATAACGTTTGCAAGAACTATCTCAGCTTAGAAGATTACCCGCGTGGATTCCCCTACTATGCTCGACGCGCTGGGGAATTCCGTCCATTCACAGAGAAGGTTAAGAAAATCATAGCGGTTAATCAGGGAATGTGGGTTGGCGATCCCGATATTGACGCACTCAGTTGGGTGAAGAACCCGGAGACGAAGGTGGGATGGGCAGTCAATACCAATCCTAGTTTTCAGATTGGCGAAGGGACATGGCTGCCGATTAACTCTCAGAATACGGCCGTGTGGAGCAAAGCGATTCCGGCATATTACTTCATCCCGATGGGTGTTGTCATCAATGGATGGAAGATGGATCGAATGGGTGACATATTTCAAGGCTACTTCCTTGAGAAGTGTGTGAAGACGCTGAGGCACGGCATTGCAGTTGGACAGCCGTTTGTACATCATGCACGGAACACTCACAACCATCTCGAAGACATAACCAAAGAATTGCCGGGGATAAAGATTCTGGAGGAGCTGTTGCCGTGGTTGCAGGAAGCCAAGATAACCAATCATTCCTACAACGCAGCTTACCAAGACTTATCCCAGCAGTTGGATTGGGCTGTGGAACGCTCGTCCTTTAAGTTCGACGACGCGACCAGAGCCTACTTCCACCGGGTTACTTTCTGTATGCGGGAGTGGCTGAAAGCGTGTAGAATGGTAGGCTAGAACTTCATTGTAAGGGGCAAGAATGGTCAAGATTCTAATGGGGGCGGCCGACGAAATGCTGGTGTGGGAACACATACCGGACAAGTCAGTTCAGATGGCTGTTACCAGTCCGCCGTATTGGGGTCTGCGAACCTACGGTGTTGATGGGCAGATTGGCCACGAGCCGACTGTAGATTTGTACGTACAGAGATTGGTCAAGGTCTTCCAGCAAGTCAAACGTGTGTTGCGCGACGATGGAACCTTCTGGTTGAACATTGGAGATTCATTTTCCACGACAGATGGATCATATGGACGCAGCGACCCGAAGTCTCAGAAGAGCAACGCCTTTAAGCTGGGCCAGTATTATCGGACAGGGAAGATCGAAGCGACCTCAGGATTGCCACCGAAGAACTTAGTCCTCGTGCCCTATCGAATGGCATCGGCGTTGCAACAAGACGGTTGGATTCTTCGTCAAGATATTATCTGGCACAAGACTTCCTGTTTGCCAGAGCCGACCAAAGACAGGCCGTCAAACGTGCATGAGCACATGTTCCTGTTCGCCAAAGAACAGAGGTATTACTACGACAAGAAAGCCAGTGGCGATCTGGAGCGGTTTGGTTCACTGCTTGAAGGTGAAGCCAAGTATCAGAATTCCGTGTGGCAGCTTTCGAGCGGATCATCGGGAATCAATGTATGCAAGAAGTGCAGTCGTCTGTATCACCCCGATGAGTATAAGCGGCTGGGCAACAATGGAAAGTTTTCTATGCATCATGCCAGTCATGCCAAAGCTGGCCAGAAACTGTTGCAGAGTGAAGGTAATCCGCGGAGTGCGAAGGTTTGCTCACGTTGTGGTGGAACGGAATGGGAAGCACACGCTGCACCGTACCCTCAAAAGCTGGTAGCGCCGTGCATCATGTCCGGTACCAGCGACAAAGGCGCGTGTCAAAATTGTGGAACGTGTTGGATCAGGGACGGTGAGTCGTGGAAAAAGAATTGTAAGTGCAAGACGAATCAAGTTCGTCCGTGTGTCGTTTTAGATTGCTTCAATGGAAGTGGCACTACGGGCGTTGTCGCAATGCGTCTGGGGAGGGGTTACATGGGGATTGATCTCTCCCCAGCGTATACCGGAGCGGCCTACGAGCGGCTAGGCAGAGTGGCGAAGTTGCGCGGTATATCGTTGTAGGGCTGGAACGCAAGAGCAAACTTGTGGTCGGAGACTCGGCGTGCCAACCGTCACCGAAGTAAACCAATGCCGGATGTGCGGGAAAGATATCGTACCCGTGATTTCATTGGGGGATCAGTTTGTGGTGGACTTTGTTTCGTCTCCTGACGAAGCATTGCTCAAAGCACCGCTTGTGCTGGCGCGGTGTTCTTCCTGTGGCTTAATCCAACTCAAGCACTCTGTCGACCGGGATCGACTGTACAAAAAGTTCTGGTATCGCAGTTCCACGAATGAGTCAATGCGGACTGCATTGGAGTCTGTGGTGCATCGGGCAACGGCTGTTGCTTACGTTGCCGAAGGCGATACCGTGTTGGACGTAGGAGCCAACGACGGACAGTTGCTGGGATGGTACAACGGAACCATTCGCACTGTCGGCGTCGACCCATGCGGCGAGTTGCTGGAAGAAGGACTCAGGAAGAAGCGGATGGATGTTGCTATCAAAGACTTCTTTTCTTTGAAAGCCGTGGAACCTTTTGGGCCGTACAAAGTCATCACTGCCATTTCCATGTTCTATGATTTGGAAGACCCGGTTGGATTTCTAAAAGACTGTTCTCAAGTGTTGAAGAAAGACGGCGTGCTCATCGTACAGATGAACTATCTGGCCACGATGTTGAGCAACTTCGCCGTGGACAACGTATGCCATGAGCATCTGACTTACTTCTCCATGCACACCATGAAAGAGTGTGCGGACAGAGCCGGGTTGGAAGTAGCCGGAGCCGAAACCAACGATGTGAACGGGGGCAGCATCCGTGTGTTCCTGACGCACAAAGGCTCTGGGTTGTATGGCATTTCCAACGAACAACAGGTAAACATGTTCACACAAAGTCTGGCCCTGCTTCACAATGAGAGAAGCATGGAGCTGGATCAGCGAGAGACGTATCACAACTTCGGCAGGATGGTGGAAGAGAAGTTTGAAGCGTTGGAGAAGTATCTGATTCGGGAAACCGAAGCCGGAGAAAAGATTTTCGTGTGTGGCGCGTCAACCCGCGGAACTGTCTTGCTACAGTTGTTACATCTGCCCGACGGCATACTCCGTGGAGTGGCTGAACGCGACATGACCAAAGTCAACCTGCACATGGTTGGTGGAACGTGGCCGAAGATTTACCCTGAAGCCTATGTGCGGCGAGAAGCCACACAGATGCTGGTGCTGCCGTGGCACTTCAAAGATTCGATTTACGAACGTGAGATTGAATGGATCAAGAAAGGCGGCAAGTTGATATTGCCGTTGCCGGAACCGATTGTTTTGGACTACAGCGGTAAGGGGCATAAAATTCGTGAGATGGTGGCGGAGATAACGCAATGAAGAAGGCGTTGATTACGGGGATTGCGGGGCAGGACGGGAGCCTGTTGGCGAAGTACCTGCACGATTTGGGGTACGAAGTCCACGGTGTGTTGCGTGGACTGGCGTATCAGAATCTCAATCATTTGGCTGGCGTTGCGACGTTGCACGTTGCCGATGTACGCGATACGGCGTCACTGGAGAACGTGTTTCGCAAAGTGTGGCCGGATGAAGTTTACAATCTGGCTGGACAGGTTTTTGTGCCGACCAGTTGGACGCGGACGGAGGAAACCTTCGACATCAACGTTGGTGGGTTGACTCGATTGTTGAACATTATTTTGAGGATGAAGCCGAACACTCGTTTGTATCAGGCATCAAGCTCCGAAATGTTCGGGGATCAGACAGGCGCCTTGAACGAAGACAGTGTGATGAAGCCGACCTCTCCGTATGGAGTGTCGAAGCACGCTGCACATTCACTGTGTGAAGTGTAC
>Ga0070764_10000773_pt1 | contig 13123 bp, 10 predicted proteins | sample HubBroMetageWRM4_FD_67287 | JGI IMG/M metagenome (GOLD analysis project Ga0070764, IMG submission 67287) | Warmed soil microbial communities from the Hubbard Brook experimental Forest, New Hampshire - Hubbard Brook CCASE Soil Metagenome WRM 4 | ecosystem: Environmental > Terrestrial > Soil >... | reverse complement strand
TCGGTAGGAAACGTAACGCGACATGAATTCAGTCGCCTACCCCAGAACAACTTGCTTGGTTACAACTCATTGGCTGCAACTCGTTCGTGACTACTGCTGAAGAGCTTGCTCGCAACAAAATCACTGGCAAGGATTCGACGGGCACGACGGACTCAGTGCGCCTTCATCACGGGTCCAGATCCAGATTGCAGCGCCGCCCACAACAGCCAATCCACCGTAGACCACCGGAGCCGAACTCATGACTCCTCCGCTTGCTGCCGTCGCTGCCCCAGGTTTCCGGCGCTTTTTCTTCTTTTTATCTGCATCCGTCGTATCGTCGCGTGTGGTTTGCTGACCTTGGGCTACGGTGGTCGTTCCCTTATCGTCCTGCACCGTCAGGTCGCCTTTGTTGGCGGCAATTTGCACGCGCCCATCCACGTCCGTTACTTGAAACTCCGTCCATGAATTGGCTGCGGGCTTCACCGTCACATCACCGGCCTGCGCCGCGAGTCCATGCGAAGTCGTCACACGCACGGAACCGTGCTCCAATTCCACCGCCGTGGGTCCTTCAAATTTCACCAGCGAATCCGCAAGCACCATTACGCTCGATCCGTTCGATTGAATACTGGCCGTCGAATCGGCGCGCGTCTGCAACATGTCGCCGGAAAAAACGGCTGCCGATTTCGGCACGTCGCTCCCGTTCAACCAAGCCGCGCCATTCGTATACAACATGGCCGACGCCGTCTCTCCGGCCAGCATCACCTGCACTGGAAACAGGATCGACAGGAAACAGCACACAGCAGACCGAAACGCTGACTGTGACATGGGTTCGGATCACTCCCGCATTTCTGGATTTTTGTTATCGTAAGCCGTAAAGGGTTACAGGTCAATGAGTTTGTTAGCGGATGTGCACTCTTGAGTCACTAGCTCGCCCCGAGATGCCCTAGAAGCATCTCCCCATTCACGTCTTCGACATTGACATGCATCCAGCAGTTCGCGCCATACTTCCCGATAACTTTCATTTTCAGGTAATTGTCAGTTAGAGCCTCGGTGAAGACCTCTCCGCCCGTGCGCAGCGTGATCGCCTCGACGACCGTCCCGACCAGCGAACGCATAAATACCTCTTTCTTCCTGGATGCAATCTCCCGCAGCACACGGTTCCGTTCGCGAGCCACGACTGCCGGGACTTGCCCGGGTTGCTCCGCCGCTGGCGTACCCGGTCGCGCCGAATAAGTAAACACGTGCAGATAAGTAAATGGGAGATCTTCAATCATGCGCCGTGTTTCGTCGAACTCCGCTTCCGTCTCGCCAGGAAACCCGACCATAACGTCGGCTCCGATCGCCGCAGTTGGCATGGCCATTCGAATCTTCTCTATCTTTTCCCGGTAGTGCCACGGCCGGTACTTCCGATGCATCCGTCGTAGCACGGCGTCGCTCCCGGATTGCATCGGCACGTGCGCATGCTTGGCGATCCGCTCAGAGTTCGCCGCCAGCTCTATTAGTTCATCACTCCAATCCATGGGTTCGACCGAACTGATGCGCAATTTTTGAAGCGACGTCCGCTCGAGGATCGCGCGAATGAGATCGACCAGTCGTAGGTCGTTAGTCGGTGGTCGTTCGGGGTTCGACTCGGTCTCTGACGGATTCGAAGAGCTGAAAGGTTGTAGCTCGCTAGCGACCAACGACTGCCGACCAACGACCAAGTCCCTTCCCCACCGCCCCAAATTGATTCCCGAAATCACAACTTCGTGATAGCCCGCATCCACTAGAGTTTGTACTTCTGCCACGACACGTTCTTGCGGCAGCGAACGGCTCTGTCCCCGGACATACGGAATTATGCAGAACGAACAGCGATTGTCACATCCATCCTGCACCTTCAGGTTCGGACGCGTGCGCTCATTTGCCGCCTCAAACACTGGAGCCGCTAGCAGTTCAGTATGCGCAAAAATATCACCGACAATCACATGACGGTCTTGATTCTCATAGGTTCGATCCTCAAAAACTCGATCGTTGCCAGTAGAAAATTGTATGAGCGAAAGCTCGCCCAGCGGCACGAAACTGGAGCTCGAAGAACTGGCGACAGCAGAAGGTATTGGTGAGGAAAATGAAGAGGTAGCGATCTCTGCCGCCTGATGCTTATGGGAGTTTCCCACGACCCACGTCACACCGGGAAGAGCCGCTATTTCTTGGGGCGCGCGTTGCGCGTAACAGCCTGTCACCAGAATGCGGCAACCTGGATTTGACCTTTGCAACCGTCTTATCGATGCACGCGCATCTTTATCCGCGCCTGCGGTCACCGTGCATGTATTCAGCACAACAATTTCGGCATCTAGAGCTGCCTCGGCGCGCTCCATTCCACGTTCCAGAAATTGCCGTTCCAGAGCTGCTCCGTCGGCTTGGGTAGCGCGGCAGCCAAAATTCTCTATGTAGAAACGAGCCACGCTCCTATACTAACTGAGTGGATGCTACGCCCGAAGCCACACTGATCTTCGTAAAAGTAATCCTCGCAAAGTGTTTGGCAAAATAGTAAACGCGAGATAATTAAGTCTAGATGAAGGTCAATTGCGGGCTGGCTCCGCAGTGCACTGCATCTCCACCCCCTTTAAGAGGTGCACATGAAACGTCGCATCCTTCTCGTCGACGACGATCTCGCCGTCTTGCTGACACTCAAAGCTGTTCTGGAACTGCAGGGATTTGAGGTCGAAACAGCGGGCAGTTCCGCCGAGGCGTTTGCTCGAATGGAATCCGGCGTTTACCAGATGGTCATCAGCGACTTGCGGATGGAAACCGAAGAGGCCGGCCTCGAAGTGATCCGAACCGCGCGCCGCCAGGCATATGATCCGGCGACCGCTCTGCTGACGGCCTATCCGCCGGCCAGCGAAAATTCGGACGGACAACGTAGAGACGGCGAGGATTGGACCGGGGAAAACTCGGACTCGTTACTCATCAAGCCGCTTGGCACGCGTGATCTTCTCCGCCAGGTGGAGGCCCTCCTAATCCGCCATGCCGACCGGCAGGCGAACCAGCGCAAACCGGCCTCTTAAAGGCACAAGAAGCCAACCGCCTCGCTGGATCAATATCCTGCCGGCCGCACTTCTCTAAAAATTCAGAAAATAATCAGGCGCTTGCGACCTGTCGCCCGTGCTGAAAGCATTCACGGCACAGCACCGGCCGTCCTTGCGTTGGCCGGAATGGTACCGTGGTCTCTTTTCCGCACTGCGAACAGTTCGTCCGAGTCTCCGTTTTCGCGTAGGAATGCCCACGCGACGGCCCGTGCGACATAGCTCCAACTACAGCCACGCGCTTGCCCTTGCAGTTTTTGCAGCGTTTGGGCTCGTTCTTGAACTGCTTGTCATGGAAGAAAAGCTGTTCACCCGCTGTGAACACGAAATCCGTGCCACAATCTATGCACTTTAAAATCTTGTCCTGGTATTCCATTGAGAAGGCGCTCCCATTTCCGCGTCCCTGCTCTGCACGGGAGACCCGAATAGGGAAGGATCCGGTTCACATCGTGGGCAGGAGATTTACATCCCCCTCATGTTGCCCCTTGGATTCGGCCCGCCATGCGGTGTGCACCGCATGGATACTGATTGACTGGATTACGTCGACTACAGGGAAAATCTCGAACAATTTTCATTTCGAGCCATCTTCGCTTTGATTCATCTCGGCTTTAGTCCGGCTTCGCGACGATCCAACCGTACAAATCATTCAGCCTTGTGACAACCAAGCTTAATTGTGATCCAGCTTGACTGCGAAGTATGTTCGATCCGAATAATTCTCGAGTGCACGATTATCGAATATGAAGAACGGGCCGCCCCACCAGCGAACGGCCCGTCTTTTTTAATCCTGTTTCTTAATCCTGTTCCTTACGTGCTTTCTTGCGGCTACGCTTGCGAGCCAGCGCTTCTTTTACTCGCTTCCTCTCGCCGGGTTTTAGGTAAAACGAGTGACGCTTTACTTCCTTAATTATGTCCTCGGTTTGTACCTTCCGCTTGAACCGCCGAAGCGCGTTTTCGAGGGATTCACCCTCTTGAAGTCGAACTTCCGCCAACGGACTACACCCCCCTGCTCGTCCTAACTGGACTTGTTAGTTATGGCAAGCATTGCCCTCATAAGTCAAGTGGAATGTGCAGAAATCTTCACATCGCTTCAAAAATTAAACCGCATCGAGAATTGCATCTGTCGTGGGGCAAATGAGGCGGACGGCTTCATCAAGGTTGTAGGTTGCTGATAATAAGCAGGATAGTAAGTCCCTCCCGCCGCTTGTGAGTATTTTATAAACTGTCCCGCAGAGTTATAGAAGCCATCGTCATTCACCTCATACCTCTTATTGTTTTGATTCAACAGATTGAACGATTCCGCCGTCAATTCCAGATGATAGTGCTCCCCCATGTCAAGCTTTCTTCCCACCCTGAGGTCGGTGGTGGCATAGTCCGGGCTGATAAAAGCGTCGCGCCCATAGCCGGATAAACGATCGTTGCTTGTGTTGCCATCCTGATTTGGATCGCCAGATACCATCGCGTTCGCGGGTCGTCCGCTTCCGAGTGTCAGAATCCCCGAGACTTTCCAATGATCGAACATCGACGCTAGAATTTTTTGTCCGCCCGCAAACGGATTCGGCTCCTCAATGGCTGAAATCGATAACCTTTGCCGCTGATCCACCACGCTGGACGCGCGCTCACTTCTTGTTGAATAAGGATTCTGTACTGTGGAAGGCGCTCCCGCCACCAGCGCATCCTGTCCGTCGTCGATTGCGTGTGCCCATGTATAGGCTAGCCGAAAATACATTCCTCCCGACATTCGTTTGTGCAACGAAACCGTCATACCGTTATAAACGCTTGATGCCGCGCTCTGAAACTCGTCGATCGCCCCGAGCTGTGAGATTGGGCGATCCAACGTATTAATACACGGTGGATACGGACAACTGATGCTATAACTCGTCTGCCACGTCGCAAACGACCACACGTTATAAAACGCATCGGGAACATTAGCGCCAGACGCGTTGTAGACGGGATAACTGTAGTAGGTCGGCGGCGGCAGATTCACGTCCAGTGAACGAATCATGTCCACTCCATGCACCAGCAGGTAAGATATCGTCCCGATCAAACCGCCGCCCAGTTCACGCTCGAGGCTCAAACTCCCCTGCTGCACGCGCGGTGTTTTAAAGTCCGGGGCAAAAGCCGCGATCTCACTGGTCGCATACTGCTGCCAAGCAGCAGGCAACGTGCACGAAACCGGACCCGGAGAACAATTCACTGCCGCATTCGGATACGAGGGAAACACCTGGTTCTGATAGAAGTCCGTGTTATCCAGTGAAAGGAAGTTATCGCTCAGCCCATTGTCATTCACTACTGCGGACTGATAAATCTGCGGAATGCGAGTATAGAAAATTCCAAATCCCGCCCGCACCATCAGTGGATGATCGGTGCCGAAGGCATAGCCAATCCCGAGGCGAGGCGCAAAATTCGTCTCTTTCAACGGCATCTTCCCTGCCCCCGGCCACAACGGATTGCTCTCCATTCCCGTTTTCGAAAATGTCTGCAGGTCGTAGCGCGCTCCCAAGCTCAAGGTGAAATGCGGCGTCAAGCGTACTGTATCCTGCACGAACCCTGCATAGTCGTTGCTATTGGGATGCGACACCGGATTTCCGAAACTCTGCACGTAATATCGCGGCACGTCATGCGCCCATGCCCGCAGCGGCGTCAACTCCAGTCCATCGTGTTGTGGAGCAAACGTAAACGGATTAACCTCGATGTCGTCGTATAAATATTCCCCGCCATAAAGCGACGGAAAGTAGTTGTAGTCCCAAGTCACCATTCCATCGCCGCCAAACTTCCATTCGTTCCGGCCGCGGCTAAAACTTAGAGTCTCCGCCAAATGCAACCGGTGCTCCCGTGTCTGTCGCGGTAATGTAGACGATTGCCCAAACTCATCCATCCAACTGTAGATGCTCGTCCGCGTTCCTGTTGTATTGGGCCAGGACTGCTCCAGGTCACGCGAAAACTGGAGTCGCAAGTGGCTTGTCAGCCGCGGCGTAACACCGCTCACTAAACTCAACGACGCACTTTCCGTCGCGACGTCCTCTTCCCCATTGGCGCTGATCGCATCGTTCGTAATTGGGCTCCCAGGATCAAAGGAGACGTTGTTCGCTCCGTAAGATCGAGATGTACTCAGTCGCGCGGAAAGAAACTGGTGCTGCGTCAGCACATGATCGATCTTCAGGAATCCCGTCTCACCCAGCAACTGCCCGTGGAACGACCCACCCATGGTCGATAGTTGTGCCGCCGAAGCAAACACCAGCGCCTCGTCACAGGCTTGACCGCCAATTGCAGGATTACAGACCTCATAGTCCCCCGGAGTTGGATAAACACCCAACTGGGGCACCACCACCGTCTGACCATTAAGAAACTGGACTTCCGTGGGCACATGGAAAATGTGTTGATCATAGCCGGCAAACAAAAACGTCTTGCTACGCTGGATCGGTCCCCCGATTGTCGCTCCAAATTGATGCTGTTCATTGCTAGGATTGAAACCTACAAACGGCGGGGCCGCTCCACCAATAGAACTGTCGCGCAAAAAATAGAATGCGCCTCCATGCCAATGGTTCGTACCGGATTTGGTCACTACATTCACCACCGCCCCACCGGCCCGTCCCGACTCCGACCCATAACCGCTCGAAGACACGCGGAACTCCTGCACTACCTCATTTGAAAACTGATAGGGTGCGCGATACCGTCCTGATGCCTGCGCATAAAACCCGTTATTGTCATCGCCTCCATCAATCAGGAAGCTGGTGTTGTATCCGCGAATTCCGCCGTAAGAGAGATCCCCGTTCGATCCGGATGTCAGGTCCCGCGGATCCTGTGTCACTCCCGGCATCAGCAACATTAGATCTGTGAACCTCCGCCCATTAAGCGGCAGATCCTTGATGGCCCGATCATCAATGAGGGCTGAAACTGAATTCGGGTCCATCTCCATCTTGGGAGCGGCAGACACTGTGATTGTTTCCTTTGGCCCTGCCACCTTTAGTTTGAAGGTCAATTGTGCCGCCGCTCCGATCTCAACTCGAATCAATGGTGAGATTTCAGGCGACATCCCCTCTGCTTCCGCCCGCGCGGAATATAGGCCTGGCGGCAGCAAATCTACTGCGAATCGTCCCGCGGAATCGGTAGCTGAATGATAGCGAATGCCGGTTTCCACCCTGATCGCCACGATGTCGGCATTCGTAATCACCGCTCCCTGGGCATCCAAAACAACGCCCCGTAACGCGCCCGTAGACGCATCCTGCCCGTAAGCACCGGCAGGAATAAGAAAAATAATAATAATAAAGATGAGTTGGAAGCACCGCGCCCGGAGCACGACGACCCGAGCAACACTATGAACTCCAGCCAGAAATGGCTTGTTGCGGCGGCGCATGGCAATCCCCTCGTGTCCGAGACTTCGGAATCGGAGGGGATTCCAGAGGCCCTGCCAATCTGTATATCAAAGAGCGTATCGCTGGAATGTGACGGATGAACGGTAGAAATGTTCGTTTTCGTTCGGTCGTTGGTCGTTGGTCGTAAGTCGTTGGTCGTTGGTCGTTGGAGAGCGAAGACCTTCAACCCAGCGATTCGTTCGGGGTGCCGCTCAAGTCGAACCGCGAACGACTACGGACTCACGACCAACGACTGCGCCAATGCTCAATGTGCTGGTGCCGCGACCGGAGGAGCCGTTGCCGGAGCCGCCGGCTTTGTGCCGAAATCCACTTTCGGTGTTGCGCGCGATGCTTCCGAAGCCTGGAAGTACGCCGGATTCTGCTTAAAGCCCGCCCATCCCGCGTACAGGCTGTTGGGGAACTGCAGGACATAGGTGTTGTAGTCCTGCAAAGTGTCGTTATAGCGCTTGCGTTCGACGGCGATTCGGTTCTCAGTCCCCGCCAATTCATCCTGCAGCCGCAAGAAGTTTTCGTTTGACTTCAATTGCGGATAATTCTCCACAACCAACAGCAACCGTCCCAACGCACCGTCCAATTGCCCGTTCGCGGCAATCTTATCGGAGGGAGTCTGCGCCGAAAGCAACGCTGACCGCGCCTTGGCGATGTCACCGAACACGGTGACTTCCTGCTGCGCATATCCCTTCACCGTCTCTACCAGGTTCGGGATCAAATCGGCGCGCCGCTGCAGCACGATATCCACCTGCGACCATGCTGCCTTCACCGCCTGATCCTTCGCTACTAAGTTGTTTTTCACTCCTATGTACTGTCCAAACAACGCCAGCACAATCACCACCAGTACCGCCAATACAATCAAACCCTTGCTCATATCGCTCTCCTGAAAACAAAATTAAATTGCAAACCGAGCTGAGAGACTCTAGGCCGCCGGATCTGACATCTTGTCCACCGCCGCCGTCACCTGCTCGACCAATTTCAAATAGCGAGAAAATACATCATCGACCTTGGCAGTTTTTCGCTGTTCTCTGTGCTCTCTAATATCAAGCAACTCGCCAAACACACTGCCGTCAACGCCCAACTTATCTGCCAGCAATGCCACGGCTTCTCGTTTCGAGCCCGTGCCAGCCTCGCCCATCGCGATCAGCGCATGCCGGAATAATGTCCCAAACGCCGGCAGCGAACGCAGCAATAGATCCCACTTCGCCTCTGTATTCCCCGCCGCCAGCAAGCCCTGCCGCAAGAGGATCGTCTTCTCGCTCAGTTCATATTCCAGCTGCGCCCGATGCAATCGCATCGGAATCTCCAGCGTCTTCAGGACGTCTTCTCCCCACAGCACGCGATAGTGCCGCCGCATGTCCAGAAATTCGATGGAGAAAAGATCCGCCGACCGCCGCATCTCCTCCGCGCCCATCAGCAGTGGCACGCGATGCTTCTGCTTCCCCCACCATTCCATCACTGGAGCTAGCCCCGCAATCGCAGAGAAAGACGTTTCCCGCAGCACGCACAGTAGATTTACATCAGAGTAGTCGGCGATATAATCTCCTGCCGCTGCCGACCCATAGAGAATCGCCGCCAGCAGATTCGTTCCCGCCGCTCCGCGAATCCGTTCGACAAACTCGTTTATCAGTTTTTCCGGACCCATCACGCGCCTCTCACTCTCCGCTGACTACCAACTTCCGCCCGCGCCGCCACCGCCTGTGCTCCCACCACCAAAACCGCCGAACCCGCCTCCACCACCCCCACCGCCAAAACCACCGAATCCGCCTCCGCCATAACCGCCACCGCGGCCAAAACCACCGGATCCGAGCATCATCCCGAGCAAGAATCCCAGACCACCACCCCCGCCTCCGCGAGGTCCACCGCCGCCTCGAAATATCGCCCGCAAAATCGGAATAATTACGAAAAAGATAAGGAAGATGACAAGAATCACGCCTCCCGCTCCACCTTTAGGAGTAGGCTGTTGGCGAGTCGGAGCTAACCGAGGCTGATTGTCTAACGTGACACCCGCATCCTGCGCAATCACCGAGGCTATGCGCGTTGTGATCGTTATGACAGCGGCGGCATAATTTCCACTGCGCAACGCCGGCAACATATCCCGCCCGAAGCCGCCTACTTTTCCGTCGGGAAGAATTCCTTCCAGCCCGTATCCCACCGTGGTCCAATATTTGTGGTCGTCCGTAGCCAGCAGGATCAGAACCCCGCGATCCTTGCCTTTCACCCCAATCCCAAACTTCTGATAGAGCGCGACCGCGTAGCTCACCACATCCTGCCCGTCCACCGACTTGACCGTGACCACGGCGATCTGCGCGTGCGCCTTCTGATCCACCTGCTGGCAGAGCTCATTCAACCGCGATTGCGTAGCAGCATCCAAAACGCCGGCAAAATCATTGACGTAGTTAGTGGCCTTCAGAGAGGCAATCGGCTCCGCGAAAATACAGACTGCGCTCACGAGCACAACGCAGAAGATCGACGAAACTTTTGCCAGCCGCTTCATTCGGGGAAATTGTACAGGAGTAACCTCCCTCGAAGAGTGGAAGAGTGGGACACGACATCTCGTCTGATCAATCGACGTCCAACAACCGCTGGCGGGCGACGATCTTCTGCGATCCGAGATTTTGCTCACCTCAGCGGTTGCCAGACGCGGAGTGAAACGGATCGTCTTCAGGAGCTTCTGGACTATCCTCTGGACTAGGGATATCCAAATTAATGACGACCGGTTCCTGGCCACTGCGCACGATCACGGCCTCAACCGGCTGATCTTTGCGCGCGTTCAACTCTTGATGCGGAACATAAGGAGGAACGTAAACGAAATCTCCTGGACCGGCTTCATCGACGAACTCCAACCGATTTCCCCAGCGAAAGCGCGCCCAGCCCCGCACAACATAAATCACAGTTTCCAGTTCTCCGTGATGATGAGGACCAGTCTTGGCGTTTGGGTGCACCACCACCGTTCCTGCCCAGAGCTTTTGCGCACCGACTCTGGCAAGAGAGATGGCTTCAGCGCGCGTCATGCCCGGCGTCTGTGGAGTGTTGGAATCCAACTCGCCGCTGCGAATGACACGCAAGCCGTGGTTCTTCCAGTCCGGCTCTTCTTTCTTGTCGTTGTCTCTTCGAAGTTCATTGGAACGCGAATCATTCATGATGGCCTCCAACTTACGACGCTCGGTTGAGAAGCGCAAGTGTCGTTGTAATCCAAGCACCGTTGCCACTCACCACCGATTGTGGATAAACTTGGCACCTATGCCAGCTCATGTGCGGTTCCGTCATGAATTTATCGCGATTGTTCTGGTGTTTTCATTCGCCACTTTCGCGAGCGGCCAGAGTTCGACTGCTCCTTCTCACTCAGCAATAACGCACCCCCAAGTGAAAACGCTGAAGGTGACGATTCTTTCAACCATGCTGGCGGATCAGGGCATTGGCGAATGGGGCTTTTCCGCCCTGGTTGAAGCCGATGGACACCGCGTGCTGGTGGATACAGGATTCCATCCCGAGACCGTGCTCCAGAACGCAAAAGAGCTAGGCATCGATCTCTCAACCGTCACTGATGTCGTCCTAACGCACAATCACGACGACCATGTGGGCGGGCTGCTCACGCTTCGCCGCGAGCTGATCAAGAAGAATCCGGCTGCCCTGTCGCGCGCGCATGTTGCCAAGGGAATTTTCTACAGCCGTCCCTCTGCTAAAGGGGAAGACAACACCATGATCGCGATCAAGCAGGAGTACAAAGCGACCGGCGGCAAGTTTATCGAACATGATCATGCGGAGGAGATTTTTCCAGGCGCTTGGCTCACGGGCCCGGTTCCGCGCGTGTATCCCGAACGTAACTGGAGCGTCTCTGGCAAGGTGGAAACACCCGCGGGTCTGATTGAGGATAATATTCCTGAGGATCAATCGCTGGTCATCAACACGGCTCAGGGCTTGATACTTATTTCCGGCTGTGGTCACGCTGGAGTTATCAATACGCTCACGATGGCGCGGGGTGAGTTTCCGAATGAACCTGTGTATGCGATTCTCGGCGGTTTCCATTTGTTCCCGGCGACCGACGTTCAGCTGGACTGGACCGCTGACAAGCTGAAAGATTTTGGGACTTCATACCTGTTGGGCGCACACTGCACCGGCATCGAAAGTGTCTACCGAATTCGCCAACGCTTAGGATTGCCGCGCGGCTCTGCGGTAGTGGCGGCAGTGGGTGCGACCTTCGTATTAGGCGAAGGCATCCATCCTGGCAGGATCGCGCAATAGTCTCATTATTTTGGGCAGATGCCCGGCCTCCTCAAAACCGTGTTACTCTGCTCCGTTTATTGTGTCCACCTCATGTCCTCCTTTGTGCGCTTAGCCTGCGTCGCTGCTCTTCTGGTATTTTCGCGGCAACTGATCGCGTTTGGCCAAGTGCTCGTCGAAGTACCTGGCAAAGACACAAAGTCTCAAGCCATCGACCCGAAACTTTCCGTTGCCGATCGGCTTTATAGAACAGGTAAGTTCGCCGAAGCCGAGGCCAGCTATCGAGCACTACTCAATGCCGACCCGAAGTTGACGCCCGCCGAAGTCGGGCTGGTGCGGGCGATGTTGTGGCAGCAGAAAATTGACGAAGCGTTCGACGCGGTACACAGTGCATTGGACGCGCAGCCGAATTCGGCGGCACTGATGGCGGCGAAGGGCGATGTACAGTTTCGTCGCGGTGAAATGTCAGATGCCGAGTTGTCATTCCTCGCGGCAAAAAAGCTCGACCCCAAGGAGGTGGATTCTTATCTCGGACTGGCGCGGGTGTACGGTTCCTACTCCCTATACCGCACAGCCTATGGCGAGCTCCAAATTGCGCATGACCTGGCCCCTGACAATATCGAAGTACAGAGAGCGTGGCTAGGGTTGCTTCCGCGGAAAGAAAGACTGACAGCGCTCGAGAGCTATCTCGGCGCTCCCCACCCCGAAGATGAAGAAGAAACCCAGCGCATGGCTGAATATCTGGAGTTTTTGAAAGCGACAGTAGACAAGCCCGCTCATGCATGCCGGCAGGTCAGTAAGGTGGAGCATACAGAGACAAAGCTAGAGACCATCTACGCAGAGCGACAGCGTATGCCAGGCATTGGCCTTCGGTACGGTGTGGGTATGCCAATGGGACGAGGTCTTTCGGTAAAGCTAAATGACCGCAATGTCAATCTTCTTCTGGACACAGGGGCGGGCGGGATCATAGTGGGCCGCGAGATCGCGGAAAAAGCGGGATTGACTCGTGTCGCTGCGCTGCGTTTTGGCGGCATCGGCGATAACGGGCTGCAAAGCGGTTACATGGCGGTCGCAGACCACATCCGGATCGGTGAACTGGAGTTCAAGGACTGCCTGATTCTCGTAAGCGATAGCCGCTCGGTCGTGAATGGGGATGGCCTGATCGGATCCAATGTGTTTGCAAACTATCTGATCGACATCGACTATCCGGACATGCGGCTCAAATTGTCCCCGCTCCCGAAACGGCCGGAAGACGCAGTGGCTCCGCAATCGTTGAACAGCGAAGGTGCGGAACAAGGTAATACGGAACAACAGCCAGACGACGAGATCGAACCAGCTTCAACACAGCAAAAGATCTCGGCGATCACCCCGCCGACCCCAAGTCAACCGCCCAAAGATCGCTACATCGCGCCGGAGATGATCAACTGGACGAAGGTCTTCCGCTTTGGCCACGCCATGTTGGTGCCGACCTATGTGAACGATTCCAAAGCCATG
>Ga0070764_10000769_pt1 | contig 13136 bp, 12 predicted proteins | sample HubBroMetageWRM4_FD_67287 | JGI IMG/M metagenome (GOLD analysis project Ga0070764, IMG submission 67287) | Warmed soil microbial communities from the Hubbard Brook experimental Forest, New Hampshire - Hubbard Brook CCASE Soil Metagenome WRM 4 | ecosystem: Environmental > Terrestrial > Soil >... | reverse complement strand
GCCCGGGTGGCGAAATTGGCAGACGCACGGGACTTAAAATCCCGAGTTCCGAAAGGGACGTGCCGGTTCAATTCCGGCCCCGGGCACCACGCATACAACCTTCGCCCTGCGCTGGGGGTTTCTAAGGGATGACCTTGAACTCGCCTGGGCATGGTCAAATTACCCAGTGGTTGCGCCGACGGGAACCGTTGCCTGCGTACACGTGATCAGTGCCCCGGCAGATGTCCGTAGAAACCGTAGCAAGGGCCAGGCGCGGTCCCATTAGGGCAAAAGCCGCCTACGATTTCGTTTGAGTTGTTAATTCCATTCGCCGAGGTGCTTTCAGGACCGCCGAGATTGAAACCAACAAACTGCTGGTTTTCACTCCAGAAGACGAAGGCGCTAACCTGCAACGGGCTGTTGCTCCAGGTTCCGGCTAGATTGCCGTTGTCATTGATACCCCTTACCACGGTGACGGCAGTTCGCGGATAGTTGATTTGTGTGAACACATCATTACTGAAGACGAAACCACTACCACTGAAATCATTGCAGGGTGCAACGCAGTACTTCCCAGCCGTTGCCTCATCATTGTTAACAGCGTACGCGAAAGTCCCTCCCGCACCGGGCACGTTGATTGGCGTGAAGACTCCGTTGCTATAGAGAAATCCATGACCGCCATTGCTGTCCGCGTACTGTCCGGCTAGATCGCCGAGGTTGTTGATGCCAAAAACCGTTGTGTCGGTGCCTCCCGGATAGTCGAAGGAGGTATACGAACCATTCAGCTCGGTGAAGCCATGCCAGACGTTGGAACTGTCAATATACATACCCACCACCTCCCCTGAGTCATTGATTCCTTCAGGAGTTGTCAATTGTGCTCCGGGATACGCGATGGTTGTAAACACTCCATTGGTGTCGAGAAATCCTCCCATGTCGGAGTAGCCGACAATCTGACCTAGGTTGTTAACGCCGTTAGCAGAGGTCGATGAGCTTCCGGGCACGCTGAAACCGGTAAACCCGGAGTTCGATGCGTACTGATACACGTAGGCGGTGTTCGTGCCAACAGCGCCGACCAGCGCTGCGGGTCCGTTGGAAGCTACGGATTCACCGAACGACACGCCGTTGGACGGAACTAACTCCTGGCTCTGCGTCATGTCGACCCAGCCGCCCGTCGGCTTTGCAAATCCGTATGCAACACCCAAGACTTGTTCGCGGCTTACATTAGGAGCTCCTGCCAAAACGGTTTCGCCGGTAGTCGATACAGAGTAGCCGAGTTGATCGTCAGATCCACCATCCGACGCGAGCAGGGTCGCGGTTGGTGTTCGGGTTGTTTTCCAGTCGCCTCCCGTTTTTACGTACACATGCGCCGCCCCTGCCGGTCCTCTACCATTGCTGCCGTAGGGTGACCCCACGACGATTGTGTTGCCGCTAATGGCGACGGCGAAGCCAAAATCGCCGTGGATTTCCTTGCCGTCGGTCAGCTTCGCAGTCTGCGTCATATTTGCCCATCCTCCAGCGGGCTGGACAAATACATACGCAGCACTGGCTCCGTCTGCACCAGCGATGACTGTATTACCGCTAATCGCGACAGAGATGCCTAAAACGCTACTCATTGTTCCGTCCGATGCTGTCAATTCGGCTGTTTGGTTCATATTGACCCATCCGCCAGCCGGCTGGACGAACACGTAGGACGCGCCTTGGTCAGGATTAGATCCGACGGAGTGACCAGGCGCTCCCACGGCGACTGTCCCGCCGCTTATGGCCACCGAAGTGCCGAACTGATCATTTGGCTGACCATCGGAGGCGGTCAGCTGAGCCGTTTCCGTCATGTTTGTCCAACCGTTGGGCGGCTCCACAAAGATGTAGGCCCTTCCCTGCCCGCTGTTTGCCGCCAACGCACCTACGACTATGATGTTCCCGCTGATGGAGACAGAATCGCCAAACCCGTCACCTGGCTGGCCGTCGGAGGCAGTCAGTTTGGCAGTCTGCGTCACGCTCTTAGAGCCACCTGATGGTTGCACGAACACGTATGCTGCCCCGGTCAAATCTGAGTCCGCGTCGGATCCCACAACGGCCACTCTTCCACTAACTGAAACGGACAGTCCAAAACTAGACGCATTGTTGTTTTGCGAGGGGGCAAGTTCTGCAAGCGGGGTCCAGGAGGCTACGTTGACTGAGTTTTCGATTACGGGAACGTTGGACTCGTCGAAATTGAACACAGGAATGAACGTTTGCGCGGTCGCCCCAATCGCCGTCGCGGCACACAACACGATGACAGCGCACGCTTTTTTCCACCAGCCAAGGTCTCTCATACTTACCCCCCTGCGGCGTTGGCAGTTTACTCCCAACCGAGACCGCAACAAATAGGGGCAAAAGTAGGTGTTTGGCACGATGCTGCTGGGTCATGACCGGCGCTCTTCGGCCCGGTTTTAGAGGATGTTTGGCGTTAAGCCCGAACGCCGGATCACCGGCTTTCAAAAAATCAATCTTACTGATCTAATGCATACGTCCCATTTGACGAGCAGAAATCATGACGACACGTCCCCCGCTGCCTCCTTTTACTCGCGAAACCGCGATTCAGAAAGTTCGTCTCGCCGAGGATGGTTGGAACTCGCGTGATCCGGAGAAAGTATCTTTGGCTTATGCGTTGGATTCGCGCTGGCGAAACCGCTCTGAATTTGTGAATGGCAGGCAGGAGATCGTCGCATTTCTTACTCGCAAATGGACCAGGGAGTTGGACTACCGGCTGATCAAAGAGCTTTGGGCGTTCACCGAAAATCGCATCGCTGTGCGCTTTGCCTACGAGTGGCACGATGATTCGGGAAATTGGTTCCGCTCCTACGGCAACGAGAACTGGGAATTCAATGACGACGGCTTGATGCGGTCACGGTTTGCATCCATCAATGACCTCCCCATCAAGGAATCCGACTGCAAGTATCGTTGGCCGCTGGGACGGCGTCCGGATGAGCATCCAGGGTTGAGCGATCTGGGTTTCTAACGGGATGAGCGATATCGCAATTCGTCCTATAATCTTTATCTCATTTCAAAAGGAGGAAGTTAAATGCCCGAACCCAAAGCCGCAACTGAAACCGACATTACCCGCGATCGCCTTGCCGATCTGTTGAACGAAGACCTTTCCCGCGAATATCAAGCCATCATCGCCTACGTGGTCTATTCCCAGGTGCTCAGCGGCGCCCAATACATGGACATCGCCGCCCAGCTCGAGATCCATGCCAAGCAGGAACTCGATCATGCCCTGGTCCTCTCGCGGCAGATCGATTACCTCGGCAAAATGCCGGTGGTCACTCCCCAACCGGTGCGTACTTCGAAGAATGCGAAAGACATGCTTCGCTACGATCTGGACAATGAAAATGAAACCATTCGCAATTACCGCGATCGCATCCGGCAATGTGAAGCGCTGGGAGAATACGCGATGGCGGAACAGATTCGCCAGATCCTCATGCAAGAGCAGGACCATCAAATCGATCTGGCCACGGCGCTCGGCCAGAAAGTTCCAGACCTTAATGGTGGCCCCAAAGCACGCAAGCTGGGCAAGCGTCGCTAGTCCAACCTGCATCGTCCGTCAGGGGAGTCGTGAAAGGCTGTTGCGAGCAACCGCTGCGATTGCAGGAGACAGAAAATGGGCGCGCCATCAGGAACCGGACCGAAAGCTGCCCTCAGTGATTATCTGGCGGCCGAGCGAACCCTACTGGCATGGATTCGCACCGGGCTGGCCCTCATGGGGTTCGGTTTCGTGGTGGCGCGCTTTGGACTGTTCCTGCAACAGATCCAGATTCTGCAACGCACTCCTGCGGCCCAGTCTTACGGATTGTCGTTGTGGTTCGGCACCGCGCTGATCGCAGTGGGAGTCATCGTGAACATCTTTGCCGGATGGCAACATACCCGACTGGTCCGGGAGTTGGATCGCGGTGACACCGGCCATTCGCGATCTTCAACCCAGGCAGTCGCAGTTGCGTTCTTTCTGGCGTTGATCGGGCTGGCCATGGCGATCTATCTGCTTTCGGTGCGAAGTTCTAGCCGCTCAGAGTTTGAAAACAGTAAGGAGACATTTATGGCAGCGTCCCTCGACAATGGGGTCATCGACACGCCCAGCAATCACTCCGTCGATGAATCCGTAGAGAAACTGAAAAACATTCTGCGCGACAAGGGAATCAACCTGTTCGCGCTGATCGACCATAGCGGGGAAGCGGAAAAAGCTGGAATGAAAATGCCCTCCACAAAGCTGTTAATTTTCGGCAATCCCAAGGGAGGCACGCCGGTGATGCTGGCCGCTCCCAGCATCGCCATTGATCTGCCGCTTAAGGTTCTAGTCTGGGAGGATAGCCGCGGGAAGACATGGCTTTCCTACAATAGCCCCGAATACTTGAAGAAGCGGCATGGGGTGCCAGATGATTTGGTGAAGAACATTGCCGTGGTCGGGACACTGGTTCAACAAGTCGCAGAGTAGTAGCTAGCTGGATGGGCGGCCAGCGACTAACCATGTTGTTCTCCCTAACCCATTTGCTAAAACAAATCGCCGAATAGCGCCAAGAGAAGCACCCTGCGGCAACGTGTAGACTAAAATTTGCAAAGAGGCATTTCTGCAGGTTGTCTCAATGTCGAAGGTGCGCTCGTGAAACCGTGGCAGATCGGGAAGATAAGTTTTCGCCGCGCGAATCGTGCGTGGCCGATAAGGGCGGCAGCTTTTGCCCTGCTGGCCGCAACGAGCATTGCGGGACCCAATTCGGCGACACCCCCTCCTCTTTCCGCTGACATGATCGTGCAAAAGCTCATGGCAGCCAATGCCTCCAGGGCAGAGGCGCTGCGGGCCTACCAGGGCCGCCGCGTCTATCATCTCGACTATCGCGGCCTGTGGGGTATTCACTGGGCAGAGATTCAGGTGGACGCAACCTACACCGCACCCGACAAGAAAGACTTCAAGATTATTTCGGAGAGCGGTTCTCCGCTTCTGATCAATCGCGTCTTGCTTAAATTGCTGAGCAGCGAGCAGGAGGCGCAACTTCAGCAGAACCGGAAAGAACTCGAGATCACCCCTGCCAACTACAACTTCTCACTGGAGCAGACACAGCACACTTCGGCGGGAGATTTCTACATTTTGAATTTGACCCCCAAGGGCAAGAATAAATATCTGTACCGCGGGAAAATCTGGGTGGACGCCCGCGACTTTGCTGTGGTTCGCATGTCCGGCGAGCCGCAGAAAAACCCCTCGCTCTGGGTCAGCCACACCCAGATCGAGTACCACTGGGCCAAACAGGATGGCTTCTGGCTGCCTATCCATAACCAGTCAGTGACTGACGTCCGCCTGGGTGGCCGGGCGTTTCTCACCATCGACTACTCCAATTACCAGATCACCGGAGTCAGCCACATGGCCGCCGGAAAGCACGACGACCAGAGCCAGACTCTTCCCGATCCCGCCGCGGTAACCGTCAATCCCCATTGAGGAGGTCTGCGAAGAGGCGCACCGGTTCGAGTCCGGCCCCAGGTGCAGTCACACTGCTCTACGCCCTTCGCTTGGGTGTGGTTGCCAGTTTTACAAGAACTGCCCGCAAGCGTATTTGCAAGCGAATCATGTCGCAGATTACGGCAGTTTGCGCGCGCGTGCGTGGGCTCACAACTATGCGGTCCCTTTTTTCCATTTTCATCTTTCCCCTTCAGTTCGTGCACCCAACTCGCACTCATCTTCTTGCTGTTATGGGTGCCTGGTTTGCTGGTTGCGCCAGTTGCTGGTCAACCATCTTGCGAAGCGCAGCGTAATCAAGCGCGCCACTGAGGAAGTGACCGTTCACAAAAAAGCTGGGAGTGCCAGTGAGTCCAAGCCGCAGGCCTTGCTCACGATCCTGCTGCACCGCGGCAGCTGTCTCGCCCGTATCCAGGCATTTATCAAATGCGGTCGAATCCAGTCTCAACGCGCGTGCCTGCGCTTTGAGTTGGTCGATATCCAGTTCCTTGCTCAGGAATAATTCATCGTGGAAAGCCCAGAACTTGCCTTGTTTCCCTGCGCACCGCGTAGCCTCGGCGGCCTTTTCCGCGTGGGCGTGCATCGGCAGAGGGAAATCCTTGTAAGCCACGGCCAGTTTGCCGCCGAAGTCGTCCTGTAGTTTCTTGATTGCAGGCGCAACCCGCTGGCAATAGGGGCACTCGTAGTCAGCGAATTCGATCAACATAACCGGCGCATCCTTCGATCCGAGGACATCTGCGTTTCCAAGATCCACCACCGTACTCGGTGGGGTAAGGGTCACGTATACATCGGACTGTTCACGGAGGGTCTTGATGTAAGAGAGCCGAGCCTTGCTAGTTCGTAGGGCCCGGATTTTCTCCAATATCTTCCCGCGCACTGCTTCATACGGCTGCTCGGTTTCCAGACCCTCGTAATAAACCCTCATCTGGTCTTCCGTTGGGTCTTTGACCTGGGACTTGACCTCGCGATCAAGAAGCTGGTCGACAGTAAGGTTTTCGCTTTTCGCTTTTTCCGCGATCAAGGTCGTATCGATCAAATCGTCAAGCGCCTTGCTCTCCGCTTGATAGAAATCAAAGCGAGCCTGCAAGAGCTTGGATGATTCTCGTTGCTCGAGATCGCTCATGGTGAGCTTGATCGCGCCGATCTCAGCGATCACATCTGTGCTTTTCTGGGCAACTACGCTCCCGTCGCCAATGAGAAAAATCATCATCCCTAACCCGAAGCCTAGAAGTCTTTGCGAGAACTGCATAAATTCCTCCCTTTCGAAAATGGCAACACAGTCAAGAGCAAGAAATCGCCAGACAAGAAACAGACAAATCCCTGTCTGGCGAGTCAAGGTGGAAAGCCCGGCTGACCGTTTGGGCTTGACCATCGTTAGGTTTCCTAGAGCGCCTAGTTATTGCAGATTGAAGCTAAAGCGGCGCTGTTGGCGCAAATACCGTGTCCACTGCCATCTTTCACAATGGCAGCACATTGCCCCGCCAGGGCCGTACCCTCGGCCGTGCTGAGAGTCGTCTCCTGAGCGGGATTTTCCGTGAGCGTGCCATTGTTTTGGACGTGAGTGGTCCACGAACGCAGCGTGGGTGTGGGGTTGGGCCCAACCGGCACCGGGCAGAGTCCACCAGTCGGCGCGGCTGACACGATCTTAATAACGCCCGTAGTCAGAAGCGGCGGACCGGTCAGGGGATTGCTGGTGAGGTCGTTATTCACCGAGAGTGTCAGAAGACCATCGGGAGTCGTGGTGCAACTACAGCACTCTGACATCTCTTCGTTGACATCGAATACATAAATGTCGGCGCAGAGGTTTCCACCGGTTACACCTGCATTGATGATGCGGACCGTTCCGTCCGGATCCCCGTTGGTGTTGGCGTTGGCAAAATAGTCAACGGTGTAGGCATTCGCGATCGAAGCGGCCGGGGCTTCGGCTGCCGCGGCCCGAACGACCACGGTCAACGATGCCACCAAAGTGCAAATTGCTAGCAGTTTTGTTCGTGACATGTATCCTCCTTCAAATTGCGCTGCCGGCTGGGGGAGGAGGCTCGGCGATTGGCGCAGGGGCACTGTACTTGTAATCGCCGTGTTTCCCAATCGCCCGAGTGTACTAATCCAACTTCCGTACGCCTTGGACTAGCCTGCCGGGCTACGCGGCTAGACTACGCGGCTGGATGCGGGTTTTTGAGGAGGCTACCGTTTCGAACTTGCGATCTTCCCGATGATGCCTGATCGCGTCGAGACGCCCATTTTGACCATGATCAGACGCAAGAATGCCTTCACCGTGTTGGGACTGATCTTCATGCGATGGGCGATTTCTTTGGTCGTCAGTCCCTCAAATAGCAGCCTCACGGCCACCTGTTCGCGAGGTGTCATTCCGAAACGCGCACAGACCTCGGCTATTTTCGTAACTTCATGCGGATTCCTATCCAACAGGAGCACGAGCGCGGGACGATGTGGCGACCGAGTGCTTCCGTTGACGTTCAGAGGGAAAGAACGGCAATGGTAGGTTCTTCTTGCGGATTGGAACTGCCCGACTAAGTTGGGAGCAGCCGACGAAACGCGATCCACCAGACTGCCGCGGATTTGCTTGGTGAGCCAGTTCTCCAGGTCGGAAATTTTCTCTGGAGGAGTTGGAAATGTGAGGATGCGGATTGCTTCCGTATTCGAAGCCACCACTTTGAGTGCGCGATCCACCACCACCAAGCCGGATCCGTTAGGAATGGGGAGGTTGCCGCCTGCGAAGTTCGCATCCTCTCGCGCAAGTTCGGACGCCATCGTAGCGGCCTCTCGAAAGACGGAAAATGAACCTTCCCAACCCCCTCACAAGGAGCACGAGCTTTGCCAAACGAGTTAAGGCCGTGTTTTGTGCTAGATAGTCCTTCAAGACACAACGAAGAGTGAACTTTCTGGAGGTCGTTGTAAGAATCTCTATCTAGAGAAAGTGCAGTAGAACCGCGGGTTCACATCCAGTAATTTCACCAGTTCCTGTATCGGAATGATGGTTGGGCAGCAAGTTGCTTCGAACCGGAAATTTTGCCGATGATGCCGGATCGCGTGGAGACACCCATCTTGACCATGACCAACCGTAAAAAGGCCTTCACGGTGTTGGGGCTGATTCTCATATGGACTGCGATTTCCTTGCTGGTCAGACCTTCAAAGAGCAATCTCACCGTTTCCAGTTCGCGCGGCGTCAGGCCAAAACGCGTGCACATCTCGGCCAGCTCCAAAGTTCCGTTCGAGTTCCTTTCCAGCAGGAGCACGAGCGCGGGATAATTTGGCACGCCGGCGTTGCCGTTGAGGTTCAAAGGAAAGGGATGGCAATGGTATGTTCTTCTCGCGGACTTGAACTCTTCGACAAAGTTAGGAGGACGCGACGACGCGTGTTTTACCAGGCCTCCGCGGATACGCTTGGTGAGCCAATTCTCCAGGTTGGGAATCCTGGCCGGGGAAGATGGAAAGGTGAGTATTTGGATGGCTTCGACATTGGAGGCGACCAGATTGATTGAGTCATCGACCACCACCAGGCCCGGCTGGGCAAGAGTGGAATGATCCTCTCGGGCGAAGTTTCCAGGATTTCGTGCAAAGTTGCGCACCATCGCATTGGCCTCTGGGGGAGGGCGAACACGAGTATTTGACTAAGCTCTACTCGGGGGAGTCGAGCGGGAAAATAGCTGAAAACAGGAGCCATTCTCACTTAAGTGCGCACCCTCGTCAAGGTCTTCTAAAGCCTTAGCCCATTTGTACTAGACGTTAAGCTTAAGGCCAGGTTCGCCTGCTGAACCACTCTGGTGGTTGCGTTTCGTCGAAGAAGAACGAAGAACTTCCCAACAATCAGCCTGGCAACTTCACCTGGCCACCCGCGGTCGCTCTTCGCCTAACGAAGTTTGTTTTGCTGGCGCTTCCTGATGGGAAGTGTCCGACGGGGCTTGCGGGTCCTGAGCGGAAGCGATTGTCTCTGCTGCGGTCGGCTGGGGCAGCTTCTCCGATGCTTCCCTATCCGACCGAGCGACGGTTTCATTCGGAGAGGCGTTGCAAATTGCGGAAACGAGTTTTTGGATGATCGCTTTCAATCCCCGAGCAAACGGTGCGCCTCTCGATTCTCTGATCGGAGGGGAGTCAAGTGCCGCCCTATACTTGGCAATCCAATCTTGCTGCTCGTCCATCAATAAATTGTGCCCCGCTTCTGACGAATGCTTCTTGGGCTTCGAGAATATCCCTCATCTCCGTACTGCGCATGGGTCCGAATGGGCTAGTCATATAGTTTAGGAAGTTTTCCGGTCAGTGCGGTGCCAGGCGATTCGGCTGCGCAGGCGTATTTTCGGCCCTGTTCTTCGCAATCGAGTCTCGGACGGCAATTTCCAAACCGTATCTGGCTCGACAAGGCGCGAGCCGAGAAAGTGCTCACACTTTCTAAGTCTCTTGTAGAACGCCTGCTTGAGGCCTATGCCTCGACCGCTTCCCGGGGGGCGATATGGACAAAAGTACCTAGCCGTGGAAGGCTCGGACGGTGGCGCACCCAAAAATTACAAATCCTTGACACAACCGCGGCGGGAAACTACGAGAATGCCTTCGATTCGGGGTGAGTGGTCGATTTGGTTTTGAGGCCCGCTTAAGCTCCGCAATTCACGGCAAACGCCATTACCGTCACTCTTGCTAAACCAAAAGGAGAAGCAATATGGTTATTCAGAATAGGATGGGCCGGATCATGGTATTCAGCGCGCTGCTGGTGGTCGCGCTGGGCATGATTTCTAGCTCTGCGTTCGCGCAGTACACCCTCACCAACCTTACTTCCAACCTGCCAGGAAAGGCCCAGAATCAAGACACTTCGCTCGTCAATGCCTGGGGAATCTCTTACGCTCCGACCGGCCCGTTCTGGGTAAGCGACAACGGAACCGGCCTGTCTACGTTGTACAACGCTTCAGGTGTAAAGCAGTCGACCGTGGTGACGATTCCTTCGTCCTCCGGCAGCGGCACCGGCTCGCCCACGGGACAGGTCTATAACAGCACTCCGGGTTTTGTGGTCTCACAAAATGGACATTCCGGAGCTGCCCTGTTCATCTTCGCCACCTTTGATGGCACCATCAGCGGCTGGTCCCCGGGTGTCAATGCGACGAATGCCGTGATCGCGGTCAATCATTCCGGTGCGTGGTTTACCGGTTTGGCAATGGGAGTCAACGGCGGCTCCTCTTTCCTGTTCGCAGCCGACAACCTTAACAACAAGGTGGATGTATATAACAGCACCTTTCAACTGGTGAGTTCCTTTACTGACACCAGCCTTCCCGCCGGCTCAGCCCCGTACAACGTAGTGAACATCGGCGGCCAGCTCTACGTGACATTCACCAACAGCACTGGCACTGGCGTCGTCGATGTCTTTACCACTGCCGGAGTTAAGGTCAAGACCCTGGTCAATGGCGGTAAGCTCAGTTCCCCGTGGGGAGTAGCACTGGCACCCTCCAATTTCGGCCCGGCAAGCAATGCTCTCCTGGTCGGAAACCTGGGTGACGGTTTCATCCATGCCTACAACCCCTCGACGGGAGCCTACCTGGGACAATCCGCAGTTTCGATTAATGGCCTGTGGTCGCTGATCTTTGGCGGCGGATCTGGCGCAAACAATGGGCAGACCAACCAACTGTTCATAACCTCTGGACCGAACGGGTATGCGGACGGTTTGTTCTCTGTTGCCAACGCGAAGTAGAAAATTGCAATCGCTACGAGGGAGCGGGCCCCTGGGCACACGGGGCCCATTTTCATAAGCGCGAGTGGCGCACGGGTCGGCGAAATCCTGTGCGGAAAAGACGGCAGCTTAGACAGCAACTGCCGCAGCCTGGCTGGCCGCACCGGCCCGGCGTTGGCTGCGCAATTCTTCGCGAAAGGCTTCGCCGGTGAATTCGGCACTGCGGCGGAACAGGCCCAGCAACGCGTCTGCAACCGGGGATGCGGTTTCTTCTACAGTCCCTGATGGATTTTCATCGTCCATGCCTTCGGGTGAGACGGTGAATTCTGATCGCGTTGTCCCTGACTTCAGGGCCTGAACGAACTTCTCAACTTGTGCCCGCTGTTCGTCGGTGTTTTGTGTGAATTCGACGCCCATGCCGGACTCCGGATGCATGACGCGGACGACACCCTCGACCGCGAAGTGAATGCGGCCTCCCGGCATCGTCAGCATGACTCGGGTGTGTGTAGGAAACGGCGCATCGATTTCGAGGTAGCAGGCTGCGGCGCTTACATCCGTGAGTTTGCAACTCAGGGGAGGGTCATCCGGCTCGATTTCAGGAGAATGACGGGCCAGCCAGGTCTTGAGTTGCTGGCGATGTGGGTGCGACAAATCGAGAAAGCGCACTCCGGTGGTTGAGCCTGGATTTTTCCATGCCACCTCGGCCGCGCAGTCGACCTGGTATTCGGTACCGGGCAGGGTAAACTTGATGCGCACCGCGCCGCTCTTGGAGAGCAGGCGCGGGATATGAACTGCCATTCCGCCTTCGCTAATGTCGAAGGTGGTAATACGTTGCTGCTCAGATCCAGCCAGGAGGGTGACGGGAAGTTCGACCGGCACGCGGATGTTGCGGCGGCGTTCGCACTTCATCAAGGCGCGGGCCGCACGGAAGCTGGTGCGAGCGCGGTCGAAAGTGATGGGCTTGTAAAGCACGAAGTGCGCGCCCAGACTAAAAGCGCTTCGCACGGCCGTTTGGCCGTCGATCATGGCGACGGCGATAGCGCGTTTGTTACAGGGAGCAGAGCGCACGCTACTCAAGACCTTCGCCGCAACGTCCTCGTCGACGCAGTCCACCACTACGGCCTCGAACCGGGCTCGGGTGAGCCGGCGAACGGCGGAATCGGCATCGGAGCAGGTTTCGATTCCGACTTCGAGATCGCTCAACACGCGGCGTAACGATCGCATGATCTTGTCGTCGGTGCAAAGAACCAGCGCGTTCAAGTTCATACGGTGAGGCCGCGGAGATCAAGCCGATGCCGCGTTTTCCTTCTCCCCATCTTCGTCTTCGTTCAGCAAGTGGGCCACGCCGCGAATCTGCTCGGCCGCGGCCTGAAGCTGCTCAATCTGTTTGCCGAGTTGCGCCTGTTGGGCCTGCTTTTGGCGCAGCACCTCATGGATGTCCTTCACGTTGAACCCCCTGTAGGCAATGTAGGTTCAGCCGGGGGTCGGGTCAATGAAGCCTCGGGGCCCGCCGGTTACGGGCGTAATCCAGTTGGGCGGCGCAGACTGGCGCCGGCCTTCGCACGTTACTAGGGCGGGAACTTAGGCTGGTAAGACCTCGCCCCAGAAAGGAGCGTGTTCCCGTTCGCTGGAGACCACCTGAAATAGTTCAGCCTGAAGTGTGGATTTTGCTTGACTTTTGGCTTAACTACCCATAGAATCATTAACTTCCGGCCAGCTTTAGGGTTGAAGTATCGCCCCTGGGTTCTTGGGCGGCGGGAATTAGTCTGCATCTCGGCCCAAGCCGGCTGAATCAATACGTGTTAGTTAATTTAACCGAAGGACTTCATTCTTTATGGCTAAGCGACGCGGAAATCCCAACTGGGGCAAGCCAGAGCCGATTGGCCCTATTGTCCCTACCATCACCGAGTTTGAGCAGGTTGTAAAGGAGTACAAGCTCTCCCCGGACCAATATCTACGTTCCACCCGGCTGCGCGAGTGGGCGCGGCGTAACAAGAACTCCAAGTACATCCC
>Ga0070764_10000767_pt1 | contig 13138 bp, 10 predicted proteins | sample HubBroMetageWRM4_FD_67287 | JGI IMG/M metagenome (GOLD analysis project Ga0070764, IMG submission 67287) | Warmed soil microbial communities from the Hubbard Brook experimental Forest, New Hampshire - Hubbard Brook CCASE Soil Metagenome WRM 4 | ecosystem: Environmental > Terrestrial > Soil >... | reverse complement strand
GGCGGCACCTGCACCACCAAGGGGTAGCTGACGCTGTTGCGCGGATCGACCCAGAAATTCGGCGCCGATTGCGCACTCGAGTTGGTGGCGACCAGCACATTGTTCGCGGCCTCTTGTTGGCTCACGCCGGTCTGCGTGGCCAGTGCGCGGTCCAAATCCACTGTCAGTGCCGGTGCGTCGGGGACTTGAAACACGTGCGAGTCGACCACGCCCGGCACTTTGGTCAGGTCGCGCGCGATCTTCGAAGCCAGGCTGAATGCTTCCGTCTGATCCGGCCCGGAGATCCGGACATCGATGGGCGCGGGCTGCCCGAAATTGAGCACCTGATCCACGATGTCGGCCGGCTGGAAGAAAAATTGCAGCTGCGCGAAATGCGCCGGCAACGCCCGGCGCAATTTGGCGATGATTTGCGCCGTCGGCTGGTGCTTCTCATTCAGGGAGATCAGGATCTCGCCATCCATCGGGCCCACCGTGGCCGAATCGCTCAAAGCGATATTGATGCCGCTGTATGGCAGGCCGATATTATCGAGCATCACATTGATTTGATCGTTGCCGATCAAACGTCGGATCTCTCCCTCGACGTCCGCGAAATATTGCTGCGTTCTCTCGAGGCGCGTTCCGGGCGGCGCCCGCACGTGCAATCGCATCTGGCCGGCATCGACCTGCGGGAAGAAATCGCGGCCCAACAGCGGAAACAGGCAGATGGAACCGACGATCAAGAGGGCAAATGCCGCGACGGTCGCGACCGACTCGGACAGCGTCCAGGCCAGCGCGTTTCGATATTTGTCCCGGAAGGACTCGAAACCGCGCTCGAAGGCCGCCTGAAAGCGCGCGAGCGGATTGCGCGGCGCGGCGTGTTCACCCACCGGCCGGTGCTCGTCTTCGGCGCGAAAAGCGTGCACCGAGCGGCGCATGAGCATGTTGAAGAGCACCGGTACCATGGTGAATGACAACGCCAGACTGGCGAGCAGGGCCCCGATCACGGACAGCGACAGCGGCGAGAACAAATATTTTGCCGTGCCTTGCAGCAGAAACACCGGCACGAACACGATGCAAATGCATAAGGTCGACAAGAATGTCGGCACGGCGACCTCGCTTGCGCCGACGACGATCGACTGGCGCAGCGGTTCGTTCAGGGCGACGTGCCGCTCGATGTTTTCGATCACCACCGTGCCGTTGTCGACCAGAATGCCGATCGCCAGCGCGAAGCCGCCGAGCGTCATGGTGTTGAGCGTTTGACCCGTCAGATCGATGAATAGTACGGCGGTGATGATCGACAGGGGAATCGCGGCCAGAATGATCAGCGACAAGCGCATGTTGCCGAGAAACATGATGATGACCAGGGCGGTCAATCCGGCGGCCAAGGCGGCGCTCAAGCCGACGCTGTTCAGCGCCGCTTTCACGAACACCGATTGATCGAACAGCGGTTGAATGGCGACGTCCGGCGGCAGAACCTTCTTGATGTCGGTGAGTGCCGCGCGAACGCCGTCGATCACCGCGAGCGTCGACACGCCGCCGGTCTTGCGGATCGTCATCAATGCGCCCGGCGTGCCGTTGACCGAAACCGAGTTGGTCTGCACCTGAAACCCGTCATGGACGTGGGCGACATCGCGCATGAAGATGGTGCGCCCATCGATTTCCTTGATCGGAAATGCGTTGATGGTGTCGATGAGATTCGGCGAGTTATTCATCGCCAACGCATAATCCTTGTCGCCGATCTTCACGTCGCCCGACGGCAAGATGACATTCTGGCGTTGCAGCGCCGCGCTGACATCGGCGGCCGACAGCCCCCGTGCCTGCAGGGCCTGCGAGTCCAAATCCGCCATGATGACGCGCGGCTTTCCGCCGTACGGGTAGGGCACTTCCGCCCCATGTACCACCGCCAAGGCAGGACGGATGATGTTCTGGCCCAAGTCGTTGAGCTTGGTGTCCGGCAAGGACTTGCTGGACAGACTCAGCTGAATGATGGGGACGTCGGTCGCGCCATAGCGCAACACCAGCGGCGGCGTGATGTTGGGGGGCATGTACTTGAGCACCACCAGTGCACTGCTCGCCAATTGAGAGATCGCGCGGGTTACGTCGGCGCCCTCGTGCAAATACACCTTCTCGACGCCGACGCCTTGGTAGCTCACGGCCTCGATTCGCGAGATGTCATCGACGAGCGAGGCGAGCTGGCGCTCGTGCAGCGTCAAAATGCGGTTTTGGATGTCCTGCGCGCTCATGCCGTTGTAGGTCCACACCACGGCGACGACCGGGATGTCGATTTCCGGGAAAATATCGATGGGCATGCGCAGTGCGGCCCCGATCCCCATCAAGGAAATCAAGATAAGCGTCGCCACGACGGTGTAGGGACGTTTTAGCGCAATTTCGACAACTGACATTCAGAATCCTCTAAATGCCAATCTAGACCCGCGGGCAGGGGAAGTCAGGGGTCGGAAGTCATGACTTTGAGTGACTTTAGTCACTTTCATGATGGCCGAAGTCATTTCTACTCCGCTTGCCGCTGGCGTTGCGACAGCATGGCGAGTTCCGTCCGGGTGCTGGCATGCAGCTTGTCCATGATGCGGCTCACGTAGTTTTTGACGGTCCCCTCGGCGAGAAAGAGTGCACTGCCGATCTGTCGATTGCTCATGCCCTCGGCGATGAGCTCGAGAACCTTTTCTTCCTTTTCGTTCAGCGCCTCGGCCGCGAGCGGTGCCGTCGCGAGCCCCGCAGGCAATGATTCGGATTGACCGGATTGCGCGAGGCGGCGGAACTGATCCATAACTTTTCGTGCGATTTGCGGGGTGAGACGCGATTCGCCGCGTTTCAGCGCTCGGATGGTTTCGAGGAGTTCGTTTTCGGACGCGTCCTTGAGCAAATAGGCCTGCGCTCCCGCGCGTACGGCTTCAAACACGGTCTCATCGTCGTCCAGCGTGGTCAAAACGAGCACCTGAGTCTGCGGCAGCGCACGCGTAATTTCGCGGGTTGCCAGCACGCCTCCTTTGAGAGGCATATGCAAATCCATCAGCACGACATCCGGGTGTAAAAGCTGAGTCAGCTCGACCGCCTCCACGCCATTGCAGGCCTGACCGACAACCTCCATATCCGATTCCATCGATAGCAGCAACGCGGCGCCGCGGCGTACCAGTGCCTGGTCGTCGGCGATGACGATACGAATTGCCGGCTGGGGAGCTTCTGCGGGGCTCGTCATGCCAAGAATCATGCGTCGCGCGCGCCGCGAATTGGAAGTGACTTTAGTCACTTGTTAAGTCACTTCCCGCTGCGTGATTACATGATCGACGCTCTGGGAAGTGCAATGCGCACTCGAAGACCGGTTGGCACGCGGTCTTCGAGATCGATCGATCCGCCATGACTCAAGATGATCGAACGCGCGATCGGCAGGCCGAGCCCCATGCCGGGCTGATTTGTGCTCACTGTCCACGACGACCGGTAGAAGGGCTCAAACACCCTGGCCTTCTCGGCCTGCGCAATACCGCGGCCCTCGTCTTCGACCGTGATGATGACGGCCAAGGGATCGTCGGTCGTGAGCGCAACCCGGGCGCGGTCTGCATGTTTGACGGCGTTCGTGATGACGTTGGTGAGCGCGCGCATCAGCGCGTACGGCCGGCAGCGGTAGCGGCAAGGCGGCGCGGGCGGGAACGTTACTTCGCCGCCCAGATCGCTGACCGTGTCGCAGACCGTCTGGATCAACGAAGCGAGATCGACCAGCTCTTGCGGCTCTGTGTCATCGACGCCGCGAACGTAGGCGAGCGTGGAATCGAGCATGTATTCCATGGCCTCGATGTCCTCGAGCATTTTTCGCTTTTCACTGAGGGCGCGCTCGGTGTCGATGCGCAGACGCAGCCGCGTCAAGGGTGTGCGCAATTCGTGGCTGATCGCGCCGAGCATGGAGGTGCGATCCAAGAGGAATGTCTGCAGGCGCCGGTGCATGTCGTTGAGCGCCCGGATGACCCGTTGCAGTTGCGCGGGCCCCTGCTGCGCCAAAGGCGGCGACTGAATATCCAATCCGACCTGCTCGGCGCCCCGCGCGACACGCGCCAGCGGTGCGTTGACCATCCATGTGAGCCACGCCCAGAGACCGCCGATCGCGCACAGAATAAAAATGGCCAGTCCAACCTGTTCGACCAGGCCGAGACGGTGTTCCAGGCCGATGGCCATGTCGATTTCCAGCGCGCCACCGCCGTCCAGCAAGATTTGCACCCGTTTAGAATCCAAATCGCCGTTTCCGGCCGCGGGTTTCACCAACACGCGCTCGAGCGGCACCTTCAACGCAGCTGCCAGCTTGCGCGACAGCAATTCATCGTCGGCGCTCATGCTGCGGTTGGCCGCGATCACCGGGACACCCGGCTGGTAGCTGACGTTGAAATCGACCTCGCTCAATGAGCGCGCAATGCCCGGCCGCTGGTCGGGCGCGGTGATTTCCATGACGCGGCCGACCGTGGCGATCCGCACTAGCGCCGAATCAGGTCTCTCCACGCGCTGCCAGCGGGGCAGCAAACCGATGTAGAGTCCCGCCGCGATGAACTGCGATAGCAGCAGGCCTGACAGCAGAATGACGGCGACTTGACCGCGCAGGTCCGCGGAAACCATCCACGATAGCCGATCCTTCACACCCGACTGACGGTGGGTGTGAATAGGTAGCCGCCCGATCGGACCGTCTCAATCAACGCCGGATGCCGCGGGTCTTTTTCGATCTTGCGACGCAGCCTGCTGACGTAGACGTCGATGCTGCGCTCGAACGACATGGCCAGCTTCTCATGCGATGAGTCGATGAACTGCTCGCGCGTCAACACGCGATTCGGGTGCTCGCAGAAAAACACCAGCAATTCAAATTCGCTCGAAGTGAGCGGCACGCGCAACCCGTCATTCGAGCAAAGCTTGCGAGTCGCCAAGTCCAATCTCCAGTGGGCGAAACTGAACACGGTGCGCCGTCCGTCGCGCCGCGCCGGCTCCGCGACTTGCGATCGGCGCAACACGGCGCGAATGCGCGCCAATAATTCGTGGCTGCTGAACGGTTTGCACAGATAATCGTCGGCGCCCATTTCCAATCCGACGATCCGGTCCACTTCCTGTCCCCGAGCGGTGAGCATGATGATCGGCATGCTGCCGGCCGCGCGTACCCGCCGGCACAGGCTCAGGCCATCCTCGCCCGGCAACATGATGTCGAGAAGCAAGAGGTCGACGGCGCTGACGCTCAGGAGCTGATCCATTTCACCGCCGTCGCGCGCAACACTCGCACGTAAACCGTTTTGCCGCAGAAATGTCGCGACCAATTCGCGGATTTCCACATCATCTTCGACCAGTAATATATGCGCAACATCGCTCATCGGCCGCCATGGGGTGGACGCGCGGATTTGCAAGTTTGCGGAAGCTGCCGAGTGGATTTGCATAAATATTTCCTGACGACAGGTGAGGGAGTTCGCAGTCTAGCCGGGTCTGTGAAGAATTGGTAACGACGCGTCGTGGCGCCGCGACAGCCGCGGGTGGCCACGAGTCGCCGTGAGCTGCGCGTGCCAGCGCGCACGCCGCCGCCGCTGCGGCGTTCGGTGAGAGTGTCTTCTCGCACAGTGGCGCGATGTTGCTCCGCGCATGCGCGCTTACAGATGTAGCAATTCGAAACAATCGGGAAATATTTCGAAAACAAAATTCGGCGCGCCAAAAATTTCGCTCGCGCGCAACGCAAACGCGCCGCGGAGCCGCGCTAGAACAATAAAAAAATTGTGATATATGTACGCGCCGCTACTGAGTACGTTGATCCATTCAACCGTCAAACGCGGGAGTATATTTTGTGAATCACCTGAATTTAATTTCGGAAAAGCCTGCGGCGCATTGTCGCGACAAGCGCGCCGCGCGCTCGCTCAAGTGCGGCTTGCTGCTCGGCGTGCTGTCGATTGCCGCAAACGTCGCGCACTCGCAAAGCGCGCCGGGACCGACAGACGATAGCCTGACCTATCATGGCATCACCTTGTACGGGATCGTCGACCTGGGCTTGCAATACCAGACGCATGGCGCGCCGCTCAGCGATTACTTTCCGGCCGGCAGCTCGGATATCGTGCAGCCGAACAGCAATCACTCGACGCTCGGCGTCACGCCGAGCAACCTGTCGCAGTCGCGAATCGGCCTGCAGGGCGTCGAGCCCTTGTATGCCGATTGGTCCGCGGTCTTCAAGTTGGAGACATTCTTCAATCCGCAATCCGGCGAGATCAGCGATGGTTTGAAGTCGCTGGTGCAAAATAACGGACGAGCCACGGCGCAGAAAACCACCGGTCTCGATACCAGCGTGGCCGGTCAGGCTTTCCAGCAGTCCTATGTGGGGTTGTCGCACAAGGAGTTTGGCACCCTGACCTTTGGCCGGCAGAACACGCTGCTTGCGGATGGCATCGCGAAGTATGACCCGAACTACGCCTCACAGGCCTTCTCGGTGATCGGCCTGTCGGGCACCGCGGCAGGCGGCGGCGATACCCAGGATCGGCGGCTCGATTCATCCCTGAAATACGTCGCGAACTACGCGCAGTTCGTGCATTTCGGCGCGCAATACAAATTTAGCGGCGCCACCGGCAGCGCCAACACGGTGGTCGAGGCTAACCTGGGCGTAGACGTGGCGGGTGCATCGATCGACGCGTATTACGAGAATGCGAAGGATGCCATTTCCGCTGCCTCGCTGAGTGCCGCGCAGGTTGCGCTGTTACCGGGGCTGGGCTTCTCGGTGGACAATTCGCTGGCAGCGACCGTGTCGGACAACACCACGTTCAGCATCATGGGCTTGTACAATTTCGGCGCGCCGAAGATTTTCGCAGGATACGAGCACATTCGTTTTGCCAATCCCTCCACGCCGCTCGCGGCGGGCTTCGACGACATCGGCGGTTACAAACTCGCCTTCGTCAACAACACCGCCTTTCCCACCGACAAGATACTTCAGGTGTATTGGGCCGGCATCAGGTATTCGCTCACTGAGGCGCTCGATCTGGTGGGAGCCTACTATGGCTATCATCAAAACAGTTACGGCGTCGGGGCCACCGCCGGGTGCTCCACCAGCATTGCCGGGACCTGCAGCGGCACGCTGGAAGGATTCTCGTTTGATGCGGACTATCGCTTGAGCAAACGCTTCGATACCTATGCCGGCATTATGTACACCGGCGTCCAGAATGGACTCGCCAACGGCTACATTCATTCCACCAACATGAATCCCACTATCGGCGTGCGCTACAAATTCTAGAAGCGCTGCGGCAAGTGTTCTCAGCGATCTCATGGCCGGCGAAAGGCCATGGGATCGCCCGGCAGGGCGCGGCGACCCGCCGCGGCACGCGTTTTCGCGTGCGCACGTGATTTTAATGTTCATCTAACGCCATTCCAATCCTCGCGAGATTTACTGGCTGACGTCCGGTATCCGTCTCGAAGCGAAGGAGGGCGTATGTTTCGTGAGCAAACAGTAAGGATAGAATCGTCCGCGCTGACGGGCGCGCTGATCGCGCTGGGTCTCCTGTCGGGGTGTACAACATTCAGTGCCGGCCAAAAATGTAGTTCCGCCGACTGCGGCGCCGATGCGCGTCTGACCGCGGCCGTCCAAACCTCATTGGATCAGCACCCGGAATTGGGACCATCCGGTCAGCTGCAGGTGGCGACGCTCAATCGCGTGGTCTACTTATACGGCAGCGTCGCCAACGACTTGCAACTCGCGGTTGCCGGGTCGGCTGCATCGGAGGCCAGTGGCGACGCGAAAATCGTAAACTCGATTGTCGTAAGCGAAAAGTAGCGGCATCCGGGTCGGGGCTTGGGAGCGGCAGGGGGCGGCCGAGTACCCGTGGACCACGGCGTTCCAGGCGCCGTGCCGCGGTCTTGCACGCCCTCCGCCGTGGTATCCCGCCATTCGCCGCGGCAATTCCATGAAGGATTGCCGTTTTCTAAGCACTTTCTAATCTTGATCGGGTCCAATACGTGGCTCAGGAGGCGCGGATGCGAATATTGCTCGTCGAGGACGATCGCAAGCTGGCGGAGTTCGTGGCGCGCGGACTGCGCGCGGAACGCTTTGCAGTCGATCTGGCGGCCAACGGCCGGGACGGCGAACAATATGTCCTCGCCTATGATTACGATTTGCTGGTCCTCGATCTCATGCTGCCGCAGATGAGTGGCACCGAGCTTTTGCGCAGCGTACGCCGCTCGCATCCGGCACTCCCGGTCTTGGTGCTCACGGCGCGGGATGAAATCGACAGCAAAGTGATGCATTTCGAAGCCGGCGCGGATGACTATCTGACCAAGCCCTTCGATTTCGCGGAGCTGTTGGTGCGAATAAAAGCTCAGTTGCGCCGCGCGCCTGCGGAGCGCCACGATGTGCTGCGCGTGGCCGATTTGGAAATGGACCGTGCTACGCAACAGGTGCGGCGCAATGGCAAGCAAATTGAACTTACTGCGAAGGAATATGCTCTGCTCGAGTATCTCATGTGCAGTCCGGAGCGGGTGTTCTCGCGCACCATGATATTGAATCATGTGTGGGATCAGAGTTTTGAAGGCGTCACGAATATCGTGGATGTCTACGTGCGCTATGTCCGCAAAAAAGTTGATGAACCATTTCCATTGAAATTGATTCACACCGTGCGCGGCGTGGGCTATTGCATTCGCACCGCTGAAGCCAAATACCAGCCGGTTCCGGAATGAATCCGCGTTCCCTCGCATTTCGCCTCACCGCCTGGTACACGCTATTGCTCGGTGCGACCTTCATTTTGGTGGCGGCCGTAACGTTCTATGGTCTGCAGCATTACTTGCGTTCCAACGCGCAAGACTCCCTGAGGCGGCGTGTGACGGAGGTGGAGCAAATTCTGCGGCGCGCACCCGTAACCACAGCAGACGACGCCATCGCTCAAGAAGTCGAGCTGCACCTGGCGCCGGAGGCCAATAATCGATTCGTGCGGGTCACACGTTTTCCGGGAAAGGTGGTCTATCTCTCGGGGCCGCCCTCGGACGGCAGCTTCAACCGTTTTGATGTTGCGGCGCGGCTGCCTGCCGGCAGCACCAAGACGGCGGCCGAGTTCGTTTCCACCCTGCTTCCCGATCAACATCTGATCGTCGGTGCGACTTCTATCGACACGGTTTCGGGACGTTATGTGCTCGAGATCGGCTCCTCCATGCTGGCCATTGAAACAGCGCTCGCGCGCTTGATCGACCTGCTGGGCGTGCTGTTGCCAACCCTGATCGGTTGTGCGGCGGTGGGCGCCTATTTGTTGGTGACTTGGGCGCTGCGCCCGGTCGATCGGCTATCGCAGACCGCCGAACAGATCAGCCTTCAAAACCTGTCATTGCGCCTGCCCGTGGTCGCCACCGGCGACGCGCTCGAGCGGCTATCGATCTCTCTGAATAACATGTTGGGACGATTGCGCGACTCGGTGCAAAGTTCGCGGCGGTTTTTGGCCGACGCCTCGCACGAACTTCGAACCCCGCTCACCGTGATCAAGGGGGAGCTGCAAGAACTTTCGAGCGAAGCCGGTTTGACCGGCGATGCCATGCGTGAACGTGTCGGCAGCGTGCTGGAAGAAGTGGCGCGCCTCGAGCACCTGGTGTCGGGTCTGCTGATGTTGTCGCGTCTCGACGCGGGCGAAACGCAGCGCGAACGCACCGAGCTGGATTTGGCCGAGCTGGCGCGAAGCACCGCCGAGCAAATGCGTTTAATGGCCGAGGATCGGGGAATTTCCATCGAGTTGTCGGGTCTGCTGCCTACCGTCATCCAAGGCGACCGGTCGCGCATCAAACAAATCATCGTCAACCTGCTGGACAACGCCATCCGCTTCACCCCGGCGCGGGGCAGCGTCATATTGCGTACCACTGAGGATGCCGGCTACGCGCTGCTGGAGGTGATGGATACGGGCATCGGCATACCGAAAGCTTCATTGCCGCACGTGTTCGAGCGCTTCTATCGCGCCGACGAGGCACGCTCTCGCGACGACGGCGGCGCCGGACTGGGTCTATCGATCGTCAGGTCCATCTGTTCGATGCATGGGGCGGACATCGAGGTGTCCAGCCGGCTTGGAGAGGGCAGCTGCTTTCGCGTCCGATTTCCACGACGCCCGGTCTCGCTTTGCGAAGCGCGTCCGGCTGCCGGTTCCGAAGGGCTGCAGCCATCATCGGCCGAGCAAATTCTCGGCGCGCAATGCGTCTGAACGCCGGGCGCTGCGACGCTCTCTAATGTGACCTTCGCGGAATTCTAATCTTCGCCGCTCAATATGCAGACGACGCACATGCGCCGGTGTAATGTATCTATATATATGCCGCAACAAACGCATCAGAATCCCGTGGTTCGTCGCCTGCCGCTGCTGGCGTTCGGGATATTGATTTCGCTGAATTTTTTGAACATAGCTAACGCGCATGCCGGCGGTGGCGGTGGCGGCGGTAGCCACGGCGGCGGTGGCGGCCACTTTAGCGGTGCGGGCCACGTCGCCGGCGGCCACGTCGGCGGCGGTTACGGGCGTTACGGCGGAGGCTACGGCGGGCGTTATGGCGGCGGATGGCGTGGGTATCGTGGTGGCTACGGCTACGGCTACGGCTACGGCTGGGGATTCGGCGCCGGCCTCGGGCTCGGCCTGTATTTCTCCACGCTACCGTTCTATTACTCTACCTATTGGTGGGGCGGCATTCCCTATTACTACGCCGATGACACCTACTACACCTGGGATGGATCGGCTGGTCAGTACCAAACAGTTGAGCCGCCGCCCGAGGTAGAGCAACAGGCACAAGCGCAGGAGAGCACCGAGCTGATTGCCTATCCCAAGAACGGACAATCCGAGCAGCTGCAGGCCAAAGACAAGTCGGAGTGCCGGCAGTGGGCCGTGGGGCAATCGGGATACGATCCGGCCGCGGCGGCCAAGACCGCTGATGTCAATCGCAGCAATTATCTGCGCGCGCAAGCCGCCTGTCTCGACGCCCGCGGTTACAGCGTCCGGTAGAATCACGGCCGAGGGTAGAGCGCGGCGTATTCCTTCGCGTAGGGTGCGTAGGTCTCTTTCATCGTGGCAAGATTCAGCAGCATGGCCGCCACCTTGCGTTCCGAGCCGCTCGCATACAGCGTGGAGCGGACCCACACACTTTCGGTACGCCGGCTGCCCGTGAGGGCGACCACCTGTCGTTCGATATCGTAAGGCTCCCCGACCAGGACCGGACCGTCGATCAGGCGGATCTCCTGATCGGCGAACAATCCCACGGCAGGCCCGCGGGTTTTGAAGCTGTTCTCGCGCGCACTGTATTGCATCAGGACACTGACCATTTCAAGCGGCACGATCGGCCGACGCCAGACATGGCTGGAGCTGCTGTAGAAAGCCGACGGTTCGGTGATTCGCGTCAGTTTCTGCGCGAGACTGAAAGGGTAGAGCGCGCCCATATGCTGGTCCGCATCCATCCGAACGGGCGTGCGGGCTGAACGCATGCCGGCTTTGACATCGGCGAGGATGACAGGATCGGTCAGCGGCGCGAGGGTGCTCAAGCGCTCATCGAGCGCTGACGGTGGAAAGTCGGGGCCGACCGCGGCGGAACCGCGCAGGATTTCGTCGCCATTGGCGCGCAACATCCAGATCTCGCTCTGCACGCCGCCCTGTTCCGGACGCCGCATGAAGGCTTTGACCTCCTCGCCTTCGTACACCGGTGCGCGGTAATGCGCAGAGATGCAGCCGCGGCGCAGCCACAGCTCGCCCCAGAGAGCAAAACCGAGCGGTGCGAACTGACTGAAGTGCGTCGGTCCCTCGATCGTCGCACCCTTGAAACCCAGCTTTTGCGCGGTAGCGTTGTCGTGGATCGAGGTGTGGCCGTCGTACTCCTGCTGCGCGAGCATTTGCTTCGGCGCGCGCCACGGCCCCGAGAGTACGCCCTCTTGTTCGGTGATCTCCGTATCAAATCCCGCCATACGGCTATTCTCTCACGCCGACTGTAGAGAAGTAATCTCGACCTCGTCGGTCCAAACCCGGAACACTTGAAGAAGATTTGGCCCGAACGCGGTGCTAATGGCGACATCCGCGGCGTCGCGGCCGCGCGCGATTAATATTCTGCCGATGCGGCGCTGATTATTGCGCGGATCAAAAGTGTGCCACGCGCCGCCGATGTAGGCTTCCAGCCAGCCCGAATAATCCATCGGCGCGTCGGGTATGGGCACGCCGATATCTCCGAGATAGCCGGTGCAGTAGCGCGCCGGAATATTCAGGCAGCGCAGCAGTGTAATCGCCAGTTGCGCATAATCGCGGCACACTCCCTGCCGCTCGCAATATACTTCCCACGCCGTCTTGGTCGGGCACGCGAACTGGTAGCCGAATTCAATGTGCCGATGCGCGAAATCACACACCGCTTGAACTCTCGACCAGCCGGGCGGGATGTGACCGAATAGCCTCCACGCATCATCCATTAGCCGCTGCGTTTCGCAGTATCGGCTGCCGAGCAGATAAATCAGAGTGTCATGCGGCAACTCCTCAACGGGATGCTCCTGCGCCTCCAAAAACGCTGGCTCCGGCAGGCCGCTATCTCGGATCAAGCCGTCTGCCGTGAAGCGCGTCTCACCGGCGGGCGCCACGACTCGCGTGCAGGTATTGCCGAACACATCGACATAGGTGTCGGGCACGAGATGTGGCTGCGTGGTCATCCGATCGGGGCGCAGCAGGTCAGCCGCCCGGCTTGAATGAACGTGCAGCATCAGGATCATCGGCACGGGCTGCGGACAGGAGTACACCAATTCGTAGCCAAAGCGGATTTTCAAGCAAAGTCCTCCTCGGCTGATAAAGTAAGTTTCATCCCGTTGCTGTTTATGGCACGCGCGCAGGAGCATTCCCGTAGGAATTCGCTTCGATCGCGCGTAGGCGCCGTGCGCCTCGAATTTTCTGTACTATCGCAGCGCGATGAAAACCTTCCACTGCACGCATTGCCAAAATCTGGTTTTCTTCGAGAACGTGCGCTGCCTGAACTGCGGCCATTCGCTCGCCTTCCTGCCGGATTTAGGATTTATGGGTGCGCTCAGCGAGCGTTCTGACGGCCTGTGGCGGGCCGAGCTGGACGCCGCCGACTCGCGCGGCTACCGCCTGTGCGCGAATTACGATCAAGTCAGCGTGTGCAATTGGGTCGTTCCGGCCGACGACTCCGGCGCCTTTTGCGGATCCTGCCGGCTGAATCGCGT
>Ga0070764_10000765_pt1 | contig 13140 bp, 8 predicted proteins | sample HubBroMetageWRM4_FD_67287 | JGI IMG/M metagenome (GOLD analysis project Ga0070764, IMG submission 67287) | Warmed soil microbial communities from the Hubbard Brook experimental Forest, New Hampshire - Hubbard Brook CCASE Soil Metagenome WRM 4 | ecosystem: Environmental > Terrestrial > Soil >... | reverse complement strand
CCCCGGAGTTACACGCATCTGCTCTGCGGGCATGTTAGTCGCCAAAAGCGTCTCAACGCCTGCATGAACTTATTACCGCCGTCACGTTACCACTTAGCGTTACCACTTAGGGAGCATCCTGTCCAACTTATAGGTGAGCATTTACAACTTTGGTGACATGGTGTCCTGTTCGTCACCCTACTAAAGTTCAACTTGTAGAAATTCTTTATCGACTTCGCAATCCCCCGCGCAGTGGACCCCGGCTAGCAAGATCAGCTCAGAACTTCCCTAGAGTGTTGCAAAATTCTGGAGCCGCTTATGTCTCGCTTTCGCTTACCCATCGCGCTGGGTTTGATTGCTACGTCCGCAACGTCGCTCCTCGCCGCTTCGGCGGCCACCAACAGCAAGATCTCGCCGGATGCGGCAGCCGCGTCGGGCTCCTCGAACGTGCAGGTCATCATTCAGTACAAACAAGCCCCGTCGGGCCTCGAAGCCTTGCTCATTTCCCTGCTCGGCGGTCTGGTGAAAACAACCCTGGGCACGATTGACGCTCTCGTCGCCAATATTCCTCAAACCGGGCTAACTCAAATCGCGGCAGATCCAAATGTCACTTACATCTCGCTCGATCGTCCCGTCGGCGCGCGCCAGGATGTTAGCATTACTTCGGCCGAGTACACCACCCAGCCAATCAATGCTCCCTCCGTCTGGCAAAAGGGCTATGTTGGAACCAATATCGGCGTCGCTCTCATTGACAGTGGCGTCACGCCGGTGCCCGATTTGAGCACCAACTCCTTGTCTCTTCTCCCACTCAATCAGCCGTTGGTGTCGCAGCTTCTCTCGCTGCCCAACGAAGTCGAGCCCTGGATGAATGGGCGAATCGTCTACAGTCAGAATTTCGTTTCCGGCCAGAACGACGCCCTGGATCACTACGGCCATGGCACCCACGTCGCCGGACTCATCGCCGGCAACGGCGCGCTCTCCACCGGCCCCATGAATTTCCGCACCTTCTACGGCGCCGCGCCCAACGCCAACATCGTCAACCTGCGCGTTCTCGATCAAAATGGCGCCGGCACCGATTCCAGCGTGATCGCCGCGATTGAAGAAGCCATCTCACTGAAGAACACCTATAACATTCGCGTCATCAATCTTTCGCTCGGCCGTCCCATCTACGAGAGCTATACGCTTGACCCGCTCTGCCAGGCGGTTGAAAAGGCCTGGAAGGCAGGCATCGTCGTGGTTGTGGCCGCCGGCAACGATGGCCGCGATCTCAATCTGAATCCCGAGGGCTACGGCACCATCGATTCACCGGGCAACGATCCTTACGCGCTGACCGTCGGCGCCATGAACACCATGGAAACCGCGCCCATCAATGACGACATCATCGCGAGTTACAGCTCCAAGGGTCCGTCGTTCATCGACGACGTCATAAAACCGGACATCGTTGCGCCCGGCAACCTCGTCACCAGTCTCGAATTCTCCGGCGACCCGCTGGCCATCGACAATCCATCGTTCTACACGCTCTACTCCTTCTACCAGACCAATGGATCGGAGACTCCTTCGGACGATTACTTCCCCCTCAGCGGCACCAGCATGGCCACCGGCGTCACCAGCGGAGCCGTTGCCGACCTGCTCCAGGGCGCGCCCGGCTTGACTCCCGACGAAGTGAAGGCGCTGCTGATGGTCAATGGCGATCGCAGCTACTTTCCGCAAACCAGCAGCGTCACCGCAGACGGCGTTGTCTACAACGCCAATTACGACGTCTTCACCATCGGCTCCGGCTATCTCGACATCCTCAAGACGGTCAACGCTGCTCTGGTGAAGAATGGTTCCGTGCCGGCTGGCACAGCCATGTCGCCCATCGCTTCCTATAACTCCACCACCGGCAATGTCACCGCCCTGATCGATCCCAGCGCGCTCTGGACGCAGACCGGCCTGTGGTCCGCACCAGCCGTCTACGGCAACAACGCGTTCATCGAATCCGACAACGGTACAACCGCGTTGTGGGGCAAGACCGCGCTCTGGGGCAAGAGCGACCCCGACGGCTACACCGCGCTCTGGGGTAAAACCGCGCTGTGGGGCAAAGGCACGCCGGAAGCAGAAACCGCGTTGTGGGGCAAGTCCGGAACGTCGGCGTCCTCCGTGCCGCTCGAACATTAAGCGAAGACACCGTCAGCCGCCCGCATTCATTTCGGTGCGAGCCATCCGCATGAAAGATCCTGCCGAAAAAAAGAGACTGGCCCCCGCGCACTTGCAGTCCGGGGCCAGTCTCGAACAAAAGCAAAGTAAGAATAACGACGCGATTGAGCAGCTTTCTCTGAGCCCCCAACCTCGATTGCGTGAATGCCCGCTACCTAGGCAACCTTCAAACCGCCATTCGGCTCTGCAGCCGTGAGTGATTTAGAAGGTGATCTTGCCCGTAACAACAAGCACCCTCTGCGTAACTGCGGCGCCCTGGAACGAACCATACGGGCTGGTCGGCGGAGCCTGGACGTTGGTGATCAAGCCAAAGCTTGAAGACCCGACTGTGCCGCCGGGATTGCCGAAGTTCGGATGGTTGAAGACATTGAAAGCCTGCGCACCTAAGGTGAAAGCGAAGCCTTCAGCATTCACAATCTGCTTGCTGAGGGTTGCGTCGGTATCAGCATAGTGAGGTCCGAAGAATGAGTTCCTGCGCAGATTGCCAAACGTAGTCTGACTGCTCATGAAGTCGGAAGAGTTGAGGCAGGATGCGCCGACCGCCGCATGCGGATTGCTTCCGCACGAATTGGTCGGGTTCGAAACCGTGGCCTCCGCCATCAGTGCGCTTCCGGGAACAGTTGACATCGTCGGGAAGCCGCCGATCTCATTGCTATTCGTCACGGAAAACGGCTCACCCGAGCGGTAATACTCTTTCCCCGCAACCGTCCATCCGCTGATCACCGGATTCAGGAACTTATTTTGTGCCTTGAACGGTTCCACATACACCGCGTCTCCAACAAAGTCGTTACGGATGTCGTAATCCGCGCTGGAGTAGTTCAGGTTGCCTGGGCCCAGGGTTGGCGTGAGCTGCTTGGCCAGCGTCCCAGGGTTATAAGGTTCAGCGCTGCCAAAGCCGGCATTTGAAACCATATCCAACGCATGGCTGTAGGTGTAGCTGAAGTGGCTGGTCAGCCCGTAACCCTGATGCGTATACGTGACCATCGCGGCGTTGTAGTTGGAATGCGCATCGTTGGTAAATGCGTTCACCTCGGCGAAGCTCGGGTCCGGCGGAGCAGCGGCCAGACTGCCGATCGAACCATTGGAAGCCCAGGACGCCGACGCATTGTCGAATACGCCGCTGCTGGCATTCAGAAACGGATTCTGCATGATCTCGCGGAAACCCCAGTTTCCGGCATAAGTGAGCGAGACACCATCGCTCCTGCCAAACTGACGCTGTAGCTGAAGGCTGTATTCGAGATACTGCGCCTCGTGGAAATTCTGCGGAGCAAAATAGGCGCCAAGCGATGGCGGCGAGAATGGGATGCCCAGTGCTGTCAGAGAATTGTTGAGTGTCGTGACCGTGCCGCCCGAACCGAATCCACCGCTGACCGCCGCATTGCCCGCCGCCGCGTTGGCATACATGCTGCCGGCCCCGGCGTTTTGAATATTGCCGGCCAGCAGCGTCTCCGTGTTGACGCTGGGAAAGTTTTCAAAGACGTTGTCCACGAAGACCGCCGGATACAGGTCGGCAAACAGCCCCACGCCGCCGCGCAAAACCGTCTTATCATCGAATTGGTAGTTGAACCCGAAGCGAGGTTGGAATTCGATCGGATCCACGCCGAAGGGATGTGCGTTGGCGGGGTTAATCTCCGAGTTGTAAGCCGTTGTCAACGAGGCGCTGGGATTCGGGAAGCCGCCCGTGTAGAGCGAGAAGCACTCACCATGGCAAAGCGGTGAGCCGGTGCGGTCAACGCGCGCCCCCAGGGTTAGTTTCAAGGCAGGAAGTATCTGCCACTCGTCTTGCGCATACACGCCAATGTTATAGAGGGCCAGATGCGCGGTCAGATTGCTGACAAATGCCTGTTGAAAGACATTGTAGTCACACCATTGTGAGTTGGCTCCGCACAAAGTACCTTGCGCGATATCGTTCAGGCTGAATACTGCCAGTTCCGGAAAATCCAGTTCTACCTGCGCATCGAAGTCTTCAAAATCGTCGCGGCGGAAGTTTGCGCCGAATTTGAAGCTATGCGCGCCGTGCGTCCAGCTCAAATCCTCTTCAAGCTGATACTGGGTCACATTTCTACCCTGCGGGAAGAAAAAAGGCACGCCCAGATTGCTCAGTCCGGCCGACTCGGGAGTTCCGCTTCCATCCGCGCCAATGCCGAAGACCGCGAAGAAAGGCAATGCGGTCTGGGAAGCTCCAACGTCCGGTGGCCCGAAGTAGGCCGTGTACCAGTTGGCCGCCACAACGGCGGAGTTGATCAGATTCGGCGTCAGCGAATAGCTGTCATTGAACTGCCCCTCATATTCAGGCTGGATGGAAAGCACGTTGAAGGCTGGATCGACGAAGTTGGTATTCGTCGGCTGCGATCCGTGATCCATCTTGTAGCGGCCGTAGATCTTGTGTTTGTCGTTGATGTTCCAGTCAACACGCTGCGTAAAGAGCCACTCCTTGTTAATGTTGTTGGCGTTCGCATAGGAGCTCAGCACACAGGCTGTACTCTGGCCAAGCACAGACCCATCTGGAGTCGTAGCGCCGCTCAGGGATCCGCAGCCGCCGCCGGGATTCGCCGCGGAAGCACCCGACACCGTGGCAACCGGTGTCGCGCTCGAGTAAGAAGCCGCACCGTTATACAAGCCAAAAACCTGGTTATAAGTGGAAGCTGCAGCCGCAGGAATAGTGGCGAGTGTGTAGTCCTCGAATTCCGAACTGGGCAGCGACACAAATCCGCTTGCCGGAAGAACATAGTGCAAGCCTTCATAATCGGAGAAAAAGAACAGCCTGTCCTTGATAATGGGACCGCCGCCATTGAGTGTCCACTCGTTCGAAACTGCATGCGGGCGCGCCAGGCCCTCATTCGAGTTGAACCAGCCATTGGCGTTCAGCACCGTGCCGTTATAGTCTTCCAGCGCCTCCCCGTGAAATCGATTGCCGCCGGACTTCGTGGTGTATTGAAGAATTGCTCCAGCTGCCCTCCCATACTGCGAGTTATATGCATTCTGGATCACCGTAGCGTCCGCCAGTTCGCCCTGGCCAAGCGTCAGGTTCGAACTTCCGGAGTTGTTCAGGTTGAGGAACGGGTCCTGATTGTCAAATCCATTCAGTACGAAAAGGTTTGAAATGCCCGGCAGCCCGTCGGAGCTAAAGTTGCCATACATCCCTCCGGCATTCACAACAATACCGGGTGCGGTAAACGCCACTGTAGTCACGTCGCCGCCGGGGGTGGGTAGATTCTGTATCTGCTGCTCACTGAAGGTGGTGGCCAGCGTGATGTTCTGCGTATCCACAAGCGGCAAAGCGCTCGCACTTACTTCAACAACCGTGCTGGTGCCGGTGGGCGTCAGCTTGATGTCGCCAGTTGTCGTAGTTCCCAGAATCACCGTTACCTCGAGGGTATCCGAGGCCAGATTTGCCGCCATTGCCGTCACTTTGTACATCCCCGGCTTGAGCAGCCCCACCGTGTAACGGCCCTCGGCGTTGCTGACCACCGTGCGCTTGGCCTCCGTCGAAGCATCGGTCACCAGCACCTTCGCGCCCGGAACCACCGCACCGGTGCCGTCCGAAACGGTGCCGTTCAGTGCGCCTGTAACCGCTGATTGTGCACGCGCCATGGGCGCTGTGCTATTTGCCAAAAAACCTGCAATGGTCAGAAGACTCAGTGTCAGAGCTGTATTGTGCCACCGGACAAATCGCATCGAAGACCTCCAGAATTTCGTGGAATCTGCAGATAATGTTGTGCAAGGCCGACCCGTGATGCGTCTCACCGCCATCCGGTGTACGCCGACGAGCAATTCGGCGAAGACGCCATCTCAAGTGAGAATGCACTTCACACGCCAAACCGTAAAGCTTTTGGTTCCAGCAATTTAGGCTGAAATAAAGGAACGAATGTCTATGGCGTTTGGGAGTCGTCGCGAGACCGTTGAAAACGGTATTCTGTCAGGCCGAATGCAAACTATGTTGGTCCGCAGATAGACCATGTATGCCTGTCACGGCGATGCAGGAGAAGACTGAGAATTCCAAAATCTGTAACTAACTTGACTTACTTACCGATTCCTTTTCTTTAAAACCTTCAACACCTATCCAGGAGCCCGCAATCTCTCGTAGATTCTTCTTATAACTCCGGGTTACCGTATATTCTTTGCCGCTCTTCAAGCGCAACCCATATTCACCCGTCGGCCACGGCTGAATCTCCGCGACGAATTCAGTATTGATCAATACCGAGCGATGAATCCGGATGAATCCATAAGGTCTCAGCTTCTCTGCCATCACGGACATCGATTCGCGCAGCAGGTTCGACCCTCCCTCGCGCAGCAGCAGAACATAGTTCCCTTCCGCTTGAATGGCCATCACGTCGCCGGGGTCAATGAACAGAATTCTCCCATTTGCCTTGATCGCGATGCGCGAAGAACTGCGCTGCAGCAGATTCTTGAGCCGCGGCAAATCCTCAACCAGTCTGGCTGCCCGCTCTCCCGCCGTCCTTCGGAACGCCACATCCAGGGCCTCATTCACGCGTTCGCTCGAGAATGGTTTCAGTACATAGTCGACCGCGTGTTTCTTGAATGCGGTGATCGCATGCTCCTGAAACGCAGTCACAAACACGATGGAAGGCGCAATCTGATCGGCCTCTCTGATGCGATCGAGCAGGTCGATGCCCGAAACCTCCGGCATGCTGATGTCCAGCAGCAGAACGTCGTACGTCTCCTTCGACAGTTTGTCGAATGCTTCAACCGCATCGTTCGCCAGGTCGAATCGATCGACATCGGGTCGCCTGGACAGTATGTTCGCCAGCGCCACCTGCGCCAGCGGCTCATCATCGGTAATCAGTACGCGCATAATTTCCAATCTTTCTGTCTGAGGTGTCGCGTAACAGTGCGTCCTGACGCGATTGAATCGGCGAGCCGAGCATCGGCAGCACAAGCGTCGCAGCTGCCGTCCGGTCATCACTCACCACAAAAGTAAAAACCGCTTCGCCCGCGTAAAGATGTTTCAGCCGCGCCCGCGTATTGCTCATGCCGACCCCGATTCCATGCGGCCGGTTCACTCCAACGTTGTTTGCAATGCGCAGCTCCATTCCTCTCTCACTCGACTTGGACGAAATTTCAATCCAACCGTTATCTCGGCAGGATGCCACTCCATGGCGGACGGCATTCTCCACCAGCGGCTGGAGGATCAATTGCGGTACCAGTTGATGGACCGTGTTCTGCTCGATCGACCACGTCACCGTGAGCCGCGAACCGAAGCGCATCTTTTCGATATCCAGGTATTCGCCAATGAATTTCAGCTCCTGCTGAAGCGGAATCAGGTCTGAGCCGCTGTGTTCCAGCGCCATGCGCAGCAGGCTCGATAGCTTCACAATCATCGACTGCGCCAGCTTGCCGTCGCTTTCGATCAGAGTCGAAATTCCATGCAGCGTATTGAAAAGAAAATGCGGATGCAGTTGCATCTTCAGCGCATGCAATTCGCTTGCAGCCAGCGCCTCCTGAAACTCAGACCGCTCCAGCTCCTGCTTGCGCACACGTTCCAGGTAGTTGTACGCATGCGCCGCAAGCACCGTGGCAATATAAATCGTAATCAGATCCGCAAACGCCTGATGAACGATTAGCAAAGGGCTGCTCTCGCTGCGCGACAGGAATCGCTCGTTTGAAGGGTCATAGGGCGGAAGAATTACCCAGCGCAGGCATGCGCACGCCAGCATGAACGGCGCTGCACCCAGAATGTAGGCGACCAGATAGCGCAGCCTTTCGCGCGTCCCGGTAGAGTATCGCTGCACGATGAAAAAAATCGGCGGAGTAAGAAGCGCATAAGCCAAGCCGCGCGCTTCAGCCAGATAGATCATTTGCGAGAGCGACGACTTCAGATTCGCCGACTGATCGAAGATCAGGTAATTCCACCCCGTAAGCAGCGACAAAGCTGACCAGATAGCAATCGCAATCAGGTATGCCCTGGCAATTCGTATGGGTTGAGTCATTACCATGACTCCGGATTCTACACCGGCCTTCTGCTCTCTGCTCCGTTTTCTCATTTAAGCCGTACTCAATGAGCTCGTTCGCCAGCATCAAAAATGAAAAAGCCGAAATGAACCGCATCCCCCTCCCTTGAAGGAACACGATCCACTCCGGCCGTCGTAACTTGAAGCGGTCTGGCGAGTCCTACGCCAGCGCAACCTTCAGCGTAATGCCGATGTCGGAGATCTTCTCCGCGGGCATTTCCACCTTCAACGAAGACTCATCCTGCTTCCACTTCAGATCTCCCTTATATCCAAGCAGCTCCACGTTTCGAATCCGCCCTGGAGCCTGATCGCTACTCAGGCCCAGCGCATTCACTACCGCGGCTTTCTCCGGCCAACCCATCAGAAAGGCATACAGTGTGTTGTTTTTTGTCGTAAAGCGAACATCCTCCGCGGTCAGGTCCTTTTGCTTATCTTCGTTGAAATTCCCCGACTCGATCTTCACCCTGGTCGACGGACCTTCGCCGTAGATCTTCCACGGCCGCGAACTGTAAATGCCTTCGCTGTTGACCGCCATCCATGCGGTGATGCCCTCCAGCACCACTGTCTCCTCATAATCCAGCTCACCCGAGTTAGGCAGCGGAAAATTCAACAGCAGATTTCCGTTCTTGCTCACAATGTCCGTGAGCAGGTCAATCACCTTCTTTGGCGTTTTGTATTTCTCGCCGCGGTTATAGTGCCATTGTCCGATGCAGGTGTCGGTCTGCCATGGGTTCGTCGCAATCCCGTCGGAGACTCCGCGCTCATGGTCCAGCAAACACGTCCCGATCGCGCAATCCGTCGGGTCCTTGCTCGTATAAACCGCCTCCTCCTGTCCGCCATTCATCTGGGCGCTCGTGTTGTAAAGGTGCGAAACCACCTTCAGCCCGTAGTCCTCGAAAGGTAAATGCCCGTCCGTATAGAGCAAATCCGGATGGTACTTGTCGATCAGGTCGGTGATGCGGTCGACATAGTGGCTCTTCCACGAGTCTGGAATCCCATCGTCGTTCCAATCGAGCTTGTCACCGAATCGCGCGCAATCGGCGTCGTGATAGAGGTCCGCATACTTCGGATCGACCCCATCGTAGGAGACGCCGGCCAGTGGTCCCTCGGAGTCGGAAAGGTGACTCGTTGCCCACCACTTGTAACTTATCCATAAGTGCTCACTTACTCCAAAACGCAGCCCCTGTTTCTGCGCCGCTTTCTGCCACGTGCCAACCACATCCCGCTTCGGACCCATATTCACTGCATTCCAGCGCGTGTACTTCGAATCCCATAGGTCGAAGTTATCGTGGTGCACTCCCATGCTGACAAAGTATTTTGCGCCCGCCTTCTTGTAAAGACTCATCAAGTGATCCGGATCCCACTTGGCTGCCTGCCAGTTATTCACCAGATCTTTGTAACCAACCTTCGAAGGATGCCCATAAGTCTCCGCATGATAGAGATACTGATCCGATCCCTGCATATACATGTTGCGCGCGTACCAATCGCCGCGCTCAATTGCCGACTGCGGCCCCCAATGCGCCCAGATGCCGAACTTCGCGTCGCGATACCATTCCGGAATCCTGTACGACTCCAGCGACTTCCTTGTCGGCTGAAAGCTCCCTGCCTGGGCACTCGCAAACCGTCTCAGCGCCAGTGCGGAGCCTGCACTTCCCATCATTTGGAGCAGCTTGCGCCTGTTCACTCTCATTCCAGTTTCCTTTCTCTTTCAAAGTGCAGAAAATGTCGCCTTTCGGCCTTCGTTTTTGGGTTACTCTCCACTAGCTCAGAGTCGATCGAGGAATTGCTTCGCGAAGCCGTTTCTCCGCCTCATCATTCCAGTAACCACAGCCGAGCTCAAAGAATAACGAAGTATAAGGAAGTCCCAGTTCCGTCTTCAGAATCAGAACGCGGAATATCCGTGCCGACTTATCCAGTTTGTCGATGATCTGCTCATGCGGAAGATAACTCAAATCCATGCCGGCCAGTATGAGCTGCAATTGCTGCCTATAACTGACGATCCCCGGTGCATCCGATTCAAAGACAAACCGCAGTTCATCGTCTAGATAGAGATTTGCCCGAACGTGCTTCGCCGCTGCTATGGCTTCAACAACACCCCGAAGCACCTCAAAATGGTCAGCGCCCGTCCTGATGGTTTCAATCCCCCCGCTTGACTGAGCTGGATAAGCCGCATCCGCGACAACAATCCAATTGCGATGGCCGAAGAGCGCAACCGACTCTTCGAGCCGCGTCTTCCAATCTCCTTCGCCGGGATTCAATTCGGCCATCGACCTTATCCTCTTCGCCAAGCTAACTCAATTCCTCGTCCGCGCAAACCGCCACTTTGCCGCACTTACCCGACGCCATCAGCGCATACGCCTCGCCCGCGCGCTGCAGCGGAAACCTGTGCGTAATAATCTCGGCAGGGTGCAGGTTCCAGCGCACCAGCCGCTCCACCAGTTCTTCCATAAGCCACGTAGAAGTCACCCACGATCCATACAGCGTCTTCTGATCGTGAATCATATCCGGCGACGGATTCATTTCCACCGTTCCGCCTTCGCCGATCAAAACGATCCTGCCCCATTTGCGCGTGGCCCTGATCGCGGTTGCCCGCGCCGCGAGATGCGCCGAGCAGTCGACCGCGCGTTCCACTCCGTGGCCGCCTGTCAGTTCCCTCACCTGGGCAACGTTTTCCGGTCCCGATGCCAGCACCGCGTCGCACAGCCCGAGATCGAGCGCAATTTTCATACGCGCCGGAACCACGTCGATGCCGATAATTTTGTTCGCTCCCAGTTTGCGGCAGAGCGCGCCCGTCGCCAATCCCACCGGACCCAGCCCCGTGATAAGAACTGCATGATTGCCGTCGATGCCTATCTTGGTCAACCCTTCGTAAACTGTGCCGAACCCACACGCCACCTGCGCTCCATCGGCAAACGACAACTCATCCGGCAATGCAATCAAGTCCTTCTCTTCCGCGATCATGAATTCCGCCATGCCGCCGTCGCGCTGCCAACCATAAGCACGGCGATACTTTTCGCTGGTGCACGAAATCATGTAGCCGCGCCGGCAATCGTTGCATACTCCGCAGCCTGAAATGTGATAAACAATCACCCGGTCGCCCACGCCAAACCTGCGGCAACTTTCGCCCGCTGCCACGATCTCTCCGCACGGCTCGTGCCCCGCAATCACTCCCTGGTAGCCTTCCGGACCCTTTCCAAGATGTTCATGATAGATGCAGCGAATGTCGGAACCGCAAATTGTCGATGCCTTCACGCGAAGCAAAACCTCTCCATGACCCGGCGCCGGCACTGGAACCGTACGTAACTCGACGGTCGAGTTTCCGGGCAGATAGGCCGCAGTCATGGTTGCACTCATCGCTTCGCTCTCCATTGCTTCGTTGCTGCGTTCATTCAGCGCCGCCGGCAATCCTACGCCGGCGTAATCTCTCCTTGAACGTCCCACAAATCTTCCCAGCTCTGCCCGTCCTTCCAGAGAAAAACCTGGCCCTTGATCAGTCGGCAGTCGCGGTCGATGGCCGCAATCTCTCGCATTTCGTCATCGCTCAGCGGCTCGCTCACCACCCCGGCTAGATTGGCCTTGTAATTGTTGATCGAAAATGGAATCGGTGTCTGCCCGCGCTGCACGGCCCACTTGATGCATACCACCGCAGGATGAATTCCATGCCGCCGCGCAATCTCCACAATCACCGGGTCCTCGGTTGGAGCCGTATCTTCCGGAGTGCGATCGCGATCAGGCCTGCCCGGCGAACCCACCGGACAATAGCCGACGGCTTGAATGCCGTGATCGGCAACAAACTGAAACAGCTCCGGCTGCTGAAAATGCGGATGAAGCTCCATCTCATTCACCGCCGGTTTGATCCGCGCATCGCGCAGCACCAGCTCCAGCTTGGGGATGGTCATGTTCGAAGTGCCGATGTGCCGCACCAGGCCCATCTCCACCAGCTCTTCCATCCTGCGCCACGTCTGCATGTAATTCTCGTGGATATACGGCATGGCGTCCGCGCTGCGCGAACTCACGTCGCAACCCGGCGGATGAAAGTTGGGGAACGGCCAATGCACCAGGTACAAATCGAGATAGTCGAGCCGCAGATCGGCCAGCGACTTGCGGCAGGAAACGATTACATCGTCCTCGCCGTGCATGTCGTTCCACAGCTTCGATGTAATCCACAGCTCCTCGCGCTTTACTCCTCCGCGAAGAATCTGCTCCAGCGACGCGCCCACCGCGGCCTCGTTGCCATATACAGAAGCGCAATCGAAGTGCCGGTAGCCAAACGCCGCCGCGCCCAGCACAGCCTCGCCAACCTGTGCCGCGGTAACATGATCTGACCCGAATGTCCCCAGCCCAATGGCCGGCATCGACGCCCCGGTATGCAGTTTTCTCTTTGGAATTGCCGCCGGATCAATCGAACCCGGCAGGCTTTGGCTTGCCCCGCTCATCCCAGCTCCTTGCCGGGAACAAGACTATCGTCCGGCGCTCGCCCTTCGCAAGCAAAGAAGCGCAGGATTCGCTGGGCTCCCTATTCCCTGGCCCGCACCAGGATCGCAGTAATGTTGTCGTGGCCGCCGGCTTTTTTTGCAGCCTCCACCAGTCGCACGCAAAGCGTCTCCAGCGGCAGATCAATCGCCAGCAGTGACTCGATAAGCGGATCGGTCAGCTCGCGCGTCAAGCCGTCGGAACAAAGCAGAAACATGTCCCCCGGCTCGGCTTCCAGCTCGAAAATGTCCGGTGTCACCCGGCTTTGCGTGCCCAGCGCGCGCGTAATCACGTTCTTGAGCGGCGAGCGCAGCGCTTCCGAGCGGGTCATCCGCCCCAGCCGCACCTGCTCTTCCACCAAAGAGTGGTCCGCGGTGATCTGTTCCAGGCGCCGTTTGCGCAGTCTGTAGCAGCGGCTGTCGCCCACGTTGAATACCCACGCGCGCCGCTCGTCCACAAGCAGGCCCACCAGCGTCGTGCCCATTCCGCTCAGTCTGTAGTTGCGCTGCGATCGGGAAAA
>Ga0070764_10000763_pt1 | contig 13148 bp, 9 predicted proteins | sample HubBroMetageWRM4_FD_67287 | JGI IMG/M metagenome (GOLD analysis project Ga0070764, IMG submission 67287) | Warmed soil microbial communities from the Hubbard Brook experimental Forest, New Hampshire - Hubbard Brook CCASE Soil Metagenome WRM 4 | ecosystem: Environmental > Terrestrial > Soil >... | reverse complement strand
GATCGATGCGGCACATCGTCAGACGAGATCTTCACTACATAGGGCGGCCGCAGGCACCCGGCGGCCGCGGGTATCTGCGATTCCCTGGTGACCAGGAGCTGGCGCACGCGCCCGATGCCGTACAGCTCCAGTAGGTCGCCGGCATCGTGCTCGGAGATAGTGAGGCGGCCGCCAGCGCGCCAGGCAGCGGCGAGATCGCGGGCGCGGATCGCCACCGCCGGATCGGTCAGCCGGGACGGTTCACGGCGGGCCCGCCCGCGTTGACCAGCCGATCCCGACCACAGCCGCAGCGCCGAGACGCCCGCCTCCGGAGGATCGAGCAGCAGGACGCCCGCGTCGACGATCCGGTCCGTGGCCGGCTGCGTCAGCGCGCCCGCGCTGTACTGCAGCACGACCGACGGCTTGGCGCTGCCGGCCGCCGCGTTCAGGATGCCCTCCGTGTAGACCTCAAGGCGTACCCCGGCCACCGGCATCAGGAAATACGCGACCGCAGATACCTCAGGATCGGCGGCGAAGTCAGTGAGTGCCTCGGTCAGCACGGCCGCCCCGGCGGCCAGGAACTGCCCGCCAGAGTCGAACGGATTGCCTGGCGTCGTGTCCGGCATCAGTTTCTTCAGCCGGTCGGCCGTAGCCGGCGACAGCTGGGCCAGTTGCAGGTCCGCACCGGCAAACAGATCGGACGCGACCACGGCCACGCCGCCGCCCTGTGCGTAGACGCCGAATTTCTGCGTGTCGACGGGACCGAACCTAGCTGCCAGCGCGGCCGCGCCGATCAGCTCATCGAACGTGCGTGCCCGGATGAGCCCCCACTGCCCGAACGCCGCGTCACAGACCGCGTCCGAGGTCGCCAGCGCGCCGGTATGCGCGGCCGCCGCCCGCTTGCCCGGCTCGCTGACTCCGGCCTTCATGACGAACACGGACTTGCCCAGGTCAGCCGCCAGCTGGCCGACCCGGCGCAGGCCTGCCGGGTCACGGATCGCCTCGATGTAGCAGGCGACGGTCCTGACCTCGTCCAGGCCCAGGTAGTACTCAATGAACTCGGGAATCGAGATATCGAGCTCGTTGCCGGCGACAGCCACGTGGCTGACGCCAATACCGCTCCGCCAGGCGCGGTTGAGCAGCGTGAAACTGCAGCCGCCGCTCTGCGAGACGACGGCTATCGGACCGGTTCTCGGCGCTGCCGGGATGTTCCCGGAGGCAAAGGACACTGCGCCGGAGCCGAAGTTGGCGACACCCAGCGTGTTCGGGCCGCACAGCCGGATCCGGCTGCGCGCGACGATCTGCCCAAGCTCGTCCTGGAGGTCATGGCCCTCCTGCGAGCTCGTCTCGGCGAACCCGCTCCCGACCACGACCGCGCCGCCGACGCCGAGCGCAGCCGATTCCCGCACCATGTCGACTGCGAGCCGGGGCGGAACGACTACCACGACAAGATCGGGGACGGCCGGCAAAGCATCGAGTGCGGGGTAGCACTGGTACCCGCAGACATCGGCGTGCCGCGGGTTGACCGGGTAGACCTCACCGGCGAACCCGTACCGGCGCAGGTTCAGGATCGGCTGATTCGCGAAATGACCGGCCCTGGTCGATGCGCCGACCACTGCCACCGAGCGCGGGCTGATCATCCTCCGCAGCCCGTCGGCCCCGGCTGCGTTCTGACCGGAACTCACGCCGGCTTCGCCGCTGCTGCGAGCAGTTCCGCCCGGATGCGGTCGCGGAGATCCTCCTTGCGGACCTTTGTCGCCGACATCGGCCACTCAGTCACGAAGCGGAAGTAGCGGGGAACCTTGTACCCGGCGATCTGCGACGCGCAGTGCGCCGTGAGTTCGGCCTCAGCCGCCGTCTGCCCGGGGGCGAGTTCCACGAACGCGGCCACTACCTCGTCCAGCCGCGCGTCCGGGGCCGCGACGACATGTGCGACCAGGACGGCAGGGTGCTCAGTCAGGACCGCCTCAACCTCAGCGGCGGAGACGTTCTCGCCGCCGACCTTGATCATGTCCTTCAGCCGGCCGTGAAAGATCAGGTGACCACTGCCGGTGAGCTCACCGAGATCGCCGGTATGCAGCCAGCCATCCTCGTCGATCGCCACCCCGGTCGCGCCGGGATCATTGAGGTAGCCGTCAAGAACGCTGTAGCCGTGCACGAGGATCTCGCCGACCTCATCCGGTCCGAGACGGCGCTCCGATTCGAGATCCTTGATGGCTAGTCGGACACCGCGGAAGGGCGTTCCGCACGTGCTGACGCGCTCCTCGGCCGTGGCGCCGGGCTCGTGGTAGGTAATTACCCCGCCCGTCTCCGTGCTGCCGTAGGTGGACAGCAGCTGCGCCTGCGCAAAGGCCCGCTGAAACTCGCGCAGCTCGGGGGCATGACCTACGCACATCGACATCCGAACGCTGGACAGGTCCCGGTGGCCGAACGAGCCCGCGGCGGTGAGCCCGCGGGCAATCGCCTGGAAGGACGCGAATACCCACGTGACGCGCTGGCTTTCCATCATGTCGAGCGCGAGCTCGGGCTCGAACCGCGCCATTGACAGGATCTGGGTACCGGCGTCGATACACGCGATCAGCGGTGTGAGGAACGAGACGTGGAACATCGGCAGCGGGTCCCAGAACCGGTCCTGCTCGGTAAGCGCGAACCGGGTCCTGCCCGTGACGATGCCGTTGCGCACAAGGGCCTCGTGCGTGTGCAGGCACCCCTTGGGCATGGCTGTCGTGCCGGAGGTGTAGAGGATCGCCGCGAGGTCACGCAGCCGGATATGGGCCCGTGCGTCCTCGACCTGCTGCTGATCAGTGTGCTGCGCGCGCGCGGCGAGTTCCGCTGCGCCCATCATCCCGTCGGACCCCGCTTCTGCGTCGGCCACTATGACAACCGGCCGCGGGGCGCCCGCAGGCAGGTCGTCAAGCAAGCGCTGGAGGCGGGCCGGATGGTCCGCGACCTCGGATCGCACCGCCACCGTTACGATCACGGCGAGCTGCGCGTCGGCCTGCACGTGGAGCAGCTCGCGAGAGCGGAACCGGTTATTGATCGGGACGACCACCGCGCCGAGCATCGACGCCGCAAACATGTACTCGACGAAGTGCTGGCTGTTTGGCATATAGAGGCCGACGCGAGTGCCGGCGCGCACGCCCAGCGCGGCGAGGCCCCGCGCGACGAGGGACGCCCGGTCGAGCAGCTCACCGAAGGTCTGCGTGGCGGCGTCGACGGTGATGGCGGGCCGGTCACTGTGCTGGCTGCAGGCCCGGACCAGCAAGTCAGGAAGCGTGGGGACTTCGAGGAACTCATGCATTGGCAGGCCACGGGTACTCGTAGGTGCGCGTGCAGCTCAGGAGCGGACGGCCGTCAGTCGCGGAGCATTCATCCGCGATCACGACCGTGCCCGCCCGGCCGTCATGCGGAGCTGCGACGGCCTGAACGGTGCAGCGGGCAACGATGACGTCGTCGCCGCGCACCGGGTGGTGATAGCGGATCTCCATCTGCGTCGGCGCGGCGAGCCGGACGCCACTGTCCCGCAACCGGGCCGCCGCGTCGCTCCTGGCGTACAGGCCGGCCAGGACTGCCGCGATCCAGGGACCGGCGACGATCGGCTGCCGCCCGGCCGCAGCGTCGTCTTCGTGGGCCGTGGCCACCGAGTGCATCTCGCTCGTCGACCAGGTGAGCGAATGCGCCACCGCCATCCGCGCTGTGGGGATCTGATACGGGCCGAGCGTGGCGGTGAGGCCGGCGACTGATTCACCCGGTCGCGGCATCGGAAGGCACCGCCTCGAAGACCGGAAGGCTTATCTGCTCGTCGATGTCCTCGAACGACACCGTCACTTCGAGACCTATGCGTACCTGATCGGGGTCAATGCCGATCACGTTGCTCATCATCCGGACGCCTTCTTCAAGCTCGATGACAGCGCAGACCAGAGGGACGCGGCTGGCGAACCAGCGGGCGAGCGGCCGCCGCACGACGGTGAAGCTGTAAACCATCCCGCGACCTGAACAGCGCGTCCACTGCGCGCGCATTGAGTGGCAGTCCGGGCACATCGGCCGAGGGTAAAAGCGAAACCGCCCGCAGTCGTCGCACCTCTGCACGACCAGCTCGTGCTGGCGCGCGGCTGCCCAGAACGGCCCGGAGAACGCGTCCGGAGTTGGCAGCGGCCGGTCGGAAGATGAGGCGATGACCTCCAGGTCAAGTGGCACGGACGCCCTCCCTACGCTGCCGGGACTTCGTTGTCGAGCACGAGCGTGCAATGCGAGGTGATCACTCCGGCCAGGCCGTGCACGACGGCGATCCGGGCTCCCTCGACCTGGCGTGACCCGCAGTCACCGCGCAGCTGCCGGACGGCCTCGATAACGTGCAGGTGCTGTCCGGGTGCGCCTGGGTGGGCGTAGGACAGGCACCCTCCATGCGTGTTCACGGGCAGCCGGCCGCCCACGCGACACGCCCCGCCCGCGGCGAAGCTCGGAGCCTGGCCGGGCGCGGCGAAGCCGAGACCCTCCAGCCCGATCAGCACGCAGGGTCCGACCGGATCGCCGACGAAGGCCAGGTCGACGTCGTGCGGGGACAGCCCTGCCTGGGAGTAAGCCCGGGACGCGGACGCCGAGATCATGTCCCGGAAGTAGTCCGTGTAGTCCGGCAGATTCCAGCAGTAGTAGTAGGAGTACGCGTTCCCCATGCCGCGCACGTACACCGGCCGCTGATTCATCGCGGCCGCCCGGGCGGCGGAGGTCACCACCATCGCCGCGCCGCCGTCGGAGATCAGGCTGCAGTCGAGCATCTTCAGCGGATCGGTGATGAGACGGGACGACAGGACATCGGCGACGGTGATGAGATCGCGTTCTTGAGCGCCGGGATGGAGCGAGGCGTTGAACCGCTGGGTCACCGCGATCTCGGCGAAGTCTTCGGCCGTCCAGCCGTATTCATGCATCCAGCGCTGAGCAACCAGCGCGTAGAGCGAGACGATCAGCGGGCCGTAGGGAATCTCGTAATCCGCGTGATGGTAATGCGCCATCTTGATGACCGGCGTGTCCCGGCGGCCGACCGAGCTGCGCTGCGTATCCGCGCTGGAGATGACGACAACCTCAGCCATGCCCGCGCGGATCATCGCCGCGGCGTCGCGCACGGCCGCGGTCGCCGATGCTCCGCCCACCCGCGAGGAGTCCGTGTAAGCCTTCACCGGCAGGCCGAGTTGCTCAGCCAGCAGGACATGGTGCCGGGCATGGTCGCCGATCGTGCTCGGGCAGCTGATTAACCCGTCGACATCCTCGATACCGATTCCCGCGTCGGCGAGGGCAGCCTGAATTGCCTCCAGATGCAGCTCCCAGGGAGTGCAGCCAGCATCGCGGCCGACGCGCGCCTCACCGATTCCCACGACCGCAACGCCATCGCTCACCGGCGAAACCTCGGTATCTATACTGACAATCCAGCAAAGTCTTCTATTCTTACCGCACCCAGCCTGCCCGTATCAACAGGCACGATGCATCCTGGCTGCGGCCACCAGCCCCATAGCAGGAACGCACTGAGCATCTACTCTGGTGTACTGTATGGCCAGTATACTGTCTCGGACGTAGCCATAGTAGACCGTGCTGGGATGAGGGGTACCGTGACGACTGAGGAGCAATCCAAGATCGCTACTGATACCAGCGCGGCTGATGCCTATTTATGGACCGCGCTGCAGTCGGCTAACGTCCCCGTCCTCCTGATGGTGCTCGCTCAGCTGACCAGTGACCTGCGGTGGATCCGGGCTCCGTATGCGCCGAGCCGGACCAGGGGCATGGACGACAACGACACGGGCGGGCTGCCGGAAGCCATCCAGCTCGAGGTCCGCAAGGCCGCCTTCGACTTGCTCCGCAACGCCCCCAAGGCGTCAGCCGCGCCGGCGGTCTCGCCGGAGTTGCTTGCGGCCATGATGACGTCGTGCATGGGCGAGGAGGTCCCCGCTGAATATGCGCCGATGATGCTGGAGGAGATGGGACTGCGTCAGCGCCTGCCTAGCTGGCCTCGCACTCCGGCCGCGCGCCGGCTCGCGACTTTTCGGGTCACCGTGATCGGTGCTGGAGTGTCCGGGATCTGCGCAGCCATCGCGCTTCGGGCAGCCGGCATCCCGTTCCGCGTGCTGGAGAAGTCATCGTCGGTCGGCGGAACGTGGCTCGAGAATCGCTACCCGGGTTGCGGCGTGGATACCCCGAGTCACCTGTACTCCTTCTCTTTTGCCCCGCAGAACTGGTCGCGGTACTTTGCGCGACAGGACGAAATCGAGCACTACCTGGAAGACTGCGTCGACCGGTTCGGCGTAGGAGAGCACATCCAGCTGGACACCGAGGTGCTGACCGCAGCGTTCGACGAGTCCACTGACACCTGGCGCATCGAGGCCAGGCACTCTGACGGCTCCATCCGCAGTCATTCCGCCAACGTCGTCATCAGTGCGGTGGGCCAGCTAAATCAGCCAGCCGAGCCCGTCATCGACGGAGCCAGCCGGTTCCACGGCCCGGCAGTGCACTCGGCTCGCTGGCCGGAAGACCTGGAGGTCGAGGGCAAGCGGGTGTGCGTGATCGGCACCGGCGCGAGCGCGATGCAGATCGTCCCGGCCATAGCGAATGTCGCCGCCCAGGTAACCGTGTTTCAGCGCTCGCCGCAATGGGCTGTACCCAGCGCGAACTACCAGCGCGAGGTCCCTCCCGAAGTTCGCTACCTGATGGACACGTTCCCCTTGTATGCGGCCTGGTATCGCTGCCGGCTGGTGTGGTCCTACAGCGATAAGGTCCACCAGTCGCTGCAGATCGACCCCGACTGGTCAGGCGGTGGCCTCTCCATCAACGCAGCAAACGACGGACACAGGCGGTCATTCACGCGGTATCTCACTGAGCAGGTCGGCGAGCGAGTGGACCTGATTCCCAAGGTGCTGCCCGCTTACCCGCCTTTCGCCAAGCGGATGCTGATTGACAACGGCTGGTACCGCACTATGACCAGAGACAACGTCCAGCTCGTGGTCGACGGGATCAAAGAGATCACCGAGGACGGCGCGGTCGACGAGCGCGGGCAGCCCTATCCGGCCGACGTGATCGTGTATGCGACCGGCTTTCAGACCCTGCGTTTCATCGGCTCCTACGAGGTCCGGGGCCGGGGGGGCCGGTCGCTGCGCGACGAGTGGGGCGACGACGATGCTCGCGCTTACCTGGGGATGACGGTTCCGAGCTTTCCGAACTTCTTCTGCCTGTACGGACCTAACACCGGACTCGGTCACGGAGGCAGCGTCATTCTTCTCAGCGAGTGCGCTACGCGCTACATCATCTCGGCCATCCAGGAGATGATCGTCAAGAGAATCGACACGATCGAGATTAAGCAGAGCGTCTACGACAGCTACAACCACGATGTCGACGAAGCCCATAACCGAATGATCTGGACTCACCCCGGTACCACCAACTGGTACCGCAACCGGAGCGGTCGCGTCGTGAGCAACTCTCCCTGGCGCGTGGTCGATTACTGGCGCATGACCAGGAAGTGCGATTTCAGTGACTTCACAATCGGGCGCCGCTCTCGCCAGTGAAAGCGGCCACTATGTCAACTGCGACCGCGCCCCGACCGCGCGGGTGCACCACCAGCGGATTGATCTCAATCTCGGGACCCCGGTCCCGTACTGCATCAGCGAAGGCTGACAGGCTCAGCATCGCATCGACAACGCGGTCCTCGTCGTAGGCGGGCGCGCCGCGGACGCCGTCAAGAACCGCCGACGCCCTGAGCTCACGCAGCATGAGCCGCGCGTCCAGCCGCGATATCGGGACCGGGCGCTGGGCAACGTCACGGAGCAGCTCAGCGAAGATACCGCCAAGACCAACGGTCAGGACCGGTCCGAGCTGATCATCGGTGGTTACGCCGAGCAGCATCTCAAGGCCCGCGGGCACCATCTGCTGCACTTCCACGCCATCGATAACGGCATCCGGACTGTGCTGCCGGCTGCGGTCAAGAATCAGCCCGAAGACCTCCGCGGCCATGTCCGGCGACGTGACATCCAGCTGTATCGCGCCAGCCTCGGTCTTGTGCAGGATGTCGGGCGACACGACCTTCATCGCGGCAGGCCCAAGATCCGCCACCGCCGCGGCGGCCTCGGCCGCTGAGCGCGCGACACGACTCGGCGGGAACCTCAGGCCGAGCAGCCCCAGCGACTCGATAGCGAACGCCCGGTCCCCGGCCCGGCCGTCCATCGTCAGCGTGCGCAGCGGCCCGTAGTCCGATGCGGCGGGCAGGGCGCGAGATCGCGCGAACTCCCAGTACTCGCGCGCTCGCCGCATCGCCCGGAATGCAGCCATGCTGCTCGTGAACAGCGGCACTCCCGACTCATGCAGCATCCGCCAGGCACCAGGGGCAAGATTCTGGCCGGCCGTCCAGATGACGATAACGGGCTTGCCGATATCCGGCGCCGCGGCTATCAGCGACGCTGCCAGCTGCTCGGCGTAACTTGGCTGCGAGGCCAGCGGGAAGAAGACGACGGCGTCGATGCCCGGATCCGCGGCAAACCGGAGGAGGGCCGCCCGGAAGCCGTCCTCATCACGGGCAAATCCCGCGGTCGGATCGAGCGGGTTCTTGACGACGGCAATCGCGGGCAGTATCTCGCCGAGGCCAGCGACAGTGGCCGGAGCAAGCTCTGGCACGGTGAAGCCATAATCAGCGGCAATGTCGGCCAGCAGGCCGGTGCCGCCTCCCGCCAGGCTCAGAATGCCGATCCGGTCGCCGCCGATCTGCACTCCGCGAGCCAGCAGGGCAGCGGTATCCGCCAGCTCATCGAGGTCCGTCACCTGGACCACTCCGTGCTGCCGGAATGCCCCGGCGAAAGCCGCAGGTGAGCCGCCCAGCGCCGCTGTGTGCGTTGCTATCGCGTGGCGGCCGACGGCACTGCGGCCGCCTTTCAGTACGACCAGCGGCTTGCCCAGCGCCGCGGCGCGGTCCGCCGCGCGGAAGAAGCTAGCCGGATCCCGGACAGATTCCAGGTGCGCCAGGACCATACGGACGGCAGGATCGTCCACCAGCACCTCAAGAAACTGTGCGGCGTCCGTCACGGCCTCGTTCCCGAGTCCGATGATGTGGCTCACTCCGAGGGCTCGCTCCTGACAGTACGTGAAGATGGTGTTCCCGAATCCGCCCGATGCGGTCAGGAGCGCCACTCCCCCCTTGACGATCTCTCCCAGCTCGATGAAATTCGTCGTGCCGTACGCAACGAAATCAGCCGTGAGGTTAGCGATGCCAGCGCAGTTCGGCCCGGCCATCGCCATCCCGTAGCCACGGACGGTGCGCTCCAGCTCCTGCTGCAGAGCCACCCCGGTTTCCCCGATCTCCGAGAAGCCGGACGTGATGACGACAAGGCTCTTGACTCCGCGCTCACCGCACTGCCTGGCCATCTCGACGACCTGGGACCGCGGGACGAAAATGATCGCTAGGTCGACCGGATAGCCGACCGGGATCGCGCCGATCTCCGGATAGCACCGCAGGCCACAGATCTGCTCATGCTTGGGGTTGACCGGGTATACCGGCCCGGGGAAGCCGTACCGCAGCAGGATCCGAACTATCACGCCGCTGATCCTGGTGGGTTCGCCACTGGCTCCGATTATGGCCACGGACTGAGGCCGGATGAGCGCCTCAAGACGATCGCGCGCGGCCGGCGAGCTGATCACAGGCATAGCAGGCCGCCGTTAACGTCGAGGGTTGCGCCGGTGATGTAAGCGGCTGCATCGCTAGCCAGGAATACCGCGGCCGCGGCAATCTCGCTGCTCTCGCCCCGGCGGCCTAGCGCGATCGACCGCAGTATCGGGCCCGGATCACGCGAGTTCCAGATTGCCTCGACCCTGGGCCCGCTTCTTATGTATCCGGGAGCTATCGCATTGACGCGGATATTGTCGGCACCCAGGCTGGCCGCCAGATTCCGGGTGAGCGCCAGGATGCCACCCTTCGCCGCGCTGTACTGTGCGCTGATGGACGGTATCCCCATCCGCCCGGAGATCGACGCAATGTTGATAACCGAACCTCCCTTTCGGCGGCGCATGCCCGGAAGCACCGACTGAGTAGCGAAGAATGCGCTCTTCAGGTTCCGGCCGAGGACCGAGTCGTAGTCGTCTTCCGTCACATCGTCGATCCGCAGCGGCGTGCCAAAAGACCCGCCGACATTATTAACCAGGATGTCGACTTCCCCGCACCACTCGAATATCTCTGCCATCGCTTCCCGTATTTCCGGCACCAGCGCCATGTCCGCGGCTAGGGTAAACAGCTCCTGACTGTGCCTATCCGTGGTCGGCGCATCCGTAGCCAGCGCTCGCAGCGATCCCAGTTCCGTAGCGTCGTGGTCAATGACGGCCACCAGAGCTCCGGCGGAAAGAAGCCGCTCGGTGATTGCCCGCCCGATTCCGCGAGCTCCTCCGGTCACCACCGCGGTCTTGCCGTCGAGCGGGTGCTCTGTGCGCATCGGTGTCCTTTCTGAATCCGCTGCTTGCTGTATGGCCTCAGTCGGACCGCTCGTACAAGATCGCCAGGCAGGGCCGGCATAGCACGGTGAGCAGCCGGTAGAGCACAGAGGTGTGCGGCCAGTTGGTCACGAGCTTGCCCGAGGGACTCGTGAAGTAGTTCCGGCAGCCGGTAGACCACGTGGTCTGGGGCATCTTCCGCTGCAGCCACCGGTTGTAGACTCGCTGCGCCCAGCTAGCGATCTCGACCGGTTCACCGCGCCGGCTGGCGGAGCGGACGGCCGCCGCGACGAACCGTGCCTGGGCTTCCAGCACGAAGATCAGCGATGTGGTCGAGGAATTGGTGTTCGGACCGTACAGCATGAAGAGGTTCGGGAACCCGGCCACCATCAGGCCCAGGAACGCTTCTGGGCCCTCTTGCGCTGCCCATAGGGCGTGCAGCTCAGTGCCGGACTTGCCCACCACCTCGAGGGTGCACAGGAAATCCGCGGCCTTGAACCCGGTAGCCAGTACTAGGAGATCAAGTCCGTAACGCCTGCCGTCCCCGGTCCTGAGCCCGGTGCGCTCGACGGCACTGATCGGCTGCGTGATCAGCGACACGTTGTCCCGGTTGAAGGCAAGGTAGTAGTCCCGCTCCTTAACCGGCCGCTTGCATCCGTAGGGGTATCGCGGCGTCAGGGCGTCCCGGACATCGGGATCGCGCACGGCAGTACTGAGCCACTCAAGCGCGGCAGAAGTATTCCGCCGGTGCACGCGGCTGCCCGGCGTAATGCCAGTGCTGTTGATCTCCCGCCGCCAGTATTCGGCCCATCGAGCTTTGCGGGCCGCCCAGCGCGATCGTGCGAACCGCGCCAGTTCCGCCGCGGAGTACTCCCGGTCTTTCTTGGGCACCACCCACCCCGGCTCGCGCTGAAAGACGTAGAGATGCTCCACCAGCTCCGCTATCGCGGGCACCAGCTGAGCCGCGGTTGAGCCGGTGCCGACCACGCCCACGCGCCGTCCGCCAAGGTCAAGTCCGGTGTCCCACCGCGCGGTATGGACGACACGTCCGCCAAATGCCTCGATCCCCCGGATCTGCGGGACCTTGGGGACATTGAGGAACCCCACGCAGCTCACAACGAAGTCAAACTCCAACCGCTCGCCGCCGCCGGTCGTAACGGTCCAGCGAGCGCGCTCCTCATTCCACTCCGCGCGAGTGATCGCAGTGTTGAACCGCGCATGGGCGCGCAGCCCGAACCGATCAAAGACCTCCTCGAGATAGCCAAGGATCTCCGGCTGCTTCGCATAGACCCGGCACCATTCCTGGCGCGGATAGAAAGAAAATGAGTACAGGTGCGAAGGGACGTCGCAGCCGGCCCCCGGAAATGCGTTGTCGTGCCACGTGCCGCCCGGGCCGCCGCTTTGCTCGAAGATGATGAAGCTATGGACGCCGGCCCGCATCAGGCTTACCGCAGTCGAAATTCCGGCGACCCCGGCACCGATGACTGCCACTGACGCTAACCGGTCGGGAGGACGCCGAGTCCGCCGCAGGCGCTCCCGTGAACCCGTCAAGACTGGTCCGAGTCGACTCTGGGCGCGATCGTTGTCAATCTCGCTTCGGGGAGCGCCAGCCGGCTGCCGTCCGCACGGCAGCAACGGCCACTGGGCGCAGAACGTTGCGAAGCGTGCGCCGGAGCAATGGCCGCGACGGCGGCGGTCCGGGCGTCTAGCATGTCGGACTCACAGTGAAGCCTCCCGCGCACAATGGTAATGGTTACCATATATTCAGTGTAGATACCTACCAACTCAGCGGGCCGGCACAGACTCAGGAACGCTCGCAGCGCACCCCGAGACACCGTCGAGCCGCAGGATGCCCTCCGATTCGGACGGCCCGGCGACGATTACGCGAGTCGCCTTCGTCGATACACAGCGCCGAATCGGCTGAGGACAGCTTCGGGTACGTCAACGACACGACCCAGCTGAAGCGCACCCCAGGCCACCTGAGCGGTTCGTTCAACCAGAGCGGTGATATGAAAGGCCCGCTTCAGGTCCGGGGCGATTGCTACCATTCCGTGATTCGCGAGCAGTACCGCACCTCGATCCGCCAGCTTGCTGACGGAATTCTGCGCAAGCTCCTTCGAACCGCTCGGGGCATATGCGGCGATGCCCACCTCGCCCCCGACGTACAGTATAAATTCGTCCAGGCAGGCCGGAATAGGCATTCCCGCCGCCGCAAACATCGACGCATAGATCGGATGCGAATGTATTACTGCTCCGACTTCCTGGAATTCTCGATAGCAAGCCAGATGCAGCTCCATCTCGGAAGACGGTCGAAGATCTCCCTCTATGACCTTGCCATCTAGATCCACCACGGGAAGATCACCCTCGGTCACCGAACCGTATTCGACCCCGGATGGCGTGATACAAACTCTGGCATCACCCAGACGTACCGATATGTTCCCGGCGGTGCCTTCAATGAGGCCCGCTTCAATCATTCGATTAGCGTATGCGACAATCTCAGCTTTCATGGAGGACCTCCGGATTGACGACATTATTAACCGGATCCCCAGCCAGCAGCTGCGCGATCGAGGTAGCCATCATGGCCGATTGCCTCTCCTCAGTATTGAATGTCGCCCCGCCTATATGGGGTGTAATGATGAGGCGACCCGTATCACACAGTCCGGCCACCGCGGCGTGCCATCCGGACGGCGTATGGTCGAGCGCGGCCACGGACAGCTGATTGC